>Ga0123342_1001352_pt1 | contig 41185 bp, 16 predicted proteins | sample Turbeawhitnodule_FD_89960 | JGI IMG/M metagenome (GOLD analysis project Ga0123342, IMG submission 89960) | Root nodule microbial communities of legume samples collected from Mexico - Turtle bean Mexico white nodule | ecosystem: Host-associated > Plants > Roots > Nodule | place: Mexico: Nepantla...
GGGTGAAATGGTTTTTAAATCAATTTTAAAACCATTTTAATTCCCTTTTGGAAGCAGTGATTTAAAAAGTTTCCTAATTCTACTTTTTTAGAAATCGTCTCATCTGTTTTGGTATTTTCTTCTATCCTTCTCCAACTCTTGTTCATAGTCTCTGTCTCCACTCACTCTCCACCACCAGCTGCTACACCCTAAACCGTCGAGCTTCCCTCCCCATGCCTGTCCATCACCTACATCCTCTCTCCTGGCAGCCCCACCCCTCACCAACATTTTCCCCTCCCACAACTCTTCTGTTGGCAGTTACTCCATCCGCACTGACCCCAAAACTTCTGTCTTCTCCACTGCCATGACCCCAATGCCTTTATCCACATTCCCCTCTTTCACCCCATGTTTCTAACTTCCCATTGAATAAAATCAATCAGGTACCATATTGGATGCAGATGGAATATTCTTTTCTGCTATGCTTCACTCCAGATCCTCTAATCACCACCTCATTTGAACAGTCTCACATCTTTTCAGTAAACATTTTAAAGAAAAGTTATAAAATTGACAACATTTTAAACTGGAAAAAGGCAACTACAATAAATGACAAACTCAAACCTGGTTTAAGTTTTAAAAAATTGAAATTCATCCCAAATGGAGCCTAAATTGTGTGATGGTGGTGGTAGAATCTATATTTTTAAGCAAAAGAGAATTAACAACAGAAACTAAAAGCAAAAAATGACCTGACTGCATTTTTACTTAATGACAATCTAAAAAATAAATGCTTCAGACGAAGCAATTATTCTGCAATTGGAGAAATCACACCAAGGTAAAACACCTTCTAATCATATAATTCATTTCATAACAAGGAACTATCCATGTTACAAGGTACAACAACTAAACAAAGCAGCAGAACTGTCCACTTGACACCACCACTACCACAGGCATAAGCAGTAGACACTGGACTCAATTTATGTACAAAAACAAGTAAATGGGAGAAAACAGATATGTCCGGAATTCTACCTCCAACTTTGTTTGCCACAAGTGCATTGCACTGAGTCCCACAACGATTTGGACCTCCACAATCCTAAAGCACAACAATAGGACAGTCAAATAAGCAGAAAACATTGTATAATTATGGGATAATAAATAATTAAATATATTACATTATTTCTACAGATTCCTGAAATAATTTACTTAGTGCAAATCGCAGCAGGACCTTTGAACGGCCTTAAAATCCTTCCCAATGCCTGTTCCTACTGCTTTTTATTATTGGTATGAACTAGCTTTTCATCTCAACCTTTAGAAGTAGCATCGCTTATAAGTAACGGTGACCACCAGGTACTAGACTAGACTGATTGCTAATTGCTAGTAAATTAAACTAAATATATCTAAAACTCCTGTGATTTCATTAACTATTCCTTTATAAAACTATAAATTTTATCCAAAAGTATAATTAATTATAAAGTAAGATCAAAATTCATAAATCACAACAAATCATGATTACTGTATGTCAATCAAAATAGAGAAAAAATAGCATCATAGAAAAGAGAGAAACTCACCCAGCAGTCAGCACATACTGGAGGGTCATGATTGAAAACCATTCCATCGCAAAGCTGCTCACACAACCAATGCACAAAATTCAATTCTAAATCAACATGGCGCAAGCTTTAAGCTACTATAAGACCATTGTTGCCAACAAATGTATATGCTGCGTTTTGAAAGTCCATCTATTCATAGCCAGTTCAACTAAAGCGACTGAATTTGCATAGTTACATATAACAAACACCAATTCATTCACTAGTGGACCAAAAGGAAGCAAGTTTTTTTACTATTAAACCCATAAATTGGCCTCAATATTATATGGGTTGAACATTTTAGTACCTAAGATTTAAAAAAAAAAACTTTGTTACTGATTTTGCAAAATGTCATTCATTTTATCCTCTTCTCCAACATATTTCACTGCCGTTTCTAATAAAAAAAACAAAAGTAAATGACATTTTTAAATTTTCACTCCTTTCTTCAGAGTCAAAGTATCAAAGCCCAAAAAGAAGAACAGATAATATTCTGTGTTTATGCATTATTTCAATGACCATAGACAGCTAAAAAACATTACTGATGGATGGAAACGCTACTAGCCAGAATCCAAAGAAATAAGTGTGACCTGATGGAGCCAACCTGAAACCAAAGTGTGGTCTCGTTTACTGCCACTTTGTAAAATCTACAAGCACCGAAACAAATATGAAAAGAAAACCTTATGTCAGAACTGCATAACTGCCATATCCTACAAAGTAAACATAACTAAAGACAGTAAATCCCCTTTCCCGAATCGTGACTTAAGAACCGACGATACCGCCATTGCCCAATCACAGTAAAACCAGACAATCCAGATACTGACAGTTAAAACATTCCAGAAGACTAAATTCCAAAACTCTGGCAAGCACGTTAAAAAACGCAGAACACGTTTCGGTTATAACATTAACAAACTAATCCCCAAAAACTATTCTAAACCTGAATCAAGAACGAAAAATGATAAAATAATTAATGAAAAATAAAGTATATATATATATATACTAGCCGGGAAAACGACAGATATAGAAAAGAAGAAAAGTTGGAACAGCGTTAAATCAACGCAACAAAAACACAGATACGGAGAGGGTTAAGGCAAGATCAGGAAGAGAGAGAGTGCACCCGTCTTCGCTGAGGATACCGTGAGGGAAGTTGCGGATGGGAGAAGAGAGGGTGTAATTGTAGAGATGGTCTCCGTCGAGAAAAGAGAATCGGCAAGGTTCGGTGGCGGTGGTGGTGGCAGAGGTGAGGGGTAGAAGAAGCGTGAAGATGATGATGGTGATGATGCGTGGACGCAGCATTGGCATTGCGAAGGTTGAAGGATGAAAACGCATTTTATTTCATTTCATGCTGCATCCTATTGAGTTAGTTCAGCAGAAGATAGTGAAGATTGGTTCGAAGAAGCGTGAAATGTGTGGCGAAAGAAGGAACCATCACCCCACTCTTCTTCCCAATTTTACAATCTTACACATAAAAATAATATTATTATTATTAGACTAAATTATATAATTATTTTTTATCTTTTTACGATTTTCTTCTCTCTGCTTCTTTTTCCGTTCTTATTTTTTCAGTTTACCTCATAATCCAACTCCGACAGCATGAGAGAAACTTAATTCGTAAACAATTTAAGCTTTAACATAACTCTTAAACTAAGTAATGAGATTCGGACTTGTCACTTAAATAATGAATTCGTGTTGGATATTATATATAGGGTTTGATATTTGTATAATAGATATATAACATGTATGGGAAATGTGTAATTTAAAAATATTTATTGAATTTTTGATTAATTTAATATAAAATATATTCATTTTTTAAAAATTAAAATTTATTGTACAATTTTTAATTATAATTATAAAAACTAGCGGGAACTTAGGAAGTTCATATCCTTCTCTCACATGACGTGTCGGTGTCGAATACTCGAATTCAAAAAGTATTTGTTGAATTTCTGATAATTTTAGTACCATTCTAACACAATTTTAAAAAGGAAAAATATATTAATTTTTTAAAAACTCAAATTTATTGTATAAATTTTTATTATGATTATAAAAATAATAAACAAATCTTTTTGAATCAGTCATGAAAAACATTTTTCTGCTCCAAAAAATAATCAGGAACGTACTTGGTATTTGTGAACATAAATCTTTATTGTCAATTTATATAATTTATAATTATATAATATATAGATTCGTGTTCCCGTATCATACGTTTTAGATATTATACGTATTTTCGTGTCCGTGTTCGTATTATATTAGTGTCTGTGTCAGTGTTTGTGCTACATAGGCGGGAACACAGCATTCGCATTTTTTAGTTTTTATTTTTACTGTTATATATACATATATTTAAATATAAATTTATGTGTATTTGTATGTATAAGAGATATGTTATTCGGTTTTAAGAGATTTGAGGAAGGAGAGAAAAAAAATTAAAAAACTGCTCTACATTCAAAACTAGTGCTTCTGATAACTATTACCTATATCTCCACTCTTCTTAAGTTAGAACAAATAAAATAAAATTAAAAAATTCTTTATTTAATAAAAAAGAATATCAGTTATCAGTCTCTTTCTACTCTCGTGTCAGTTAAATCAGAACAAATAAAATAAAATTTTAAAATTAAAAAAATGTTTTATTAACTTCTAAAATTATAAAATGTCCAAATAATCAAAATAAATTAATAAAACAAAATATTAAAAAAAATAAAATAAAAAAATAATTTAGAGGAGAATCTCTATATAAATATAGGTATAGATTTATAAACAACAAAATACAAAATACTCTGAGAATATAAATGAGAACAAATTTAAATTTTGCCAATTATGAATTGTTGTAATGATAAGTACAATGATAGAATATAAGATAAAATTAAAAATAAAAAATAAAAATATTTTTCTACTTTTTATTTTGATTAACTCCTTAAACCACCCTAGACAAGAAGAGAGGAAGAAGATTGAACAAAGGCAACGAACACACTGCACGGCGCAGCCATGGATTCCGACTTCCCCAACAAAGCGTTGACGAGCACGCGTTTTTCCGACCTGAATCCGCCACTTTCCGACCCCGTTCTCCAAGCCCTATCACAATCTGGCTTCGACTTCTGCACGCCGGTCCAAGCCGCCACCATTCCTCTGCTCTGCAGCTTTAAGGACGTCGCCGTCGACGCCGCTACCGGTTCCGGAAAAACCCTAGCCTTTGTCGTCCCTCTCGTCGAGATTCTGCGCCGGTCCTGCTCTCATCCCAAGTCTCACCAGGTTCCTCTATACTCTTATTTCGTTGAGCAAAGTCCACTGCGTCCTATTATTACTTGAGAATATGTGCATCCTTGAATACAGTGTCGTTGGTTTGCATAGGTATGGAGAAATTGTTGTAGAAAATGTTGAATAGGGTACTGGATTTTAGTCACTGGTGTGTTAATTCCATTGAAGGTTTTAACTGGGGTTGCATTAGTGGCTCTATCGTTATCCTTGATGTTATGAGAAATTGCAGACAAATGTGGCCAATGCGGTCGCAAACTCAGGCTCTGAAAACCTTGTTGTTGTGGCCGAAACTGGGGGCCCTTTTTTAAAACCTTGGTTTCAGTTTATTTTGTTGGGCTTAACTGTAATTATGTTAATAGCAACAAATAATTAAAATCATCATTATTATGTGTGCATTTGTGTAGGTGCTAGGGATAATTATATCCCCTACAAGGGAGCTTTCAACCCAAATATATCATGTGGCACAACCATTCATTTCGACATTGGTGAATGTTAAGTCCATGCTCCTCGTTGGTGGAGCGGAAGTAAAAGCAGACATAAACAAAATAGAGGAGGAAGGAGCAAACATATTGATCGGCACGCCTGGGAGGTTACATGACATAATGAAGCGGATGGATGTCTTGGATTTTAAAAACCTCGAGGTATGTGTTTCACTCTTAATTTTCATGGATATTTGTTTATATACATATCATACAATGTTTTACTGTAGAAAAATGTTATAGATTTCTTTGGTTTTGCTGACAAAATAATATTTAATTGATACTATTCCGATCTTCTATGTATGCATTAGATGAGAACCACTGATTGTTTACTTCATGCTTTAAAGTTATGATATAGCTGATGTTGGAAGATTGACTGAATAGAATGTTTGATTTTATGTCCCACCTTAACTATTTTAACTGGTTGACGTTATTGGGACTGTGCTCACAGATTTTGATTTTGGATGAGGCTGATAGACTCTTAGATATGGGATTCCAGAAGCAGATAACTGCTATTATATCTCAATTGCCTAAGCTTCGTAGAACTGGTCTATTTTCTGCTACTCAAACTGAGGCTATTGAAGAGCTTTCTAAGGCGGGACTGAGGAACCCTGTGAGGGTTGAAGTTCGAGCAGAAACTAAATCAGAAAATGATCCTTCGTCATCAAAACAGCCAGAGTCTTCGAAAACACCTTCAGGACTTCACATTGAGGTAAGGCTTATGTGGTGTGCACTAGTGCTTCTGATTAGATGTAACTTGCTATCCAATGATTTCATTTTCTCACCTTACTAGCGGAATCACTTCAATATTGTCTGGTAATTTAGCAGTGGTTCTCTCTTACATTTTTACTTGAATCCATGGAATAAATTTCATGTACTGCTAATAGATTCCTAACATAGCTTATGTTTATCCTTTGATTATATTCATCCTCTCATCCTTTTGAGTATGCAGTACATGGAATGCGAGGCAGATAAGAAGCCATCACAGCTAATAGATATTCTTATTAAAAACCGCTCAAGAAAAATTATAATGTGAGATAAGTGTTGTTAATTAATGATGTGATTTTTGCAGTAGAAGAGTATTTCATTGTACTCAACATCATTGTGACTCTAATGCAGATATTTCATGACTTGTGCTTGTGTTGATTATTGGGGAGTTGTCCTTCCTGGTCTTTCTCTTTTGAAAGGTTTCTCCTTGATTCCCCTACATGGAAAGATGAAGCAGGTATAGTTTTAGGTGTTAGCATTTTTCAATTTTGAAACAGAATGTTCTATAAATTGGCATTGTTTTTCTTATTTCCCATTATGTCGTCAGTGTTTTACTGTTTCTTTATATACTTAATATTTTTTATTTATTTTTCCTTCTAGTCTGCCAGGGAGAAAGCACTAGCAACATTTACATCCCTTTCAAATGGAATTCTGCTATGTACGGATGTTGCTGCACGTGGACTTGACATACCAGGTGTTGATTGTATAGTGCAGGTATATATGCCTCTGTGACCTTGTGGATGATACTGTCTATTGACTATATGCGTCTGTCTGTTTCATCTTCTTTAGTTCTCTCTTTCTCTTGGTTGCTAAAGTTTTCTTGTGCAGTATGATCCCCCTCAAGATCCAAATGTTTTTGTACATAGAGTTGGTCGAACTGCTCGGCTGGGAAAACAGGGTCATGCTGTTGTCTTCTTATTACCAAAGGTTTGGTCACAAGTATATTCATGTTGCAATGCTTTTGATAATCTATGCAGGATTCTTCAAAATTGTCCTTTTGTAATGTAATCTATATTCTATACAAATGTGTAGGAGGAATCTTATGTAGAATTCTTGCGTATAAGAAGAATTCCTCTCCAAGAGAGAATATGTTCTGATGGTGCATTTGATGTTATTCCTGAGGTTTGCCCTAGGCCTTTATCATCTTAATTTTTTGTTTTTCCACAATATTAATAGATTAAACAAATTAGTTAGTGGAAATAAAATTCCCTTGTACAACACCATACCAAAACCGATGCTACCTAGGCTGATGCTGATTTTCCCCATTCACTTGTAAAAGTTTTGTTTGGATTGATTGTTTTGGTAAACATGGTTACCAGTCCAATATTTATCAAATTGCAAATTATACATGAAAAAATAACGCTTTCCAATAAAACCACTATTAATCAAACTTTCTTCAGATTCGTTCTGCTGCCAAAAAAGATCGCGATATCATGGAGAAAGGAATTAAGGCTTTTGTCTCTTACATCCGTGCTTATAAAGAGCATCACTGCTCCTATATTTTAAGGTGAGTAACATTAATTTATAATGTTACTTTCACTTTATAGTGAAACATCATCATTATCAAACTAATTATTCTCGCTCTTACAGGTGGAAAGAACTTGAAATTGGCAAATTGGCCATGGGACATGGCTTATTACAACTTCCTTCAATGCCAGAGGTAAAACATCATTCACTTTCCACTGACGGATTTGAACCAGTTGAAGATGTCAATTTCCAGGACATTAAGTACAGGTAAAAACATTTTCATAATTCATGCATAACTTTTCTAGTTCTAGGATAAAAGCATTGTCAAGAACCATTTCTCTCCAAAAAAGCGTCAACTGCTAGGTGAAAGCTTATGAATGGCTTAATCATGTCTAACATGCCACGTAAACCTTTTGGGCTTCAAGCAAAAGGCCAGACCACTTGTCCTTGTGCTGAAATTATCATTTTTATTTTGAAGAATGGAGATAGCATGTGTCAAACTCTCTTTCCTGGACTCTTGGTCAAGAGTCTCTCAAATACCATGTCAAGAGCCTCTGTCCCAAAAAGATCATGTTGATAGGTTCAGACTCATGAATGGTTTTATATCTAATAAGAATCGATTGTACCAATGCTATTATAGGGAATGAAAACCATATATAGATCTTACTTTATTGTAATACTTTTATATTGTGGCAATTGAATGAGTATCTCAATGTGGTTTATATTATTTGGAGCTTTCTAATGTGGAAGACTGAAGTTGGAACAGTATAAAATTTCAATAGTTTGGTCTTGAGAGTAATCACATGTTTTATAAAATTATAATAAACTTGATTGTATGATTATAGTTCAATGTTTTGCATTATAATTCGAATTGAGCCTGAGCTTTGTTTTTCTTTAAGCTTCTTCCTAATTTTTATTTGAATTATTTAGTGGAAATTGATAACTCATTTTAATATACTTTTGAAGACGAGAGGGGTCTGAAGCCATTCTTTTATTTACTTATTTTCATGTTCATCTATACCAAGGGATTATCCAGTTCCCCTTTTATGATTATAGAATGCTGCCAATTAATCTTTTGTCATGTAAGATTTACAACTTACTTTAATACGTATGGCTTAACTTGAATAATATAGGGATAAATCACGGGAGAAACAAAGGAAGAAGAACCTGCTAGCAAAGAAAGAAGCCAAAGAGAAAGAGCCAAAACCTAAAAAACCGAAGAAAACTCCAGATGCTGCTGTCATGCGGAAGAAAACAGCTCGACAGAGACGTGCTCGGCAGACAATAGAAGACGAGGAGGAGTTGATGCAAGAATACCGATTGTTGAAGAAATTGAAGAAAGGGACCATAGACGAGAATGAATATGCCAAGTTGACAGGCACTGAGGAGTTACTTTGAAAGTAAAGTGTGCATGCCTGATTGTGCTGTTCTGGGTATGGTATCATGGTTGGTGTTGTAAAGGTATTCATTCAGTAAGGAATGGCAATTCCAATCATCACAATTTTGATTAGTAAATTACGACATCCTTGCCTTGTGGTTCTGTCGGCATCCTTTGAAAAATCTAAAAACAAATACATCTTTCACTAGAAATGGAATTTGAAGAGTTCAGAAGATCGAATTCCATTTGGTTGTTGTTGCTACAGCCATGAATGAAGCCTTCGACAGTGAACTGAAATGCATTTACAGATTATCATACATGGAAAACGGTGACAGTGCAGAGATTTGTGGCGAGGTACCATATCATGGATGAGAGGGCCTTTTATCTGAATTAAGGTTATGAAAAGCATGAAGATTAATATTATACAAAATCGTTTGCCCTAATTAGTCTTTAGTATTTACATACATATTGATCATGTTTTAGGTCTTTGTAACATTCATCATGAACATCTTTTGGGAGAAAAAAAGTAGAATTAGTTTCTTAGCAAACTGAAATAACTAATTTATATTTATATGATTTCTCTTATCTTTTTATTTTTGTAAGGCCATGGCCTGATCCGATTATTGGTAATTTATGGTTGTTACGAATCTAGTGTAATCTTATAATACAAATTATGAGATTTTAATCAATTAGTTTTAATCACTTATAATACAAACTATGAGATTTTAATCAATTAGTTTTAATCACTTAATTAAGACTGAATTATGACTATAAATGGGGAAGTTAGGATTTGGTCCATATATACGTAATACTCTACGGGAAGAATAATCTACTAATATATACTAGTAAGGGAAGAATAATCTAATACATATATAATGTAACACTCTAAGAATAATTTACTAATATATACTAGGAAGAATAATCTAATACAAACTAGTAAATGGTACAATTATTTTGTACCATTTCGAATGTTTTAGGTTAGAGGTTATTTATACTCTTGTTTGGAAAAATTTTAATTTGATTACAAGTTAACTTTAATTTATAAAAAAGTTAAATTCATTTATTTCTGGTTTGTCTTTGCCGACATGAAGAATTTGAAGCAAGAGTACAAAGCACTAAGGAGGTGAAGTCAGCAAAGATAAGAGGCAAGTTTTCAAATGACGAAGTCACCATCAAGATTCAAAACTTCAAAGTAACATCATAAATATCTCTACACCAATAAAAAACAGAGCACAAAATTCTTTCCCATTGAACTTTTTTGCCCGTCTAAATCACGTTGATGATAATCAAAGTAAAGCACCAGGGTCGTGGCCCCACCAAGATTTATAGCACCATCGTCTTCCCTAACATGAAATTACTTGGAAACTTCTGAATTGAATTACACTTAATGTTCTCCACTAATGTGCGTAAAGTGAATCATCTTAATTTTGCTTTACACTTCCCCATTTGATATCAGATTTCGGAATTCAAAAGACACTTTTTTCAATAGCCTTACTCAAAAATATCTTCATAGCGAGTTACATGCACACACACACACTCACATTTCATTATTTAACTAATGATAAGGCATTGATGATTTCGACAGAATTTGGTGCACATGCGAGGTTCTCGCAGTCGCACGTTGCATGATATTATATAACTTTTTTGCATTACAGAGTACTGAAGTTCACGTGAACTATATTTTCTTTACAATAAAAAAAGGATTTTGATGTCTGTAAATTAATTTTTATTTCAAATTCATAATTACAGACAAAATTTGCAATATTAACCAATCTGAAGAAAAATTACTTTCTTTTGAGGCCCTTTGACTCTAGTTAAACTGTGGCAATCTAAAAGATTGATTAGGAGAATAAATCGTGAACAAAAGAGCAAAAGAAAATGTGAGAGAGGAATAAAACAAATTGAAGCAATGGCTGGAAGCAAAGATTTTTCTATTATCCATTCTGAAAACGTGGATTAAAAACAAATAAGTTCCATGAAATTAAGATTACTCAAAATGTAAAGTGAAAGCAAGTTAATAATTGCATAATAAAAAATGAGAGCAATTTCAGCACTTCGAAATTAAAATGAAGCAAACAAATGAAATGTAAAGAATGGTGCATGTGGTGAATTTAAATACTATAACAATAACTTGGACAACGAATTAAAGTGAGAAGAAGTAAACAACTTTAAATGTAAAATGCTAGGAAATTATAGTGCTGAAAAGTAAAAACCTATATTCCAGATTATTTTTTGGAGCGGAAATATGCTTTTAATGACTGATTCACAATGATTTGTTTCTTAGTTTTATAATCATAATAACAATTTATACAATAAAATTTAAATTTTGATAAAATTAATATATTTTTCTTTTTTAAAATTGTGTTAGAATCGTATTAAAATTGTCAAAAATCTAACAAATACTTTTTGAATTGGACACTTCACAGGAGTGTCAGTGTCCGACACGCTATTTAAAAGAAGTATCCAAATTTCATATAATTTTTCCATTACAAAAATTGTGTTCCATTATAAAAAGTATTTTAGTAAATTAAGAAAAAAATATATATTTAAATTATCATTAATCTCAAATTTATTGTATGTAAGTATATTGATGATACCACAAAAGAATATATTTGTTTTCTTTCTCCAATCAAATATTATTTTCTTTCTCCAATAATCAAAGAGATAAACGTGAAGTGAATGGTTGAGTTTAAGAAGCATTATTTATTTTGCCTAGGAAAAAGTGAAGTGAAGGTGAATGCTTAAGCTTGGTTTTAATGGTGGGATGATTCATCAGCTTCTGGTTGTCTATATAAACCGCCAATTCTTGATCAAAGTTCGACACATCCTACGCTCCTTTGTTGCAGCAGTTCAGACATCCTACGATTTCGTCTCCATGGCCAATCCCAAATCCGAGTCAGTGTCGGAACCCTCTGTTTCAGAACCTCCACGGACGCAACCCTCTGTGCCCATTTCCTACCCAATAAAAACCCTTGAGGAGTTGGAGTCTCGCTCCTATTTCGACTCCTTTCACTACCCTTTCAACAGGGCCTCGGTTCCCATTCTCAATGGAGATTCTTCTTCATTGCCCCAGAGACGCAGATTGCTTGTGTGCCATGACATGGCTGGAGGCTACTTGGATGACAAGTGGATTCAAGGTGGCACAAACCCCGACGCTTATGCCATTTGGCATTGGCACTTGATCGATGTCTTTGTCTACTTTTCACACAGTCTCGTTACTCTTCCTCCTCCCTCCTGGACTAACACTGCTCATCGCCACGGTGTTAAGGTACTTTCTCTGACACCTTTCTGGCTTTGCCTGAACACAAGTGTTACATATTTTATGTTTGTGTGGCCTTAGAAGTTGCCTTTGACCTTAACTCAGCTCATTATACGACCCAAGTAGCCAGATAGCTCCAAAACTATCACTGATCACTAAGAATAGGTTCTTACACTGTCTTAGAATTTGCGATTGCGTTTAACTCAGTTCATGGTACTACCTAATAACATGTTGCCTTATAGCTCTAACATCGATAGTCACTATACGGCTTTGATGTTATCTTTTAGTTTTCGGATTTATGTCTAATTCAACCTGTACTCATTTATATATTATAACATGGCCTTATTCCTTCTCCAACACTATCTTTGAATTTTGCCTTTGATGAACAAAAATGATAACGTTTCTAAGTTTGTTGCAACTCTTAGAATTTGGATTTGGGTCTAACTCTTCATGATATGAACTGATAATGAATGACATAATAGATCTAACAACCATAACTACCATAAGATCTAATACAATATTAGAAAATGAGTTTCTATAGTGAATGACCTAATAGGTCTATCGCTAGGTAGTTATAATAGCTATATTGGAATTTGAATTTCAATAATAGTTGACCTGATAGGTCTACAAAAATCACTAGAAAGTTCTAATACCATATTAAAATTTGAATTTAAATTTAACTCAACCCTTAAATCTGCTAGGTCATGAAATGAGTGTTAACCCCACCTATGTTTCCACTCAACTTGGGATTTCTTTCAGTGGTTATATAAAAGTATGATCAATAATATAACCTCACATATAGATTTTAAAGTTTTGAAAGACTGTTTCCTCCATTTATTTGCTTATATGCATGGTTTTTTAGTTTGAATGTTGAAGTTATCGACGATCATTTGATAACTTTAAACTTCTTTTCTGGTTCTTTTATTGGAGATTAGATTTGTGGCATTTTGAGTTTCTTTCTTGCTTGGAGATGTTTTTGACATTATTTCTTATGCTTTAATTAGAAAATAGATTATTCTTTGGCTGTACTTGTTGCTTAAATATTTCAGGTGTTGGGGACTTTCATTACTGAATGGGATGAGGGAAGGGCTGTCTGTGATACACTGCTTTCAACGAAGGAAACTGCACATATGTATGCAGAACGTCTTGCAGAGCTTGCCGCTGATTTAGGTTTTGATGGGTGGCTAGTAAGTAATTCATTAATCACTTTGTGCTTATTAGTTTTATATTCATGTCAAATACTCTATTTGAATTTTGTATAATTTAATTAAATTGATATTTGATTTCCATTCACTTCCTTTTGTGAGTGATAAGTGAACTGTTGACCTGCACTACCAGTGCATCAGATGCTCCAAATGCATGTTCATTCGAAATTTTATAGACCAGAATGATTTAGTTCAGGCTCTTAAGTTGAAGGTGCAAGGTATTTCATGTAAATATTGCTCTGATTGGTGTAGGAATAATTCTCCAAGAAAATAACGGTGGATAGTAATATGTAGAGATTTTTCTTGACCAACTGTAATTTTTTTTAAACTCAAGTTTGTTGCATCTACAGTTTTTAGAAGAGAAATGTAACATTGGAAGTATTATAAGCAGCCTCGTAACAACTACAAATTTAGACATTTACTTAATATTCTCAATGAATTGACATTAAGAAGTAAATCATATTTAGATAGTTTATGCATATTTATACTAAAAACCAAAACCAATATGTAGCTATTTTTCTCATGCTTTACAGCCTTGTATTTCTCATTTTCTTGACAATTATTCAAACTAGGAGCATTTAAATGCAGATAAATATGGAAGTGAATTTGGATCAAGGTCAAATTCCTAATTTGAAAGAGTTTGTAGACCATTTATCACTAACAATGCATTCTTCTGTGCCTGGATCGTTAGTGCTATGGTAAGTATTAGTAGATAAGTCAGCAAATTTTTTTATTGCAGTTGATTGTGCCAAATGTTTACTTTGATGTGTTTTCTTGGTTCTGTAGGTATGACAGTGTTACAGTTGATGGTAAATTGAATTGGCAAGATCAATTAAATGAACAAAATAAGCCGTTCTTTGATATATGTGATGGAATATTCGTGAACTATACATGGAAGGTATTGTTTATCTTCCCTTGGCATGCTGGTGCAACACTAATGTTCGATCAATTGTCATTTCCCTTAGTTAATTGTAATGTTTACCACGTAGGAAGACTATCCAAGGCTCTCTGCTGCTGTTGCCAGTGAGCGGAAGTTTGATGTGTACATGGGAATCGATGTATTTGGAAGGAACACATATGGTGGTGGACAGTGGAATGTAAGTGGTTTGTGATATACAGTCTGCTCTCCCAAATTTGAACCTGTTTGGGAATAAATTTTGAATTGTCCTGAGGGGAACTTATCTCAGAAACTGAGCTGAGCATGCTAATTTGACCTTTAATGGGATATCATAGGTGATCTGCATGCTTTATTTCACTTTAAGCTTAGTACACGGTCTTTCTCCAGTGTTTCACTTTTTATTAGACCCATCTTCAAATAAGAAAAAGAAAAACTTTTACAAACAACAGCAACAACAAAAAAACTATTCATTTCAACAAATTAGTTACTTCTCATTTTGGCTGCTAGACTATGAAATACATCTTGTTCTTCAAATTCAATCTCATTACAAGGATTAAATATGGTTTTGCACAATATTCTAGACATTTCAACCATCGGAATGCTTTGGTTTCATTTTGGTTATTGCAGAACATATAGCAGATGCACTTTAATCATAAAGTAATAACTGCCTTCAAAGAAGCTTCTTATTACATGCAGAACCCCTTCCTTTGCTGAAGCAACCAATTTTCCTTTTAATAGATATTATTTACTACAAAGATAACTATGACATGTTTTTGTTTTCATACTGCATTGTATTTGAAATCTGTTTATGAAAAAAATTGCTGTTGAATTTTTTGTGGGACAAACTTTACAAATTGAGCTGCCAAATAAGCTTGGACAAGCGAAATATGTGACTGGTAAAGTGAATATGATATCTGTCTTCCCTTTTCTTGTTAATAATCTCTATTTTGCTTCTGGTTCTTTCTTTATTCTCATGGATATCTCAGGTAAATGTTGCTCTTGATTTACTAAGAAAGAATGATGTCTCTGCTGCAATATTTGCTCCTGGATGGGTCTATGAGACAAAGCAAGCACCAGATTTTGAGACTGCTCAGAATAGGTAATTTAGGTACCTGTTTTGCAATGCCCAAAAAATTATTGCACTTTTTCTTTACAAGGTTAACTGAGTCAATAATTTTGAGAAAAAAAATCTAGTGGTAGAAGTGACCAACATTGTATATACAGAAAGAACATGAAGCAGAGCATGCCACAAAATCTGGAGACGCAATAAAAAATAATGATTAATTCAATCCATCTCTACAATTCTAAATATCTATAAGGATCTTTTTGAAATGTAAGAATATAAATTATGGTTGCTCCAGAAATTGCACTTCAAAGGTTTTGATTTCATTCTGATGGCATCTGCAAGCTTAAAATTTTATGTACTAAATTCAGACAAAACCTGTCCTTTGGCTGTTCTATTCTCTTTGTGATTAATAACATAATATATATGGATGATCTACCTGATTTTCTTTGCTAAAATTTATCGTATAGCCTTGTATTTATAATACTCTAGATTATATTTCTTCCTGATCACTCTCAGAAAGTAAATATAAAATTTGTTATGTTAAGAATTCAAGATTTTGCACAATACGTTTCTTGTCATTTGAAACGACCATAAACTATATTTTGAGTAACTTCGGTTTCAAGTTTGTTAGTTCATTGATTCCCCCGAGATAACCTTATTTTTATAAAATTGGTACTTCTTGGAGTCTGATAATTTTTCTCTTTGAACTTCCTGAAGTCACGTATTACAAAATTCACGAAAGCAGAAATATTTTAGAAACAAGTTTTATCCTATAATTCTTATTGCCTCGTAAATTCTAAAATATTCCATGCATTTTTACATGGGGTTTGGTGGTGGGTGCAAATTACATGGTCAAACTTTCTTTTTGTATTAATGATGGAGATCAAATCAAACCTTAATTTCTTACTCAGATACCAGCATTATTGCTCTGCTCTGTTATTGCAGTTGGTGGGGTCTTGTGGAAAAGTCATGGGGAGTACTGCGAAATTTTCCTGGACAATTACCATTCTACACTAATTTTGATCAGGTTAACAATTGCAATTCTTGTCCCCTTTGTATTCTTTTATCCTTGTCTAAGGAAATATTCTTTTGTCTTTGTGCATTTGGAATCTTCTTTTTCCAGTACATTCTGATTAAAACTTTGAAGATATTTTTTGCACATTTCATGCAACAAGATTTATTTTTAATTTAATTTCAGTGAAACTGATTCTAAGACTAATTTGTGAATCGCAAGAGGCTGATGGTGGGTAGACTTTATTTATTTTTCCTTAAAGACACTTTAGTTCAGTGCAGATCAAACTGGCAAGGAAGAGGTGAACTGGTGAACAACCCAAAATCTAGCATGGAACCTCCATTAAATATTTTTCTGCAGGTTATCTTAAAAGCCTAAACAAGACCTCAGCAATCTTCCAAAATAAATAAATAAATAACCTTATCAATTTTCTTTAGCTCTTACTTTAGATCAAATAGTTGTTTAACCTTGTATTTCAAATGTTGGCATTCTATCTCTAAAATGTATAATATCTTTGTTACTTTCAGGGGCGTGGTTACCATATTTCAGTTGATGGTGACAATGTATCAGATACTGCTTGGTGCAACATTTCTAGCCAAGGTTTCCAGGTATGAGTCTGTCGGGTGATCATTCTTATTGTTGGCTCAACTATTAACTGTATGGATCGTTGATTTGATGACCTATAAAAGATTAGATGCCCCTTTTTGAATTTTTATTGTCATTGACTCATTTCTAATATTGGGGGCTAATTTTAAATTTCATCGATATCTTAACTGGAAACAAAGTTTAGTTTAACATTTTGAATTTGTGATTCTTGGTTGAAGAGCTTTTTGGAATCTAACTCAAATATTTGTGTGCAGCCACAAATTAAGCTTGTCGATCCTGCAAATTCAATTCAAGTTTCTGTAGAGTAAGTGATGGTACATATCTAGCATATTAATATGTTCCTGTAACTGGGAACTGTAACAGAATATTACATCTTTCAAAGTAAATATTCTATAACAACGGATGGCTCAACTGAACAATTTGTGTGTGAAAGTGCGGGTAAAGAAAATTCATCGTAAGAATAATTTTACTTATTGAATCAGAAGATTTCTCGTAGTTAGAAATGTGATTTATTACTAATCTTTAATTATTTTGCCTTCCCTTGAAACTTCTTTATCAATAAAGTGTGAAAACCTAAAGTCATTTTGTCAGTTTAGTTTTACTCTTCTATGTTATACTGAAACCTTACATAATGTTGAACGTCTTTCTTTGCTATTCTTCCATTTAGTTCTAGTTCTGACATGATCTGATGTATGACTTGCCGTCAAATTACAGCTTGAAGGAAGCATCATATAGTGGAGGGGGAAGCATTACATTCAAAGGATCCCTCGAAGAGAAAACTTACTTTGAGAGCAAAATCTTTCAAGGAGGGTTTCTTTTGAGCGAGATGCCTGTCCACTTTATGTATACTGTAAGCTTTGACTTCTTTATCATTATTGCTAAACAAACTGCACTTCAATCTGTTTTAAAGAATGCCATCATACTCATAACCTGGAATAACCACCAATGTATCAGTTTGATTCAATTCTTAGTGCAAATCACTGTCTTCCTTTGTGAACTAAACCTGGTTATAAATTTGAGGCAAGGAGAATTAGAGTATGTTATCTTGACAAGTGGTTAAATGTGCATTCAGTCAAATTGACTGGAATGATATGTATGTATAATGTATATCCTATCTGAATCCTCTTTTTCACACATGAAGTTGATGACTAATGCAGGTGAAATCAGATGGCAATTCCTCATTGGGACTTAAGCTCCAGTTCACCTCCACTGGCGGTGACAGAAGAGCATCTGTGCTTCTGGCATCCCGGGCAGTGAATCACTTTTCAAACAAGTTCAGCAAAGTGATCATGACTCGTGAACGTAAGGGACTTTCCTCTGGATGGGTTATAAATGAAGGTGTAATTGCAATGAATGGATACACTTTAACAGAAATCGATGCAGTGTGCTATAGATCAGATTCTTCAGTCAATGAAATAAGATGGCAACACAGATCAAATGACAATGATGGAACTTTGGCTTCCCCATCCGATTATTTTGCAGTTCTTGGACATATCACAATCAAGACTTCGGGCTATAGGTCAGATTTTCCTGTGTCTTCTTCCTGGCTAGTTGATGGCACCTGCATAAAATGGACATCAGACCCCCAGGGTTCAAAGACCCTTGATGTTAAAATTTCTTGGAAGTTAAAAAATGAGAATAACTATCAATTTCTAAAGTTCAACGTTTACTTGGTAAAATTATCAAAACAAGCAGGTGGCAATCCAGGTACAGCATCAGAGGATGTAAAAGAGTACCTTGGAGTAGCACATGTAAGCTCTTTCTATGTTTCTGACCTCAAAGTTCCTTCAGACACTTCTACTCTCAAATTTATAATACAAGTCTGTGGTATAGATGGGACAATTCAGGAATTAGACGAGTCTCCATATTATGAATTGGAGGTTGAAGGTCCTTAAATTGTCATTAAAATGTAACACTATTTCTCCAAAGGAAGCCTAAATTGTCATTAGAATGTCATGTTATAACACTATTTCCTCAATAAAGGAAGACACAAAGTTGTCATTAGAATGTATCTTTGTAAAATTGTTTCTCCAATAAGGAAAGATCCAAAATTGTCATTCAAATGTTACATTAGAATTGAACATTTCAATTAAAACTTCTGTATAAAGATGTTTTACCTAGTAAACCCTTCCTTCTTAGATTCATGCCCAACATACAAGTAACATGACCAAAATAGAAGCTTAATTTACATGGATGAAACTATTTCGAGTAACTTTTGGACATCCTTGTACCAATGTAAAGTTAAATGTTTTACTTTTTTTATAGTATAAAAAAAATATTATCCTCTTATTGTCTATTTGTATGTGTATCAAAGTTAAAAATTTAATTTCAGAGCCACTTCCTACTAGTTGTTGTTCAGATATAAGGTTTGGTCTTGGTTTTTTTTCTTTCAAAAGTGCTTTTAAATTTAAAAACTTGCTTATAGTTTTTATAATAATTAGATAAGTTTCAAATATTATATTAAAAATTAGTGCTTATTCATAAGTTAAAAATATTCATTTCAAACAATGTATGATCAAAACTATTTCTCACCAATAATTGGAGATATTTTCTTGAGGTGTAAAGTTTAAATTACTTATTTGTTTGTTCATATTGAATGAATTATCACTGGTTGTTCAATGAGATGATTATCCATATGCATAGCCATAATTGAACACTGCAACATTATCTGGTAGGTACGTTAAAATGTTTCAGTTCTTTTAACAAAACAGCTTTGACTTATTCACATGGTGATGTGGAAAATTTAGTATCGATAATTGCATAGTCAAGTTCATTTTTTTTATCACTAATTAAATCAACTTTTATGTATATTATTCTTTTCAGTGAAAAAAAAATGTTTTAAAAAATGAATACAGTTGTTAGTTTTCTTTCATTTAGAATATCATGTTCCACAACTTTTAATTCGTATGCTTTTTTAGATTTTGATAGAATTAAAAAAATAAAGTCAATGTAAACACTTAATTCATTGTTGTAGAAATCAAAGTTTATGTTTAAAATTATATAAGAGAATCAGCATTTAAAGTAAAGAATTGTAGGTAAAACTTAATTAATTTTGTTGTCATTTTATAATTTTATGATAAAAACTTTTAAATCTGTAAAAGAGCAAATTAAAGAGAAAAATGGGCGAAATATGAAAAAAATAATTAAAAACTAAGCCAATAAACTTAATTGCAAAAATATTGGAAAATGTAGATGAAGTAAACAATGTAAATAAACTTAAATCGATGTAAAGAAATTGAAAGGAAATATGAAGAAATACAGAAATGTAAATAGTCAAAGCAATAAAATGTGTAAAGATAAATTAGCAAAATATAAATTAAGATAAATGTAAAGAAATCAAATATAAAGCAAAGAAGAAAAATATAAAGAATTAAAAATGATGATATCATTTAAATATGAGTAAAATATATAAAGAAACATACGAAGACAAAACATATAATTCTCTTTTTCATTGTTTTAATGTTTCTATTTACATATTGGTATCCTGTTAAACTGAGTATGGTTCAAAACTCTTAATAAGTATAAATAATATTCTATCTTTTAAACTAGATACAAAAATAAAGAAAAGTATCTACATTTCATCATTTTTTTTTATTTTGTTTATAATTTACTTTGATATTTATACATGTATATAAAAGAATTATCTATTATAACCCTTTTTTTTATATAATTTTTTTTTTCTGATTCTACCTTATTTAATATATTTCATTTTATTAGGACAATGAAATATTTTGTCATTTCATATGAATTACTTAAAAATAAAATTATTTTTAATTTTTTAAATTAATATTAATGTACAATTTTATACGCAAATTAACTTTTCCATTATTTTCCTTAATTCTTTATTCTAAGGTAACAACATGAAGAAAACTCATTTCCACATTACGTATAAAATAAAATAATCTCTACTTTCAATTACTATTTATTAAAGCAACTATATTATTTGATAAAGTCATTATTCTTTTGTATCTATCATCAAGTCAATCATAACCTCAACGTGAACATCATCGCACTCAAAACTGTCAATGGAAGAAGAGAAAAAGTTTGAAAAATAAAAGAGACTTAAACTAGAGAAAAAGAAAAAAAAAGATTATTTAATTAATTCATTATTTTTCTTTTACATGTTAATTTTTGTTTTTCAATTTTAACTTCTCTAAAATTAGTTTTGTATATATTTAAATTTCTATTATCGTAAAAATTGAGTAGAAAAGAAAAATATGGATATACAAACCAGTTGTTATTGGGTGTATTTTTTTTAAAAATGTATGTAATTAGATTGCCTGAAATTCAACAGGTTGCAGAGTTAATTTTGTTGTGATATAAGTTAATTTGTTTGGTTTGGAAGTATTATCCTATTCCTCGAGCCCTCAAAAGGAAAACCAGGTTCCCACAATCACTTTCTTTGTCTACACAAACTTACAGAATTTCAGATTCATAAACAACAGAGACAGGGACGTGGGTTTGTCTTGTTATGTATTTTAACTTATTATCAAAATCAATGCTCTCTTCATTTTCCATCTTTTGACTTACCACAACCTTCTCTCTCCCACTCAACTCTCTATTTGCAAAATGTTCTCATTTATGCTTTCTAGGTTATCAAAATTTACTTCTAAAATTTTCTATTATTGTTTTATACCTATTTTATTCACACCTACTTTATACAATTATTATAAATGAAAAATAAATTATAGCCAAGGTCATATTAATTAAGAAGTGAAAACTATAGCTAAAAGATTAAAAAAAATTAATTTATGTTTTATCTTTTAAGGTAGACAAATAAAAAAAATAAGAGAATGTCATTATTTTCAGAAATGAAAAGTTGTATCATTGTTAAACTAAAGATCTCTTTGTTTACTGTGCAAACAACAGTATGATTTTATATATGAATCTAATAGTTGCAATATATAAAAGAAATTACATTTATATCTATTGAGTATATGAAATGAAACACATTAAATACATACTCATGAAAAATAAACCCGAGTATAATAGGAATTTCTTCTGATTTTAATAAATAATATTTAATTTTTTAAATTGGATATATGGACTATGAAGAGTATGTATATATTTATTTTGATTTTGTCAGAATACCTATTTCATTTTTTATATTCGTCTTCGTTTTAAATTATTAAAATATATTTAATTTATTAGTTAACCCTTATGTTAATTTTTCTTTAATACTTAGTTTCATAATTTATTTCTAGATCATACATTTGATATTTTTATTTTTCTATAAGTATTTTATTTTTATCCAATTGTTATTTGATATTCTCATTTGATATTTATACAATCATAAGTTCTTACATTGGATGAAAGAAGATGATTATCCTTTTGACATTGAATACTTGATAATATCATATTTCCTTTGTTATGATTTTTATGTTTTAAAAAAATACATAATCGATTTTGCAACATCTATACGACATTGGAACATCAATTTTGTGGTTGTTTGGTGATCCTTGATCGCTTTTCAAATGTTTATAATCCACACAAGCATGCGAGATGTAGTAAAAATACAAGGATAATCATGTAAAATACTACAATTCTACATTATTTCCTTCACAAATCTTCACTATCACTATCTTTCAGAGATTGTGTTTTAAAGTTTTCCTGCATTTTCATATCTCCAAATTGAGGTAAATTCGTTGATGCAAATGTGAGTGATTAACAAAAATTCGTCCAGATAAATAGTATTTACCCGAATCTAGAGAGATTGTAAATATATGGTTATAAACTTTATGACTAACACAAATTTATCTTTCACGATCATATTACAAATTACACATGTATATACACTTCTACTTATCCATGTGAAACAACACAAAATATCTTGATTAGACTTGACCTACTCTTTTATAATCTTTAAGACTAGGTCACATTTAGAAAATAATAAATATATATCTCATAATCTTAGGAAAAAGATAAAGACAATAAAGTTTATAAATGATATTTTTTTAATTAAATGAATAATAGATAAAATTATAATTATAATTATAGATAAATTCTTAACTTCAAAAATAATAAAATGTTTATTTTTTATTTATTTTAAACTTTCTCATTTATATTTACAAATTACCATACTTATCTCCCTATGTTTTTAATAAGGTAACACTCATCTACCATACTTAATTTTTAAAATGCATTTTTTAATTTATTTGTTTATAAAAATATTTAATTTTCATATTTACATATTTTAACATTTTTAATTTTTTAAATTTGTAATTAATATCATATTTTTTTTATATAAAATAAGAAAAGTGAGTATCATTATATTAAATATATAAGAGAAATATATATTTATATAAATTTAGAAAAGATGTTAATATTATTTTACTAAAAAAAATAAAGCTTTATTGTAAATTAGATGAAATATAAAGTTCGACATCTCACATTGATAACGACATTTTATAGTATATAAATGAGTGTCAACCTAATCTTACAAGTCGTTTTTATAAGGTTGGATTAGACTTAACGTTCACTTCTTATTATAATATCATAGTCATTTAGAATCTATCATAACGAGACATTTATTGAGCTTATTAGGTCACTCGATATCGGATCATCCATAAATATATAATCTCATACACAAATTGACAGGTTACTCGATATCAGACTACCCATAAATATATTATCTCACATGCATGAATTGACAGGTCTTAGTGAGAGAATGTGTTTGAGGTCCACATAGATCAGAACATTTTATAATTTATAAATGAGTACAAAATATAATCTCATTTTATAAGGTTGAGTTAAACTTATTAATGTATATATAAAGATAAAAAAAATTTCTACTAACATTAAACTCTAATAGTGTCTTTCAAATATGCGTTTATGATTCGGGTTTTGAGAATGAAAAAGATTTTTCATATAATCGTTTATATTTTTTTAAAAAATCCAACCTTGATCATATTCATCATGCGCTTAAAAATACATTATTCTTACTAAATAAATTTTTATTATAAAAAAACTCCCTCGTAAGATTTTAATAATAGAATCTACCTTAAAATAAATGGATTTAAACAATTTCAAGGTAATGCATGGACCATGTACATGCAAAAGTTTTCAAATCAAGTTCGATTATAAAAAACAAAGAGGAAAAGGTAAAAAGTTGAAAAGTAGATACAATTTAGAATCACATGGAACTTTTGGAGGGACCCTTCAAAAGAAGGTTCTTCATTGATTAGTTTAGAATATAGGATGAGTAGTGTACAAGACAAGAACTGGTAGCGATAAATGGATGAAAAATCATGTTTGACCACAAAATGTTTCACGTTAAACAAAGCTTATGAGGAATCTTTCAAGTTTTAGTTCCATTTTCTTTCTCTGAATTTATTAATTAATCAAAGAACAGGTACTTGGTTGTCTCCCACTATTAATTAGGGTTTTTTTTTCTGGTTTTCTCTTGAGCATTTAAGATAATGCTTTGATTTTGACATAAATCTGTTGGGAGAGATGGATATAGAAACCCTACATGTAATAGGTTTATATATTATATATGTTGTGCACATCCCATAAACCAAGCACTTTCTTGCACAGCCCCTACACGTGAACCAGCTACAACAACCTCATTCAAATTAATCAGAAAACCTTTTTAACTTTATTTTAACGTTTTCAGTTTTTGTATTATGATTAGAAGATTGTGGTATGTGTGAGAAGAATTAATTCACAGCTGAGATATGGAAATGAAAGCCAAAAACATGGAATTTATTTTATAACTTTTGGACCAAAAGGAATACTAATGTGACTGAAAGCAACATGCCAAGGTATAGAAGAGACATGAAGCAACCATTTTGATGAATACTTATGAAAAATATGAAAATATCCTAAGAAGGAACTACAAGTTAGGGGTCAAATACAACATCTCTTATCTTCTCTTTCTAACTTCTTAATCCTAGTAACTTCATTATGATTTAGACCTAAATTTTTCACACTCTTTCTAACTGAAAGAATATATATATATATATATATATATATATATATATATATATTCTTAACTTTTTACTAATTTAATTTTTTATAAAGATATCATACATGTTATTAACCGTAACAATTTTCATCTCGTAACAATAATCATATTTTTTTATTAAAAAAATAAATAAATATGAATCACTTCAAGGTGATTCAAGTTTTATATAAAAAAAAACATCAAATCTCACTTTTTTCTTTACAAATTGTCAACAAACCTATGAGACTTGATGAAAAAATAGGTTGCTCAACAATAAACTAACAATAATCATATATATTTTCATACTAGAGAATTGATAAGATAAATCATCATTGAATCACTTTTAATCGATGTGTAGGCACATCTCAACTACATATCAATTATCTTAAACAATTTGTTACGTATAACGTCTTATGAAAGACTTGTATTAAACATGTCATAATAAAGACTAATACATAACTCATCAGAACTACCACTTGTAATAAACGATATTGAGATCTTGTGTTTGGGTGATTACTTGCATTTTGTTGTAATAAGTGTTAATACACACACACAAAAAAAAACCTTAAATATATTAGGTGATTAGATTATCAGTAAAACTACACAATATTATCTTAGGTATCCTCATAACACACCCATACAAAAATGACAACACTCCCACAAAGCTCACAAAACCGACTTCGGGATCTTATGTCAAGATGATTATTTGCACGGTTGCAATAAACATTAATATAAAAATTCCTTCAATTTATTATGTGATTAGATTATGAGTAAACTTAAGATATATTTATTCTTTTAATATTTTTTTTCCTAATACTACACAATATCATCTTAGGTATACTCATCACAGGACAACTCTAAAGGATCATGTACTTTATACTTCTAGACTCACATTTCAACTTTTTTGTATTCATACACACGTCAATTTTCTTTATACAACATATAATCAACACTAAAAATATATATAGTAGAATTTATATCCTTTTGTAAACTATTTTTCTCAACAAACTTCTTAATTCAACATAAACAATGTTGTTTGAGCAAAACTCAACAAGTGAAAAGATTTGCTCTTAGAAATTTGATCTTTAGCGAAAATCACACTTTTGCTTAAGAAAAAACCAACACCTGAGGAAAAAAAATAAGACTAAGAGTCTTGCTCTAATTTTCTATTAGGCAACCAAATTTATCACTTAGACGAAAATCTTGCAAATTATTTCATTCGATTTTTGCTTAACTGATTATTTTGTCACTTTAATGATGATGTAATCTCTAAATCCTAAATATTAACAAAATAATTCAGAGTCAATTTTTTATTTATTTACTTATTCTACTTAAATGCATGTATCAAATCATCTCAACATCATAAACACTAGTTTTTCACAATAAAAAAAAATACTTATTTTTAAATCCATATTACTATCAAAAACATAAATCTCAATTAAAAAAAAATAACTTTCAACTTATCTTGGTTTACAAACCACTTAACAATAATAGAAACTAATTTAGAAATAAATAAAAAATTAGTCTATAAAATGATCTCTAATTTAATTAATATATCAACTAATTATTTTTTGTCTCTAAAATTAATTTTTATTTGATGATTTTCTTGTAATGTAATAGTACCAAGTGTCAAACACCAATATCTTATTGGAGTGTTGAAATGCCTTTTACAGGTATCATTCAGGAGACGAGGAGTAGAGAAGTAAAAGAAGAGCACAAAGACTATTTAAACTGATCGACCGAAAAGAAAGACAATAGTTCTCTTGGTTTCAATCCCAATCGAAAACACTTTTATTTAATTTTATTAAAAATTCTCTTTTGTAATTTTTTATTTTCATGATTATGTGGACGTGCGTACGTGTTATTCCTTTTTTATTTTATTTTTTAAAATAGTTGTGTTTTATATTTTAAGTTTCGATGTTTATGTTGTTAATTTTTAATCTTTAAAAACGTGAGTTGAGCATCTGCTCGCGCATGTGTTATTGTTTTTATTTTTAGTTTGTACATGTGTGTCTCTATTATTCATTTCTAATGCGTGCGGTGTGGCTGCTTACTCGTGTTATTCGTTTTTTAAGTTTTAAAAAAGTTAGCTTAAAATATTAAAAAAATAAAGTTTTGTGTTTTTTAGAGACTTGTTATATTTTGTATAAAAACATACTAAATCAGTTTAATAAGGAAAATATACCTCTATTGAAAAATAAGAATTTTTTTATTTTAATATTATTTGTAAAGAAATAATACGAAATAGACAAAATAAGAAGAATAGATAGTTAAAAATCTTCTATGAGATATTAATTATTGTACATTTACCGACATATTTATTATTATATTTTTTAAATATAAATGCGTTTTTTTAAATACTTATATATCTAGTAAACTAGATATATAAAGATAGAAAAGAACACGGTCAAAATCATCAAAGATTAAATCCAACATTTTAAAAAAAATAATAATAAATAAATATAAATCAAATAATAATTATAAAAAGTAAAAAAATAAATTGAATCTTAAGTAACAATAATATTTATTTGCGTGTATATTAATTTTTAAATCTTAGAAAATAAGTTGTGAATGTAGACGTGAGTTTGTGTTATGGAAGTTGATGTTTGTTAGGTATTTTTTAGTTTTTAAGAAAATTAGTTTTGTTTGTATTTATTCATTTTTAAATCTTTCTTTTAGGAAGTTAGTTCTGTATGTGTATGTTATTCAACTTAAAAAAATGTTTAAAATATAATATAAATAATAAACAGATAACATCTTTCACTTTTTTTAAAGATTCATTATCATATAAAAAACTTAAAAAAAAACAGTTTAATAGTGTATATATATATATATATATATATATTCATTTTTTAAAGACATGACTTTATTTTTTTTCTGGTAAAGAAATCATAAATAATTTTTGAATTTTTTACGCTTATCGTAAAAAAAGTAATTATACAGTACTATGTAACTATATGTATAAAATAAATATCATTAATTATATTTTCACATGTGGTATGGAATGGTGATTTCATGAAATAAAATAAAAAATTAACAGAGGACTATATAGTTTTATGTGAAATAACATGAATTTATGACATTTACTTGAGTCATTTTTTTAACTATGCATAAGTAAGATAAATTTTACAAAATATTAAATTTCAAAATTTATTGCTACTAAAAGACAAATTAATTGTATACTCATGGTTATTCTTGAGTCCAATATTAATAAGGAATATTTAGATTAACTGGATATGATCGATTTTTTAAATTGAGTATAATATATATATATATATATATATTTTAAAATTATTAAATTTTGAATTATTTTATTTAAATTATTCTTGAGTCCAATTATTAAATCTTAGTTATTAATTTATTTAAAATTTATGTAATTATAATTTATTTATTTGTATTTTTTATTGAAGAGAAAAAAAAATACATTGTTATAATTAAATTTGCAATAATATCATATTTTTATTTAAACTATTATTTAATAAATATTTAAGCAGATACGAGACAAGAAAAAAATACAAATTTCATACATGTTACATAGTAAAAATAAAGACATATATACTTTTACTTAAAAAAATACATTGACAAATATAATTGTATTAAACTATTTTTTTACCACCCTTATAAAGAATATAAAATCCACTATATGTTGATTCAGTGATACTGAAAAGTTCTGTATGATAAAATAAATTCCAAAAAATGAAGTAACTAAGCTCCGATTTAGTATTTAAAAAAGAGGGTTAGTAGCAGAATGGGTTTTTTATGGTGTGATGCATTAATTAGAAAACGTGGAGGCACATGCACTCATTAAATTTTATTCTTTTTGATAGTATTTGAGTGCTATAGGGATGAACATACCTTAAATATAAGATGTAATTAAGATGGAAAAGTGTTTTTCATTTAATTGGAGGGGGCATATAATTGTTGGGATGAAAAAAGGAACCTTTTATTTCTATGCATATGCTCATACAACACCCTTTTTTTTATTTCAAACAAAAATCTAAATCCAATATTACAAGCTCTGCCCTAATTCAGTATATTTTTTCTAAATTATAAACTAAAAAAAAGAGTTATGCACGGTTAGTTTACAGTAAATTATATTTATAAAAAATATAATTGAAGTTATTCATATAGTATTTTTCATCTTTTTTACTTTTCCATTTTTTACTTTAAAAATTTAATCTTACACTTATTAAATGAATTTATGTATTTGGACTTACACAAGTTCATAAGTGATTTGTCGTATCTACTTTGTATGTATGTCTTTTATTTGTCTGGTCGTCGGTATTCGATTTTGGTAAGGGACGAAGTACTTGCAAAAAAGTACTATGACAAGTTAAAATGATCGTTGTTTGTTGAAAGTAATAAATGTTATTAAGTACGTATTTTGACATGATGTTGGTTAATCTATTTATAAAAATGAGTTGGACAATTAATTGTAAGTTTCTATTAACATGATTTTTATGGTTAATATTATGAAACCATGCATGATTTCACCTCTAATCCTCTTTTAAACTCGTTATTAAAATATTAATATGAAGTTTAAATAGTTTAATTATTTATGATCGAGAGAATCTTGCCCTACACAGTACCTGTATAATTCAAGCTTACCCACTAGTTCATTAAGAATAAAAATTCATTTATATGTCATAATCCTTCCTTATTCAAAATCTTTCTCTTTAAAAATTATAAATTTTCCAATCTATAATTCAACCAAATTCATTAAAAATAAGAATTCATTTTATTTGTTATAATTCCTTACTTAAAATCTTTCAATTTAAAGATTATAATTTTTTTAATGTAAAATTCAACCATATCATCCATTTTATTGAGAATAAAATTTCATTTATATGTTATCTTCCTTACTCACTCAGAATCTTTCACTTTAAAAATTATAACTTTTTCATTTCTAATCATCAAAACGTTAATTTAATTAATAAAAACGTATTATTGTGGTAAAAAAAAGTAGTCGACGTATTAAAATGAATATTTAATGTCATAAATAGATCTGTAACATAGTTTGTAATAATTTATCCTTATAACACAATCAAAAATATAAAAATGTTGTGAAATAGAATGGCACGAGTTTTGAGGGTGTTGAAGGAAAAATGGAAGAAGAAGTCCACACAGAAAAAGAGTTTGAACACTTATTCCTACTTGCAAACAAGAAAATTAATTGTGGTTGTAGTGGAAAAACAAAATTATTTAATTTGTCTTTGAAATTTATAATTAATGATGAGATGCTAAATTTATAATTAATCATCAGAATGTTTGCCATTTTAAAAAAGAGCACCGACCCTCGTCTGAATGCATTAATTAATGTTGAAGCATCACAATTATTAGTTAATGGTTTAATTAATGTTACTAATTCACAACACTCTCATTACTTAATCGCATGCCACCTATAGTTGACTATCACCCTTCTTAACTTCAAAAAATACTAAACCCACACAACTTTCAACGCTTCAACTCTGCAAATCAAAAATAATTCACCAACATTAAATGAACAAAATTAATAAACCACTAAGGACATTATATATTTTTAACTTTTCAAAATTCAAATCAATTTTTTAAATTTCTACACAAACGTAACTATTTATTATTTTTTTTTCTTTTAATATATATTAATATTAATAGTTAACTCCCAAACCTTTTTAATTTTGAACTAACATACATAATGGATGAGACTTTTTCCTATAATATAAAATTATAACTAATTCAATTTCATAAAAGTTTATTCTTTCACGTCAAATAAGAAATGAGATATTTGAAAAATATACAATAATTTAATAATAATCTTTAAAATATACTGATATGATTTTAGTATGTAATTTTAGATCTAATTTAATATTATAAATTAAGAGAGAAATTGAAGTGATATTTTCATCCTGTAGGTTAATATACGGATAATTTAAATATATCTTTCTTTCTTAACCTATCGAAATATTTTTTAAGAATAAAATTATTATAAAAGATTGACCTTCAATGTTATCTGCTGAATAAAGTGATTGATTCTAACTATGTTGTCTCTCGGATTTGAGTTATGAAGATATTCTATAACTTAATTATACGTTTAATTTATATTCGAGTCTTTTTGAACAGTTTTAGAAATTTATTTTAAATTGTCTTAATTTAAAGAACCACAGAACTATATTAAAAGAGTGAAAAACAATGTTTGGGGGATTAAAAAAGGAGCAAAGAAGAGCAAAAGCTTTTGCATTCAGGAAACCAAATCATGTCCATAAATGCTCTCTCTTGTGACAGCATCATAAATTACATTGCTAGAAGAGGCATAGTTGAGAAACTGAGGGAGTTCATTGTGGAGAAGGTAAGATTTGTGATCTGGGTTTTCCATTTCTGGATTTGGCATCACAGGCTCCTGTTGCATCTGGATGCAGAGTATCTCTGCTTGAGCCACTGCAAGCTGCATTTGAAGCTCAGAAACCTGGTTTTGTAAATAGGATATGGCCCCAACACAACCATACACAGGGTCCCGAACTCTTGCATGTGCTTCATACACCAAACTACTCACAGCATCTGCTCTCTGCTGAATAGGAAGTTCCTGAACCAATAGCATACATTTTAGAATCTCACTCTCACTCTAATTCAACTTCAACACCCCATTTACCTGATAAAAGCTTTATATATACTATTTTGATTATATCTGATATGAGATTTTCATCCATACAAGAAGAAAAAACCAATTTGAACCAAAAAGTTATAGCTAAAATCGAATCTAAATATCTCCCTTTTCATAATAGTAAAAAAAGCATAGGTGTTGTATGAGATACCTGCAGCATTTTGCTAACATTGCTAGCGCCAAAAACCTTGTGAACTAAGGCGAACTTTTGAGGGTCATTGGAAGGGAAATAAGGAGCAAAGATGCAGTCCTTGGTACACCTGCGTCTCAGCAGCTTGCATGAAGCACATGGAGAATTCCCAGCCATTTGATTACAGATTCCTTGCTTGGTTTGGGAGTAAAAGCTTAAAAGCATAATAAAGCAGAAAAAAAGAAAGTTAGGAACAGAAAGGAACCGAGCTTGACAAAATGAGAGAAAGGGAGGGTGTATTTATAATGGCCAGTCCCTAGCTTTTTGTGCAACAGTCTTTGAGTATCACTTTCAAGTATCAATCAGACTCAACTCCTAAAGATTACTCATTTTTTTATCAGATAAACTAAAGGGTTGCCTTATTTAATTTCCTGAGGCAAGGTCATGTGTAATTTTAACCCCAAAGAATCCATTACTCATTCTTTCTGATGCATTGCACTTGTATTTGTGATCAATTTGTAAGAAAAAAAAAGTTGCTTTCTGAATGTTTTTCTGCATCAAGTGGGCAATTTGATTTGGAGTCACATATTATATGGTGATTGGTAAATAGGGTTCTTAAGAAAAAGTCTGCATCAGACAGTGTCACAAGTTGGTTATTGCAGAATTTCAAAAGGGTCCAAAAAGGCCTTCTGTGTCCAGATCGTTCTGGAACAAAATCTGTGACATAGGCTTTAACTGTAGTCTTACCATGTTTTTCTTTAAGCCTTAAATATTTTTTGTACTTCTTATAACACAGGTGTGCTTTGTTTTTCGTCTCTGTTTTTTCTTTTGGTTTTTGTCTCTGTTAAACTTTCTTTTAATCATCATATCCATCAGTAGATTTATTGGTTAAATGTAATGCAAAGTTATAAAGACCAAAACTAAAAATAAAATAAAATTACAGAGACAAAAAAAATACATGATAGAAATTAAACAATTATTTAAGTCAGTTTTAGAAAAATAAAGAAAATAAAAGTATGCATAGTGTAAAATATTTATACATTTTCTTTTAATAACAAATAATATACTATGAGTTTGTTGACTTTTATAATAATTATCTCAAAAGTCATGTTTTATGATACTTTGTGATTAGATGATCATCTAAAACATTTTTATATTGTTATGAATGGCCATTAAACTGAAAAATTAAAGTTTCAGATACTGCAAAAAAGACTCATTGAAAATTGAAAACTAAACTTACAATAAAATACACTATTAGTAAGCAAAAATAAATTATAAATAAAAAATACAGCTTTCTTGAAGTCATATGAAATTAAAGTCTAATTCTGTGAATCTCTCTAAGGTATTCAGTTAATTATTTGTTTATAGTTGGGAAACATTACATGGTGAATGACAATTTCCATTTTAAATCTAATTGGAACTGGTCAGTTAAAATTGTAAAAGATAATTTCAAATATTAATGTTGTTAAATACTTAATTAATAAATTATATAAATGTAATATTTGAAATTAGTTGTTATCATTGAAATGAGATTAATTGCATATTCTATACACTTAAATTAGGTGGTTATGTAAAAAAAATTAAAAAAATAGATTCAATTAACATAAGTAATTTGATTAGAGTTGTGATGAGAGTATAAAAAAAAGAAGGGAAAGGTTATCGTGGGCGCCGCCAAAGGTTGTGTAAATTGAAAGAGTGTTGTGGTTTGACCGTTATTGTAGCATGTTGTTGTGTGGATTAGTTGAGTTGAGAGTACAGAGGAGTAGGGTTTTTAAGAAATAGGTCAATACCAAGAAATTCATGAAGCTAAATGTGGATGTTTGTTCCACATACAAACATTCACGTGAATGCACATTAATATTAATTCCTCTTTCTTTCTCTTCTTCCGTGCACACTTTTACTCTATTCAATAAACTCCTTCTTCACATCTATATCACACTCTCAACATCATTTTAGACTATAACACTTTCATCGTTTGATATTATAATATTTTCAAATTTTGTTTATTAAAAAAAATACTACTCAAAACTTATTTCTTATTACAATCATTCATTATGTTTAAAGTTTGAACTAAAAAATTATATTAAAAAAATTATTTAATCTATTAGTTAAAATAAATAAATTTATTATATATAAAAAAATTCAAATTAACTGAAGTGACCATCTTTCAATAAATTTATTTTTAAAAAAAATTGTTATCATATATCAATTACTTTCTTTCAATTAAAGTAATTCATTTATTGAAAAGCGAGACTACTATAACACTTCCTCTGTTTTACACAAGACTTTTAAAGTTATTTCATACATTAAAAATAATTATAAATATACCATTATTTGAATCGATTTTACTAAAATAGTCTTTTTATTTGAATAAATATATTATTTTGACTAAATATGGAAAATAATAAATTGAGTAATTATTCTTATAGAAAATTAATTTTTGGAGATAAGTTATCAATGAAGTGAAATTTCACGTCTTAGAATACGTTAAACTATTGAGATGATAAATAATAATCACAATATTATTGATGAGTGAACACAATAAGTTCAACTCCTTGACGTGAACATATTCTTTATAAGATTCTATAGTCTAAACTTTTAATTAAAAGATATGATTTTATTGAGCCTTGTGATATTATAGTCAGGTAATATTTGAAAATATAATAAGACTTTATATTTAAATGATTAATAATACAATATATGAGTTATCTTATGAATACATTAAATGTAAGTAGGTAAAATAACAAAAGAGAAAATAATGTTTAATTATAATAGAAGACATTAGAATGAGACATAATGGAATGAGAGAAAAGGTAACATTTATTTTTTTTTAACATGTGTGAAAGAACTTTAAACTATTTGTACGATAAATACTAGTTTAAAATTTGCAAGTTACACAACTTTTTTAGAGTGTTTTATTGGATAATACAAACTGAAACAACTTCAACATACAATCTGAATAAAACAATCACCGATAATAATTTTTATCAAAATTATGTGAAGAGACACTTTATCTTATCTGATTAGGAAAAAAGATGACAATGTTATTACTTTACTACAATTTTAAATATTTAGATAATGTTTTAAGCAATCACTAATTTTTTTGTGTTGCATTTAACTATCAAAATATTTTTTTAGAGTTTTTAAGCCTATAAAAACCTAATTCCCTTCTACTTCTTATACTCTTTTCTTTCAAATATCTAATCCAATAAAAAAATTAATTTTCTCATACTTAATAAATAAAGATTATTATTTGACGATTTTTTCCATATACCACCAATTGATACTTTTTTTTATAATAATATAATACTACTAACGTTCATATTAACTAATAATATTTTGACTAGTAATCAAGTAAGTAGTTGTATATGTAATATTGTAAATATATCCTTACTTTTCTATAAATGTAAAGTTTTATATTTTAAAAAAAATTTATGTTTTAATATGATAGAAATGTGGACCCGTACGTACGAACATAGATGTATTTTCACTACGAATATGTAATACAGATAAACCAACATTTAAATAAAATAGCTAGATTTAAAAGGTTGAGAAAAAAACACGTAATTGACATGCAGGTAAGTCTAAAAGGAGAGATAAGAATTAATTAATACACGATATGATTGTTTCAATTTGAAGTGTTTGATGAATCAACTAGTTTGGTTCTTAATTAACCAGAAAATGGAGTTAATTCAATTAATCTGGGCCAGTCATCGCCCATGGTTTAGCTTAATTAGTGAACGGTTTTGGTTTACTTTGTTTTCTTTGGTCAAGGCCAATTTTTATAGGTTAATCTTAGATCTTCCTTATCAAGAAAAAATCTACCCAATAGGAAACAGATACATCACAACCATGCAATACATATTTTTTTTTTCACAACTTCAAACTATAGAGAGGACTAATCTCGTGAGCTATCATTTTATATTTATCGACTTAGCCTCTTTTTCTAAGTAATCATTTTCAGCTAAGAGATCATAATTAAAAAATAAACTATAAGAGATCATAATTAAAAAATAAAATATAAGTAATTTTGTTCGGATCTCGAGTCTAATAGTATTGTTCCCCTTAAAGGTCGGTGTTATGTCACGATTTTGTTCTAAAAAACATTTCGATAAGTTAGACGAAAAATAAGTATATAAACTGTCATTATCTCCACTGCTGAGTAATGTGAAACTATATTGAAAAAATGGATTATAAAAGAATTATCAAATATCATAAATGCTTAAAAAAAAATTATAGCAAATCACTTTCTTTTTAAATTACAATTTTGTTCTCTAATTAATTTTTATTTATCATTTGCTTTTCGGTATTTTTATTCTATAGAGTTTGGAAAATTTAAAGTTTTATTTGAATTATTTATTATATAATTTTTTATTTAATTAAATTATTTTCTTATAATTGTTTGATAAAAATGGTATATTTTTAAAATCTACAAAAAACTAAAAAAAATAACGATAAGAAATTAAAAAGAAACTAATATTACATTTTTTTAAAACTATGACCCACCTTTTTTTCCCTCCTTGTACATACAAGTTTCTACATGAGACTAAGAACTACTTGGTTGACATTGTTGATTGCCTTTTTTGTCATGTAAAATATGGTTGTTCACAGCTATTTTATTCTTTTTGAATTGTTGTTTGGTTGGTAGGTTATGTTAATAATTTTTTTTTAGGGTTGAAGTACACTTTAAGTATTCTCTACTTTAAGTATTCTCTCTTAATTTAATTTATTATTTGTTTATAGAAAAATTATAGTGTCCGAAAAAAAAACAAAAGAAAAAGAAGAAAAATTAAGATGAAAGCATTGGTGTGGAGGAACTATGAAGTAAATACACCCCTCTCAGATAATATTTTAATCTTTTAGTATTGATTAATTTTTATTTATATATATTTAATGACTTTGTTAAACATAGTTAATTATTTATTTAATTACACAGTCGGATTTGGATGTTGCTGGTGCAGTGAATATAATTAATTAATTGCATGCATGCATTTATATTAATTAGGGCTAGTTAGCATAGGCGGCTTCTATTAATGGTGATTAACTTCATACCCTACGTAATCTGTCTTGTTTAGAAGACTCTTCTTCATTCTCACTTTCTTTTGTAAAATTATTGTAGCCACTTCATTATTCTATTCTCTCTCAACTTTCATTTCTCTTTTGATCTGATGAATAATACACTACAAGAAAATCATGAAATAGAAACCAATATTTAAATACTTAAATAATTGGTTACAATAGTAACTAAATTAGAGACGACTATTTTAAAAACTAAATAAAAAAAATTAATTTCTAAATTAGTTGCTATTATTGTTAAATAGTTTCTAAATTGGTATCTAATTAGTCACCAAGGTTTTAACTACAATTATTTAGTTTCTAAATTTGGTTTCTAAAACCTTGGTTTCTAATTAGATACCAATTTAGAAACTATTTAACAATAATAGAAACTAATTTATAAACCATTTTTTTTTTTTAGTTTCTAAAATAGTCTCTAATTTAGTTACTATTGTAACTAATTATTTTGGTCTCTAAAAATTGATTTTTATTTCATGATTTTCTTGTAGTGATAAGTTACTCCTTTTATAGATGTGATTTATTTAAGCTAGGGACTTCATATAGCACTTCTATGGAAATGACTCTTATAAATTCTTACCAATTTACTATAAATAAATTGGAATTCATGATATGGGTTCTATCAAACTATCTTTTCTATTTATTAACTTAAATCGAATTAGTAATTGAGTCAAATATTTTTTTTTATCCTATTCCTTTTGCGAATTTTACTTTTAAAATATTTTATTTATTAATTTTAGTCTCTTAACTATTTTTTGACTAATGTTTCTAGTTCTTTTTTAAATGTTAATGTTGAGTGATAATGTTCGGTATTTTTTAATGTTAGATAGAACTTGTTGATTATTTACACATTTCATTAATGCCACGTACAATGAAAAAAACTTATGACACATTTTTTAATGTTAAAATTTATTTCAAGTTTTTAACTTTTTTTTAATAGGTCTCATAATATAATATATTTTTACATATTTTTTCTTGTTATTTTTTAATTAAAGGTGAGTTTTTCAAAGTTTTAATACAATAATCGATTGTAGGTTGTTGATGCAACTCATTTATCCCTTACGAAATCGATTTTTTTTAATCAACAATATAAATATAAATATAAATATAAATATATATATATATATATAATATGAGACCTAAACCCTAAAATTTACAAAAAAATATAAAAATCAACATAAAAAAGCTCATGAAATATGAAAATTTATAATAATTATATTTTACGCACACACATACATGTAAAAGGACTCAAATAAAAAAAAAAAACATACAAATTCCAAAGTCATATAAAAAAGTGGGTTGAGAACTTAATTAAAAATCATCAAATAGTTTACGACCTACGAAGTAATTTAATCTAAATATTTTTTAGGAAATTGTTTAACTCTTTTTATATTATTGATAATTTTTTTTTACTAAAATACCTTTCCTACTTTATAATTGTTGTAATCAATAACAATAAATGTTTTAAATGAATAAAAAAATCCCATAATTAAAACAAATGAATATCTAGTATCAATTAATTATGTGAAGAATAAATGTTGATTTTTTAAAAGTTATATTTTGTAATACAAACTATTATATAAAATAGTTATGGAAAGGTTAGAATCCTCTGCCGTGCTAAGGTCACTGCAAGGATCCATTCCCTTCTAGTTAGATATTAATGAAATTTCCAAATTGTTTTAAATTATCCACAGTTTTTTTTTGTTGAACTTTGTTTGAAAAAATAATTTTATTGTTGCTTGAGATTAAAGCAAAGAAATCATAGGTAACTCCACCAAGCTATTAATAAGATTCCTGACATGCAATTAAGTTGTAGGGATTATTATAAATGAAGCTAATTTCTATGGAGATTACCATTGAAATTTGTAAGAGTTGGAGCTGGTGTGGTAGAAACCCTAGGCTTTCATTGCATTAATTGCCTCACATGATTCAAAGCCTATTCAAATTTATTGATGAGGATTGCAATATCAGTGTTAGAGATTATGATATTCTATGCTAATTCAAAATTTTCAGTTGATTATCAGAAATTAATCCATTAAATAGGACTTCATTAATTTAATCTAATCCACCACGTCCCTTTTGAATGTGGTCAATCAGTTAGATTCTACGTCTATGTTCTTTTAGAAAAAATGTATAACATTTTATAATTTGTATACTAATTCAAAATCAGACATCTTAGTTTTACAAAATATAATTATATTTGTTTGGATTGTTATTTCGATAATGTTTTATCCCATTTTACTGCATCAAAATATAAACAAAAATTTCATATCTTTTCAGAATTAAAACTGAATTGGAAGTTTTAAGATTTTGTTTAAAATTAGAAGTTTTGGTGTGTTTAACTTTAAGATCGCAGGTTTGGTTTGATATTTATAATTTTCAGGTGGTTATGTATTTATTTTCGATTATAATTATGCTTATATCAATTTAGTCATGTCCATGTCACTTTGCACTATAAGAAAATCATGAAATAAAAATTAATTTGTAGAAATCAAAATAATTAGTTGCAATAGTAACTAAATTAGAGACCATTTTAGAAACTAAAAAGAAATTTGGTTTCTAAATTAGTTTTTCTACCAAATTTTAAAACTAAATAATTGGTGGTTAAAACCTTAGTTACTAATTAGATACCAATTTAGAAACTATTTAATAATAATAAAAAATAATATAAACTAATTTAGAAACCAATTTTTTTTTAGTTTCTAAAATGTTCTCTATTTTAGATCCTATTGTAACTAATTATTTTTGTCTCTAAAAATTGGTTTCTATTTCATGATTTTCTTGTAGTGTTGGTTGATGTTTTATCCCATCTTTTGAAACTCTGGTTAATTGGAAGTTAAAAAGTTTGATCTAAGATTTTGTAAATAAGAATTGAAACACATGTGAAGAGTTTATTTTTTTCTGATAAAAAAAATTAAAACTGAATTGTATTAAAAAAATCTCAACCTATATCTATATATTTAAAAAAAAAACGTAAAATCACGTCAAAACAAACACCACTTCCAATGTACAATAATAAACTTAACAATTGAAACAGTCTTAACAGTTAAATGTAAGTGTTAAAAGAAGAATCCATGAGTTGCAGTGCTTCTATCCTGTTAGAGACAACAGTCCCAATACACAATAAAAATTGAGAAATTGAAAGTCAAAGATATTTTATAAGCAGTTTCCCTGTCAAGATGTTTTTAGGTTGAAGCAAAAATTTATATAAAAAATGAGAGAAAAAAAAAAGTTTTAGAACTTCAACTCCTCGGAAGGTGAGAGCATATAGAAGGAAGGTGAGAGAGAAAGTTGTGGTGGGGTTAATTAGGAACGTTGAAGACAATAAAATATGGGCCAAGAAACAGACATCTCACCACGTTAGAAGGAAAAAAACATGAGACCTCCAACGCAGACATTAAATGAGCATCGTGCTTATGAAGATTCATTTTCGAGATGCATCATCTTTTTCTTCCCATCATATGGTGAATGCTTTCAAACTAATAATTTTTTAGATTCTATTAACAAATGTTTCAGAATGCTTGTTCAAAAAGTAAAAAAGAATAAATTTCTTCAACATGTTGGATGTTATTCAGTACATTTATCATCAAAGTCCCTCGGTTTAGAGTTACACATGAAGATGCTCTTCTTCTATATTGTAATATCATGAATGGAATTCGATAGAAGATTTTAGTATTGTTGGTTCATGTTCAAGGTTAGAGGTCTGAATGTCATGGATCGAGTCCAATATGACGTGTAAACAAATCTTTTATCGATACTCTTATTTAAAGACTTTAATATCGTATCAGCAATCAAAGAATTATAAGTTATCAATTGTAAATGGTGATAACGACACTTATTATTGAACAGGGCCAATAATAATGGCAGATACACATAGTGTATGAGGAAATTTTTAGTATATATTAGAAAAACAAGAAATAAGAGTAAGTTACACTATAATTAAAAGGTTTTTTTTTACCATGATGGGTTATTTTTTTTGGTTTTTACCAAAATGGGGTCCATTTAAAAAAAATTACAAATTTAGACAAGTTGTGTCTAATTGGGACGACATCATATGCAGAAGTCGTCCCAATTAGGCACGACTTCTGCCATGTCATACTAAAGTCGTGCCAACTTGGTACGACTTCTGCCCTGTCATACTGAAGTCGTGCCAACTTGACACGACTTCTGCCCTGTCATACTAAAGTCGTGTCAACTTGGTACGACTTCTGCCACGTCATAATTTTTTAAATTTTATTTTTAATTTTATTGCTTATATATTGGGTAGTAAGTTATGTAATGTTAAAAATTAATTTCTTCTCATCATTATGTGTTCTATAAAATCATTACTTCTCAAACTATTTATTTTGCAAATTCACAACAATAATTCTCTATTTATTTTTCAAATATAATAATTTTTCATTTATCTATTTATTTCCAAATTCAATAACAATTTTCTTCATTTTTTAATTAATCAAATA
>Ga0123342_1001353_pt1 | contig 41161 bp, 22 predicted proteins | sample Turbeawhitnodule_FD_89960 | JGI IMG/M metagenome (GOLD analysis project Ga0123342, IMG submission 89960) | Root nodule microbial communities of legume samples collected from Mexico - Turtle bean Mexico white nodule | ecosystem: Host-associated > Plants > Roots > Nodule | place: Mexico: Nepantla...
TAAATTTATTTTATAAAAAAAAAAAAAATAAAAATAAAAAAAAAAAAAAAAATAATATAAAAAATAAAAAAAAAAAAAAAAAATATATATATATATATATATATATATATATATATATATATATATATATATAATAACACAATTTAAACTTTTCCTATTACCTAGAAAAGTGGGAAAAAGCCATAGACAATATAAAAAAAACCCATTAATAATGATAAAAGGCACATTTAGAAATATAACTTCCATCACTCACATACTCAAACTCACACCTACGAAATCATTAAAACTTAATCAAAACAATGCTTAACTCTAAGCCATAGACAATATACAAAAATAATAAAAAAAACCATTAATGTTGATAAAAAGCACATTTAGAAATATAACTTTCGTCACTCATATACTCAAACTCACACCTACGAAATCACTAAAACTTAATCAAAGCAATGTTTAACTCTACATACACTTTTGGGTTTTTAGGTTTGTGCAAATGTGAAAAAGAATTTCAATATTTTATTTAAGTAAAATATGAGTTTTTCATCTTAGGTAATCGAATTAAATATAAATTTATAATATTTTTAATTTTTTTATCAATATATTTTATAAAAAATATTTCATTTTTTTAATTAAAAATAAAAGGTTAGAAACACTTTTTTTTTAAAGTTTATTTTATATTTTAATAAATAGCATTTAAAAAAATCATTTTCTGTAAAAGCTTTTTGTCAGGATTCATACAGTTTTTTTTTACGAGAGAAATATAAATGTATTTATTAATTTATTATTATTCTTAACTGTAATAAACAATCATATTATTTTTATTGCATCATTCAATGTGAAGATAGTTAAATTTTTAATAAGAATATTATATTATTGTTTAGTTCCTAAAAATGGAAACTATAAAAGCTTGTCTTACATAACTCTGGGTGTTGAAATTTGGAATTCATTACCTTTGTGACTCTTGCACTACATCAAATCCATGCCAAGACAATATTATTTTGTTTTTTATGTTAACACATTTACGTGGTTCTTTTGCGATCAAATGAATTATAATGGCCGGCGTGAATGACGAATAGTAATAATAACTATCCGATTATTGTCACAGTGCTATGCAGAAAAGTTTCAACAAATAGTCCAACTTAGACGGACGCAAGAATATTACAAAATTGTAAACACTTGCTTTTCTGCCTTGAAGAGACAACTAAGTGTAAACTTGTCCCTCACCTCTCACACTGCTTAATTAATACAACCCAATAATAGAGACAATTAAATGTACTTGTGTCCCTTTGATCTGCACCATTTAATAACCTTTTCTCATATAATTTTATCTCAAACTTCCATAGGAATTAAAGTTCTTTATTGACATACATGAAAATAAAATTCATCTCATGATTTTGTTGTTATTTAACTTTTAAATATTTAAAACAATTAATAATAAAGATAAGTATAATTACAGTTTAAAGGTTAGATGAATGAAACCAGTATTTTTATAATACTAAGAAGTGTATTTTACTTATAATATAATTTTAAAAATCGATAAGTTTATATTCATTTATATATTTTAAATGATTATAATAAAAAAGAAATTAATTTTAAATTTAATTTAATTTTATAAAGTTATTTTATGTTTGTATTTATATATATATATATATATATATATATATATATGAGATTTTCTACTATAATATTTTTTGGTGTAGACAATTTTTTTCTGATTATATCCTTGTTTATATATCTCATTTTATTAGTACAATGAAGTATTTTGTTATTTTACTAAAAATAAAATTATTTTTTTAATTTTTAAATTAATATTAATGTACAATTTTTATATGCTGACTCCCCACTCTTCCGTTAATTTTTTATTTATTGTCACTTAATGGTTGCTAGATGTGGAGAGAATGGTAAGTTATTTTTCTGATTTTTAAAATTAAAGATATTTGTTGTGTCCTTTTCACTAGGTTTTATTTTGCCCACAAAGTCTCGCTTTCTAATACAATAGGAAGATTTAGATGTGCAATAACACCGACAAGAATAGTGTGTCCTTCAATACTCAAATTGTGTCTCCATAAGCACCTTTGTCAAAGTGTTTCTTTCTGTCGCTATCGCCAATCTCGGTTAGGTTTCGACTTCCTAGGCTACATTGTTGATGAAATCAAGTTCGTTCTTGTCATTCTTTTTTTTTTGTGCAAATGGTTAAACCCACCAAATACCTCCGGTAAGAAACCTCGAAACAAACCAAAGTCATATGATGGGAACCAAGGATTGAAACACCACACCACCACTATATTGATGTACGAAAATGATATATTGTTTGAGATATTAAAAAAACTATTCAAATTGTATCAATCCAATTTTTGCATAGAGAAAGAAAACTTACATATTGAAGATCGTCCTCATTCACATCATCTTACTGGTAGATAAATTATTCCACTCATTGATTTTTTTTGGGGATACTATATTGAGGGACACATTTTCATGTAAAATGTTTTACTTTATTATCGCCAAATATCTCTATAGTAATACTAAACTACTCTTAGAATTATATGGTTGATCTTGACAGCTCTACCAACATTAGATGTTCCAATGTGCACCAAATTAGAAAGACAAATTTAACCGTTGTTCATCCCAAACCACATTCTTCTACTCATTCGGCCATCAAACCATAACAAAAATTTATTTGCTTGAAATGCTTAATGTAGAGCTGGAAGAGATTTTAAAAGATAAATTAAAAGAAGATAACGAATAATAGGATGATTATAATTATTTTTGTTTTCTATTTTTCTTTTCGAAAACAAATATAAGTTTTTTCCTCTTTTAATTTTTAAATTTATATTTTTTAAACCAGATGGTTATTTTGTTTTCATATGGTAGATAAAATTATAAAAAAAAAATTATTAAAAATTTGCATAACAAAATTACAAGTTATTTTGTCAAAAATAAATTTTGTATTTAGAAATAGTTTCACATAAAAGACTCTAAATCCTTATAAATACCTTTTGTCAACTATAAATTTATATTATAATATTTTAATTCTTCATATTTAGATTTACAAATTTAGAATCTCTAAGAAAAATATTAAAAAATGTACAATTTAAAAAAGGTTATTTTTTATATATATTTTTTTGAATAAAAGAATAATGTATTTTTTTTTCATTTTAAACAACTCAATAAGAATAATAAAGAAAAATTACATATAAAAATTTAAGAAAGAAAAAAAAAATTAGAATTTCACTTTTTTATGAAAAAAATTTGATTAACATTATTTTCTTAGTTTTTTTTTCTAATATTTCTTTTGTTTTGTCTCTAAAAACTAATTTTTTTGGTATTTCTTTATAATTCTGTATTGAATTATGAGATTTTGATGAATAAAAGCTTTATTTTAAAAAAAAAATTGCTCCGATAAACATTAAATATAAGTTTGGTATGAAGGGTTGGTTTCATTAAAGTACATATTTCTCTTTCATTTTAGTTTGCACGATATTCTATCATATAAACAATCTTATAACATATTTATTTTTCTTAAATAATTAATAACTTATATTAAAAATTTAGAAATGCATACTTTAAATATTATCAATATTTTTGTATATCTCTTCCATTAATAACTATATTTATAAATATTAATATTTTAATTTTTTAAATTTTTTTTTCTAATATTTATTATTTTTCTACATTTTAATAGATTACATAACAAAAGAAAAAATATAAGTAATAAAAGATCAATACTACAAAAACAAATTTGGAGATTGAATATTGCAAATAGAAGACGAATAATGATCATTCAACAGAAGACAAATAAACTATTTACACCAAGAAGAATGTATAGAGAAAAAAGATTGATATGTATTCCACATTTAACTCGATCAATAGTAAAAATAAAAAAATTAAATACATAATAATAATAATAAATACAAATAAATATTAATAACAAAATAAAAAATACAAATACGTTCTACTAGTATTAATTATGAAAATAATCTTGTAACATAGACATATATAAAATTCAAAACAATTATAAAAAAATAATAGATATAATATGATTTTGGTCTTTCCAAAATTTTTTGAAGTTTAGTTTTACTAATTTTAAATTTTTGTTATTTTTTTTTTTAAATTTTTCTAACTTTAAAACACACATCGGTTTATCCTTCAAGTCCTATTCAAACTACTTTTTCATCCCTCTAAATTTTTATCTGAATTTTTTGGAGAATTATAAATAGTTTTATTTAAAAATTTTAAAAAAATAAACAGATAAATATTTTGGAAACTACCTTTCTTCCTTTATAAATTTTTATCCAATTCAGTTAGAGAACTAAAAGTAACGCATTTCAAAAAATACATTAAAATATAATAGATAAATAATCTGAGGAAGTAAACCTAGATTTTAAAACTTTTGAAGGAGTTATATTGTCAATTTTTTTTTTGCAGCATTATAAAATAATTCTTTACCATACATGTATGTGAGAACAAGGTTCTTGACATTTTTGAAACACTGCAAAAAGTAAAAATCAAATAAATTGTTTACTATAAAATCAGCTTAACATTATGTGCACGTATATGCACAATGTCTTTCTCGAAATATCAATAATTTTGACTTGTTTGTTAGATTGATATTAATTAGTTGCTATAAATAATCAATATCTCAAAACAAAAATTACTAGTAGGTGATCAAAGGTAGATTAAAAAACAATCAAGGAAATGACTTGAAAAATAAAAACAAAATTTAAGTAAACTTATTTAATGATGCTCTCTAATATTAAACATCAACTTTATTATTTAATAAATACAATATAATTTAATTTTTTTATAAGAATTTGTGAACTTAATCTACTGAAGTGGAACTTTAATATTTAATGTGATATATATATATATATATATATAATATATATATATTAGTTTATTTGTAAAATTTAGGTTTATTCGGTACAATTTATCTGCAAATACTTTTAGTAGAAAGACTAGAAAAAATAAAATAATTATTAAAAAAGATATGAATTAATTTGTAGTATTTCTTAAATTTTTTTTCGAAAATAAATTTTTAATTTTTAGAAACTGATTTCATTTTTCTATTTTTATTTCAATTCAAAGAAAGGTTTAAATTGTATAATATAGCTATAGCTATAACCATTGATAAAAATAATAATTAAAAGTTGAATTAATAAATTCATAATATATACAGCTTGAGGTCGCTTGTATTTAATTATGTAATGATATTGGTGTTTTTCTTACACCAGGTTGGAAAGGTAATAATATTAGTTTATTGAGAAAGAGGAGTAAATTAAAAAAGATCTAAAGATATTAAGAAGAGAAAAAGAATACAATATTATTGAAATTATTGGACCGCAGGGTCGGTGTCAGCAAGTACCAGGTTCTGGCATTACATTACATGTCCCCGCTTATAAACTTGGGATTGCGAGTGACCGGGACCTATATAGCTTAAGCATAAGACCAACACATTCTCAACTTTTATCGCTATTTCTTCTATTTAACCGTCCTAATCTCAGGATCACCAGCCCTAATCCATTTCTCTCTCTAATAGTCTTTCATCTAATTCTTCTTCTTCTTCTTCTTCACCATGCATCATTCCCAATTTCATCATTAATTGATCGCACTCTGATTCCTTCACCATGTTCGAAGCTCACGTAAGAATCTCCTTCCTTACTCTCTTTTGCGCAACAATCTCGAACTTGATTTTCAATTTTAATTTCATCTGCGTGCGTGTGTGCAAGTGCGATGTCTCTTTACTCCTCTTTCCTTTCAGCGAGCATGTCGGAGTTGAATTTTAATCTTAATTTGGAATTTCAATGTGCTTCTTGCGTTTGCAATGTTGCTTTCTATTACTTGTTGTTTGTTGAATTTGAGTTGGATTTGAATTTTGTGTGCGTCTTTTGCTTCGGTTTGCGTGATATGTTCTCGGTGAATCCTGTGACGATGGTGATAGTGACGTTGCTTTGTTGACAGGTTCTGCATTTGCTTCGAAGATATTTGGGTGAATATGTGCACGGACTCTCTACGGAGGCTTTGAGAATAAGTGTCTGGAAGGGTTTGTATTCTGCTATTTTCTCACATTTTACTCACTTCTTTTACTGCGTCTGTTGAATTCGAGCACAAGTTCGATAAATAGGTTTATTGTTTATTCTTTATGGTGTATTATTTTTACATACACTTTCTATACTCTGTATGGACGCATGTTGCTCCACTTTTTTTTTTTCTTTTCTGATTTATATACCAGCTGGCGACTAACCAATTTTGTCAAATGTCTTTGTAAGTTCTCAATTTATATCAAACTGAGCGTATGCTCAGATTTTTTTTCAACTCTTTAAACCTGTTAAAACTTATTGCATTGTGAGGTAAATTGCCAGATATGGAGTACGCTGTTTGGATAACATTGGATTTGTTCTAGTTTGGAATTAATTTTTTTCCTCTTAATTTTATAATTCACTTTAGTAGTTCTGTGAGCACAAAGGAAAGTCAAATATGCTGGAATTATGCTCTTTTAATTGGACTGCTGGCACATTTTGTTGGAGTGCAACTTTATTGTCCTTAGATTGATATTCTTTGACATGGTCTTGTTTTCCCAAACTTTTTTTTTGAGGTCTGTTCTTTGATTTTTTTATTTGTGATGAAACATGTGCAGGTATATTCTTGATGTAGTTTCATTTTCACATGTTTGTCTATATTTTCATTCTACACATTTTATTATTTATGTGTTTTTTCAGTGAAACCTAATTCAAACTTGTGCGAGTGAATATTTTGCATTGGATGAGTTTCTTATAAAATACATTGTTTTCATGCTTATTAATTTTCACATTACTGTAATGATTTGTAACTTGTTAGTTGTTATTCCAACCAAGGCATTATTGGTGTGTGCAGGCGATGTTGTCCTCAGAGATTTGAAACTGAAGGCAGAGGCACTAAATGCACTAAAACTACCAGTTACTGTCAAAGCTGGCTTTGTTGGTACAATTACATTGAAGGTACATTCAGTCATTTAGGTTTACTGGTTGTTCGAGTATTGTTTTACTCGGAAAGTTATATTATTGTTAATCAATTAGAGTATTGTTGATTTTTCTGTTATGCAGTAGTTAGTTAGTTTTAAACCGCTGTTATTATGACAGCTGCTACAATTAGTTAAGCTCTACATAAGAGCATTGTGTACTCTGTTTGTAAGTAACTTCAATACAGCAATAACAAATTTAGTTTCCGCTCTCTATCTTTCTTTTTCTCTATATCAATATGGTTTGTATAGCTTCAATGGTCATCTTCCTCCTCGTCCTTCCTTATCATCCGATGCTTGCTTCCATATATCAGAAGCTTGATGATTCCAACTTATTGCTATTGCGGCAACATGTTGAGCCATGTATTAAATTACATTGTCTTCAATATTTTGTTGTTAATATGTTGATTCCTCTTTGTTTTTTTACCAAAAAAATTACAAATGCTAGAAAATTCAATCTCGTGTATAGTGCTTGGGAACCACTAGATCAAATGCTGTTGACATGGCTCCAGTTGAGATCATCAGACTTGTTTCTTTCTGAAGTCTTAGGAAGTGTTTATTATTATCAAGTTTGGGATAGAGTTCTAAACAAATTTGTTTCGTATTACGACAACTCACGCTGAACTTTGATCCACATTTCTTAAAGACATCCCATGGCAAAGTTTCTTGTTCGTGTTAAACCATTAGTTGATTGTGTTGCTTTTATTGGAAATCCTGTTTCTCTCCAAGAACACAATGATGTTATTCTTGAAGATTTGGTCAAGAATATGATTCTGTCATTGAAAGTAAGTTTGAACCATTACCGATTGAAGAAGTTGAAGCTTTACTTATTGTGCATAAGTTTTGTGGTGGTTGTGGCTCCAGATATCGGGGTTGTGGCAGTGGAATGGAGGCCGCTTTGCCAATATTTAATGTCAAGTGTCTTAACATGGACATACTGCTTCTTTTTGCTATCATTGGTTTGATCAAAGTTATCAACCTCCTACTCACAGTTGCATCCGTTATATTGTTTTTGTGAATGCTTTTTTGTTTACAGTTCTTGGAATGTTGGTTTGAGTCCAACTCAATTTCATAAAACCGGTTTGTAAAGTGAGGGTTGTCCCCACTTGTATATTGTATCTTGGTCTTATTTGTAATCAATGTGAGACTTAGGCTTTTCCTAACCATAATACTTTTTTTTTTTTACGTTTTTCACTGTCTCTTGAATTAATCCATGTGCTTTCAAATGTGTGTTTATTTGATTTTTTTTGTTACTAATGTCATATAGGTTCCATGGAAAAGTTTGGGAAAAGAACCTGTGATTGTTTTGATTGATCGTGTGTTTGTTCTAGCTCATCCTGCTGCTGATAGTCGGACTATGAAGGTACAACGATATTCTGTATTTGGTCTATTTCGGGTGTGATTGGAAGATGTTATTTACAACTTATTTTAATATTGTAACATAAGCACAAATATAAGTGTTTGGAAAAACTTATAAAAATAACTTATGATATGTCCATAGTCTGTTTTCAGTTTATTTCAATAAAAAAAACTTAGGATAGCTTAGGAAAACAACTTGTATATAAAAAGTTTAACCATATTTTCTCTTTGGATTATAAAAACATGTTATTCATAAGTCCTTATTTGATTATTACTTGTTAATAAGCACTTAATTGAACTGTTTACCAAATTGTGCCCTTAATATCTATTCTTTCGCTAATTGTGTTTGTTTTGTCATAGGAAGAGGATAGGGAAAAACTTTTCGAAGCCAAGCTTCAGCAGATTGAGGTCAGATTCTATATAGATTTGTATCTTATTTATTAGGGTATATAGATGTTTGTTATTTGTCAGTTGATTGTGGTATTTATAATTATTTTTGTATGCCTATTTTTCGGTATGTAAGCAATATTTTCTATCAATTATATTGTTGAGTGAATTATAATTTACCTGTTTGGGTTTTGTGAAATCTATGGAAACAAAATCCCTTTTAATTTTTGAAATTACAATGGTGATATGGAAATTTACTGCTATGTCGTGGAGATGATAATGTTTATAAGAATCATGTACCAAGTAATTTAAGTAGTAGTATGTTATAATCCTTGGTTACATTTGTGCCTATATATTTTTCCAAACAAATGGATGGCTTATCTTAAGATTCCTGCATTATAGTCCTTTGTGAATTTCTTATGAGATACGTTTACTTTGAAGAATATCAACTAATTGGGTAATTGTTGTCTAATGTGATACTGGATGATTGGAGGATTTTCTAGCCATAAGATGGTTATTATTTTGTGGCAGTTTACTGGCTATCTTGTTCTTTGTGTACTTGAAGGATCGTTTGTGAAAAATCTTCTGAGATACGGGTGCACTGAAAAATATAAACTAAATGAGAGATTGTCGTCTAATGTGATACTGGATGAAAAGGATTATTGAGGAATAAGATGATTATAATTTGTGGCAGTTTACTGGCTGTGTAGTTCTTCGTTCTATTTTGTTAAGAAGAATGGATGCCTATATCTCGCAGGGTATCCGTGTGACCTTACATTTTGTTGATGAGAATATAGTGCTTTTGGTTTCTCTTATTTCCCTACTTAGGGTGTTTAGGAACTTCGATTGTTGATGCTAGGACTGCTTTCTAACATTTTTGGGCCACTTCTCTTTTGCCCTAACCAGTTGAATGCACGCTCTGCCAGATCTACTATGCTTTCTGTCTTTCTAATACTTTTTCAATAAATTACTTTTCTATCCCCAGAAAGTTGCTTCAAATACTACATCCATTTCTGTAATTTTAAGGAGTTTAGAATTGTACTTCCTTCCCCTAAGTGATGAAATGTGTTATACTTCAGTGCATCTTAATTTTTACGAACCTCTTAGCATTGGTGGTGAGCAACTATATTTCAGCTTCACAAAGGCTTTGTTCCTCTCTCTGTATATGAGCATAAATCTTTGAAACACAACCAAAAATTGTGAACTCCAAATATCAATTACCAAAGTTTTAAAATTCTTTGCCGATAATGCTCAAGAGTCATATAGAGAAAACTTGTCTCCAGTGGCTGTGTCTGGCAGCTGTATAAATATACCCCTGTTCTTTGATAAAATTACAAGTACATATCTTCATTTTTATATTTTGTCCTCTATTTTCTTACATTTTATTAGAGTTAAGAAATAGAGAAAGAAAAGAGAAACGTGAAAGGTAATTTTTTTGCATTGATAAAATGTAGAAAGGAAAACAAGGATATAGAGAATGAAGAGAAACAAAGCTATAAAAGAACAATCTAGAAAAACATAACAAAAACTATATAAATCTTAACACTAACACCACCCTGGAAACTAAAGGTGTGTGAGGATCAATAGAAAGGAAAATCACTTTGAGTTTGCCCCTAATTAGCATAAAACACGTAGGAGAGAGAGGTCCCACCCATTGTACTTGGCCTGAGATATGTTGAACATATAAACATTTGGACATAACATTTTCTTGAACAAAGAAGAGATCAATTTCCATGTGCTTGGTTCGAGTATGAAGTACAAGATTATGAGCTAAGTCCACTACACTTTGATTATCACAAAAGATAGCAGGAGGACCTTGTGATATTGCTAGTTCTGTAAGAAGAGTTTAAATCCATAGAATTCCAGCAGTTGTTTGGGCAAGACTATGATAGTCCACTTCTATACAACCTTGCCGCAATAACTTGTTTCTTAGACCACCAGGAACTGAGATTTGATCCAAGAAAACAACAACACCAGGGCTGGACCTGCGATCATCAAGATCCGTACCCTAATCTGCATCACAACAAGCTTGTAAGGGAAAATGACAGCCAAAAGTCGTAGAAGTAAGAGGAAGACCATGGAAAATAGCCCATTTTAGATACCGAAGAATCCTATTTACAACAGTCCAGTAAGATTCAAGAGGTTGAGCCATAAACTAAGACTCTTTGTTCACAATATAGTTGATTTATGGACGAGTTGTAGTAGGGTACTTAAGAGCACCCACAATAGATCTATAGGAAGTTGTATCAAGAAGAAAATCATAACCTTGTCTTGATAATTTGCAACTAGAGACCATAGGGGAAGAAATAGACTTAACTTCAAATATTAGATTTTTGTAAAAGATCACAAATATATTTTTATTGGGTTAAAGGAAGGTAACCATCCTTAAGTTTTCTGATTTCTATTCCAAAAAAATAATCAAGGTGACTCAATGACTTAAGAGAGAAGGCATAAGTAAGTTGATTAATAATCCTTTGAACAAAAGTGAAAGAGTTACCTATTATTATTTTATCATCAACATAAACTAACAAAGTGATAGTGGTAGTTTGCCATTGATGAGAATGATCACACTTGTTTGGTGTAAAACCATATTGATCAAGGGTTCCTTGCAGTTTGGCTAGCCATTGACAAGGGGCTTGCTTCAAGCCACAGATAGCCTTGTTAAGTTTCCACACTATAGGAGGATCATCAAATTCACAACCAAGAGTTTTTGTTGCATGTAAACAGTTTCATGCAAAACACCATTTCAAAAACATTATTAACATCTAATTGAAGAAAACACCAGTGATTAGTAAGAGCCAAAGACAATTAATATGAATAGTAACTAGTTTGATGACAGGGGAGAAGGTTTCATGAAAATCATAACTAGCTTGGTTATGAAAACCTGTATGTACAAGAGAAGCTTTATACTTGTGTGAGAGCCATCAATGGTTTCTTTGACTATGAAAAGCCACTTGCAGGAACAAATGTTGTGTGTAGAAGGAGGGGAAACCTGAATCCAAGTATTGCTGTGGACCAAGGCATCATACTTCTGTTTCATAGCAATGTTCCAATTATGAACTTAGAGGGACATTTTTGCATTTTTGGGTTCAAAATGAGCTAGAAAAACATAAGGGTGAAGCCTTTTTTTTGAACAAACCAAATTTGGGCCTAGTTTGCATAGGATGAGCATTGATAGGAAGAGGTTGAAGGGGAGTAATGACAAGTATGGAATGTGTATGAGAAGTAAATTCGGTGGAAGAAGTGTGCGCAAATTGAACTAATGTAGTGGTATGATACGAAATAGTAGAATCAATATTATTATAGGAAGAAACAAGAGGAGTGGAGCTGAAAATTGGGGAAGAACTAGATGTGGTGTTAGTACATGATAGAAAAATAACTAGTATGAAAACCTATGTTCATTAAAGATAACATTTTTGGAGATGAACAATTTACCACTAGGAGAGAGACATTTGTACTTCTTGTGAAAGGAAGAATAGCCAAGAACAACACATTCATGTCATCAAAAATCAAATTTCTGTTTGTTGTAAGTTCTAAGACAAGGAAAACAAGCACAATCAAAGTCTTTAAGAAGAGAAAATAGGGAGAAACCTTATAGATACCATATAAGGTATTTGAAACTGAAGAGAAGCTTAGGGAAGTCTATTAATAGGTAGACAACAATGGTGAAGGCATGACCCACAACTTGAGAGGAAGAGAAGCATGGCTAATCAAAGTAAGACCAAAGATTAACATGTCTTTGTTTTTGTTCAATAACTCTAATCTGATGATGAGTATGAGGACAAATAATCCTGTGTTGAATTCCCATGTCTACTAGAATCTCAAGAAAGGATCTAAACTCACCACCCCAATCAGTCTTAACACTTTTTAAGGGCTGCTGCAATTGAAGTTCAGTCACAATCTTGAACTATTGCAAAACAATAAAGAAACCAAATTTTTGCTTAAGAGGAGAAATCCAGGTAAATCTTGAAAGAGCATGAACAATTGTTGCACAATATAAAAAACCATTAGTGTTCAATACCGGAGATGGACTACGTAAGTCAGTATAAACAAATTCTAGAGAATAATTATGAACCATTCAAGATAAGGAGGAAGAAATTTTGTGAACTTTGCCAATTTGACACTCTTTACAAAAAGGAAACAACGTTTTTCCTAGGAAAAGGATAATTACATTGCTAAAAAATAAGATTCATAGCATGAGTATTAGGATGCCTTAGTGTCACATGCTAAACGGATTGAATATTATTATTATTGCCACTATTGACAGAAAAACAATATTTAGAAAGAGGAGGAGGTTGATGGATGCCACAGGTGGGAAAGGCACAGAGTCCATCTGGCCCAATATCTCCTTGAACAAGAACTTCATAAGTTACCTGGATTTGACAAGACAACGAGTAGCACAAAATTGAAATAAACAAAATTGTCCTTAGCAAACTTAATATCGCTTATTAGATTTTTTAGTTGTGATAGTAATATGCAGTAATTGATGAAAAGCTAAAGAAACTAGGATTTTTTTGGAGTAGAAAAAATTTGGAAGGACCAAAAGATTTAATAGCAAAACCTTTACCATTGCCAGTATAGATCTGTCAGGGACCTTCATAAGGGATGTTTTATTAAATATTTGACTTTTTCCAGTAACATGAAAAGTAGCCCCAAACTCATGGTACCATTTAGAATTGGAATGAGGAACAATGGGGGTTGACAATAAACTAACACTACCGTTGGTTAGCATGGTAGAAAGAGGATGTTGTGAAGTGGAGAGATGAGGTCAGGGAGGATGATAGTTGGTTGGTGGGTACTGAAGATCTGGAGCAAAAGTTTGTTGTTGTTGACCAAACATATTTGTATTTCTTTGAGAGTTGGAGTTAGTATTACTTAGTGGAAGGTTAAAAACTGTGATCAAACTTGTAATAATAGAAAACAACACCGTGCCCAGTCTTGAAGTATAATTGACATTGAACATTTTCAAAACACCCTTTATGGTTGTCCCTGTGTTCACTAACCACCACGAAAAGATGAGCCACAAAAGTTGTTGACCTGCACTTGAGTATCATGAATGAACTAGTCAATGTTAGAGCATTAGAAGGTTCTTCATCTTTGTTTGAAACAAAATTGTTAAAGGTGCATGAGTTAGATTAAGAGAAACAAAATTAGAAATAGTCTTTTTTTTCCGATTTTTTTGAAGACGAGACTCATGTGCAAGAAGAGCTTCAACTTCTTCAATTGGAAGAGGTTTGAACTTACTTTCAATAACATAAATAATAGATTGAAAATCTTGAGGCCGGCCTTTAAGAATAACATCAATGTGTTTTGGAAGAGAAATAGGATCTACTACAAAAGTTAAGACAATCGACTGAAGAATTTATTTGAAGAAGAAAATTACTGATTGAACAATCATTAAGAGTCATGGAACAGAGTTCCTACCAAGTTGCTGTACTCTTGCTCTTGTTTGTTTGTGAAAATAATCATATGCTTTATTTTCAAACTTGATAAGAATGAAGACATCCAAGAATGTGTGAAAGGAAGGATCTTGATATGGTGGATTGCAACCAAATCAACATCATCTGATTTTGTTGTTCCCCGAGAAACTTAGGCTGGATTAATTGTTCCACTATCCCAGTCTGTTTCACTTAGAAACTGAAGAGTTAGAGAGGGATTTACTACAAAATGTTGAAGGCGATGTGATTTGATGCATGGTTCTACTTGTTGACGCCAAAGCAAGAAGATGGAATCATCAAGTTTTTCTGACATTTCGACAAAACTTGTACAGGAAACAGAACAAATAGAGTCACTAGTAGGCGGTGGATGTGGGGGTTGAGGAGGAGGATTATTTTCTGAATCAATGGATCTGAGCTCTTGATACCATATTAGAGTTAAGAGAGTGAGAAAGAGAAAAGAGAAAGAGAAAAGGTATTTTTTGTATTGATAAAAAGTACAAAGGATAATTGGTATTCTCTCTATACAAAGAATGAAAAGAAATAGAGTTGTAAAAGAAGAACTGATAAAAACACCTATAACAAAAACTTTATCAAACTAAATACAACACTAACATGTTTGAACCCATAAAGGATGGTGTGATTTAAACATCTTTATCATGAGTGGAATGGGGGGAGTGGGATTTACCCTATTTTCTGTTATTGAAAAAAGGAAATGGAGGCGGGGAGGTGTTTGATATATGTTTTGATGCAGAACAGTAACACCTTGCTTCATTCTGTTTTTTCTCCCTTGGCTTTACACTATCATTCGATATTAATGATTGCGTGGTTTCATGCATAATTAGTTTTTTTATCTTCTTTTAACATTTCTTCCATGTATTTTAGTCTCTTCTTTTCTAATTTGTCTTGGACAATGTCTTTTATTCACTTAAATTGAAAGTTAGAACCAACACTCAATTGAGCTAAGCCAATATGTACACTAGAAATTGTTTTACAGATTTGAATTCTGTTCATTTACCTTTATTTCTTAAACCTACTTTTGTAAGATTGTTTTGACCTATAGTCTCTTTTTCATTTCTCTTCATGCAGGAAGCAGAGTCAGCTACACTTGATGCAATATCCAAGTCCAAGTTGGGAAGTGTATGATGTTGTAATCTGGCTATTGTTTTGAATACATTTGATTCTTTGTTTTAATTACTCATTTTGTCATCAAGTTGTTTAAAGCAAAGACTGACATGTCATACCGAAGTTTGTCCATATATCTGTACATTGTGGCAGTCATCTGTTTTGTTGAAAATAAATCTGAATGATGGTGTTTTGTTTTGATTGTATTTCAGAATAAGTTATTGGTAAATTTTGATCATGTTTCACGCTTTGTTTTCATTAGAGGCTAGAGGCTATTTATCTTGTCATCTGTAAGGGTATACGTGGAGGAATATGTCTCCCATTAAAATGTAAAGGATGCACTGATAAAATGTGACTCATTTTTGGTTTCTTTTTAAGAGTGTTGAGAGTTCATGAGAGCTACTTGGAGTTAGTTAATGATAGAGGAATTAAGTAATGAATGATCCAGTCATGTTTGTTGTTTTGGTTTGTAAAATGAATTTGGACATACAATGTATAATTGCATTTGGTTGTATTTAAACAAAATTAGAGAAGAGTGAAGTGGTAGCTTTTTTGGAAGATGTTTTTTCTGAGAATTGAAATGATTAAGTCAAATGGACAGTGAGCATACTTTCTTTCGATACAAGAAATCACATATAAACACAAACATTGAGATAACAAGATTGTTACTATTATCTCACAGCCGTCTTCTGGAAATTCATGGCTGAGTTCTCTAATTTCTACAATCATTGGAAACCTCAAGATATCAATCAGCAATGTGCATATCAGATATGAAGATACAGTCAGGTTGGTTTATAAGTACCATTTTAATTTCCTTTGCACAGAAAAGTGGGCATGAAAAATTGACATTTTTTTTTCAGTTTTTTTAATTGATGAAATTTTCGTTTTATTTATTTTCATTTGCTTACACACATAAGTGTTGTTTGCAGTAATCCAGGCCATCCATTTTCTTCGGGTGTGACTTTGGCTAAGCTTGCTGCTGTTACAATGGATGAGCAGGGGAATGAAACTTTTGATACAAGTGGCGCTTTGGATAGGTTGAGGAAGGTAAAGAGTCCCTCCCTAAGAAAATTTTATTGACAGTATTGAATGTTAGTTCTAACTTGAGAAACCAAATTTATACATTCCAAGATAGTTTTTGATGCAGTAGAGCATTGTCTTTTAAATGTTATTGGAGTTAAGAGATAGAAAGAGAGAAAGAGAAAAGAGAAACAGAAAGGGTAATTTTTGTTTTGACAAAACAGATAGAATTGTTTCCTTTCAGCGTGTAGGGCTATTAATTTTTATGTTTTTCATATATTTAGAGAAGGAAATAAGTGTGCTGACAGACTTGCTAATTTGGTCTAAATTCTAGGGTAGAGTTTGCTTGGTATGGTAGTAGGTTGCCCACTTGTATTACGGAGGACATTTTAGTAATTAGTATGGGTTTCCAGATTATTGGTTTTCTTGATTGCTACATGGGTTTAGTGTTGCCCCACATAGTTTGGTTGTGACATTTTGTATCTTTTCTTTTTTTTAATGCATTTTCCTCTAGAAGCACGTGATTGTTGAAGCTTTGGGGTGCTAATCTAGTTGGGATTTCAAAGCTTCATAGTGATGCTTTCTGGAGTGAAACCTTTTATAAAATATGTACAAAGGAAAACAAGGATTCTCTTTATATAGAGAATTAAAAGAAACAAAGCTGTAAAAGAGCTGATAGAAACACCTATAGCAAAAGCTATATCAAACTGAATACAACACTATCAAATGTCTTTTATGTTGTTGTTTGTATACCTGTGTTCTTACTTTTCTATTGTTTGGTTGTTTGTACAGAATTGTTTTTACATTAGTCAGAATTTAGTGGACCCCCTACACACTGTGTAAAGTATGATTCCGTTATCTGTATAATTTTTTTTAATAACTGACCCAGCTCTTAGTCATCTACCAGCTTCTAGATAGTTGAACCAGCTGTCATTCAGATATAACACCTGGAGTTAGTTGCAAATCAATTAAGTGTGAGTTAGTAGCGTCCAGTTTATAGCCTAGCCTATCAGTATATAAAGGTCTGTAGCATTTTTGTCTCTATGTAATCAGAATACATTTTAAATTAATGAACATTTTCAGTTTGATTTCTCTTTTGTTCTGGTTCTTTACATGGTATTCATAATTCTGGAATAAAATGGACAATTTTTGCTCTACTCTTGGTTTAACAAAGCCATTGTTTGGTTCCTAAATTATTTATCCACTTTGATATAGTTTGATTCTTGTTACCTCCATTTTTATTTAATTGTTTAGCTTACAGTTGAAGTGGGATTTTGTATGTTTACAGTAACTTATTATTTTTGATCTGATGTATACTTGTTCTCACTACAGTCAGTGCAACTGGAGAGACTAGCTCTTTATCATGATTCTGACCACCTTCCTTGGGAGATTGATAAGAGATGGGAGGATATCAACGCACCAGAATGGATTGAGGTATTGTACTTTGTTTGATAACTTTAATCTTATGCTATGAGCTACATATATATTATCGTTAAATGCTTTGTCTTATTGCTATGTCATGTGACTTTTTTCTTATTTTTCACATGTCTTTCTTTATTTTTTGGTGCTAGATATTTGAAGATGGCATAAATGAGCCCACTGATGATCCTAAGTTTGTATCTAAGTGGGCTAGGAATCGTGCATACTTGGTTTATCCTATCAACGCAGTTCTACAGTATCATCGGCTTGGAAACCAAGAAAGAGTTAATCCAGAAATTCCATTTGAAAAAGTTACGCTTGTTCTCACAGAGATCTCACTTACTCTCACAGAGGTATTTTATTTTATAATTATTTGATATTTCTATTGAATCAATGATGATTTTAGAGCTAACAGGACCCTGATTAAGGAGATAACTCTACCTGTATTCTATTCTTTAAAGCATCTTCCTTGTTTGTAAGATAACTGCCTGAATTGAATATTTACTGGATATTATAATTTATATTTTTAATTTTTGTGCCAATGTAGTTTGAAGTGTAGGATAGCTTTAGTATTTGACAATTGTTGGTTGCCTATATTGTGTCTATCTAAAGCTGAGAAAAACGTTTTTCTTTGGTTTTTCTCCTTAGTTATGTTATGTTCAATTTTTTTAAAAATTTATACTAGAGTATGAAGGGGTTCCTTGTTGGATAGTCATCGGAATTGATTTTATGGTTGAGTGGTTCTTCACCCTCCTCCCATATTTTCTTTATCTGATTTTGACCATCTTTTAGATTTGATGTATCACTTGATTTCAATTTTTTCTTTTATTACTTTCCTCCTATTATATTTTTTATTTTGATAAAGGGAGAAAATTTTATTAGAATATTGTGTGTATAAATGGGATCAACAAAGATCTCCAACATACAGTAGTTGGATATGTCGTGTATGTATTTATTTTAATGAATTAGATTCAGAACATAAGAGTAGTAGGACTGGTATAATGCCAGACAAAGAATACTCAAGATGTTCTAACAATTTGCTTGCAAACTTCACATGGTTTAACTAACCCTTAGTCTGCTTTAAAATTGTTGTTTACTTGTTCCTCTGTGAATTATAGGCTCAGTATCATGATTGGATTAAACTTTTGGAAGCTGTTTCAAGATACAAGACATATATGGGAGTTTCTCATTTACGACCTGCAGTTCCCATCTCCAAGGCTCCTTGTTTGTGGTGGCAGTTTGCTGCACAGGCTTCGCTCCAGCAGCAGCAGAAGTGGTAACTTGAATTTTCTGTTGTTAAAATAAGTCATCTTCTTATTTTGTTTATTGTACATGGAGAATTTTGAAAAAGATTGTAGAGAATACTATTGTTATTGATGTATTTTCTGTAATTGATACAAAAAAGGGAGATACAATCAGTCATTTATGGAGATCTGAACTATTATCTTAGATTTTAACAGAAGTCTATAGACATAGCAGACACAATGACAACTGTGCTACAAAAATAAACTTCCTAACTACCCAAGAGAGCAAGTTAAACATTTGTTGTTGGAACAACCGACTCTAGAAGGATGGTTAAATAGAGCCTGAGCTTTTTTTTATAGAGAACTAAACTAGACTGTCTAGCACAAAAGTAGCACAAAACAACACAAACAAAATTTATACTGGTTTGTCCAAACCCACGAGCTACTTCCAGTTCTTCCTTAGAAGACTGTTCAAGAGGTTTCACTAATTAAATCACTTGATTACAATGAGTACACAAACCACTATTGGTTAAAAGAGTACCCAAACCATTCTTGATTATATCGTCTTAACCGCCCCCTGAGATTCAGACATCTCAAAAAAATAAACAATACTTTTAAAGAGAGCACAATTTAAGCTCACTGGGTTTACATCACAAAGTAAATAATTACAAAGAGTACCCAAACCATTCTTGATTATATCGTCTTAACCGCCCCCTGAGATTCAGACATCTCAGAAAAAAATAAACAATACTTTTAAAGAGAGCACAATTTAAGCTCACTGGGTTTACATCACAAAGTAAATAATTACAAAGGTTTTCGCTCACCCACAAAGAACTATAAGATCATTAGAAGATTCAAAGAATTGTAGAATCTACATTAATCTCTGGCAAGAACGTGCATTATAGTGAAATGTATGCTGAGAGCCTCTTATCTAGCAAAGAACAGGTAAATCTCCATGTGCTAGAGAACATGATTGTGAGCTAGAGAAATAGTATTCTGGTTATCATAGTCACTAGTGAAATCAAGATTCCAATCTTGAATTAGAAGGCCTAGTCTTGAATAGGATCGAATTATGAATCATGAGATTCTTGTTCAATAATAAAGCATAGCATATACAATTAACAAAGACATAAATGCACAAATTTATAAACAATAACTAAACAAACTTAAACCTAAAAGGATTTTAACATAAGGAGACATATCTAACATTAAAACTATTAAGAAGTGGACTATAAGCCTAACTCAACCTTACAAATTCAGCTTATAAGGTGAAGTTTGCAGCCACTTATATATTATGAAATGTCCTTATCTCTAGTTGATGTGGGATCTCCAACACACCCCCTCACGCCAAGACTCTTCAACTCGTGCGTGAGACTATATATTTATGGGTGGTTCGATACCGTGTGACCTTATAAGCCAAACAAATTCTCTCTAGGATAGACTCTAAATAATTCTGATACCATATTAAAATAAAAGAAAAGAAGAATATGATAAATCCCTGTGTATATTAAACACATAGGGTTATGTTTATATTGAAAAAGAAACATACAGAAAATATAGGCTAAGCCCATTACATTGATAGAAATATTTAACAATATCTATAATATTTAACAATATCTATAATATTTATAATATCTCATAATGTCTAATAGTATCTAACAAAAACATTCTTTGAATTAAATAGCCACAAATCTAAAATGATTTTAACATCAGGAAGTATATTAAACATAAAATCATATTTTGAATTAAATAAAATATCTGACCCATTTATGTGCATAATTAAAATATATATTAAAATTTTAAAGATAATTAGATAATTAAAAAAATACATTTTGTAAATTTATAAAAAATAATATAATTTTAAAAAATACTATAACATAACTCTATATATTTACATGAGGGAGACGCACATGCAACAGTGACATGTGTGTCAAGGTTGTCTCTGAATAATAGCAAGTTGTTCTGCAACCCTTTACCTCGAGCTGGTAAGACTGCAAGCAATTTGAAGGCAGTGCCATTTTTCCTGCTATGAGCACAAGCTAGTGAAGGGCTGAAGACAGTGGCTGCTAAGGGATGCTCAATTTTCCCTGTTTTAACTAATTTCTTGAAAATAAAAAAAGCATTTTAGGCATTGTTTTTGCACCAATATCGTATGATTCACCTGGATTGATCTATTCATCTGCTATTTTTACAATTTGATAAGCTAACAAGTACTTGGGGAACCTACCTTTAAATCTAGTTGCTTAGGGCGGAGAACCAAACTTAAATACTTCATTGAGTTGTCCATACTATCGATGTGACACTCATAATATCAAAGTCCTTATCACAATCATATCTGGTTCAGGCACCAAAATGATTAGCAGCGTGGTTCACATTGCGAGCTCCTTGAATCGAATTGTATGTATTATATTGTTGAGACTAAGATCGGTCAGAAGGTTTGTGTAATTTTTTGTGAGCTTGCAGTTAGAGGCAGTAAGGGAGGAGACATACTTGGCCTTGGTCATGTTGGTTTTATGCAGAAGATCTCTAATTTAGTTTAATTGAGTAAGAGAGTAGAACGTTTGGAAGATGTCTGACTTAAATGCCAAAGACGTAGTGTCAAGCTTGCGAAGTTGTTTTATAGCTAAAGTATAGTTTTGTTGAGTATCTAGGATATGATATCATGTCAATGGTACAAAGAGAATTTTGAAAGAACTTATTGAAGAGATAGCTACTGTTATGAATGTACTGATACAAAATGAGAGATACAATCTTTCATTTACAGAGATGATGACACTTAAAAGTTAGCTTATACCTTAACAAAACCCTATAGACAATTATTTATGACAATGAAAGCTGTGTAACTAACTCAGTAACTACTTAACCTCTAATAAGATATGTATCACCATTCATTCCTGGAATGTGGATCTGAGGCTGACTTGATGCTTCTGTATTGAATCAGTTACCGCTTGTCATGGGACCAAATTAGGCATCTTTGTCAGTGTCGACGTCAGTATATTCAGTTGTACGTGGCTTTTCTACAACAATCATCAAATGTCAATCACAAAGAAATCAGAGAAATAGAGAAAGATCTTGATTCGAAAGTGATTCTTCTATGGAGGTCTGAATCATTTTTATCCTATTGTGCTGATGCTTGTTAAAGGTGGTTGTATTTTTTTTTTGAAAAAGATCACACTTTGTGACTTCTGTTTTGGCATTTCAAGAATAAGATAAAACACATTTCTGTGCATACGATTTACTGAATCAAGAAGCATGTAAGCATTAGTTTCTAAGTAATCTATTTTTATTTATTTTTAAATAACAATTCAATGATATTGAATAGCTCTGGATTCTGAATATGAAAATGAAATGAAGAGAGAGAATAGAGATTCTGGGTTCTGAATCTGGTGATTTGGCAGTGCTTATCTGTGTGTTTCAATCTGCTTTGTGCTCTTTTATGCTGTATCTGATAAGAATGTTGTTGAAATGTAATGTTATTTTATTATTATTTTTTTATGTACCCAGCTTTAGGGTTATGGTTTAAGGTAAGTGCCTTTCCTCTTTTTGTAACCTATATATATACATCAATCAAAAGCACATTAGTGTAGGTTGAGTTGAATACTCTGTATTTTCTCCATTTTTTTTTGTTTAAATAATGTGTTAACAGTCGTTCCAAGAAGTCAGTAGGCTAATTCATATTATTTTTTTCTTTTTCTATATCTTCTTTGTCTTATTCTTCCTTTTGTTGTGTGTGTGGGGGGGTTGGTACCGTTTGGCTTCTTCCTGCAATATATGTCTATTCATACGATGTTGTATCTGTGTTCATTTTGTTTGTTATAGGCTACTAGCTCATGCCAAGGTTGAATCTGTGAAATCAAAGGTAGCAGCCGAGGAAAGAAAGATCAAGAAAAAGAGCTGGTTTTCATTTTCATGGTACATGTGAACTTCATTATTTCTACATATTATCACTTCTGATTCTTTTCATGTTAGTTCTTTTGTGGATTAACTTCAGCAACATTTATTGGTCTTGCTGAATCTGTTTTCATGAGGTTTTTTCAGTATGCGTGAGCATTTATTGTAGTTTCATTTTTATCTAGGGGTGAGACGGAAGAATCTTGTTTGGATGATGCTTCTGAAGAGCAACAACTTAGAGAAGAATGGCAGGCTATCAATAAGTTTCTAAGTTACCAGCCTGAGGAAGACTTGATGTTACGATCTGCAAAAGATATGCAGAATATGGTTCAGTTACTGGTAACTGTATCTGTTGGTCAGGGTGCTGGCAGGATTATCAGTGTTCATCAAGAGGAAATTGTTTGTGGTCGATTTGAGCAACTTCATGTGTCAACCAAATTCAGGCATCGCAGTGTTTACTGTGATGTGTTACTAAAATTTTATGGTTTATCTGCTCCGGAAGGTTCACTTACACAGGTTTGCTTTCTATGAAATGAATGCTGCACAAACATTTTATTATGGCATAAATTAACCTTGTCCAGGTTCCTCTTTTTCCTATTTACCTGTCCCTTTGTTGGGTTCTCCTTAAAATCTAATAGTCTGTCTCAATTGTTAATATAAGTCAAGTCTAACAATTTTTCTTTTTCGATTTTTTGTTTGTTAATTCGGTAGTTGTTGTCTACTTGATGTGCAGAGTGTCCATAGTGAGCAGAAGGTGAACGCATTAGTGGCTAGTTTTGTGTACTTACCGATTGGGGAGAATATTGACTGGAGATTGTCTGCTACAATTGCACCCTGCCATGTTACGGTAATTTCAGTCTTTGGAAGAGTGAAAAAGGAGCCTTTTTATTTACCAATTTCCTCAAAAGTGGATCCGTTTTCTTCCATTTTCAATTTCTTCTCTTTGTTTTATGATTTTCTTATTTTCTTTGGGAATATTTCTCTGGGCCCTGTACTAAGACTCTTCCATTCTCCCTCCATAAATAACTGACCTAAGACTTGATGGCACTAGAAATGAGCTCCTATAAGAGTTTCTAAGGAAGTAATACCTCTAAATGGTGTGTCAAGCCATCTGTTCGTAGCCTTGAAACAGAACAAATCTTTCAAAAAATAGTTGACAGAATGGTTGTTCATCACATATTGTAATTTGTAAGAACTAAATATTGAAAAGATGGCTGCAAACTCATGCTATACAAATAAAAAACTTCTACTTCTTAATGGCTTCAAATCAAACTATTCAATTTAGCAGGTTCTTTATTTTCATCAGTTATATTGTTGGAACCTTTCTTACGCTTTACTTACAGGTTTTGATGGAAAGTATAGATCGTGTCATGGAGTTTGTAAAACGAAGCAAAGCTGTCAGTCCTACTGTTGCATTCGAGACAGCTACAGCCTTGCAGGTGATTATATCCTTGTGCTTAAATTAAAATATTTGTTAATTGAATAAATATTATATATGAGGACACCACTGCCTTCATTCCTGAATTTCTCCTCTCTTGTTTGTTTTAATTCTGTTTTTTATACCTTAATTACTTTTGATACAAGGGTGCACGGTGAGGTTTTTATCTCATTTTGATACTATAATTTGGCTTTCTCTCTAATCAATACTCTATTCAATTTTTTGCTTCCCTGGGTCAGCAAACTTTTAGGATCAAAGTTTCTTTTTTCTTAAAGAGTAGGCCCTTTATTGGGTTGACTTAATGTATTGAAGAATTTTGTCAACTACTGGTATGTGTCTTTCCCTCAGATCATGCATAAGTTGGCTTAGCACACTAACCGCATGTGCAATGTCCAGTCTTGTGTTTGATAAAGAAATAAGTTTTCCTTCCAATATTTGATATTAGGCTTTTTTCTACAAGAGATCTCTCTTATGTTTATTAGGTATTCATGAGGTTCTACATCCCTAGTTACTTGTCACTTTAAGGAGATTAATGCATATTTTGAGAGATGAAAATTCCTTTTATTTTTCTGTCTAAGCAACTTTTATTCCAAGGAAATACTTAAGTTTTCCTAGGTCTCTTTCATTTCAAATTAGGTTGCAATTTTTTCTCTTAAAAGTCAATTTTTCTATTCCTCATCTCTTTCAATAATCATGTCATCTCCATAGACCAACAACACTGAAAGTTTTTCTTGTAAAAGAGTGCTTAGTGAATAAAGTATGATCTCCTTAACTTTGCTTATATTCGAAGGAAACCATTGCTTGTAAATCTCGTAAACCATGCTTTTAGAGATTGTTTAAGACCATATAACACCTACTTTAGGAGACATACCATATTCCTTCCACTGTGAGCTTTAAAACTGGATGGAATTTGCGTGTGCACTACTTCTAATGCTCCGAGAAGATAGACGTTGTTCACATCAGATTGGTGAGTTGAAAGAAATAGATGAAATATATTTCTGAGATATTTTACAAATGTAATTACAGTATCTATTTATAGACTGTTTTACAACCTAATTAAGGAAAAAAACAATAGGTAACGAAAGCCAGAAATAATAGGTGTTTAAAGCTGTACAAATCAAATAAAATCAAATCACTAACAAATCTGTCCTAATAAATATAGAATGGAATCTGCACTTAATTATAAAATAATTCTCCTGATTATGCAACATGGTGTAAGTCTCATCCGAAATGAGTTGCTAGAGTAAGAACAACTCGAACTGTTCATCTTTGCTACAGGAAAAAAAGTCTCCTTCTAGTTAATTCCATAAGTTTGAGTGTACCCTTTCGCAAGCAATCTTGCTTTTTACTTGTCTACTGATCCATTTGCATCCTAAGGCCTTTTTGTCTCTTGGTTTGTCAATAATCTCCTTTGTTGAGTTTATTTTTAATGCATCCATCTATTCTCTCATGGCTTGAGTCCAATGTTCACTTCTCTTGACATCTTTGACTAGGGTAGGAATTTCTGTGGCATCAATAGTAGTACTAAAGTTTCAATGCTTATTAGTAAGATTGGCAATGTAGACATATTTAGAAGTAAAATAGTTAACAAACGATCTTTTGCTTTTCTCAACACTATGGGTAAATTCTCAGTAATACTTACCTCCTCATTATTACCTTTTGAGCTTTTCACTTATGACTTTGACAATTCTTCTTCTTTCGATGTCCAAGTATTGTCTCTTTTGATATTTTTTGCCAAAGAATTTGTCTTTTTCCTCGTTGGTTGGTATGATCCCATTTATGGTGTTTCATCACTTAGATCTTAACCATCCCGGAAAGATAGATATGGTAATGACAGGAAGGAGATCTTCTTGGGTTTAATGGCTTTCTCCCATTGAAGCATAGGGGCTGACAAAAAAAGATTACGTTTTATGGAAGATAAAATCCATGGTGATAAAGACTGAATGACTCTTAGGATGATAACATTTGTACTCTTTTTTCTTACGTGTATATCTTATGTCTTATAAATACACATTTAAGAGCTCTGAGATCTGTTTTACTGTGAGTAGGATTATGAAAGTGAAAAAAATATAGAACATCTAAAGTCTTGACACTAGGGGAGTAGAGAGAACAAAAGATAAAGAAAACTTAATAGGACTATTGTTATTTCAGGATACACGTGGGTAACTTGATTAGGTATGTCTAATTAACACAACTTCTCCCCAGTAGTTTTAAGAGCAAACATGTAGAAAAGGAGGGCTCTATATACTTTTTGGAGAAATTATGATTCACATATTTAGTACCATTATTAGACCTAATTCTTTGGATGTTTTTCCAAATTTGTTTTACAGAGAAATTGACAATTATTTGAAAGACCTCAAATTTAATTTTTATAATGTATGTTCTTGTGACACGAGTATAATCATCGATAGAAGTTATAAACCACTTTGATATAGAAATAGATTTTGAATTAGGTCCCTAAACATCATAGTGGATCAAGTCAAATAAGAAATTATTATTTTTATAAAAGATTGGATAAGATGCATAGTGATGCTTTGATAGTTGACAAATATAACATTTGAAAGACTTAATAGACTCTTTAGTGAACATATGAGGCAACAAGTTTTGATAAGGTTGAATGAGGGATACCCAAGTGTTTTATGCTGAAGCTATATTTGGGAACTTGCCCATGTTTGCTTGTTGACTTGTGACATTTGTTTTGTTTTGGTCCTTGGATTCCAATAGATACAACTCACTCTGCTCCAATTAAAACCATTTTCCTCATGGCAAAGTCTTGCGTTTATTGAACAATTCAAATTTTTTTATGTTTTTGTATTAAGATAAGACTATTGGTCAATTGTGACACATGTAAAGTTATATTCTCAGATCTGCATATGGTTACACTATTATCATTGCAATTATAATGGATTGTTCATTAATCATTTTGACATTCAAATTGAAGAGCTTATGAAATGTAGTCATGTGATTAGTTGCTCTTGAATCAAGAATTCAAATACCATAAGACAAACAAACAACCAATAGTATTGAATGTTTCAAGGAATGGGTGTACAACTCAGAGGATTTAGTCATTGATTCAATCATAGTTTTCAAACTATCAATTTCCTCTTTGTAAGCTTTCACATCTGATGTAATCCTTAATAGGATGGTTGGATCTTTATCAATTGAAGAGATGTTGGAGAATCCAAAAATCCGTGGAAAAGAAAGACTGGGTTGGCAGAAGCATAACAATGGTGGCGGCAAATGTAAAACAAGAATAAGTTCCAAAAGGAAATTGAAAATGGATTAACAAAAGGAATGAGTAAGAACACGCTAGTTTTGAAGAGAAATCCAAAGGATAAGTGCAAGAAGGATTCTCCACTTGAAGAAGCTCTCTCTGATAAGAATCAGGACAAGAGTAAAACACTCTCAAGACACTCAAAAGTTGTCTCACAAATTCAGTTGTATTCATTAAAGTGTGTTTACAAGAGAGTTTGGCCACATTGATAAGCAAAAAATTTTGTCGAAGGCTTTAAGGAAAAATTCTCAAGCAGTGTGAACACAAGAAAAGGAATCGTAAATGTGAACACAAGTAATGATGACACACAGTGAACACAAGCCTAATTTGTCGTTAAGGTTTCAAGTGGGTCATAAAGGTGTGCCCCCCTCCAGCAATCACAACATCGAACAGTTCATCACTTGAAACCTTAACGACGATGTCGAACAATGTTATGGCCGTAATTAACAGGCAATGAAAATAGGGCTTCTAAGATTATAATCTTTGATACCAACTTGAACTATGTAAGGATATATAGAATTATTTTACTGATAACAATCACACCATTTACTTTCTTGTTTATTTGTAATTATGAAATCCTTTAAAATAATGTAATAAGAATGCATTGAAATGAATAAAAATATTTTAAAGATATTTTCTTCTAACTATTATGGAGATATAAGAATATTTTTATCCTAACAATATGCTATTTTCAGCAACAGTTAATCTGAAATCTTGATCAGATTGCCTAGTAAGTCATTGTGATTTTAAAAATTCCAATGTGACAACACGTTCAATGTTGACACTCATATGGGTTACAAGACTTAATCTACGTGTTGCATGGACTTCACTTTAAATTTTTCTTGCTTATAGGGTTGTATTGCTAAGGATCAAGCTGATGCCAATTTTTTTATGTGTATTATGTAAACAAAATGTTATTTATGAATTAAAATGAGGAGATGTAGTTCCTTGACAAAAAGTGCATTTTGCGAAATTGGGAGTGAGTTGCTTCTCTATAAATTACAAAACCTCTCTAAAGACATGCTGAGGGACCATATAGTTTTCATTGATATTTATTTTATTCACTTATTTATATTTTTGCTTGATTGTTCGGAGGTTATGTTATCTTTCTCTCATATATGTAGGTTCTCAAGGCATTGATTATGGTTATGTTGAAATTAAAAGTAAATTGTGGAAAAGGAAGTGTGTGATTAGTATATCTAAATGGAGAAAAGTAAATTCATATTCATCCTAAACTGACTCATGTAACCAACATTTCCGAGGGTAGGTGAAGTTTGAGAAAGTGACTCGTAGAGCACAGGAGCAGTTTCAAATGGCTTTAGAAGAGCAAAGCAGGTTTCATCTATAGTTAATTCTCTTTTTTTCTTTTGGGTGGATGTTTTGGTTTTTCTGTCTTAAATGATTGTTGTTGCCTTTATTTTCTATTTTTTCCAAGTTAATGCCTATTGAAAACCTTTTGACAGTGTTCATCAAGCTAGTTATTTTTTGAAATATTGAATATTTTTGTGAGATGTAGGCAGCCTTTTCTCTTTGAATATATGAGAATAAAATATTTCCAAAGCATTATAATCTTCTGGGTACATTTAGCAAAGGAAATCCCTTCCTTTTTTATTTTTTCATTTTTTGATTCTTGGCATGCATGATTTGAATTACTTGATATGTCAGTACATTTGTTTTTCTGATTTTTTTTGTCATTGTTTGTGTTAAATTGAAAAGGCACATTATGTTGAATTACAGATTCTTGTTTCTGACTGAATTTCAGATTTGCATTTGATATTGATCTTGATGCTCCAAAAGTTAGAGTTCCTCTCAGAATTAGTGGTTCAGACAGATGTGGTAGTCATTTTGTTCTGGATTTCGGTCATTTTACACTACACACTGCAGTAAGCTACTTGAAATACAAGATTTTAGTTTGGTCATTTTACACTGTACACCCTGCTTATGATTTGACTTGGCATATTCTTTATTGATTCCTTTTCTCACAGGAAAGCCAGTCTGATGAGAAGAGGCAAAATCTTTATTCTCGGTTTTACATATCTGGTCGAGATATTGCTGCCTTTTTTACGGACTGTGGCTCCGAGTTCGGGAGTTGTAGTATGGTGAAACCAATGTATGAGAGTCAAGTATTGAATTCACCTATTGGCAAAAAAGATGAAAACGTGTATTATCTCATTGATAGGTGTGGAATGGCAGTACTTGTTAATCAGGTTTGTTTCCTAAATGCTTATATCTGAATGGCATTTGGATGCGCATGACTTGTTCATATTCTGTTTCTTTCTCTGGTTATTCTAGATTAAAGTGCCTCATCCTAGTTATCCATCCACTCTTATTTCCATTCAAGTGCCAAACCTTGGCATTCACTTTTCATCAGAGAGAAATTTCAGAATTATGGAGCTGCTGAGCTCATTATATAAGGCTATGGAAACTTGTAATCAGGCTACAACTGATAGTTTCGAATCTAAACCTGTTCCTTGGAATCCTTCTGATCTTACCACTGATGGTAGAATCCTAGTTTGGAAGGTAACTCCACAATTCTTGTTCAAGTTACTTATTTTCCATTTATGTTTAATGTAATGAGTCATTCTTGTCAATGAAATTGAAAATATTGTTTTATTTTACAGGGAATTGGCAATTCTATTGCTACATGGAGTCCTTGTTTCCTGGTTCTTTCAGGATCATATCTTTATGTATTTGAATCCGCAAAGTCTCAGAGTTACCAGCGATACCTAAGGTATTTTTAGCACTTCTTTCTCTTTTGTCTGTTGGACACCAATTCCAATGTTTTTTATGATTTTTTTTAAGAGAAGAGCATTTACTTGGCTTAACAGTTTTTTCCTCCCAGCAGAAAGAACTTATTTGTATTGAAGAATATGGCAAAGATAATTAATGACAAAACAATTTTCTAGAGAATAATTAAGATATTGTTACTTCCGAAGTGGATTGAACATAGCTGTACGAAGTATGCAGGCCACTTGGAAATAAAAAATGAAGAAGCTTTTATCTCTTAAATCATTCCTGTTCCTGACATGTATAGATGTTTAAAAGTGTCAGGAATTATTGAAATGTTTAATAGTGATTAACTTTGCCTCATAAATGATCAAAAGATTTAATGAGTATGCTTGGGTAACTAATGGTTAAATGTTCCTGGAACTGGTTTACGTTACGAGGTTATTGAATGTCTAATGGTAGTTAAAATTGGTTAATTGTGTCTTGTGGATGATGAGTGGACAGTTGCAATGTGATGTTCCTCATTTTTCATAACAAAAATAAGGATAAGATAAATTTTTTGTGCCTCCAAAATTGGCCTCACTGTAATTGGTACCTCCGAAATGGTTTCAGTGCTTTTGATACACAACATCTCATAAATATGTTAATATTTATTTTTTACAGTAACTTTATTACTCTTGAATCAATGATGTTGACATATAATCATCATCGTGAGATATTTGCAGGTATTATAGCATATGACCTTATCAAATTAACATGTCAAAACTGTTAATTCAAAGTAAGAGAGAAACTATCAGGAACAAAATAGCATATTTGTTATATGTTGGGTATAAAAAATGCTTAAAGTTTTTGGAGGTACCAATTTTAATATGGGTCATTTTTTGAAGGTATAAAGACCTATTTAACCCTAAAAAGAAAAGGCTGCTGAGTTTGTGTACATGTCAGAATTAGAAACTCTTTTAAACCAATCTGATCAGAACATGATCTTATAGACTAACTTAACCTTAAAAAGTTCATTTGTGAGGTTAACCTCCTATATTAACGTGGAACTTGGGTTTTCTTTCTAATCCTTCTCCTTGCAGAAGAACCAATAAATTGCAAATTATTGCTATAAAATGCAGACAAACCAATAAAATAGCCACTTTGATTCTTGTCAAATTTTTTTATATGAAATACATAATCATTAATTAATAAGCACCAAGGCATATTCAGTTCCCTTTATAGATCACAAATTAACTGCTTTGTAGGAAATCAACTGCATCCTAGTGAAGTAGCTGCTATGCTAGTCCCACTGGAAATAAAAAAAAAAAAAAGCAGTAGTTTGTGGGAGGACCTCAGAAAAGATGTATAAACAAGCTTTAGGCTCTGTCTCTACATTGACAGTTGGTTACTCGGGGAATGTGTCTGTAACTGTGACCAACAAGAATTGTAAATAAAACATGGAGTCAGGGGACTAATCTCACTCTGTTATTTTTCTCATTCAAAATTCCTCTCACCTCTCTATCATTCATTTACTTTCTCAGTTTAAAAAATGGAATACAAGTATAAACCAAGTAGATTTGTTGGTATTCTAGTGTTGCATTGCATGCCCACATCACGTACATGCTTGGCAGATCTTCATCCTCTCATGTTACTAGCATTGAGCAGATGATTGTTATTGTGACAGGAAGAAAATATCAAAGGAGCAAGTTATCATTATATTGGGCTTATAATCTAGTCATCATTAGAATTGTTTAAGATCCTCTTGTATTGGGCTTAATTCCATTTTTAATTCCTTTAGTTTAGATAATGTGCGATTTTGGTTCCTGAAGTATTTTTTGAGAAAGTCCTTTTATTTTTAAAATCAAACATATTTGGTCCTTCTGTCAATTTCCTTCCACCCAAAACCCCCAAATTCTCACTTAAAACTCAAAATCCTCACATATCTTTCCTTTCCTCAAAATTCCCTATCCAAAATTTCACAAAAAAAAAAAAATCTCAAGTTTGTCCACTTTCATACCCTAATCCAGCACCATATAATTTTTTGTAGTTTTATTAAAATTTTATTGATTTTTCCACTAAATTTTTTCTTCTACATCTGTCTCCCAAATCCATGACATTACTCAAATATTTGGATAGAAAATGAAAACCCATTTGAGGGTTTGAGGTAGAAAAAAACCAATGGAAGAGCCAACTTTGTGTAATTTTAAAACTGGAGGAACTAAATTTGCTCAAAATCTTGTAGGTCCAAAGCTGCACATAATCTAAATTTAAACTAAGTTTAAAAACAATAATATCTTTGGAATTTATGTAAATTTGTCTTTCATCTCTGCAGCATGGCTGGTAGGCAAGTCCTTGATGTGCCCTCGACATATGTTGGTGGTTCGGCATATTGTATTGCTTTAAGCATTAAGCGAATGGACATTCAGAAGGTAAGCCAAATATTTCTTTAATCTCTTGGAACGACTATAATTCTCGAAACAGTCCACCCTAATCTGCCACTGGTCATTGTGGACTCTAGTTTTCAATTATATGTGTATTTTCATCACTGGTGTGTTCTAGTCTCACTAGAGATGGAATGCCTTAAGCAAGTTATTCCATAGCATTGTAGCCAGTTTATCGTGAAGAAAATTTGCCCAAATGTTTAAGAACCTGTGCAGTACATTCATTACACTCATCAGGAGAAAGAGTAGTGTGGAAAAGGAATTGTCCTGCAAAATGTCACTGCCCAGCCAACTGAATTGACTGGGTGTTTATGATCTACAAATTGGTTATCAAGAATGAATTTCTGGAGACTGACTTTAAAAACAGAGGTATTTAAAAAACAATTCAGAAAGTCTATAGTACACAATTAGCAGTTTGATTTGGCAAAATTTTGAGTTTAAACTGAAAAGCACTCTTCCTATCTGGCTCCACAACCACTAAAAATTGAAAATGGGAGACAGATATAGAGAATGAAGTAAATGTGTTTGATAATAGACTTGCTAATTTGAGAAGGAAAGCTCATGTTGTGCACACTAAACTTAATAAATATTAAATAATTTAGCGAGAGAATTTAGAATGAAATTTAAGAAATTGTATTTCTGAAAAGTCGCAGGTAACCAAAGAGATTCAGCTATTTATAGCTTACTACACTTCGTAACTTGCTTTACTAAGTCAAACAACTTATAGGCTAGCAAATGTGTACATAACAGACTTCATTTGAATCAAGTGTATACAAATGCAATACTCTAACACTCACCGTTGTTCTTGTAGTTTGTTTCACTTCGATAAAAATTTTCTATCATTCAATTGTTAACTTCATGATAAGGAAATGGGGTGACAGAAGAGCAGATGATCTTGGGAATTATTAAGTGGAACGTAAACAGTAAATTTTTGTTAGAAATACATTTTTTTGTAACTTTCTGCTGACCTTTTCTCTCTTAAATTATTTTATAGGCTCTGGAATCTTCTAGCACATGGATCTTAGATTTTCGAGATGAGGATGAGAAGGCTAGTTGGTTTAAAGGACTTGTTCAAGCCACGTATCAAGCTTCTGTATGGCATCTTTAATCTACTTTCATATCATGCTTTTTTTTTTGTTAATTTATGATATATTTTTATTTATCATCAGTTTATAAAAGTATACATGTTGCATGTAGACTCCTCCATCAATTGATTTGCTAGGTGACTCAGAGGGTGATGCTATTTCCTACAATGTTCTTAGTACCACTAATTCAAAAACAGCTGACACTGTTATAAATGGGGCACTGGTGGAATTGAAGCTGTTTATATATGGAAAGGTTAGGTGAATTCATTTTAAGATTTGGCCTGGCAAAATAGCACATAGAGTGAGTAATATTCGTTGCATACAGACATATGAGTAGTATTCTCATTCTGGCAATTTTTTGTTTTATTCTCTATTAACAATTACTTTGAACTAATGGGTAGTTTAAGGTCTAATGTTGAACATATGCTTTTTGCTGGTACTTTGGGATATTTTCATCTTTTCTTCCTCGCATTTATTTGTTTATGTTCATTGTTTATAGTTGTTATGTGTGCATGGCAAAATCTATACTGAGATATGTCTATATGTGTATATATATATATACACACACACATATATATATATATATATATTATTTGTGCAGGTTGGGGACACCACAAATGGAAAGCTTGACGAGTCTCTTATTCTTGAAATTGTTGCGGATGGGGGAAAGGTTTGTGCATATATTTCTACAATTTGTGTATAGATAGATACATTTTTTAATTTGAATGGACCTTGATTGATAATTTTTTTAATAGTCATGTTATGCACTTTTTGAGGCGTCCTTGTTTTAAGTTCTATTCCATACGTAACACAATATTGGGGAATGGTCAGAAAAGACTAGTGTAACTTAAGAGTAAGTTAGTGTTCTTGAATATTTTGGTGAAATATAAAAATCCTAAGGGATTATCTTTTTCTTTTTTTATAACAAGCTTCATTTATCTTTTTTAATAATATTTGTCAGAAGCCCTTAATTTGTGTTGTAGATAATATTTTCTTGTACAATTTTAATTACATAGTTAGGAGATTTAATTTCATTCCACAATTAGAAGGATGGTCAAGAGATTTGGACACCTAAAGGAAATCAAGTTGGAGGACATAATAATGTCCATATGGCACAACTAGGTTAGCTGAAGACAATTCTTCATGACCCACCACAGACTTCAACTCAGGAGAGTATGAAATTAAAGGGGCTGTTGGACACGTTAAGAAAACCTATAGACTCAAGTAATTGCTCCTTAGCATCTGCATGTAATATTCCTTATTCCTATGCACTCAATGCTTTAAATTCCTTCAAAGGTGTCTGGGTAGTTCATTATCGAGCTAGAGACCGCATGACGAAATCATCTTATGGGTTTATATCTTGTCAAAGCAACAAAAAAATTGCACTTGCAAAGGGAAACTTCATTACAATATTAAGGAATATATTGTTGTGTAGCAAGATCAATGTAGTACAAAGATTTCTGAGGTTGATAAGAAACATCAGATCTAAAATGACGGGCTTTAAAAATTGGTAGATTTACCACCTCCACCACTTTTGCCAAAACCACAACCACAAGAAGTAACTATATTGCAACAGCCACCATGATTTCCACCACCAGGATCATACGAGGCTTGAGTATAATTTAGTGAAGGAGATACCAAATTTTGCATCTCCTTGACATACCGATCAAAACAAGTTTCATGGCCATAAAGAAGAGCTTCAATTTCAACAATGGATGGTGTACACTTTTAACTTTCAATAACAAAAAGTATTGGTGTATAATCAGAAGGAAGTCCTTCAAGAGTTGCATTAGCATTTCTTCATGGTACTAAAACTTCAACACCAACGAGTTCATCAACATAAGTTTTAATTTTGAGAAGATAATCTTCCATTGTTTTGCAATCAAGTCGATTTGCATGGTTTGACGACCAAAATATTCATGAATCTTCTCCCCAACCCCAAAAGAGGGATTGGAACCAAGGGTGCGAGTTAGAACAAACTTATAGATGGTAGACTAAAGCCAAACAAGTAATTTGGTCCTAAACTTCCCACACTTCATACTCTGGATTAACACGATCAAGTGTGTGATTATTTTCTGTGAGATAACGAGGTGGAACCACGAGATTCAGAACAGATCGTTGTTGTTTTTACGACAACATGTTCTTGTTAATGAAGATAATTCAAATCATCATGCTTTTCAGGAATGGAGGATGGAAATGATTGTGATGCAAAAGCCATAGAAATAGAGGAAGACTTCACAAAAATGAAGATGCTATGAAGAAGATTTACGAGATTGAATTCAGGAATAAAAATTCAAGAAAACTGTGAAGAGAGATTCTCAGAGCGAAATCGCGAAGAAAATGTTATGAAGATGAATCCTAAATTTGGAGAAGATGAAGCGTAAAAAAACTAGCACTAGATACCATCTTAAAGAAAAAGAACGAGATGAACAAACAAACTTTTATTACTTTTGCTTACATGAAATAAAAGGAATACAAAATTATTTATAGGCACCGCTTATAACAAAAGTAATTGTAGCGGTAAAAGGTAACACTTGTACAAACTAACAATTATTGATTTAGTCTAACAAGCTTACTCTTTCTCTTGCTTTTCCACATCCTAGATTTATTAAGGAAGGTTACCTACCATATTATCCATATGGAGTTGACTTAAGTTCATTTCCAAATTCTAAAAGAGACACTGTTGGGAGAAATGTAATTTAATTATTTTGGTATTTTGCAGATTAAATATTTTGATCATAAACATGGAGAGCCTGAAGCATCTTATAGTTTCTAGAACCTTGACAAAATTATTTTGAGATGCGTGAATATTATACAGCTGCCAGAAATAGGAATAGACTATTGCTGTGAAAATGTGAGCTCTTAAAGTGGATTATTATCTGCTTATAATTGGAACCCCATAAGAACATGGCCGTGCTCGGTCACATAAAATGATTTGTAGTTCTGACCTAGGAATGGGGAAATTAAAAATATTATGTCAACTAATCCATTGAGTGATTATAACTATGCTTTTTGCCAATAAAATTATTCCAATTTTGGAAGTAGATTTTTGTATTTTTCCTATTTTGTAAGTTGGTTCAATTATAAATGCATTGTGGCTGCTTTTTTCTTTCTCAGGTCCAGGTCCTTCTTGCAGATGGTGACCTGACAGTTAAGTTGAAATTGCATTCTTTAAAAATTAAGGATGAACTTCAGAGTCGTGTATCAGTGGCTCCTTGTTATCTTGCAGTTTCAGTCTTGACAAATGAAACTTTATCCTCCGACATGTTTGATTCTCATGGGAAGGAATTGTTTCATGATGACGATGATTGCTTTACGGATGCATTATCTGATTTCATTGCTCACACTGATGGAGGACATCAGGAATTTGTGGGGATTGCTTCTGATTTTGAGTCTCTGGAAAGAATAATACATGAAAAGGATATTGAGTTGGTAAAAGGCACTCCTCGTGAGGTATATTATGAGGCGCAGGGAAGTGATACTTCAAATTTTGTGTCTGTTTCCTTCATTACAAGGAGTTCTGCTTCGCCTGATTATGATGGTGTAGACACACAGGTACTTGTTGCACCTTGTTGATGATGAATTGGAGTTTCTGGTCTTCTCTTAAGTATGATACATTGTAGTTTTCACTTTTCTGAATGTTATTCTTCAGATGTGTGTTCGTATGTCCAAACTGGAATTTTTCTGCAACCGACCTACTATAGTTGCTTTGATAAATTTTGGCTTGGATATAAGCTCTGGAAATAAAGTCACAAGTTCTACTGACACGGCCACAACTTCTTCAGATAAACTTTCAGTAAAGGATGAAAAAGGGGCCGTTAGGGGTTTGTTGGGATATGGTAAAGACCGTGTAGTATTTTATTTGAACATGAATGTGGACAGTGTAACTGTTTTTCTTAACAAGGAAGATGGTTCTCAGCTCGCTACACTAGTACAAGAAAGTTTCCTTCTGGATCTTAAGGTAATGAGAAACCTTTTTGTTTGCAAGTTAGAGTCTTCCTTTCTCTTTTCCCTGGCTTTCTCAATGCTATTGGTTGTCTATACAAGTTATTCTTTTTCATTTTCCTCTGTTCTAAAAGCACTTGTGCTTTCTATTATTCACTGTCATATGTATGCAAGCTCTGAAATCCAATATTTTTTCTGTCAAGGTTCATCCAAGTTCTCTTTCCATTGATGGAACATTAGGCAATGTTAGACTCTGTGATACGTCCCTTGGGTCAGATCAGTGTTGGGATTGGCTGTGTGACATTCGTAATCCTGGTGTCGACTCCCTTATAAAGGTGTGTTCTCTGCCTATAAATTCTTCTTGCGTATTTTTATTTATTTATTTATTTCGATTACATTTTGCAATATTCCACTATTCAAACAAATTATTCTACCCCTTGTATTGCATTAATTATTTTGGGTTTCATATATCTTTTTATTTTATCAACACACTGTGCCAACTTAAATTGGTTTGTTTTGATTTTGGAGAAGTTTATATTCAATATAATCTATCAAATCTTTGAACAAAGTAAAGAATAATTACAGAACTCATTCTAAATTTATAAAAAAATATTGTTGCTTTTCTTGTTTTTTATGTTATTTGTATGCCTTATAATTTTGTGTTTTTGTTTATCATTTATAATTTACATGTAGATGTGTAATTTTAAAAGAAATTCTTTAAAGTTAATTTTGTGTTATTATTTTTAGTGTTTTATATGTTAAAACTATACTCTGTTTTTATTATGTTTTGTTATTTTTAATTTAATATTATATTTGGATAAAAAAGTTCTGAAGTTTCAAGCTGTTCGTGGAAAACCATAGTTACTAAAACCATATCAGTTTGACTGTGTAAAACACTAGTTTTCCTGGTTACGCGGTTGATTTAAAAATTAAAGGGTAACATTAATATGTGTGAACCAGACTATTCACAACTCGTGAATTTGATAACCATGCACCCATAACAGTCTTTGTGGGCACCCTATTGAAATTCCCAATTCTGTGATGGTCTCTCTCATACACACATACATTTATCTTTGTCTTTTAATATTTAAGAATCCATAATTCGGTAATGTATTCAAAATAGATTTTCACACTGATTAATGTTGGAATGACAACTTTACGATCTTTATTTTTTCAGTTCAAATTTCATTCTTATAGTGCTGATGACGATGACTATAAAGGATATGATTATAGCTTGCAAGGCCAACTTTCAGCAGTTCGCATTGTTTTCCTTTATAGATTTGTGCAAGAGGTATGCTCCAAAACTCAGTAAATTTGGAGTCAGATGTTAATTGGTATTTTTTTGTTTTAAGATTTTAAGGTTAAAATATCTTTAGTCCCTCGAATTTGGGTCACTCTTTCTTTTAGTTCTCCAAATTAAAAGTTGCATTTTTTAGTCCTTGAATTTTAGAAATGTTCTTTTGTATCCTTCAGCTCTAATAGCGTTATGCTTGTTGTTGACATGATTAATGACATGACGTCAACAATGACACGTATAGCAAAATTAATGATGTGGAAATTATTTTTAGATTTTTTTGGCTGAAATATATTTTTAATTACTTGAATTTAGGTCAAATTTTCATGTAATCCCCAAATTTAAAAATGATATTTTTAGTCGCTCAAATTTAAAATTATTTTTTAGTCCCTCAAATTGGGAAAGAATTAACGTCTATAATTCAAGACTGAATGTGAAAGTTTTGTTTCATTCCACTCCTTTACGTGAAAAAATAAATAAAAAAATTTACCCATATAATCTTTGTCAAACTTTTTTTATTGTATGAATAGGTTATCAAATGATATTAAAAAAAATCATGTTAGGTATCACTAAGAATTTTGACATCTTAGCTTGGTGGACATCTCAAAATCCACCAATTATCGGCCATCACATGAAACATAACAAAAAAGAAAACAGAAAAGAAAACAGAACATGGGGGGACCAAACTGAAACCCATGTAATAAAAAGGAACACAACCTAAATACGAAATAAAGAAAATTGGTATTTCTTATGGAAAAAATCGAAAGTAAGACAAGGAAGCATAACAGAGTACCAAAAAAGTCTAACTTATTATCAACATCCAAATTAGCCAATATATCAGCATTTCCTTCCCTAAAAATATGAGAAACTTTAAAATCCATGCGAACACATACCTCCCTCTAAGAGTCCAAGGAACCACTTTTGCAGAAGAAAAAGCTTGATAGAGCAAAGTAGAATCACCCTCCAACAAAAGCTTTCTAAACTCAACCCTCTGGCATACAAGGCATTCTGATTACCCAAAAAGCAGGAAAACTACCTATATTTTTATATTCCTGGGACTCCCTCTGAAGATACCCGCACAAGCAGCAGGGCTTGGAGACCCCCGAGCTGCACCCTCAGTGTTCACTTTAGTCTAGCCCACAGCAGGGAAGTCCCAATACACACAGAGAAGTCATTCATATGATTAGACACACAAATTTTAGACACATTTCCTAAAATTCAAATACAGCTATGATATATTTGTTCCTGATTTTAGTGAAGCAAAACAAAAACCTTGTATTCACACATTCTATACACAACAAATACTATACTGTCATAAGTTTTATTTTATTTTTTGATCACCAAAGAATGAAATTAAATTAAGAGGGATACAAAAGGGGTATCCCAACCCTTTTACGTAAACCAAACCACATTAGGAATCTCCAAGAATAAAGAGATGAACAAACACCCTAGAAGCAATAGATGGATAATGTTTGCTGCATAAGCTAAACATCCTATTCCAGCTAGCACCGTGCTCGTATTGGAATGCTATAAGCACTGCAAACTGCAGCTTCAATACTATCAAAATACACCAAAATATTGGTTATCTCCACCACCTCATTGACATTCCTTCTACCTAGCTTGCAGTGGCACGATTGTAGCACTTGTCACAGAATTAATCACTTCAATGCATCATCTTCTATTCGCTCCTTTTTGGACTTTGGCTTCCCCCTATTTGCTCCTTTTAAACTCACTTTTATAAGAAACCAACTTCCTACTTGCCAAGGTCCATCTCGCACTTAGATTGGTTGGAGTTTACAACTTCGACTTACATCCCCCAACATGTCTGAATACCCACCACAACCTCTACTGCTACCATCCACATGTGAGACCACTAGTTGATCAGCAAACACACTTAGGGATTTCCACAACAACCAAAACACCACATAAAAAACACAGGATTTGTTTCCTGCATAAAGAACCCTGAACCAGCATACACCCTGCTTCTATTGGTCTGTTATAAGACACACCAAAACAGAATCCTCCATCATGTCCTTAACATTCCTTTTGACTCCCTTGCATACAAGCACATATGTCCTTTCCATCTTGCACCAGCTGCAGGCCGTGA
>Ga0123342_1001354_pt1 | contig 41133 bp, 17 predicted proteins | sample Turbeawhitnodule_FD_89960 | JGI IMG/M metagenome (GOLD analysis project Ga0123342, IMG submission 89960) | Root nodule microbial communities of legume samples collected from Mexico - Turtle bean Mexico white nodule | ecosystem: Host-associated > Plants > Roots > Nodule | place: Mexico: Nepantla...
ATTCAAAAAAAAAAAAAAAAAACTAGTAAGGTGTACAAATAGAGTACAAAACTAAAAAAAAAAATATTTGCACTGGAGAACGTCGAATACAACAAATTCTCGCAAACCCTCTCACACACACTTAAATTATGGAAATGTTCTCTCAAACACTGCGGTTGGAGAAGAATGGAAGTATTTGGAAGGAAGATATGAGGGTGTAGGGGTGCAATTGAGATCATTTTAAAGTGTGAAGTTATGTTTCATTTAACCTTATTTAAAAAATTTAAAAAGGTTAAAATCAATCATGCACCTCCATATTAATTGAAAAAAATCGGTTTTAACCTTTTCAAAAATTTCAAATAGCCCTAAATGAAGCATAACCTTACATTTTCAAAAAACCTTACCCCTACCCTCTCATATCTTCTTTCTAACTGCAACACTTTCATTTTTCTTCAGCCACAACATATTAAGAGAGCATTTCCATCATTTGAGCGTGTGTGAGAGGGTTGATGAGAAGATTTTTTTTTTTTTTGAATTTTGTACCTCACTGTTTTCTTTAGTGCGTCCAAAAAATGAAAAAAAAAACTAATCGAACGAAAACACAACCACCACTAATAAAATCACCACAAAATTTATCTTAAACACCACACCATTCACTACAAACAACCACCATCACTTGAAAATGAAAAATAAAACATTAGAACTCCACCATATATTGTTGAAATTAAGTGTAAAAGGTTAGTACTGTGTAATATTTTTCACTTTTCTTCCTAATGTCTTCTACGGTTTGTTGGGACCATCCTAATCTGCATTCACAATTTGTTTTTGTTTTGAAGCTAAGAGGTCTCTGTCAAAATGCAGACACGAATTACATGTGACAGATTGCATTCTAGCTCGTTTTTCATTTCTATAGGACCATCGAATACATACAAAATGTTTATTTTGAAGCCAATATTTTTCCTTATCAAAATATTTGTATATAATGAACTTCCAATGAAGTTTTGTAGATCATTTACTTAATATAAATAGGAAAGTTGATCAATAATTGTTTCACTTCACCTTAACTAAAGATTTTAAACTCAAATCCTTACTATATAATTACATTAAACGTTTTAAAAATTATTCTTAGTAGTCATAACAATACTAGGTAAATGGTTCTTTAAGGTGGGGGGTAGGTTGCACGTGTCCTTGTTAGAGATGTCCCTTCAATTATTTTGTAATTAACGCCAAATAAAAGCATGGTCCACTTGTGAATTTTCCCATCATCTACAAGCATCATTGGTCCCCATACACAGATTATACAGTATGAATTCCATTGTGAATTAGATTGTGACCTCAATACAACACCAGAGAAGTAATGCAATTTAAAAAAGAAAAAAAAAACTCTAAAACATCATTATAGAAACTACTGAGTAATATCAATTATATCTAGCATTCTTACTACGCATAATGTACAAAAGTTTAGTACATAAAACTAATCTCAAACATTAGAAGAGCCTATATACAAGGAAATTATTAGTGTTTTTTTTTCCTGGATAATGGGTTGAAACAATCTTTCTACGGGTTGAACAAGTTATCTTTTTGGTTGTGATTTTCTTTCCTCCTTTATATTCCACTCTTAGTGTTCGGATCTTGACTCTCAGTCGGGAATGTATATGTAAAATGTTGGAAATCCCACATCGACTAGAGATAAGGACATTTCATAATATATAAATGGGTGCAAACCTCACCCCTTTGAACCGATTTTATGGGGTTGAGTTAGGCTTAAACCTTTTTCTCTGCTGCTGTCACCTCTTTTACAGTATTATCTGTATTCAAATATGCAATACAGAGGTTTCCAATAGACTTGTAAAAATCTACACTCTGGACTTCATCAACTCAGCACCAAACAACACTATTCTTAGATTTAATTGAATTATATTTGTTTCATAATGGATTTAATGTTTTAAAGATAATTTTTTTATGATCTATTGAGTTATTTAAGGTTTATGGTTTTAAATTCTATATCATGTCAAATCTCAATAAACAAAAGTTTTATAACTTCCAGATTTTAAGTTTTATGACCTTGATATGCCCTTAATGCTAAAAATCACATCTCATACACCTTGTATAAAATAGGTGAGGAAAAGTAAAATTTTATTGAATAATGAATTTCAGATATTGATATGTACTCATTTAATATGTGAAAAAATCCTTTTTTTTCACTTATTATTTTTCTTGCACTATTATATCTTTATAGTCTTACAAGTATTTTATTTGTTCAATATATTAATTTTCATATTACATTTTTTTTTAATTTTAAAAAGGTGCACAAATTAAGAAAAGGAGATATTGAAACCTGTGAAAGAGCATTAAAAATATCTCTATATAAGGTAGATGAGAAGTAAATTTAAAAGTATTCTTAGAAGGAAAAGTTAAGTGTTTGGTGTGAGAAGAGTGATTGATGGAGAAGAGAGGTGAAGTAGAAGTGGCCACCACAGATGTTTTCCAAAAGGGAAGTATCCAATGGAAGCAATTCAACCTTGACACAACTTCTTCTTCCTCTTCACCTCCAAAACCATTGCTAATATTTACACCAACTGTGCCTGGTGCTTACCCTGTAATGGTTTTCTACCATGGTTTTTGCATTCACAATAGCTACTACTCTGAGCTCCTAGGCCACATAGCTTCACATGGATTCATACTTGTTGCTCCTCAGCTGGTATACACTTTCTAATTTCTTTCTCCTTTCTTTATTTTAACATTAGAGTCTTACATATTTTATGATTACAAAATCTCATTAAATATGAAAATTTTTAGTATGTGATTATACATGTTACGTACCTTAGCTTTATACAACAAATGAATGAGAACGTTTCAAAATATTTTTTTAATCTCTAACTATTATAAAATAGAACATAGATAAATAAAAGAGAAAAAAAATGAAAGCATATGAGAATAAATATTTCTTCTATTTTATTTTTCCTTACATAGATCAAAGCAAAGAGTCTGAATATATATCAGTAGTACACTCATTAATTATAGGTTTAGTCAAAGAAACATAATATAAAATAAAAAAAATAAAAAAAAAATGTCAAATTAAAAACTAAACATAAGTAAAAAAAATAACTAAAAATTATAAAAGACATAATTAATATTAGTTTTCAACCAGACAATTTTTTCCTATCCTATAGTAGTTTTGCCAAGGGTTTCTTTTCTTATATGTGGAGGCAATAAAATAAAGTTTGAATATATATAAGTATTATACTCATCTAATTAAAAGAAACAGACAAAATTAAGATTAGTTTTCTAATAGTATTCATACTAACAAAGTTTTTCCCTATTCTATGCTAGTTTTGCAAAGGATTTCCTATATTTGGAAGCGATGAAATAATGTTTGCAGAAAAAGTTGTGGATTGGGTAGCTGAGGGGCTTCAACCTTTGCTTCCTGAGAAAGTTGAAGCCAAATTGGAGAAAGTGGTTCTATCAGGTCACAGTAAGGGTGGAAAAACTGCATTTTGTGTGGCACAAGGTTATGCTAAAACCATCCTAGGGTTTTCTGCACTTATAGGAATAGACCCTGTGGGAGGAACATCAAAGTGTAAGGTTAGCAAAACAGTTCCTGAGATTCTCACTGGTGTGCCACGTTCACTAAATTTGAACATTCCTGTGGCTGTAATAGGCACTGGACTAGGACCAGAATCTGCTAATGTTTTATTTCCACCATGTGCTCCTGATGGGGAGAACCACAAGGAGTTTTTCAACGAGAGCAAACCTCCCTGTGCACATTTTGTTGCAACGGAGTATGGTCATATGGACATGTTGGACGATGAAACACCTGAGCCATTAGGGACCATTATGTCCAAGTGTATGTGTAAGAATGGTAAGGGTCATAGGGACTTGATGAGAAAAACTGTGGGAGGGTTGGTTGTGGCCTTCTTGAGGGCACAGTTGGATGAAAAATTCAAGGATTTTGATGCCATTTTAGAGGATCCTAATCTTGCTCCTGCTAGACTCGATGATGTGGTTTACATACCAGCATGAAAACAGCATGAAAATGTGCTTTCTTTTTCCATGTTTGGTTATATGAAATATGTTTGAATGATAATATTTTGAAAATTATGCACTTTGTTATGGTGTTCGAATGGTGATATGTTCACAATTATGCACTTTTATTTTGAAAGATGTTCGAATGATGATATGTTGATAACTATATACTTATTTATTTCTTCTTTGTTTATATGGAAAATGTTTGAATGATGATATTTTGATAATCATGCACTATATTACTATTAAAAAAAACAATTTTTTACTAAAATGAAATATTTTAAAATTGTATTGATGAAATTACAAAAGTGATGTATTTTAATTGACACGTGTGAAAGTAATATTTTTTATGGTGTTCATGGAATCTTTCAAAGTAGTCTTTTTATTATGATTGCACTTTAGTTTTCAGTTTTTAGTGGGTGTGAGTTTGTTTTCTCCTAGTTTGGACAAAGAACTATTTTCAAATTGAGGAGATAAATGTTGATAACTTGTTCTAGCCATCGTTATCATGGTGACAGCAATAAGGTAATTAATTTGACTATTGAAACAATGATTCATTGGTTAAACTACATTAACTTCACAATGAAAAAGAATGAGCATGTTGTTCTGATTTCCCAATTTTAGGAAAAAAAATCTGCAATATTCTTATGGTTCCTTTCAGCATGCACAGATGAAAGGATGTGTTTTAAAAAATAGAAAATCATAAATCACGATTTTTTTATGTAACTTAAAAAAACAAAATAGTGTTTTAAAATATAATTTCATCATAAAAAATAGTGTGCTTTTAAAGTAAGACTTATTCATTCATTCGGATGAATTTAAATTTATCCATTCCTGTAAATAAAAATAACTATCCATTTATGTGGAAAAAAAACCTTTAAATATCTCTTCTCTTTCACCTAACAACATCTTTAAATAAAAAAATTACTAAATAAGTCACAATTCTTCGAAAACCATTTGGAACCAATACTGTAAATAGTTCAATTAATGAAACTTTCAATACATTTTTTACTTAATATAAATAGGACGGTTGCTACTATACCATGGAATTTATAAGGCTTTACCTTTTTAGATTAATAACTAAATAAGTTTAGCCCTTTTATGGTACATGTTGGTGGGTATTGCATTTTGCACCCATGCTTTTAAGTTACACATAATATTTGAAATTTCAAATACCCTTCTCAAAATAATTCATAACAATAAAAAAAAAATCATTAAATAAAAATTAATTTTGGATATAACAAACAATTAGTTATTACATTGACTAATATTAGTCTAGAGACTAAAAAAATTATTGATATTTAAATTAGTTTATATTATTAATAAATAGTTTTTAAATTGGTATCCAATTAACTATCAAGATTTTATTTGTAAATTTTAGAATCTAAACCATTTATAGCTAAAACCTAAGTAACTAATTAGGTACTAGAAATTATTTATCGACAATAAAAATTAATTTACATATCAGTTATTTTTTTAGTCTCAAATAGTATTTAATTTATAATCAATATAATAACTATTTTTTTTTAAAATTAGTTTTTTTTAATAATTTTCTATTAGTGTAAGTGATTTTTATTTTTGAAGTTTTAGTTTCGAATAGTATAATTTGGTGATTTTTTTGGATTTTACATTTTGAAACATTAAAAATGATATTTTTTATTTTGAATTATATATTCTCAAATACATTTCAGAATACAAAATAAGAAAGGTATTCTGAATTACACATTTCATCCTATATTTCCAAATTAAAAAATACATTTTAAAATGTGGAATCCAAAATATGTTTTCCTAATCCAAATTATGTTTTCCTAATCCAAAATATGTTTTTCCTAGAACAATTTTATCATATGGGGGTGCACTTATGAAAACATAGGGTGCAGAATGCAACTCCTCACGTTGGTCCATTCCCTTTTTTGTGGAACTGAACACAGTATCCCAATATTTAAAGGCAACGATTAAATTTTCTCTCCTATTGTTAAATGTGATTTTTTTATATTCTATTTCCTTTTCTCTATTTTTTTACTCTTTTAAACACCTCTCTTTGCCCCTTGGTTTTACCTTTTCATTTACATTTTTATACAAAAGGAATCAAGTGATTTTTTAATTTTTATCATTTATATTTTTAATTTAATAGTTATAAACGAACAATTCAGTTTAAACTGCTATGAACTTTTATTTCAAATAAAGTGTGGGGAATTATATGAAAAATAAATCTACAGAAACACTTCTCTGTTAATATTCTTATCTTCTGTAAAAATTTGTAATTGGTCATTTTTGCGTAAGAAATATAATTTGAATATATATACATTGGTATTATACTTATAAAGTAGTTAATAACTGGGACATAGTTATTATAATTAGTTGACATGAAACTGTGGAAGAGAAGTTTGATCTAAATAACTTTTTTGATTCATTTTTGGGTTTCTCTAACAGTTTTCACATTTCTTCCTTGTTACTTTTGCAAAGGGTTCCCTATGGTTGGATGCAGTGAAGTAAAATTTTGCAGGAAAAGTTGTAGATTGGATAGCTGAGGGGCTTCAACCTTTGCTACCTGAGAAATGTTGAAGCCAAATTGGAGAAATTGGTTCTATCAGGTGACAGTAAGGGTGGGAAGACAGCATTTTGTGTGGCACTTGGTTATGCAAAAACTAAGCTAAAATTTTGAGCACTAGTAGGCATAGACCCTGTGGCTGGAACTTGTAAATTTTATGAAACAAGTCCTCATATTCTGAAGGGAGTGTCAAGGTCCTTCAATTTGAAGATACCTGTTGCTGTGATTGGTTCTGGACTGGGCCCAAAGAAGGGTAATTGTTGTACTCCACCTTGTGCTCCTAATGGGATGAACCATAAGGAGTTCTTCAAGGAGTGCCAACCTCCTTGTGTAAATTTTATTGTTGCAAAGTATTGTCACATGGAATATTTTTGGATGATGAAACAGTAGGAGTAATTGGGACATTAGTGCATTAGTGTGAAAGTGGGAAAGTGTATGTGCAAGAACGGATGACTTATAGAAAGATAAGGAATTTGGGAGAAATCTCCCTGTTTATTGAAGAATTAAATTAGCTATAGCCTTACATAATAACCTGAAAACAATAAATAACAACCCACATTTAACAAATTAATCAAATGAACTACCATCCCTTAATAATAGGCACACTTTGACTAATTGGTAAGAAACCACTAAAACAACCTAACATCTAGGATAATAAAACTAATATCTAGAATAATAAAACTTAATAATTCCTTCCTTAAACTAAATACTTACCTGCATTTGTGTGTTTACTACGATCATGTATTACTAGGTTCTTTGAAACGGCAAATAATAGTTGGTTTATCTTGATTCTGATCCAGCTTTTTCAATACTCCTTTTAATCATATTGCCTACACGAAGCTGCAACGATAAATTATGCCTTTGTGGAAAATAAACTTACTATTGGTTGCTTTTTTTATGATGTGCTCCTGAACTCAATAAAAACACATAACCTGAAGTACTCTTTCTCTCATCCAATTCTCCAACATAATCATTATCCGTGTAAGCAACAATTTTATCATCTCTTCACTTTTGGTAGAAAAACTCAGTTGTTCCCTTAAAATATTTCAGTACCCTTTTTTTCTACTGCATGTAAATGAAGCTCACATGTATTATGTATTAGTATTCTCACATGTATTAACCTTAGTATTTCTTTTACCAATATTATTATCTAACATAAAAACACTAAAATTAAAAGAACTCAAATAAAAACATGTTAAGATATCTAATTGGAAAACAAATAAATAACCATATATATACTTAATTAACCTTTTTCTTAAAAATTAATATTTTTTTAAGTAAGAGATGTCCTGTGTGTCTAAATCCATATCAAATTATTGAAAATGTCGAATCACCATAAATATTGTTTCTATATATCGTTACATTTTTTAGAAGTCGAGGTCAATGACAGTTTATATACATTTTTTTTTCTTAATTTATTAAGATATTTTTAAGCATAAAACTGTGACGAAACTCGAAATTTCAAAGCAGACAATATCTGAGATACGATGAATGAAATAATTTTTTTAAAAATTAGACACTGACAAAAAAAATCATATATATATATATATATATATATATATATTATTGATTCATTTCTCTAATATTTCAAAATGTTAAGAGATTGTTATCTTCTCATCTGCTTACATAGGAAATAAGCAGCAATTTTTTTATTACATGTTTAAAAAGTTTGACATAAAAAATTGTATAATATTGTTGTTGAGTTAGAAATAAAATTTATTTAAAAATTATAGTAAGAAATAAATTTTATATTTAACTCAATTTTAATCGATTGTGAATTTAGTTTCTTAATCTCAACCTTATCATTAAAGAGTTTTCAACAATGTTAAAAGATTTAGTGGAGTAAAGATTTGTGGTAGATTTGTGGAAACAGTGCATTGTGAGTAAAATACATAAAAGAATTAGCCTTGATTTTCTCGCCAAATGAAGAAGCCAGTGAAATGAAAAGAGAAGAGACATGAATCTTGGGGAAAAAGTAAATTTGGATGCTGTGTTAGTGTTGGTGTTGGTGCTTCATAAGCTTTGTGCAGATTGATATGTGAGCTTATGATTAATCGTTGTTGATCACTCTGTAGGCCAAAATTGAGTGATGTAAGCAATGATAAATGATCAATGATCATCTGAGCAGAGCATGAAGATTAAAAGTTGAAGGTACCATAATTTTAAGACCCCACACCTTGCATCATCATCACAACCACTTTAATTGTTCAATAAAAATACAACCCCCCTTCAATTTTGACTTGGAATGGACCAAAATAATCCAGTAAATTCAATCATTATGTGCGTGAATTCACGCCAATTTGATCCTCTTTTGCTTTTCCCATATGAATTATTGTACAACAAGTGAGCTTATCATTTTATTGCTTGGCGTGCTTAAAGCATATAGTGTACAACCAACATAATCAATTCTAAAACTATGAACCAATTTGCAGTTAACTTCATTATACAAATCCATACCATACCAAGTTCATTCACAAATAGTCACATTGCTTAATTACACTTGAAATTTCCCAATTACAATGACCAATCTGATATCTTTCTTTTATATAGTCTATTTTATTTTCTGTGCAATCTTTTGTCAAATAATAAGAAATTATTAAGAAATGAATTTTAAACCTAACTCAATATTGTAAAATCGATTTATAAGATAAAATTTGCATTTATTCATATATTAAGAAATGTTCTTATCTTTAGTCGATATAGGATCTTCAACACACTTTTCTTACGATACTGTCAATTTGTGCATGAAACTATATATCTATGGATGGTTCAATACCGTCTCGATAGTGGGTGACCTAATAAGTCTAACAAACTCTCACTGGAATGAATTCGAAAATGGCTCTGATACCATATTAAGAAGCGAACTTTAAGCTTAATTCAATGTTAGAGAATTTTTTTTAAAGAAGAAGCCTGTTGGGATATACTTGGTTTATATCAATGATCATTGTAGCTGATATGAACAAAAAAAATGGAACTTTCAAAAGATTAGGCGCCTACAAAAACAAAAACTGCACCTTCCAATTTGAACATGACTTGTCTTCCACTTGGTAGTTTTTCACTTTGTTTTGGACAATTTCACATTCAAAATAGCAAATCTAACACTTTTTTTTTCCATTTTCTCAGGGAAATCTTGTAATAGTGATGGTGTCCAATAAAATACTGAACACTTGGCAAGAATTATTTAAGGTCAATTGGACGGATCTTAATCATTATGATCATAGGGATTTCCCATTTCCATTAGATGAGCATTAAGAAATGCTTATTAATTACTGCCTTTTACAACACACCAATTAATCTTACAGTGGTCAAAATTCAAACCCTTTTGCATCAATGAAACCACAGAGATTTCTCTCAATTGGCTTGGTCCTTGAAAATAATTTAACACTGCTAATTATAGAATAGCAGCACTCTATTCCTTGCAATCCATTGCACTATGTAGTATCCTCCTTTATCATGATGACTACTGATTGTGAAGTTCATGTCACTAATTTCCCAGTGCGTGTTATGATCATCATAAGAGAGCATGTGGCTCTATAATAACAGAAGCACACATGGATGTAAAAAAATACTCACCACATCAACATCACCGAAAGGTACCACGGCCGAAATGGTGGGTCACAGACATTCATGTATGCTAGTAGAAATTTGGAAACAGAAGGGAAAACAACAGGACACATTTCTATTAAGAAAGTGTTTTTATTAAGAAAGTGTTTTGATTATTTTACACACACAAAAGAATGTGTTTTCCATTCTTACATTCAATACTATCAGCACAAAACATTAAGGGTCTGCATCTTCAAAAAAAATATTTAAGGGTTTGCACTAACTCATTGAAATAGACTCATGGCTAAGCCAACCTGAAATCTTAGAAGGGAGTTTTATCCATACAAGTAATGACCACATGTAAAATTCCCTTTAGGCTGAAATCAGCAATCTAGCTTTTTGACTGAAAAATAATTTCACCACATGTTTTGGAGTCGTCTTTCTTTCTTTAATTCTCTCTTTTACTCCAATTTGCTAAGAGATTGAAATTTGCACCAGAAACATGGAATAGTAGGAAATAATTGCACTTCAAATGACTTTGGCTATAGTTTCAGTCTGATCTGTTACAATCGGTTTGACAACCAAGTTCCACCGAAAGGTACTAAAATATTCATTATAACATGCAGAATTTCAACTCTTAACTATATGACCAAACCATCTAAAATATAAAATAGCCATATAATCTTGACTTTGAACAATAAGAAGAAAAATTATAACATCAATAAAGTACAAAAAAACTTGTGCAGATTACATCCAGAGTACTCAGTTTGGTTAAATATTTAAAAAGTGATTTGTAACATTTTACATAAATATTTGTTGTTACCTGAAATCATTAAGCAGTAATTTGGATGCTGATAAATCTCTGGACTCAAGTAATTTTACCTTTAATAGTGGACCAAAGTTTAAAGTGATGAGATAAGGGACAAACCTAACTCTACTCTCCCTTAGTCCTATAATTTGATCCCACCTTCCCATGCTTTATTTTACTTTAGCTTTTCACTAAGCTCTTAGTATAAATAGGGACTAAACTCAACTGAAAATGCAGCATCACAGAAGCAATTAACATATTCCTCTCATTCTCACTCAAAACACATAACCCTTTTAGTCCTAATTGAGGTGAAAATGAAGGCAGCACACATTGCTTTGTGCACTTTGGTGGTGCTGCTTGTGGCTGAAGTTCAAGTGTCAATGGCAGTGACATGCAGCCCAGTACAGCTGAGTTCATGTGTGAGTGCAATAACCTCTTCAACTCCTCCATCAAACCTATGCTGCTCCAAGATCAAGGAACAGAAACCATGCCTTTGCAAATACCTCAAGAACCCCAATCTGAAGAAGTTTGTGGACTCACCTAATGCAAGGAAAGTTGCTAGCACTTGTGGAACTCCCTTCCCAAGGTGCTGAGTGTTAAATCTGAAGAGGGTTTCTGTGCCTGATTATGCATGATCTTGATCTCAATCCAAGTGTTCTGGCAAGAGACTAGAGAGTGAAAGAAAATATATATATGTGGTAATATCATCATATATGGTGTGGTTTAACGTCTCTTTGTTTTATTGTTAGTAAAAGTACTAGTCCTAATGGATATGTGATGCTTTGGTTTCATGTCATTCCATTTCAGTTCCTTGGTGTGGTCTCATCTTACTAATGTTAGTTGTTGCACAAGACTGTATTTATAATTCAAAGAATGATCTCATTATGTTTCCTTCTTAACTCTCCTTTCTCTTTCTCTCTCTCTCTCTCTCTCACTCAATTTCTCATTGACAAGCACTTAACATGAATGTAACAAGCCATAGAAACAAATGGAGAAAACAGGTAACAAAAGTGTAATTTGATTGCACCTTTGCCTTAACTATGATGAGTATCCATGATTGTGGAAATGCCATAAGATCAAGCATCCTATGTATGGAGTATTTACACACTTTCTTGTGTTATTTTCTGTTCATCTGAGTTGGGAAACAAAGTATGTGTATATATGGGAAATGTTCCGTCAGAAAAAATCTCAATCATATATTAAACATAGATAATCAAGGTTCATCATTTACGTAAGTGAAAACAATTTTGGTTTATATGGCCACTACCATAACACACTCATATATAATACTGAGTAAGAACGTTGAAGGCTAGTGAAATATAAAAGATAGAGATCTGCAGACCATATATTTTTTTCTCTTCAATGAATATTGTAATTGCATAAATTTTAGAATGGAGGTGAAATAAACTAGAAAAACATTTTATTAATTCAAAATAAAGATAGAGATGGACAAAATATGTATATACTTGTTGTTCTTATACGAGGGGCTGAGACAGTACAGTTGAACGATTTGAACAATTGATCTCATGTTCTTTGGTCAACTTCTCCTTCCTCCTATTACAAGATTTTTCAACGTTCAAATAACTATTCAATCAACGAAGACAACAAAATGTTGTCATAAATAATGTACCTTTGTTTTGTTTGTTGTATCTATTTATACAGGTATCATGAGCCTTTTCTTACGTTTGGACCGTAATCAACATCGGATATCAGAATCTTAGGATTCTTCGGTGTCAACCACTGCACTTATCTTTGTTGTTATACTTGATTTATAAATTCAAATATTTTTTATGTTCATATTAACTAATTCCAATATTCTTTAGCATCGAAATGAGTTTAAACTATATTCATGAATAAAATTTGATTTGTTAATGATACTGGAGGGATTTAACTTCCTAAATTAAAAAAAAAAAAAAAAACTCATGTTAGTTTTCAAATATTTTGTGAAAATTTCTTAATGCAACCCTCTATATTTGTATAATAACCAATATTTATTTTCTTCCAAAAAAAACGGAAACTTAGAACACAAACATCCCAAACATTCTTCTAATCAAGTCACAAAAAATAGGTTGAATTATAATTTTGGTTCCCCCTTTAAATTCTTTATCAATAATTTAGTCCCCTGTTATTGCTTCCACAATTTGACTCCATATTTTAGAAAATCCATAATTTTGATTCAATATTCAATTTTTCATACCTTTAGTGCTTTTACTTTTACATTTTAATTTATTAAACTTTTTTATGACACCTTAAAGTTATATGTTAGGCACAATTACACAAACTAAAACTAAAAGAAATAAAGCATGCAAAATTAAAAATTAAACTAAAACTATAAAAATTTTAACATTTGGAAATTAAAATCACGGATTAAGAATTGAAAGAGATCAAATTACAATTTAATCAACAAATAACTTAGTTATTGGACTTTGAGAAAAAAAAAACTATTTTTCTTTTATCGGTAAACATTTTAACAGTTAAAAACTAAGGTCGAAGGAAACTTCTTCTAAGACTCCACGATTTCATTAGTTCATCACTAACTTATTCCAAAATATAAAAAAAAATATAAAAAAAATCAGAAAATTCATTTTAGAATAAATTTAAAGTAGCCTAAGAAATATATCAGGTGTAAGAAGTTGGGCTTTAGGCAGTATTGGGCTGAATCTTGGTCGGTAATACTGGTTTCAGTCTCTGAATCAATCATATCTAGGATATTTCTTCATGTACCCCTACATTCTTCAAAATATCTAAATTACTCTTATCAATTTTGGGTAATTCTGGAATAAGTCATTTCATTTCGTAAACAAAATATGTTTAATACAGAAGACAAAAAAACTATTCCAAACATAAAAAAATTTCAAAATGTACTTCCTCATTTTATAAATTTCAGATTTACTCATTCCAGAAATAAAAAAATATATTCAAGAATGAATTTTTTGTCTTCCAATTATCTATTCTAAAAATATCTTTTGCTTAAAGAACACCACAGAATTATTCAAAACTGTCGAGTTATTTGGATATCTTGAAGAATGTAGATATAAATCCATAATTCATAAAGTATTTTTTGGAAATATTTCAAAAAGTGTAATCCGAAAATCATTTTTAAAAGAGTTTTTTTCCAGTGATGGGATGCAGGAGGAAGAAACACCCTCGTACCCTGTCTCTTTCTTTCAGCGTTTGTCAGCAGGTGCAAAAGGGTGCAATTTCATACATGTAATACAAACTGCTTCTTTTATATGATGGAAATCCAATGAATTGGATCAGTTTATTGGAACAGATAACATAGTCCAAAACAATAATTTTGAATTGAGAAAAGCGCCAAAATCAATTAGCATTTACAAGATTTGTAATCGTACCCTAATATACAAACATAAAATGTATCACAAATTAAGCAAGTTTGTAATGGGATTCCACCCCATTAACCATGGCCTCTTGTCAGATGGAAGCACGAAGTTGAGCTCAAACATTTCCTTTGACATGTTACCTCCTGTTCTAAAACCCACAAGCCTTGCAACTATTTCAGCACTCTCCTCTACATGGATTTGATCATGAGGATCAGTCCAAAGCTTGCAGATAAATTGCATCCTCTTCTGCTTCCCATCAAGAGGGACATCCCATTTCATATATAACGCTTCCAGCTCCTCCAACGACAAACGTGATGACAGTCTCTTAGACAGAAACTCCCTTTCTCGTTTCAAAGCTCTCATACTGCATATAATATAAAAATTTACATTAGTACAAGTGTTTGTATATAAAGACAGCATTAACTACTGCATGTTGTAAAATGTATATTCCAAGATAAAACTATAATTTATGAGTAACTGATGAGAGAACCTTGATGACAATGAGATAGCAGTATGTTCATCCCCTGCATGAGGTGCTGCTGAGCTTACATTCCCAAGTTCTGCTAGTTGTTGTTGCAGCCATGTCAAACGCCTTAGTTCTACTTCCATGTATATTTGGTCAGCTGGGTCTCCCTTGAATAACAAATAAAACTGGGTCCTATGGATGATGGAGACATAACATAGATCCCATAATTCAAGGATCAGCTGTCGTTGCTCTTTAAATGCTATCTGCCACGGGATCTGGGGTTCCTCTGGTTCACCCGGGTACTCTTCGTTGTCTATGTTGTGACCATTTGCTTCGTTTGCTTCAAGTTCAAGCACCTATAGATATCCAAATAAAAGAACATCAAAAACATTAAAATGAAGAATGTGCAATGGCATTCAAAGTATGAAGATTTTTTATCTACAAATATCCAAAATAAAAGAACATGAGTCTAAAGCAATTGGAAATTCATTAAAATGAAAAATGTGCAATGCATTGAAAGAAGGAAGATATTTTATCCATAAAATATACCTGGCAAACAAGTAACTGCTTTTGGTACTGCAGCTTGGCCACACGTTCTTTCAATTCTGTCACATATGCTCTTATACTTCTTACATTCTCCTCTGCGGCATTCTGAAACATTTTCTGCATTTTCTTCACGTTAACTGAACTAGAGCGTCGATAAACGGGAGTATTTTCCTTCGATGAAACATCTCCAGCTTCTTCACTCTTTGTTGGAGTCTCCTTCTCAGACTCAGGCATGGTATCAGTTGAAATAATATCATCATTCTCGGGAGCTTTATTTTCAATATCAGTTTCCAAAACTTGCTGTGTAGTAGATAATGGTGAGCAGGGAGATCTTAGGAAATTTTGGCGATTGACAGCATTGCTTGAAGACAAAGGAAGCAACTTTTTCCTCCTGTGTTCCTTTTTATGCTTAGGGGATGCTTCATTCGGTGATTGTTGAAAGTTGTTCGGGAGAGACATCACCAACTTGTCTATGGACCTTTGAACATTTTCAAGCTGTTGTTCAAGATTTGCAATGGTGCTGCCTTGTGAATGAAGTCGGGTAATCTCCTCCTTGAGATTAGCACTGACACTCTTGTTGATAGAAACCATGCTTCCAACTTCAACCTCCTTGGGTGTTGTTGACCTGACATAACGCATTTCCCTTATTTCTGCCTGCAGTTTTGCAATTGTCTCAGCTGCATCTTGGTTACCTAATCTATGACATGCCACTTCCTTTTGTAATACTTCCAAAGCTCTATTAGCTTCTTCACCTAGCTGCTCTTGGAGATGCTCAAGCTTGCGAATTTCATGCACAAGGGTAAAAGGAGCAGTAGATGACTGCCTCAAGGACTGTCTTAATGTTGATCTTCTTACGCTATCACATCCTCGCTCTGGTTTTAGAGATGATAGTGCACCGGTGAATGAGAGGCACTTCTTGACTGGAAGATGTGGTGATTCAACTGGGTTGGACACCTGAAGTGCAAAAAGATCTTAAAGTCAGTTGAAATGAATCATGACAAAGATAAAAGAGGTAGAGAAAAGAGAGAAAAAAAGACCTTTGGGTCATCCTGAAGCTTTCTGCGTAATTCATCCACCTGAGTTTGTGCAAGATCTCTCTGGCGTTTCAGCTCTTCAATTTCCATTTCCATCTGGAAAAAATCGGGTAACAATATTCAGTACATGGTATGATACTTGTTCCTCCTAATGATCAGTTTTCATTTTCCTATTTTTACCTGTTGAATTTTCCAATCCTTTTCTTTAGAAGGATCAGGAGTGCGCAACACTGCCTCCAGCCTAGCAACTTCCTTTTGTAAATGTTTAACAAGTTGCTTGTCTGATACAACCTGTTGATAGAAAACTGTCAAATTTGTTTCTTCTAATTTGGAAAACCAAAAAATGATTATCAGGTATAACTGTGAGCAGATAGTTACCATGTTAACTTGGGCGTTATTTGTTACTTCCTTTGCCCGGGTAGCAAACAACAGAGTGTTTCGTGATTGCTCTACATGAGTCAGTGCAGGACTTAAAGTACAAACAATGGCCGTGCGTGCATTCCCACCAAGGGAATGTTGCAATATACGTGTGAGCTTTGAATCCCTATAAGGTATATGCCCACTTCTTTTTCCAACACTGCATATGATGATACGGAAGCCAGTAGTTAGTAAGAAAGTGAAACTAGTACTACTAGATAATATTGTCCATTATAACAACCCAATTAACTTTCTGTAAACAACATCGATCCTGACCTGAGCTTCCTGATAACAGTTGTAAGAGTCATCAAGCTAAGGTTAATATGGCAGCCTTCTTTCAGCCTAGTGCCATCTGCATGTGTCTGTGCAGCCCTCTCACTTCCAGCTAGATCAACAAAGTTCTGTAATCATAGACTTGAGTTATTCAACAAGAACTAATTCATGCAATTAAAAGTAGATAAGTGGGAAACATCAAATTACCAAGGTTGCGACAAAAGATTTCACACAATCTGTATTTTCACGAAGAGTACTTTGAATTGTCTGCAATATACACCAAAAGGAAGAAAAATAAGATGATATTCATATTAATTACGAGAGAAAAAGCAAAATAAGATGTTCTTCTGAATTTCAACAAATAATTGTACTACTGTCACTGACCAGTCTTATTATCTGGTGAGACCGCGAGCTGTTATCATTTAGAGCAGTTTCGCCAACCTGCCTTTGAGCTGCCAATTAAAAGAACTTCAATAAACTAAATTGTTTTAGCACGGAATAGGTATATAACATCATACAAGCATTAGAGTTCCCTACCTTCACAAATAGAGATCAAATGTCTCAAATGTTTGTCATCTTTTACCGTTTCTTCCACTAGTTTCTCAACCATAGTACCTTTCTACATTACATGAAGAATATATCGTTAAAAGGGAAAGAAAGGAAAAGCATGCTACTGAACTGCTATCTCATTAGAAATTATAAATTAAATTAAAAATTCCAGGAAGCAACCAAATTATGAGCTTCTTGATATCAGAGAAAACCTTTAAATTGGAATCTTACCTCAGGATCATCCAGAAGCTTCAAATTGCGACCAGATTCTGAATTTAACAAGTCCCTTACATTCTCATTGTATATCTCTAGTCCAGATATTTTTATAGTGAAATCCCTTTGAGGGGACTGTAATGATGCCAATTGAAACATGTTAGTCTAGCAATTCAACAAACTTCAAAATATTTTACTGCATGTATTAAACTAAAATAAGACAAAATATTATCTTCATCGCAATAAGAATTCAATTCTGCAACTGGAAAGAATGTGAATTACAATGAAGCTTTGAAAAAACTTACATTCAGGATATGCTCGTAGATATCATTGACAGCCCTCTCTGTTATGCCTCTCATTGTGTATGTTTTTCCACTGCTAGTTTGTCCATAAGCAAAAACTGTAGCTGCAACATATAAGATGCAATGGTTTATGTAATTCATTCTCGATCCAATAATGGAGGTTTAGACAGAAAGATACAAATATCTGGAATGCAGTACCGTTAATGCCAGTTAATGAAGATAATGCGACATTCTTTACTCCTTCATATACTGCCTCAGTTTCTGAAGTAGGACCAAAAACTTTATCTGCAAGGTAAAAAACGGTAAAAAAACTATGTCAACAAATGTTATAAAAAAAGTTTTTAAGACATTAAATTAAAAAATGGATAAAAGAAACTGTGAACTGATAACCAATCATAGCAAAACAAGGTGAACAATTTCATTTGGTACCAAAAGTAAAAGACATCGGTTGAGCAGCACGTTCTTGTGGTGGTTTATACACAATGGTATAATCATTGATGCAGTCCCATGCCACCTGATCTTTAACCAATTGCTCCCTTTTGTTCAAAGGTCTTAACCTTACTGTGACCACAATCTTCTCCTCCTTAGCTCTTGACCCTCCTGGAGTTGATACCGGCGTCCTATCTATCTTCGAAGCTGGTGTTCCAGGCGTTTTCAAAGTCATCTTCTGCAAACAAACAAAAAATTATAGTGAGAAAATCATCAACAACAAAAAATAGGAAATAGAAAGTTCATAAGTAACATTTAGGGTTAGTTCATTAAGTTCTTCAGAAAAATCCTGTTTCTGAAAATGTTGGACATTGAATTGATGGTAGATCAAACAAAATATCTTCCAATGTGACTCGATTCGTGCTCAACAGATATCAAATAAAAGAGTTTCAACTAAAGAACAATCCTTAAAGATTTTAACAAAAATAAAATGAGACGAAGTTGTATTGTTGGAGATCCCATGGATTCACTATGGAATTTAGTTCTAATATAACAAACACATAAAAGGCAAAGATTACCTTACATATTTAAATTTTATTACACCAAGCACTAGTTTTAAGAATTAAACAGAAGAAAAGTGTAAAACAGGAAAGTGAGTGAGTAAACAAAGAAGAACATTAATAACAGAGTCAAAATCCTCAAATGGGAAATGCAAAATCAACTCATCAGATAGTTCAAAAAGAAATGGTGAAATTAAAAGGAAATGAAAGCATAAACTCACATCAACCCTAGTTGAGTAATTTCTTCAACTCAGATTCAGAAGAAGGAAGAAAAGCGAAGCTGCAAAGAATCAGGTTCAAGTGGAAGAACAATGGCTGTGCGTGGCAACTGTGATGATTCAAATGAATGAAAGCGCATTGGTGTGTGTGCGTGAGGCCACCATTTCATTTGAATTTGGGACCTCTTCCAACGGCTAGTTTTCTTTCTTTTTCTCTATCTTCATTTTATTTAATTAAATAATGTCTAATAGAATATAGTTTTAATTAATGGTTATTAATTAAATCAGGGGTTATTCCAACGTTTTCATTAGCCAGATAATAATCATTGACGAACACTCACGCAGTGGGACCTGTTTAGAATCGTAACGTTTTGTGTTTTGTTTGCTACTGATTTTTTTTTTCTTTCTTCTGCTTTTATCAAATTTAAATTTTTTTATCTCAAGAAAAGTCAAAAAGAAGAAAGGTTTTTTTTTTTTCTTTTCATTTGGAGAAATTTATCCTTAAAATAATAATTTTAGTCTTGTTTAATACAAGTATGTTGGTTAAGTGTTTATAAACTTTATTTACTGATTTTAATTAGATAATTTTGATTAAAATTAAATTCAAGTAAAGTGGTGCATGCATAGAAACTCATATTTTAATACAAAGTTTTGAAATACAATCTTTAACTTGATGCAAGAGATTCATTGTTCTACTTTTAGCCAAACTTACTTTTAAAGATTATTACAAATAATCAAACACTTTAAGAAATTCAACATTAATTGTGGTTTTGACATGGTCATTTTCAAATATGATGTACTACGCTTTGGAATGTTTTTGAAAATATTGATGAATGGATAAATTTATATTTTCTATTTTATAAAAAAATTATCTGAATTATTTATATTGTTTCTTAAAAAATTATAAATTTATATAAATTATTTATTATAAATATTTTTATTTATTATATTTTTAATTTATAAAACAAATTTATTATAAATTTTAATTCTTTTTTAAATTTACCTTATAAATTTATAATTTATATAATTTAGTAAATAATTATGTAATTTATATATCTAATTTTATTATTATTATTATATAATTACAAATTATATAAATTATAACTAGAAATCTTGTAAAATTTACGATATAATGTTATAAAATTTAGTGTATAATTAAGTAGTTTATATATAATTGTAATTTTATATATATAATAAATTATGACTATATTTTACAAGAAGGGTCTCTATGTATCTTTAAGATTGAATAAGACAATAATTTTCTTATTATATTGAACAAAGTTATACTATTATGGCCTCATTAAAATTTTAATTAAAAATAATAAAGACTTTACATAAGAAAATGCAAGAAAGGGTATATAAACATAATAAAAAAAAGTATAAGTAATCTTAAAAAAATATTTTTTTATTAGTTTTGTTTTATTTGAAAAAAAAAAATCTTTCACTACACAATTTTGTATTCTTTTTCTCTCTTTTAACTATTCAACTCATCATCTCTTTTAATTGTTCAACTTCTTTAATATCTATTAAATTCATTTAAATTTTTTAGGTATTGTTTCTTTTAACATTTGAAGAAATGATAGAGTTGTAATTTTCATAAAAATTGAATTGAATTATGTGTAATTATTTTCTCTCTTCTGTAATTACTTTGCATTTATAGGACTATATTTGGTATATGTCTTAAAATCTAAACAATTATAATTTTTGTATACATGACATTTAATAAAAGTAAATGTTGTCATCACAAATTTGATATCCACCATTAATATATATAAATTTCTATTTCAAAGGATGAAAAAAAAAAGATCAAACTTCTTAGGACATGAGAAATTCTTATGAGTTTTTAAAATATTTTTGTGATTGTCACATCTATGGTAATTTCCCATAATATCACATCATCTAAGGAAGAGGTTATACTTCAATGATAAATAATTTTAAAAACTTAGAAAAACTTATGTTTTTATTTTTATTTTAAATAATTTTTAGTTAAAATTTTGTTGGTTTTAATTTTCATTATAAAGAAATTGGATGTGGAAAATATTATTTATTCAATTTCTTTAAGATTTAGTTTATTTAAATTTAGAAATCATCCCTAAGGTAAAAGTACTCTTATTTTAAACTTGAAATAAGAATCTAATTTTTAGAAGAAAAAAAAATATTTCTAGATTTAAGTTAAATAATATTTTATTTTAACTAGTGACAACTACTATTATTTTAATTTTAAATTAAATTATAAAATCATTGTTATTATTAGTATACTATTATCTTCAAATTCAAAATAAATCTAGCCTTATTATAATGGTATTATCGTTAAAATATTCTTTGATATAATTACACTATTTATCTTCAAATTAAATACTAATTTTGTATTTTTGTATTAATTTGATTTATCGGAATAAATTAAGATGTGATTTTGTTTACATAATAAATTAATTGCATATTTATATATATCTCATAAATTTGAACGAATTAAAATGTTAGACTTATACTAAGTTTTACTAAAAGTTTATATTTCAGAAAAAAAAAGTTTTTAATTAACTTACCTTAAGTCAAAATTAATTTTATGAAGTCAATCTTATTCCAAATCAAGTTAATACATTTACAATTCGAATTACCCTGCACCAAAAGTTTCTAACTTTATCACCTTAGTTAGAAAACAGAGGTTCTACTTCCAAACATTTTGGGTGTTGACATTTGTTTGGTAACAAAATTAAAAGTAAATAATTTTCTTACTTAAAAACTATAAATTTTAAGAAAGAAAATCTCAAAAAGTTTTATAATTTATACATTAAAAAACATATTGCATTTAGAAAACATTGAAAAAGAGGGGGAAAATGTTTAAATTCACTATTCTACCATTTATTATTAGTATTTATTGGTTGATTCTCTCTGCACTCAAACAATTTGAACTGGCACCGGATCATGTTTGTGAAAATACCAAATTATCTTTAATGAAATTTGTAAAAATATCAAAATATTCTTAATAAAATTGAAATTAGGTTAAGAGAGAGATCTGCACCCAATCACAACACCCCTTCATTTTCGCGCAGCAGCCGTCACTGCCATCTTCGTTTTCGCACTGAACGTAACATCGTCTTGCCATTGTTTCGTTCGCATTTCTCCTCTGAGACAATAGAATCTTCACTCGTTGCGAATAGTTTTAGGTGGAAGTACTTTTTGACTTCCGCATAACCACATCTGGAACACAGTTAACTATTGTGGATATGTAAATAAGGAATTCAAAACCCAATTCTGGATATGTACATCCGGAATACAAAACCCATACTAATATCCATAATCTGGGAGCTTCAACTGCAAATTTTAATTGCTTATGGATGTTTATATTCAGAGTGTTTAACAATGACTTCTAGACGCTTACATCGGTAAGGTTAAAATCAAGCTTCCGGATATCAATATTCGTGACCACCTCAACTCGAACAAAATTCGAAAAACAAGCTTAAATGTCTTCTTACCTCACAACAATGACTCGTCCACCACCACACTAAAACCACCTCCTCTACAGTTCAACCCACCACCAAACAAGAAAACACCGTTTTTCAAAATAAAGAAGACAAAAGCATAATGAGATTTTAAAAAGTTCGTCGGGTGCAGGAAGCATTTGATTGGGTGCAGGAAGTAATTGCCCCATTTATTATTAGTACGATTCGTCATTGACCCATCAAAATTATACGGGCTTAAGTTAGTAACACAACTTGTCATAGAATGGGCTAGCAGGCTAATAGACAAGCCTGCTACTTTTCAATTTTCTTTTTTTTTTAAAATTTTTTTAGATCCATTTATGTTGTTCTAGTTATTGATATTACTTTCTAGACAATAAAAATACAAATGTAGAACAATAAAATTAAATCAAACTTTAATATCATAATAAAAAAAAAATTTAACGTCTAACAAAATAAAGTAATAAATATCAACAATATTTCAATTAATCAAATGATGTATAAAGAAATCAATGTAAATAAAGTTATGCATAAAACACTGACCACCACCAATCTTAATTCCAAAAGCATGAAATTCATCTTTAAAAGTAAGGATGACAAAGCGGGACAGACAGCCTATTCCAACCCGCTAGCGCGCTTAGGCCTGCCCCGCAACTCGCATGGGCCAAGTGCTAGGTGGGACGGGTTGACTCGCATCACCCGCATAACTTAAAAATCTAGAATATTCTTTTTGCATCCCATATTTTCTTCATGCAGCCTCATATTTCACATTTCGAAATTTTTACTCACATCTTATTACGCATGTGTTGTGAGAATAATATTGTGAGATCATTTACTTAATGCATCTAAATAAAACAAATTTCAAAATAATATTACCATCTCTATTTAAAAGTGTCAAAATTGGGTTAACCCACCCTGTCCTACCTAAATGATGATGGGTTGGGGGACCGGCCCGCATGACGTGACCCACTTTGCCATACATACTATGGGGTTATTCATACCTAAAAACTCCTTTTTTTTTTTAAGAGAGGTGTACGAAGAAATATCTATAATGAAGTCTAACATACCTAAAGGATATGAAGTTTAGTAATTCATGGTTAAGACAAGTTCAAGAGGAGACAAGATTCAAGGCACAAGAAGAGCAGAAAAACAAAACAAAGAGTTATAAGAGACAGTGATTAAATCATACTTTAATAGACAGGAGTGGCGGAGGAAGAAGATGTAGTGGCATTTTCAAAGAGGCAGAGAGAAAAATGAATAATTGCATAAGAGGATTGTAGGTATGCTACCTACCCAAGTATTAATCTCTCCATTTATAACTCAAGACTCCCAAGATGTTTACTGTCAAAATATTTTGTGTATTCGCTGAGATACTGACATAATCTATTCACATCACTACAACACTTAATACCTCATCAGAAATTAGTAACTACTGCCATTATTAACTAAAATGACCTCAATATCAATATCAAGACTTTTACCACTTCATAAAAACTTAAACCAAAGTAATAACGTCAAGAATCAAGAAATTAAGACAAAACAAGAGAAATGAAGAACAATAGAACCTTGACCAAGACAAAGCATAGTAGAATCCTAACGACACACACAGAAGAACTATAAAATAAAAATAAATACACCCCAAAGACAACTAATCGAATGTTCTAGTGCAGATCCAACACTATTGGTTGGAACAAAAGTCTATTAAAAATTGACACATGCTATCAAGTTAAATTTTATTGGCAAGAAAGAAAGGCCAATCATTTATGATTTTGCAGCATCACCATCAATTTGCATTATGCATTGAGTTTCCCAACACATATCTTTAAATTCATAAATGTGAAAACTGAACAATATTTCATTGGGTGGGGCCATTGGTGCTCCAATGTGCCTATTCACACACTCAATATTTCATCGGGTAACATCTTATTTCCTAATAATATTTTTAGCAAATCTTTGAGGGAGAAAATAACTATTTCTCCCAATTAGTCCTAAGCAAACATGACACTGCCAAGGCCACAATTCATACTCGTCCAAATAATATAACGTTGATAGAGCTAATTATTACCATCTCAAGATCACAACACTTTTTTTTAAACCCAAGTAACAAGGTGTTCACCAGAAACACTGACTTGGATCCAAAATTGTACCTTGTCATACAGAAATTACATATTTCATCAATTCTTTTCTAAATCACAACATACCATAACAACCAGTATATATTTAAGACTAAAAGCTCAATCATTATTTTAGCTGAAAAGTTTGGGATCATCTAGCTTAATCCCGACACATATTCCTCCCCTGCAAACCTGTTTTGTTTCCTGTTGAGCTTTTTCTCCCCTTCCATAAGAATTTTACACTTATGTGACAGTTTTTCTCCACACAAAAACTCTTTTCTTTCTTTTTCATTTTCACTTTATCCATCTCTTCTTTTTTTTCTTTTTCTTTAGTTTTTTCACTTTAGCAATCTCTTTTTCACTCTTCACTTGAGACCAGCTCATCTTTTGTGCTGCTTAAGCATGTGTAACAGGAATCCACATTAGAAGTGCCAACGGCATCAGTCTCTATTGATGGATGGACCATACCAAGTTTGAATTGAGCAATGAACACAGTAATTTAAGGCTAACAGCTTTAGGATTTAGCCATCAGAAGGTAATGACATGTCATCTCATTTGGTTCACCTGTGGTATGTGCCATGTGATTTGAAGAACTGATAATCTGGGTGATTCACTTGAAGCTGCCGTAACCAGTTATCTGCATCCTGCAAGAGAGAATTTGCTAGTTGACTCTCTCTAACTCCATTTTGTGTCCATATAGACCCCTTTAACTTGTAGGAAGCCATTGCAAAAGTTGGTAAAGAAATCTTTGGTACACCATCCATGTCATTTGGATAAACCAAAATTGGACCCTGGGTACCTCCATTTCCTGCAAAATTAATCAAAAGAAAGTTTGAAAATATTAATGAACACTGACAAATTGTTCCTTATCAAAGATGAAAGATGAGGAAATGCACTAATGCAGAACAATTGCAGTACATAGATTCATAACTACAACTGTGAAATACTTTCAGAAAACCATCATTACCCTCAACTATAATGTAGCAATGACATTTCAGGGATTCTGTTTGGTTTAGAGAAAGTGGATTAAAAAAGGTTATGGACAAAAACCATTCTGTTTCACTCACATACATTTCAACCAAATCCCATCTGGCCCCTACTGCTTATTTGATTCCTTGTATGCTTAATGTGTTTGCCTTAATATATATGACTTTTGATTATTACTAATGAATTAGCCTTTAATTTTGAAATCTTTAGCATTTATAATCTACACCTAAAGCTTTAGACTGGCTGCTATGTGCCAGTGTCTGGGATTGAGAAACTATGTAGGTGCCTATTTCATATTTGATTACCTAAAAAAGAATATACTGTTTTCATAATTTTAACTTCTTGAGATATTGTAAACAGGTAAAGAGAAAATAAGTTTAAAATGAATGAGTACATCTAATAATAATGAGCCCAAATGATTGGCGAGTCTTGACATTAAAATGCATGAGCAAGTCTAACAAAAACTAACAAGCACCTTTGATAGCGGCATTATGATAAGTAAGAACTACAATGCCACTGCAGATCAAACATAAGGTTAAAGTTCCATGATTACCTGTCAAGGGTGTATGCAGTGTATGGTATGTAAGAAAGCAGGCATCTAAATCTTTTAACGTTGGACCAGTGGGGATTCGATATATAGGATACCTGAAAGATACCATAAAAAATGGTATTATAGCACAAAATGCAGCAATAGTTACTAAAGCAAAAAATCAAAGTATTCTCACCATGCTACAGACATCCAACTAACTGGCAATAAATCACAACTTCTCAGTGACTTGAGGCTAGGATGGTGCCTTGCAAGATCAAGTATCTGTCCAAATATAAAAACATATAATATGGACTGTTTACATGAACAGCAAAAAAGCCACATTAATTGAAAGCAGCACTAACCTTGTCAGTCAATGGTTCACGGCTATAAGGAGGATCGTGATCAAAATACTCAAAAAGAAGATCTTGAGGATTCCCAGTTTCACTATCATCGCTAGAAAATCCCTCTTGCATTCTATTATGCTTATCATGAACAGATAGCCGGCTCATTTGAATAGAAGCATCACCTTTATAATATTGACCATTTCCTTGCGCTGTAAAAAGTTCAGTCCTTTTTCCAAATTCACTGTCACTGCTTCCATCACTGCTTGAATCTCTGTAGTAATCACCATCACTGTCTTCACTGGAGAACCTGATGACAAATGAAAATGAGACACGGTTACATACTAAAGCGCAGTAGTGCATTCTTCAGAAAAAAAACATACAATAACACATTAAGCTATGGCTTAGCATATTTTTAAATTTGCAACAGTAATTCACATATACAGAACCACATTGACAACATACAGGAATCAGTGGCCAGAAATAAAGAAGGAGAATAAAGAAAGGATACAAGTTTAAGAAGTTTCTAATAATTGAGATGAAAAATTGTTAATACCTTCGCTTAGTATTTGACTTCTTATCTGATCGACCATATAGCTGAATAGCTGACAAATAAGGAACATAATACTGAACAACAGACTGTCTTTGATCAAGTACCAGAGGGACTCCTGCTCCATATGCACTCCACTCCTTAAACGACTCCCAGAGATCATCTAGGATAAAGTAAGATTGATACTCCACATCACAAGTCTTCCAACCTCTCATTGTTGTCTACACCCACAACATAACAAAAGCAAGTCCAGAGTAAGTAAGCTGAGTGAAAAAAGAGTGAAATTCATCAACTGTTAGTCAGATACGAACTGAAAAACAGACCAAAACACAAGTGTTTGTTTAGGTGTTAACGTAGAAACATCCAAGATTACAATATGATATATCAGCGAACATTATACTGTTCACAATTTAGTTCATTCTGACAAATTGATTCTTGGTTCAAAATTGATTTTTTGAAGCAACTTTTGCATTCGAGAAAGAAATCCATACTGAGTTTTACTACTAACTTGCTTAAAGAATAAAAACACTCAAACATAAATCACTTTACTTCAAACTCAATTTTGACCAAAACCGATTTTGCAAATTCACACTAAGTGGAGATTGTTGTACTCTCCAAGTCCAGCAAAGTAAAAACCATCATTCAGAAGATTGCTCAACTGCATAATTGCATAAAGGAAAAGATGCATAATGGACAAGATGAGATCAACCTTAGCAAAATATTGAGCTGGGACTAAAGGAGTTGTGGACTCCAGAAACCTATCAATGTTGTTAGCAGGCTCTACAGAAGAGCAAGAAGATGGTTTGCTCAACAAGTATGAAGACTCATCGGGATTCCCATTCTCAGAAGCAGTAAGTTCCCTCTCTGAAACTGAATCAGCACCCTCACTTTCACCACCTTTCTCTCTCTGAGCCGGTTTACGCTGATTCTGGTTCTTCCTTGCCTTCACCGGAATGTAAAATCGATCATCACCACGAACACCTCCAAATTGCAAAGCCGTCCCCAACATTTTCCACCACTCTCAACAAAGTAACTCCCCAGAGAAAATGAAGAAAAATATGATATTTTTAAGAAAAGAAGAAGACAACCAGACCCAGATTGAAAAAAAAAAAACTAGTCTTTTTTAGTTTTCAAATGAAGTACGAAATAAAAAAGCAAAATTCAGAAGAGGGTCATGTACTCTGAGCTTCTTTCTAGACTCTACACACAGAAAATAAGATTTTGTGAGTAAACAGAGGATCAATACACGAGAACAGTGATTATTTTGTGGGAGTTTCTCAGCAACCAAACACCAATAAGGAATTAAAAGATAACAGTAGTGAAGGTATGATGATGAGAATCTGAAGATGAGAGAAACCCAGAAGAGAGTTGGCGTGAAGAAAAAGAGGATCAAAGAATGTGGGAAAGGGAAGAGAGGAAGGTTAGCTTGATTGATTGGATGAGAGAAAGTAGAATGAATTTGAAGGAATATATGCGTGAAGTAATGAACAGAGACAGAGAGAGGGGAAGAAAAGTTTCTTCTTGAACCACACTAGAACAGAGAAGAATGGGTGCATAGAAACTGGGTACCACCAAGTGAGAATATCATGTGCTGAATTTGGTGGGGTTAGGAGCATGATTATTGTGAAAAATACTTATTAATAAAAACACTCTGATAAATTTAGGAGTTAGTTGAGAACTTGGTACATATGATATCCTAGTATGCAACTGTTATTATTTGGTGTCTGGTAACAACTAATATTTTTTTTCCTTTTTTTTTTTTAAATTAGTAATAATTTCTTTTAATTATTTAAAGAAATAGTTTATATGAAAAAAAAAATTCAATAATATGAAAAATTTATAAATATTTATAACATTTTTATTTTATAAAAAAGCAAATTGAAAAACAATATAGTAAATAAGATTAATATTGGTTTGCTGCATATATAAATGGTAAAGTCTTTGTGATTTAAAAAAACAAAAAATGTCAAATCTTTGAGTCTAAATAAAATAGTGTCACTCTCTATAGTATATCAACAAGGATTGAATGCAATAATAAAATAAATGACATTTATACAATAATTATTGTATGCAAGATGTGATTATTATAATTACTAAGATTGTGTTCTGTAAAATTGATTGGTTTTAAAACCAAATTTCACAAAGGACAAATAAAAAGTCTCACTTATTTAAGACACCTTGTTATTATTATACTATATGCTATGTATGTTTTGAAATCTTATTCTCTAAAGAATATTCCTATATCATATGGTATAATGTTGTTTAAATAATTTGATTACATTATATAAAGTAAGTATTCGTTTCTTATTCTTTAATATAACACATAATTTAGAAGAATTAAATGATTTATTTATAAGACATTTTATAATAATATATAAAGATAAACGAGTTTCAAAAGTCATTAATAATGAAAATAAATTTAGTATCTTGATAATATTATTTTCAAAATTTAATAAAATCCATGAAATTCATTATTTTACTGATGAGTATCGCCAACTAAATGAGTAACATTTTATATTATTTGAATAACATCGTTTGAAATTTATTTTATACTGAAAACAACTTGATTAAATAAATATATATACAATTTAAAATGTGATAAAAATATATTTTTTTTGACAAATGTATAAGATATTGATTTTCTATTATTTTTCATGCTAAACAGCATTTTAACCTAAAATTATGTGAGAAAAAAAATACCTTGATAAAATAAAGCTTGGGAAAGTGTAAAGTATGTTGAAAAGGTTAATTAATTAGGCTTTTACCAAACCTATAATCGTAAAGAAAAATCACAATCAAGTGAATATACATTTTAAAAGTCATTAAAATCAAATAATAAATTGAGAATATAATCCTAACAAAAATGTTCACATTCATCTAAATATGAAAACACATTAAAAAAAACACTAATTATGAGATATATTGAAAGAATAAAAATATTTTGGAAATAACATTTAATGAAAGAATGGAGTTAGAAAATAATGTTGGGTTGGGTTGGTCAGGGAAAGACAATGAAGTTGACACGTGCAGTGGATGGGTAGGTGGGACACGTGCGAGGTGTAACATATGAAGAAGACACTAAATTACTAACCATCCCATCTCTTCATGCCTGCCACTCACTTTTACAATAAACATCACCATTTGTTTTACCTTCTCACTTATTTCAACCACAATTATTGTAAAATCTCTCTATTTTAAATCATATTGTTTATGACTTTAACAACAAAATTTTGCTGCTAAATGTAAACAAACTATTACTTTACCCATGCAAGGGTTTATTTAAAAAAAATAAGAAGATATTATATTTTTTTTATATAGAAACTCATATTTTAACGATAAGAAAAGACTAGATAAGTTTATTATATCAATTAAATTGTTATCTATAAATAAATCCTGAGTTAACAAGCTTATCAGCACAAACATTCATTTTACAAAAAATGTAAAAATTCCTAAACCTGATTTCTTCCAGTAATTAAAACAAGTGTTTCACTTATTACGAAGCACCCTCAAAGCTTATTCGACTCTACACGAAAATTATTAAATGGAAATTAATTTTAAAGATTAAAATAATTAACTATTATATTGATTAAATTAGAAACTGTTTTATAAACTAAAAAAATTATTCGTATCTAAAGTAGTTTCTATTATTAAAAAAAATTATAAAGTAGTTTCTAAATTGATGTCTAACCATTGACTACCAAGGTTTTTTATACTAATATTTTAGATTTTAAATTAGTCTTCAAAGACAAATTTAGAATATTAAGTAGTTAATAGCTTAAAACATTGGTAGTTGATGGTTAGATACAAATTTAGAAATTATTTTATAATTTTTATTAATAGCATAAACCACTTTATATATCGATAATTTTGCAGTATCTAATTTAGTTGATATAATGACTAATGATTTTAAATCTCTAAATTTAATTTTTATTTAATTATTTTCTTGTAATGCGACCTACCTTAAAGAGATATAGTTATGAATAGAATGTTGACCTGCCTTAAATAAGTCTTGTCGCTTAAGACTAATTAAAAACATTAAGATACAAATATGGACAAATAAGTTTGAACATATATATCTTTCATAATCAAACCAAAATAAATACATATTCTGAAAGAGATTTGTGTACCGTCTAGACCCAAGATCGGATACTTATCGATTTAGACCAAATCGGTTTGTGGTAGGAATGACCCAAACATCTTCCTCAAGAGGACTCATAATGAAGTGAGGGAAACCACATATTACGGTATTACCATTATTAAAATATCACAAAATTATCCTCATTAATATGGATAAATATACTCCCTTAATCAAATTTATACAATATCTTCCATCATACCCACAAATATTTGTGCTATTAAAAGCAAAAATATTACAAAATATTCCAGAATACGTGCACAAATCCTGATTGCATTAAAATTATAGATTTTACAGTAGATTATCCACGATTATATTGTGTAAATTATAGAATAATTTGATTTTGATACATAAAGTTCGATTTTTTTGACATGATACTTTCATTAAGACTAAATACATCTCATTAAAACTTAGAAAAATCAATGTAAAAGGTCTAAACCCATAAATGTTTATAATTAGATAATCACTCAGAGTGAGTAATGCCAACTCATTTTTATACTATACTCACATACACAAAATTGTATGCTCTTGTTGACTTGAGCATCGAGTATCTTCTATAGGTAGAACCTCTTCATTCCTTTGGAGAAGCTTGCGAAGAGTCAATCCAATATTCATCTTAAAATTTAACCAATCTCGTATATAATCTCATATTTGGATGAGAAAAATTTATTTAAGACAAACTCTAAAAAAAAATTAAAATGAAATAATCATTAATTAATGAAATAAATGATAATATGAAAAAAAATTAAGATTTACACCTTAATTTTAGCAAAAAAAAAAAATTATAAACATAAGAGCATACTTGGCTTATAAATAGTGTAAGATCAAGAAAAAACACAACACACTCTAGGAAAAGAGTACATCATATCTCCTTACTAAGAGACATGCACACATATATATATTATAAAGATAATTTTACTATAAATAATATAGTTTACATTAAAGTTAATTTTAAATATAAAATTAAATATGTTTTATGGGCCAAAGGTGATTGCTTGATTGGCCTCGCCAGCTACCAAAATCCTTATCATGTTTTAAAAAGAAGCTAACTAGTGGATAAAATATAATAGTTTATTCTTCAAAATATAATAAATGATTTTGAATTTTTCTTAAAAATACTTATTTTTAATGTTTAATTGCATGTGAAAGAAGATGGGTACCAACTACTAAACACGTAGATTAATTTCATTCTACTTAATGATGTTGAGTTTACATTTTAAAATTATAACTATTAGAAATATTTTAAAAAGTAGAATTTTTTACAAAGTAATTTTATAATACTTGTGTCAGTTTAAGTAATATTGTTTCTTATAAAAAATATGTTTTGCATTAAAAAATGTTACTAAAATGTTGAAATTATATATAGAGTGGAAAAAAAAAATCCTCATCAGAAAAATTGATTGAAACAGGAAAAGTTAATTTTGTCGATTATGAACTGGTCCACATGGTTTCAGCCATGAATGTGATATATCATTGCATACTGTGATTTTCTGAGATTTTCTTCTTTTTTCTTTATGAATTTTCTAAGTTTCTTCTTCATCTTTCTTCATCTTTTTGACAGCTTCCATGGATTTCTAGTATATTTTTAGGATGTTGTAAGCATTCATTGGTGTTGAGTGAAGCTGAAAAAGAAACAAAGTGGACCCTTCATTTCCATATAAACCTAATCTCATTCAATTGCACAATTACTTCTTAAACAACTTGCACATTCATTCCTTCATTTATTACATATATTTATAATTATTCTCATCTCCATTAATGGTAGATTTTATACAATTTTCAAAACAGAATATGCTAATATAGATTCTAAGTTTTAAATAAGATTTCAAATCATAAAAGAAAAATATTTTCAAAATATATATTTTTACTAACAATTAAATAATTTTTTAATAAAATATATGAGTTCTTTTAGAGTGGATTGTTACAAAAATATCTTAAAACTGCCATCATCACACACAGAAACTCAGAAAATGTAAATTAAGACTTTGTATAATTATTTGTAATAGAAATAACTTAGAGCAACGTCGAAAATCATCACTAATGAATATATATTTTCTAATATTTAAACTTTTGATCCTCAATCAATTATAAGTAATTTATTTATTTTATTTAAAATAATGCATTTACGTATTTTACGAGTTTTCATGTCAAATCAATAATTTTCTCTTGAATGAAATAATTTTTTAATTACTTTAAAAATTTAAATTTCTTTAATTAAAAGTATGACAGATAGCATATTTATAAATTTCCATTAAAATAATGCAACATTTATCAAGTTAAATTTTAAGATTTTAAAACTAAAAGTCTTAACTGTTTATATTTCAATATTTAATATTTTTATTATCAATATATTTGTCTCGTAAAAAAGTAAAATTTAAGTTTTATATTTCACTTATATTTTTTAATCCAATGCAATACATCATATAATTACTTTCTTTATACACAACAAACAATTACTATTTCCTTTATAAAAAAACGTAGTTTTTCTACTATGACATTTATAAGATTTAAATCTATGACTGATTTTGTGCAAAATAATTCAATCCTTAGACTAATTCTAAGTCTTTAGAAACACAGTTTGTTTCTTAACATGTTACATACATTTTATTTAAAGAATCTTATATTTTTTTATTTTATTTTAGGGTTTATGGTCAGTATGAAAGAGACTATTCTATTACAGATTTATAAACTAATATATATGATACATTTATTAATTTTTACAACAACTTTACTAAAATTAGTACTTATAATGATTTATAATGAATTGTTAATAGTTTTCATTTAAAATATGTATATAAATAAAGTTCAATAAGCTTAAAACATTAAATAGTGCATTAAATTTGATTTGATCATCTTCAGTTCAAAGCTAAAAAAATCCTGTCATACAATTTCTTAGGAAGAGTAGGTTTTATAAATAATTGTTGTTTAAAATTATTTACATGGTAAAATAGGACATTGATTGAAAAAAATATTTTAAAATATTAATATCTAACATTGTACCTCAAGTCTGATTGTATATTGATGAACACTCAAATACTTTTTTTTATTTAATTATTCTTTATCGATAAAAAAAATTAAATTAATTATAAAATATACAAATAAAATTGTTGGAGATCTCACATCGACTAGAGATTATAACATATCATAGTTTATAAGTGAATACAAATTTTATCTTATAAGTATGTTAAAGTCCATTTCTTAGTTTGTCTTAATTATTGAGGGAAAATTAGATTTAGTATTACTCATATTTTTTCGTGAAGAAATGCGTGTGGTGATAAGTTATGAATAAATATAATCTACTTATGTATCGTTTTTGTTAACATATAGGTTTTGGTCTAATATCTCCATATTTTTGTATTTTCTTTACTTTTTTTAATATTAATATTTTTTTTCATGTGATGACAGATGATTGTTGTTACTTGAGGTGTCAGCCTAACTCAGATGTCAAGTTACATAATAATGCCTAACATGAAATTTTTTAATAAGAATCAATCACTAAAAAAACCAATCTTAGTATTTGAGTGAATTTTTATGTAAAATGTTAATTTATATATCATTGTAAGATCCAAAAAGATCTATTTAAGCAAGTTATTTAAGATTATAGTCTTAATTGTTGGTGCATTATGTGAGTAAGGCATAGCCCACAAATCTATTTTCATATCATAAAGAAAAGATAAGATATGAGTGAGAAAAGTATAGATGGTATGGTGAATAGAGAGGGATGACAGGCAAATAATGTGTGGCACAGAAGAATTAAAAATTAAAATGGTGGCCCCAAGCATTGTGTCAATGTAGGTTTGTCACAAAAACTGAAGAAAGGACAATGATAGAAAGGAAGGGTTACATTACACATGCTCAAATTGGAATCAGACATGTGACTCTCATCACTCAGATTATCAAATGGTTGGGACCCTTATATATACTCTTTTGCTTTGGTTTAGGGTTGTTAAACTTTAGTGTGTCAATGTCTTGCTAAATATACAATCACAACATTTACAAGCATACCACATAGCATATTCTCAACACATTCATATTGTTGCTAATTGTTAACCCTAAGGATAGGATAGTTTTCACAACTTTATATTTAAATCTTGTTAGCATAGTTATTATTATAGTAATAGATAAAAATGCACTAAAAAGAATTATTAAATAAAAGTTTATTTTAAAAAATAATAATTAGTCACTATATTATTATCTAATTAGATATCTAAGTTTTTAGCTATCAATTATTTTAGATTTTAAAGTTGGTGGCTAAAATTCGGGTAGCTAATTAAATTTTAATTTAAAAATTAGTTTATAAATTTTATTAATAATAAAAATTATTTTAGATACCAATAATTTTTTTAGTATCTAAAATAATATATAATTTAATTAATATAGTTACTAATTATTTTTTTATCTTTAAAATTAGTTTTTATTTAATAATTGTGTAGTTATGTTAATATATTAAAAAATAACTATAATAAAAATTATTATTGATAATTTTTTTAAGAAAATAAAATTTAAATTTAACTTAACATTATAAAATCATATTATAAATTGAAATTTCCACTTATTTATGTACCATACCTGACCTTATGTGAATAATTATATTATTAATTATTTTTAATTTGCAAGTTCATGGTTTTGAAAACCAAAAAGAAACACATGTATACATAATATAATTTTGTGGCATGCTAATTTCATCTGGATAATATATACATATATATATATATATATTAATATTTTGATATTACATTATATAAGATAAATGTTTACTTTTTATAATTCTAATAAATAAATATTTATTCTTAATAAGGGGAGATCGAATTATGAAAGTAAGAGTTTCATCCTCAAGGTTTTATATTAATTAATTTACAATATAGCAATGGATAGAGATACATTATTTTTGTATTATCGATTTGGAGATATTTCTATATACTAAAAAAAGTTGAGATTTCCTTTATCTTTTCCTTGCAGAGAAAGATTTTCTTGAAAGCAATATTATTCAAACATAGATTCTTAAAGCTTTATCTACAATAATTGTGTAAAGTGTATTTGACAATTCTCACCTCATCTCTATATAAGACACTAATACTAAATTGCTTTAGGATAAAATTCAACAAAGCACATCTTAGTTAAGTAACAAGAAGACAACATATGCAAAGCTAGTTCAAACCTTTTAATTATTACCCAAATAGTAAGAATGGGATACTAAATTTGTTACAAGAATGTTCATGGATTGGGATTAGAAAAAAAAGAGTCATTATATTAATTAAATTATATAGTATTTTATTGATATTTAAAATATTTTTTATTATTAATAAAAATTTTAAAAATAGTTTTTAGATTGATATCTAAATTAATTATTAAAATTTTAACTACTAATATTTTAAATTATAAATTAATTTAATTTTTAAAGAATTAGTAATTAGGTGCAGAATTAGGTTTTTCAGAATTATGGTGGAAAGAAGAACAATTCTAAAATTTTAAACATTTATTAGGTGCAGGAGCAATTGCCTAAAAACTGGTATGTGTAATATCCATATGTCCAATAGACAATTAGTTTTAAGATTTTTTTGAGATAGTTTTGAGGGTCTTTCATTCTGCAGTCCAATACGGAACACTCACTATTCTAGAATCACAAAAAATTATAAGAGTAATTTGGATGTTCTGAAAAAATGTAGGGGTGCAGTAAGAAACACCATAGTTTTAATTTATCTGTCTTAAATTTCACTACATGTATACCCAAATCCAATGCCAACCAGGCCCAACTAGTTGGCTTTTGTTATTTACAATTTCCTATTTAATAAGTACATTTTCTTTTTCTTTTTTTTATTGTCAAAAAATATTTTTACATTAAAAAGGAAAATAAAACCCTATTTTGATATCCATCTTCACTATTTTTTAAACTTTATTTGTCTTTGAACTCAAAATTTGCACTCTCATGTTTATTATTCCTTAAACGCATCTTAATTATCTATGCCTCTAACAACTTTATATTTTTTTGTTTTTCCTCATAAACTCCAATGTCTAATCTAGTATGCATGCAATATTGAAATTAAAGGAACCATGCTTTTGGAAGAAAGGAATTGACAAGGTTTTGGAGGAGAAAAAACTCAGCATTTCTTTAATTTAAAGAGGAAAACGGTAGGAAATTATCTTTTACCTGAGAATGAGAATTACTGTTGAGCCCAACTTCGTGAGAGAAGTGCATGAACCTGGGCAGACCATCTTGAAATTTTCTTACAAGTTAATGCAATTAATTTCTCATAAAAGAAATAACCAAAATAGAATATTCTTCATGAAAAAAAGGTATTGAGAAAACATCAGCTTTCACATTAAAAAAAAAAATGCATGAGTCATAGAGCATGTTTTTTAAGCATGTAATCAAATAATGCTCACATTAATTTTGCTAACATCCAAGTGACTGATAGCAATGTAAATCTTGATACGCCAATAAGATTTTTTACTTAGATTTTTAACAAGTAAATTTGTGGTAAGTTAGGAATATAAACTGTCGCGAAGTCCTCAGATTTTTAACAAGTAAATTTGTGGTCCTTAGATTTTTAACAAGTAAATTTGTGGTAAGTTAGGAATATAAACTGTCGCGAAGTCCTCGCCTATAACCGTGGTTGTGCCTATAACAGTGGTTGGTGACCATCATTCTACATATTAGAGAATAAACAATTTTGAATAAAACATAAAAAGAAAAACATGTTTACTGAATCACCATGATGTAAAATTTCATTCTTATTAGGTTAGATATAGAAACCATAATGAGGTAAGTATAAAAGAAACAATGTCGTACCTCACGACCTATTGCCATGAGTAATGCACTATCCAAACCATCGGCAGTTAACCTCTTATATCTGGAGAAACCTAAAAGCTCCATGAATAACGACATGACAGCAACCCAAACAATAGTATATACTGTCTTCCCAGCAAAATCAAAGCCAAGCCCACCTGACAATCAAACTTTTCTAAATGAGAAGCTGATTCCTCACTAAAATATTAAAAATAGGAAATCAAGAATAATTTGATAAAAAAGGCATTTAGTCCATATGCTAAAAAAGAAGTAAAAACAATATATAAGCAATCAATAATCAATTATGTTTTTTTAAATACATTGAGTATATATTCTTAATTTTAATTTTAATTTTAAAACAACTAAGGTTATGTTAAAATGTTCTGACAACAAAAACTAGTCCATCATGTTATTGAGGTAAGAGGTAAAAAATGACATAGTATAAACTCGCAAATATTAAACTATTGTATTTGGCAAGGAACAATTTTTGACGCTGTGACACAAGTTGGAGGTTCATGATAGTATAAAATTATACGCAATTATTGTACGATATTGTACGCAAATATATGCAATTAATTTAATAATGATAGAATCCCATGATTAGTGGATCTCTACCTAATTAAATTGTAATTTGGAGAGATAAAGTCTCCATATACTAGTATATATCTCCTATACACAAAGTGAACTATTTCTTCAAAATCCTCTCCTATAACCGTGGTTGGTGACCACCACCCTACATGCTAGAGAATAAACAATTTTGAATAAAACATAATAAGAAAATCCACTATAGTAATAGTTTAATAGTTTTCTATTGTCACATGATTGTGGAGATCAATGAAAAAGAAAAAACAAGTTCACTGAACCACCATGATACTTCTTACATTGTAATATTTGATTCTTATTAGGTTAGATATACAAGGCATAATGGGTAAGTACAAAAGAAACCATGTTGTACCTCACTACCTATTACAATTAGCAATACACTACTCAAACCATCGACACTTAATCACTTATATCTGGAGAAACCTAAAAGCTCAATGAACAACGACAGGGCAACAACCCAAACAGGAGTATATTCTGTCTTCCCAGCAAAATCAAAGCCCAAGCCCACCTGACAGTCAAACTTTCCTAAATGAGAAGTTGATTAAGATTAAAAATTTGGGTTCCCTAGCAAAAAAGATCCAAACAGGAAATCAAGAATAATTTGATAACAAAGGCATTCAGTCTATATACTAAAAAACAAGTGAAAACAACATATAAACAATCAATTATGTATTTCTTATATACATTGGGTATGCTAAAAAAACAAGTGAAAACAATATATAAACAATCAATTATGTATTTCTTATATACATTGGGTATATATTCTTAATTTTTTTAATTTTAAAACAAGTAAGGTTATGTTAAAATTTTTTTGATAACAAAAACTAGTTCATCATGTTATTGATGTAACAAGTAAAAAATGACATAGTATCAACTCGCAAATATTTGTACAACGATATTGGAGAAGGAACAATTTTTGACGATGCGACACCTAACAACAAAGAAAATAATAATTATCGAATTATACGCAATTATTGTACGATATTGTACGCAAATATATGCAATTAATTTAATAATGATAGAATCCCATGATCAGTAGATCAATAAAAAAAAAACATGTTAACTGAACCACCTTGATACTTCTTACATTTTAAAATTTCATTAGATATACAAACCATAATGGGGTTAGTACAAAAGAAACAATGTTGTACCTCACGACCTATTACTGTGAGCAATGCACTACCCAAACCATCGACAGTTAATCACTTATATATGAAGAAACCTAAAAGCTCCATGAACAACGACAGGGCAGCAACCCAAACAACATTATATACTGTCTTCCCAGCAAAATCAAAGCCAAGCCCACCTGACAGTCAAATTTTCCTAAATGAGTAGTTGATTAAGATTAAAAATTTGGATTCCCTCACAAAAAGATCCAAACATCTCCGTTAATTAAATCCATTCCCAAGGATTATATTAACCTTTGTTAAATAATATCTATTAAATTCATTTTTTTAGTGAATTTAGATATACGTTTTTAAGTTAAATAAAAAATTTTCTGACTTAAAAATTTTGGTCTTAAATATATGGTCTAGAAGGTGTTCGTATGCACAAGAATGACATGACAATAAATGAGTTTCGTGTGCTCAATGTCTGATGTTGGAGCGTTATGTAATTAGCTATAGAAAAAAAAGGAGTGGCAATGCAGGGCAGTCATTTGAATCAGTATGCGGTCTGTTACTAAAAAGTGCGGGTGAATTCATTATTCTGACCTGTTGGTCCGTTTAGGCCAGTCCTGCATAAACTGCAGTCAGCACGGGCCAACAACGGGACGGGTTGGCCCACAAAGTGTTTTTTAGAGATTAATAAATTATTGGTATTTAAAGTGTTTTTTTATTATTAATAAAAATTTATGAAAATAGTTTCTAAATTGATATTTAAATTAGCTATCAAGATTTTAGCTACTAATATTTTATATTATAAATTATTCTTTAAAAGATTAATAGAAACTAATTTAGAATATAAAATAAGAAATGATTAAAACTTTTGTAACTAATTATTAAATACAAATTTAGAAACTATTTTATATATTTTATAAATTTGTATTAATAATAGAAATTATTTTATATACCAATAATTTTTTAGTTTATAAGATGATATGTAATTTAGTCAAATAGATCTTGCCGGGGATTCAAACGTCGAAGGATTCGTCTCGTCGAACTCTATCTTCCACCTCCGCAACCATGACAAGTGCAAGAACGCTCCAAGAACTCCACAAGAACTCCAAGCAAGCCTGTGAAACACACCAAATGGCGCCTCTAGCGGCCGGTGGCACTCCGACGCTCAAGTCAGCCTTACAAAACCACCAAAGAACTAAGAACTGACTCTCTGCGAGACTCGTGTGCACTCTGTGATTCTCTCTCTTTTCTCTGTG
>Ga0123342_1001355_pt1 | contig 41121 bp, 20 predicted proteins | sample Turbeawhitnodule_FD_89960 | JGI IMG/M metagenome (GOLD analysis project Ga0123342, IMG submission 89960) | Root nodule microbial communities of legume samples collected from Mexico - Turtle bean Mexico white nodule | ecosystem: Host-associated > Plants > Roots > Nodule | place: Mexico: Nepantla...
CCAAGCTTCTTCAGGGGTCATGTCCTTGACTGATGATGTTGGACATCTATTTAGAACATAGAAGGCCCAATTCACAGCTTCTGGCCAAAAATTTCTTGGCACATCTTTCTCAGCCAGCAGACAGCTTTGAGTTTGAGCTAATTTTGTGTGGTTGTGGATTATTGCAGGCAGAAGATTCTGGCATTTTTCGAGACTCGCCGGAGATTGTACGACCGGACCGGCGGGGAAGTTGCCGGAGCGAATTACAGATATCTCGGAGTCTTGTGCGCAGATGGTGCTTCAGCTGCACAATCAAGTTGAGGTAACCTTGAAATTTGATTTGCATTATCGATTCACGATTTTTGACAAAACTGCGATGTGAATATTAAAATTGAGGAATAATTATGCACTCGAGTATACGGAAAACCTGTACCGGCTGCCACTGGTACCGCTTCCACGACCTTTCTCTCTCAAGTTGTTGCCTCGGTTCTTAACGTTTAGTGCGACGAAAAGGGCTTAGTTTTCCACCTGGTTTCAGTAACGTGATGAATCTGTTGTTTATCAATTTTTTTTTTCAGGTTTTTAAAATCCTTTGTGACTTTATGACCATATTCGTGCTGTCTTTTTGTCTCATTCCCTTTCTTCCGGTGACGGAGACGTATTTTTCAAACACTAATGCTATGTTTGCATTACGACTTTACAAGTTTTTGTTTTAAATAAATAAGAGAAAAATAATCAAAAACTAACTAAATAAAAGAAAAATAGAATAAAAAATGTGTTACGTATATTAATAGAAAATAGAATGGAAGAAATATGCAATAAATAAAAAATGAACATAAATAAATTGTGTTATTTTTATACTAATTAAAAAAAATAAATTTAACTATAAAATTTAACATTTACTATTTACTATTTTTTATTTTTTTAATAGGAAACTGTTTTTTGTTATAAAAACTATATTATTTTAAATTTTCTTCCATTTTAAATCTTCCCCAAAACAATAAATTAAAATTTTATACTTTCATTTAATCATTATTATCTTTATATATACTCTTATATGTTTAAATTAAAAAAAAAAATAGAACAGAGGCATGGCAAATTATTATGCCAGTTATTTAAAATATTATACATTTTCTGTCAAATCTATATCAATAATTTTTACTAATAATTTGTCTTTTTTTTACATCAATCATTTAAAATGTGCGTGTCTGTATATGGATGTATTTATTTTCACCAAAAAGGACCATGTATATACCATTACGCCCTCAATTTTGCTTTTCAGTAACGTGTAAAGTTGAGGAAGTTTCTGATCTCTTCAAAGTTGTACCAGCTTGACTTAGTTCGTTGGATTCGTATAAGGTTTTGAAATCTTGTCTTATAATGGAGTTCATGATTTATCAATAATTGCACATGCACAAAGCTTCGTAGGACAAACTATACAAAAATAATATAAACAACTGTCCATGCATGGTAGAGAAAATGGAAAAGATTTTTTTTATACTTTTACATACGCGTTAATGGAAAAGATTTGACCGTTATTGACAGTGAAGAGTTGCTCCTAGTCAATTTTACTAAGTCAGACTACCCTCATGATTATAATGCCTATGTTGTAACTTTGTGAACAAAAATAGACGAAGATTATGGGTTTTGTGATACAATATTTTGCTTTCAAATTTCCATTTTTAATTTTTACTTCTTCTGATAATGCATTATATCTACTAGTATTTAGGGATGACAAACCACTAATCTGTCATCATTCATCAACCGTCTAACCCGGTAATTTAGTGGATCATAAATGGAGTAAAGTGGGCTCAAAATGTTTTTTTTTTCTTTTATATTTTTAAAGATGAATTTCTTGAATTTAAAATTGATGATTATCAATGTTTTATTTAGAATTTTATTTACTTTAATTTTTTTTTATGCTTCATTTGATTAATTGAAGTATTGTTGATATTTAGTTTATTTTGTTAAACATTAAATCTTCTTTGATTAGAATATTAAAGTTTGATTTAATTTTATTATTTTTTCTTAATTTTTTTATCCAAAAAGTGATATCAATAACTACAATCAAGTAAATATTCAAAACAAAAATAATTATAAAAGAAAAAAAAATGGAAAAGTGAGGAGTTAGTCCGCCAATTCACCCGGAACGAGTTACTGATTTCAGTCTATATAATCTTGGCAGACTAGTGGTGAGTTAGACCAAAACGGATGAGGCTAATCCGTTATGCCACCCTACTAGTATTAATATGTTTAAAATAACACTATTTGCCAAAATGGAAATAAAAACTTCAAAGTGAGAGTAAAAAGTCACTAAAAAAGCTATTGAATCAAAAAAATATGACATTCAGAAATTTAAATATAAAAAATAACACTAAGTACAAATTAAGGTGGTAGAGAGGTTTGCAAATAATATGTGGAAGAAGTGGTGAAATAAAAATAGTTCGATAAAAATATTTAATAACAAAATAGCTATAGAAAAAAAATATAAGCTTTTGGATGGATAAATGGGTTGAAGAAAACATTGATGTTAAATCACTTCCCACAAACGCACAAAATAATGCAACATTAGAGGAGTCCGGAAGATGGATTGATAATAAGTGGGAGTGTCATCTAGATTGGAGGAGACAATGGTTTCAATGAAAAAACAATAGTTTGAAGCGTTTATGCAAGAGGTAATAAGAAACAAACCAAATAGAGATACAAATGATAGATGGGCGTGAAGAGATGAAGAAGGGGATCCATACACGGTAAAGTCTGTATATAAAAATCTTCACAACTAAAGAGAGGATAATTATGAATTCTTTTAAGTATTTTGGAGGTAAAGACTGGACTTGTTGCACATCATTTTGTTTGGAGGGTAATTCTTAATAGAGTAGCAACAAAAGAAAACATAGAACATAGTGAGAATTAATGTAGGAAATCTTATGTGTGTTATGTGTGGAGAGCAACATGAAACTATTAGTCACTTATTTTTTACTTGTAAATTTGTGGATCAGATATGGAATAGTTTAATAGATGAATTGAGGTAAGAAATGCACATCACTCACAAGCACCAGTCCACTTTTACCGGTTTATCATATTCCTGGACAATGATAAATGTAACAAAATCTGAAAGTGTATGTGAATATATATTATTTGGTATATTTGGAAGCAAAGAATTAGAATGGTATGTTTAATAATGGAATATTAGACACTAAAAAGGTGTATAACATGATCCATATAAAAACCTAGGCCTACATAAAATGTAAATTCTAAAAGCGATCTTTACCTATTTTGATTGGTTCTTGTGTCCAAAAGAATGTATAAAATCCTTAGTACCAAAATCCAATATGAACGAGGTACAAAATAGAGACATTAGGAGTCGGGTACTTACATAAGAGAGGTCCATGATCACTAAACAAGTTGGGGATAATTATATGACTAATTTGGGTGATTAAAGTTTAGAGATTGATAGTAATGAAAGTCATATCAATGAGCGTTGTTGTTTGGTCACTATAAACACATCTTAGTTGGAAAGTTTGTTAAATCAAACTAGTATTGGCTGCAAAACTTAGATTGAAAAATAGTGATGATGCTAGAATGAGTTTATAAATGCTAGTAGTAGTAGCAGGAAGCTATCTAAAAAGATCATGGAGTTTTATAGGAGGTTAGAATGAGAAGCTGGGAGAGAACAATCTTTGGTTTGTATAGTGCAAGTACACCAAATTTCTATTTCATGCATACATGAAAAAAAACTTGGAGCTATTATGTAGATAAAAGAAGGTTGAGCTGCAAACATTACACCTATCCTGAGTGTTGGCTCCATACGAAAAAATGGACAAGAAAGTTCTGCCTTGGATTACTAACGTGATTATATGATGTAATCAATGTTCTTAATTTGAAATCTTTGGAAGCCTTTACATCCATGACAAATCAGTCAAGCCTAAAATGTAGAACTATAAAGAAGTATAACTTCAAAGAACATATATTATCTTCACGTATAATCTGGGAGAGTAACATTGTTATCAGCCATTGCTGCAGTAGAAGTGTCTTTTGGCATAAATCATTTTGACAATGTAAATATGAGTGAAATGTGTTTAAATTGTATGTATAGAAACTCCTCGGAGAGAATCCAAGGACTTTACCCTAAGTGAGTAATGTTGATTACTAAAAAGGGAGATTCAAATTTTTCATCTTTTTTAAAAACAATTAATGAAGAGTGGTAGTAGTTATCCTTAGAATGATTTTTGAAAGCATTTTTTCTTGCAAGTTGATTTTCAATTTTACTAGCAAGGTGCATCACATTTTCCAAAGAAGAATATTCTTGCAATTCTACCACGTCTTGAATGTCCCTTCGAAGGCCACTTACAAACCTAGCTATCTTAGCTTCCTCACTCTCATCCATATTAACTCGAATTAAAAGCGTGTCTAGTTGTTTAAAGTAATCATCCACACTTAGCGTGCCTTGATGAAATGATGAAACCGTTGGAGTTTCAACAATAGGTCTTTCCTAAAGTGTGGGGTACGAATCTAGCGCGTAAACAAGCTTTCAAATCGTTCCAAGAGACCACGGGCGGACTCTTGTGTAGGTCAATGTCCATGAGATATTGATGCCACCATTGCATGACATAGTCTAAAAATTCTAAAGAAGCTAATCTAACCCTATGCTCATCTCTAACCCCATTTACATCAAAAATTTGCTCAACCTTAGCCTCCCATCCTAAGTACACATTGGGATCACTTTCACCACTAAAGTTAGGAAGTTTTACATTAGGAGAACAAGGGCTAGCCACATGTTGGCGCCTCTCTTCATGGTGATGAGGCCTTGGCCGTGCATTGTCTTCATAATAACCATGAGAAGAATGAGAATGCCTTGAAGAATGTCGAAGAGGAGGATGAGGTCTTCTCTCCCTGTTTTGATGGATTTCTTCATGATTTAACTCCAAACTTTGGAGTCTTGCCTCTATTTGTCTTATCACATCAAGATAATGAGCATTTGATTGCTTGGCATTCTTTAAGTCTTCATAAAGGGCTGTCTTTTGAGGTGAGCAAGGTTTGGAGGATTCTCCACTAGAAAAATGAGCCATGATAAAAAAAATACAAAAAAAAAACAGAAACAAACCGTGAAAGAAACTTGTTAGACAAATAAAGTGAGATATAGGTTGCTGGAAAATGTCCAAGAAAGTACTCAAACCACTCCAAGAAAGTGTTCTATCCTCAATCAAGCCTTTCTTGTGGATTGGATGAGCTTCAAATGAAAAATTTCAAAGCAAACCACACTCACTTAAGAACAAGTCACCACAAAACTTAGAGGAATCAAGAACACAAACAAGAAAAGGTATAAGCAAAGAATGGTAATTGCAAAAAGGAATACTATATGTAAGACAAACTCAAAGATTAATGAATGAAAGACAAACAAGAAAAATAAAGAACTCAATGAATAAAGAAGGCACACCAAAAGAGTCATAGAGAAAAGTACTAGAGTAGATTTAAGAAACAAAAAAAACAAGCTACTGGAAAAAAAAAATTATGCAAACTGTGCTATGTTTACAGATTTAACTGTACTGATTGAAAGCGAACTGGAATGTGAAAAATTAACCACATAAGGAATGGACGAAGTTGATGATAAATGTTTGAATCGTGAGGATATAATTACCTTATGGAGGTTTGACTACTAGCTTCAACGTCACAAAACAACCAATTTTCACAGAAATAATGGACTATTGTTGAGATAACACCATTAAGATCAATCATCACATCTAAGTTATTGATCACTTCTAGACTCTATCATGTTTTTGTCCTTACAAGACGGGATTTATATGAGAAATGTACATTTAAATTATTCCTAAACTTGACTATTGATCAATGTAAGACTATTAGATGTTAGATGTATGGGATTACACAAAATATAAAAACATTGGAAGTCTATTTTGGATTGCAAACAAAATTAAGATTAAGAAAATCATAAAGCAAATGTATATTTACAGATAAATGAACTTTTTATTCATTACATCAGATAAAAATAGACAACTAAATGTATAAAAGGGATTTCACTAGAAACGACAATTGAAAAAACTATGAGAGCTTTTATAGGTTTGATATATATATATATATATATATATATTGTATTGAATTGTATTTTATGAACAGGACTTAAAAAAATCTTTTGGTATATTTCTATCGAATTAGATGTCACGTTTGCTATTATTTTTTCATAATAAAATATAATACTTAATTTGTTCCAGAAGTTTTCACGAAAATAAAATCAATATTATTAAATCAATTTGTACAGTATATAGTTATTCTACTATGAAATTATTTACTCCAAGCTAGAGCACACTTTTTTTCTCTCTCTTAGAAATCCCGTAGTTCTTCTCATATCTCTTCTTTATAGAATTATTTTCCCCATTTTCCTCCAAATTATGTAGCCCGTTATCAAGACATGCAAAATTGTATTCATGTTGAATCTGTCATGGATATTCAAGGTATCCAATTTATGGAAATCAATTGAGTGAGAAATGGTTACTTATTTTGTGGGAAGTTGGTTAAAGATGATGGGAGAGTGTCCAACTCCGGATGTATGTATGCATATGTATGCTGAAATGACTTTTCTATTTCTCACAATGCAGGTAAGGGTAAAGATTAAGGTGGTGACGGATACTCCCAGTGGTGCTGTGGCGGCTGAAGCTAGATGGAGCGGTTCCCATTGGGTCATACTGGACAAGTAATTAAACATGAAAAAATATTTCTTTTTCTCTGAGCTGTTAGTTTATTTTGTTGATTGCAAATATGTTTCTCATTTGTTCCATGCACGCTGCAATGAAGTTATTTGGCTTTTGCATATTTAACACGTTGATGGATTTGATGATGAGAAATTGCTATGTGGAAGAGAAGTACATATATTATTTATTCATGGTTCCGAACAATCTAAGCACGTGTTTTTAAAATTTCCAGTTTCTGAAAAATTAATTTTAACACTTAACCATATATTATATGGACATGGATGACCCCTCTTCTGCAATTCATATGTAGCACATTAACTGTTTTTTATTTCGAGCAGCTGATAAACCATACTAGAGGAGCTTATTTTAACCAACTGCATCAGGTTAATCGTTCAATAGATTTATGTATTGAATAGCCTAAACTATTGTTTGTCCGATAATTACCTGCCAGTAAACAAAGAAAGCAACCTATTACATTTTTTCCCACCTTATTATTTGCTAGGTCCAGTGATCATTTTAATTAATGAAGTAGATAATATTTATATAGGTTGCAACATTATTTGAATTTCGAAGAGGTGTTGCCTTTCTAGGATTTGATTGAACAACTGGTTCACATAGGTAGAATTTTTCAGAGCTGCATTGTCGAAAAATTTGTTGATGAATACCTACGTTGTTGAAACAGGAAATTAAAGCAAGAGGTAAATCATTGCATGGATGAACTCAACTGTAGCATTGTGGTGATGAATGGATCACAGGCAAAAATCCTCAGACTTAACTTGGGGTGTTCCGATGAACTCCAAACTCCTTTTTTCTCGGCTACTTCTTCACCAGGCATAGAAATTGCAAAGCTAAAAGGTAGAAGATTGAAGCATTCTACACCAGTGGGTAGCCCTGAAGAAGCAGGTACTTCCGTTATAAGAAATGTAGGAGTAAATTCAGGGTCAAGTTCTGACTCCACGACTTCTCCTTTCCTTGTCTATGAACAAAACCCTCTCTACGAGGGTCAATGCCCTGGAAAAAACATACACAAAGCAATCAACAAACCAATAGATTTCAATGTCCAGCCATCATTATACTTTGATATTGAAAGAGATCGCCCTCCCCCGCCATGGTCGCGTCCAACACCATCTATGGCTAGTGAAAACAATACTGTATTTTGGATTCCTCAAAACCACACTGTAGACGACAAGTTTCGGAAAAATAAAAACAACAGTATTATCCAAAGAACTAAATCTCCATCTTCGAAAACTTTACTTGAGAATTTTATACGTTGTGATCAAGAGATGAGAAGAAAAGAATATGGGTTTGACCAAGCTCAAAGTAGAAGTTACGTTCCCGACTCAAGCAATAGAGATAATTGCATACCTTTGGGAAGAACTACCTCTATACCTCCTCCCTTATGCTCACGGTGTCATAATAAAGCACCAGTATTTGGAAAGCCTCCAAAACGGTTTTCTTACAAAGAAATAGAAGAAGCTACTGATATGTTCTCAGATGTGAACTTTTTGGCTGAAGGTGGATTTGGTGTGGTCCACAAGGGAATACTCAAAGATGGCCAGGTTGTTGCGGTGAAACAATTAAAGTTTGGGGGTTCTCAAGCAGATATTGATTTCTGCAGGGAAGTTCGGGTTTTGAGTTGTGCACAACACAGAAATGTTGTGCCGTTGATAGGATTTTGTACAGAGAGCAATTTGAGGATATTAGTTTATGAGTACATATGCAACGGATCCTTAGACCTCTACTTATATGGTATTTACTAACTTTATTTCAAACACTCCTTTATTGTCGTTTCTCCCTTTCTGTCTTTGTAATTTGTTTTTGAATGTTCTTGACATCAGTCCAAAGAGAGATCAAACAGTCTTGCACTTGATTAACAGGAGATGAGATTATGCCTTTCGATTGGAACTCACGGTTAAAGATAGCAATTGGAACTGCACGAGGCTTGCGCTATCTTCATGAAGATTGTAGAGTTGGTTGTATAGTGCACAGAGACCTTCGACCCAAAAATATACTTTTAACCCATGACTTTGAACCTTTGGTAATGCACTCACCTTCCACATTTCTTTTGGCCAAATAGTACTCCACTTTTGAATATTTTTGCAATCTGGTAATTTTAAACGACAATGCTTCACACAATAATTAAATAAAAAAATGACTGCATTTTAAGTCTAATAATTTACCTTTCATATAGGTGGCGGATTTTGGGCTTGCTAGATGGCACTCAGAATGCAATATAAATACAGAAGATCGGGTTATAGGAACTTCAGGGTAATGAATTGGCTTATATGCATGTATATTTTCTTATCATCAAGATAAGGGACATCACGGTTTTGATTCTAATGGAGGTTACCTTATATAAACTAGGTATCTTGCACCGGAGTATCTTGAGACTGGAAACCTTACATATAAAGTAGATGTATATGCATTTGGAATTGTATTATTAGAGTTAATAACAGGTAGAAGAATTGGCGAGTTGGAACAGTTCAATGGACTCTCGTATCTTTCTGAATGGTTTCACCCTCTACGCATGTCAGAGCCCAGTCATATATTACAAAACGTTCGATCTCTCAAACCATGCTTCAACTCTGATGAGTTATTGGCATTTAATCTTCAATTTCAAGCCATGGCACGAGCTGCTTCGTTGTGTCTCCGTGTGGATCCTAATGCCAGACCCCCAATGTCAAAGGTATGATTTGCATGGGTTCAACCTGTTACCTAGGAATTCCTTATACATTTTTTTATTGAAAAGGCCCTTCTTTAACGTGAATGTAGATCCTGAGAGTGCTGGAAGGGGCTGATCCAGTTCGTCCTATGGGTTTAGACATGAATTCAGTTGGTAACACAAGTGGGCATTTAAGCGGTTTGAAGTCGCTCACTCCACCAGAAGGTACAATAAGTCATTCTCGTAGACTATCACATTGATCATTCCTTCCTTCTGCTCTTCGTCTAGCTAGAAGATCTATTATTGGCAATATAGTTCTATTTGTGAGCTGCATAGGATCAATTATCCATTTGAAAGCTTATAGTTTAGCCTTCTCATTCAAAAATATATTTGTAATTTGGCGGGTATTTCTGAAGCCCTGTAGTTCTAACTCACCATATGCTTAATAGCAAAAAAATCATTTAAAGGGGATGTTTCTCTTTGTTCTATTTTCTCTTGGATCCAAAGGGAAATCCCCAAATTGTTTGTACAACCTGAGGCCCTTAATATTAGGTGTCAGTTTCAATATGTAGGACTAGCAATGTGCATGTATGTGTGTTGTTCACCATATGTTTTCCCATTTCTTTCTGTTAGAAGAAAATATATTAATTTTGAATATAATTAATATTCCATCCTTTAAAATTAGTTTATTTCTATATTTTTGTAATTTCATCATCTATTTTCTCCATGTGTACTCCCTTGACGGGCTTCATCATTACATCTATATTTGTATACCCAGAAATAAAAGGGAAAGAATGAAGCTAGGCACATCCTCCTTTTATTTTGTCATCCTCTCAACATAGTTTAATACTAGATGAATGACAGTGCGCGCTATATTTGATCTTTTCGGGTTATATTTGCATATTCGTGTTTGATTCCTCACTATTCGATATCTTCTTGGCCATTAAAATTGGGAGTGTTTCTTAGAGTTAGACCAAAGTAAGAAAATACATGGAATGTTTCAAAAAAGTTATCGACTTAGTTGGTTATTCGGCAACCAAGATGCAAGGTGTTCAATTAAGCGAAAATTTTAACCATGTTCATTTAAAAGTTTCAAAGTTACTACCTATCATTGAGCATTTGGTGGATAGGGCCTTGAGATGTGAAACTCCTTAGTTTCACAAACACTTATTTTGACTATAGTCATATTCAACTACACTAAGAGGATGAGGATAAAACTAACATGAATCATCTTTCATTTATGACTAATAATGCTAGTCATGCTAATGAGAAAATATATACTTTTCCTAATAATTTGTACGTTGTCAAAAAAGACTCTTGTTGGTGTGAGTGTCTTTTTTGTCGTTACTCTGTCTCAATATTAAAGACGATGTGAAAATAAATTGTAGTAAAAAATAACAAATAATATTTCTCCTTCTACCTTTCTAGTTTTTATATAATTTTTTAATATTAAATCACGTGTATAATGTTATTGATGTGTTGAAAAAGATGAGAATAAATAAGATATATAAGAAAGAAAAATAAAAGAGAAAAGTGATTGTGTGTTTATACAATATTGTATGAAAAATATATTAAAGTGATTGTTTATATTTGAAATTTTATATTGTGATTTTTGTTATGTAAATGTATTCTTCATTAATTTTAAATAGATTTAACATCGATTAAATATTTTAAATTATATATGTATTTTTGTTATATGTAATATATAGTGTTTATATTATGACTTTAATAAGTTCAGTAGTAACAAAAAGTCTGGTGGGGTAGTTTAAGTTTGATTCCTTTAAGGATGAAACAACTTTTGATATAAACATTCCTTGATATTTTAAAATGTAATTAGTTAACATCATCATATTCTAAAAACGCAAATTCTCTGAAAAATCTTCATGACCTGCATTTCGTGGGAAAAAACTTGTATGTTTTTGACCATTTTTATTGGGAGAGTGTGAACATGATAGATGAATGCATTGACTAGTTTGACATTGACTCTGAGGATGAAATTAATTACTATGATTAGAAAACAATTTCTGATTAAATTCCATTATGACCTTCTTTTCTAGCCTTAAAAATATGTTACACCATCTCCACGCAACCAAATAAAAATGAAAACCAAATATCTGCATATCTTAATACAAATATAAAAATTACCTTCAGATATAATTAACAGAGTAGTTAGATTAGAGTCTAACACATACATATACCCACGTTACCAACGCACCATTAATTAATCATCTAACCACTTCTTAGAGAACCATGTCTACACGGCTCCTCTCTTTCTACATTCGTTAACTTCACCTTCTATTGTTTAAAATTTATAATCAAATACAATTTTCTAATGAATATCTATATTTAATTATTTAACTAAAAAGAGGGACTAGAAAGTCTATAAGCATTCACGTTTAAAAAGTTTAAAAAATAATAGTAAAAAAAACATTAATGGTTCCCGTAGAAGATCAAGTTAGCGAGCCGTGTGATGCGAAAACTTTTACTACTCGTAATTCGCTTCCAACTCCATGTTTGATAGCTCAACCATAGTGGTGTTAATTGTGTTTACACCCATAAGTACCATCATCCATTTTTATTCCATTTTAAATATGTCTGAGAATCCGCATAATTATTTATTTATTTGTTTATTATCCATTCCTACTTTTTATTGCAGATACTGAATTCTACGAATTGAAAGTTAACATGAAACTTGAGATTGTTTATCGGATTGTACAATTTGATTTATAAATTAAATTCACAAAATAAATTGTACAATTAAGTGGGATTCAGTATTAGCTTTCAATTTGTATAATTCAGTATTTACAATTCAAAAGGAAGATGTTACGAATTGTTCAAAGGTATAATTGAAATTTTAAAATTACATAAAGGGGCAGGAAAAAACAATGGAGGTGAAGGAAGAATTTGATTAATTTAAAGATTATTTATCCTATTATCTTGAATAAGGTTGAAATCAAGAGAATGATTGTTTTTTTTTTCCGATTGGTCAGTCTATCTTTGCTCCTTCTCTTCTCGGAATAGTTCCACAACTCTCCCTCGCGCCTTTTCTTCTTGTCCTCGTAAACTCCAAGTTTGGATGATACTTGTAAAAGGCACTCTAGTGTTCAAGTGAGATCTAATTCGATACAATTAATACGTAATGATGATGCAACTTATTCGTAAAATCTGTGATTATTTATAGGATTATTATGAATCTTTGTTATTGAGTAGAATTAAAATTTTAAATCGTCAATAAAAGTGTATTACATAATGTTTAATAATTATTTTTCTCTTATTAATCTTCTATTAAACTTAATAAATCTGATTATATTGGTCAACTCTAATCAAATTGTGAGATCTCCATCGATCGATCATCTCAACTCGACTCAAAAGTTACATATCCAAATAAGGTGCACTAAGTAACCCTGACCTGCTTCTTGGAAGAAGAGTTATAGCAATAAGGAATAGATTGGAAGGGATGTAATGTTTAGTTAACGAGAATGGTTGGGATGATTAAGAAAAGCGTAGTAATGGAACAGAAAATGGTAAAAACTACCTAAACCATTCATTCTTACGTAAATTAATTACATTATTACATATTAATTAATAATACATATCTTCGGCCCAGCCATTCAGTCCCAATCTCGTACAATCAATCAATCAATCAAAGTCAACGACCAAAAAACATCGACCAAGAAGAACAAAAACAAAAGGCACAATCATCCCAGCAAGACACGTGGCCATAATAATAAAACCCAAGCCCAGCCGGGCCAGGCCCATCAGTTTCTCCCGTTGGCCCAGCCCATAGACACACTACTGTCGGAGACGGAGGGCAACGAGTCCGCATCAGAACCCATGCGCTGATGCATCCCCTGATTATTGTTCATCGATTCCGACACGCTCCAAACCTTAACCGATTTGTCCAAACTGCCACTGTACAAAATCCAACACCGGTCTCTCGCGGCGGCGGCGGCTTCGCGGTCCTCCTCCACGGCCAGGCATTTCACGGGACCGTCGTGACCCGTCAGAACAGACACGCACGTGTGGATCAGACCGTCTCTTCTCCACACGCATATAGTCTTATCTGCGGACCCGCTGAACACCAACGCCCCCGCGGAGATGAGGCACAGCACGGCGAGCTTGTGGCCCTTGAGCACGCCGCCGTGCACGTAGCCCTTCTCTCGCTCCCAGAAGTTCACGAGCCCATCGGAGGCGCCGCTGTACAACATCGAAGCATCCGCGTCCACCGCCAGCGCCGTCACCGCGCACTCCTGCTTCAGCAGCGTTTTCACCGCCGCGTGCTTCAGCCCCTTCCCCCGCGCCTCCCGCCTCCACACCTTCACCGTGCCGTCCGCCGACCCCGAAAACATCGCCGCATCTTCCCCGCACACCACCGCGTTGACGGCGTCGTCGTGCGCGTGGATGGACTCGAGGCATTTGGAGTCGGCGATCCTCCACACCTTGATTGTTCTGTCCCACGACGCAGAGTATAGATACAACTTGTTATCAGAGAGACTCAAACACGAAACGGCGTCCGAATGCCTTATCCATAACGCCGTTTTGTGTCGCCGAACCTGAAAACCCAAAAATCTCCGTCACATTCTCTGCATGTTTTTCCCATTACAAAGCTTATAATATAACTCCATTCCAACATCATTAAAAATTCAAATTTTTTGTTTTTTTCGAATCAAACTAGGAACTAATATCAAAATAAGAACTAATATTGATTAAAAAATTGTTTACGTATCTATATTTTGATTATAGTGTAATTTCATCGTCATTTTGTTCTGACACAGAGCAACAAGAACAAGAGTGAAGAGAATGTGAGAGAAAGGTGGAAGAGAAAAGAACCTCGACGTAGTTGCTGGGTTTAATGGAGCTCTTGAAGATGTCTTTAAGCGTGGGCAACGTGCCGGCGCGTTTGTGCACGCTGGGGTTCTTGGGCGACACCTTCCAGACGCGGATTTTGCCGTCCTGGTGCCCCGTGAAGATTTTCTGCCCCGACAGAATTATGGTTTTGACCAATCCGCTGTTCGATTTGAACCCAGAATACTCCTTAAGGTTCTTCCAAACACGGATGTTCTTGCTGTCGGAGCCCGTGTACAGGAGGTCGCCGGAAGCCGCCAGCGAGTATATGTGTCCCTCCTCGCGGACAAGAGAACCCACCAGCGCGTTCTGCGGCAAGTTCCCGCCGTCATCGCTCTGCGACCACTGCGGCTTGGAAAACGGCGAGCTGGCGGTCTGGTTCCACGGCGACATCATCATGGGAGAGCCCTCGCCGCTGAGCCTTCCCTGCTCGTAGTAATAAGGACTCATGGGCGACGCGGAGCTGCTGCTGCGCATTGTGAACTCGTCGTCGGTTAAAGCATCGGTGGCGGACATTCTGGGCTCCGATTGCATGTTGGGTGTTCGTGGAAAGCTTTCAGCAAACATAAGCCTAAATTCTCTCTCCTTCTGCAATGCGTGTATCGTTTTTCATTCACCAGAAGTGCTTGAGGGAGAGAGAGAGAGAAGAAGAAATTGAACGAAGACTTTGATTGATTATTGGTTGGGTTGGGAAGAGAAAGTGAGAGGGCGAAGAAGAGGTTAAAGAGGAGAGAGACAATCTTTAAAACTTTATATAATCAATAATCTCTCCACACATCTCATTTCTATTTTTACCTTTTCCTATTTTTCCCCTATTTTACCTCTTTTAATAACTCATTATCTTCAACTTCTTTCATCATTAATCAACTACCTATCTAAACACCCAAGCACCAGGTACACCTACTTTCACATAACAAACAAATTATATCTCAATATACTGTCACCTTATATTTAATATCTCATACTCTCACAAATAATATATCATTTTTTATCAGATGAATTTAAAATTAAATCATACAAAAAATATTAAAATAATTATATTAAGAATTATAATGTAATTGTATAAAAATTGTGGATTGTAATGTGTTTTTTATGATTTTCATTTTGTAGGATGTGTAAGAATTATAAAGAAGTAAAACTGAAGGAAGAAACTTTTGGCCTTCTGATTAAAATTTCCGATTTATTTATAATATTGAATTGGGATCTTTTTTTATAAAAATAACATAATTAAGTATTTTTCGTTGTAGGATGTGATGTTAAAAATCCGTAACCTAATAGTTTCATTAAAGTATATTTTTATAGTATATTTATTATTATTAATTCAAGTATAATATTACAAAATATTCTTGCATATAATATAAACAAAATATTACACATAAAATTATTCTAAAAACCGTATTTAGAATGTATGATTATCTATATAAAATCGTATTTTAATGTATGATTCTTGCATAATTTAAAAAAAAAATTGTATTTAGAATGTACGAGTTTTTAACTAAAATTATATTTACAATATTGTACCAATAGAAACTGAACGTATCTCAAAGATTTCATATTTAATTTGTATCGACTGACATGCTTAAAATGTATTAAAGTTCAGAAGAAGATAAACGAACTTAAACAGTAAATAAGCATGCATTAGCTAATGTGTTTTTAATTTTGATCCAAATGCTAATTCGGTCCAATAATAATGAGTTTATAATGATCATATGAATAGTTACAAGTTTCGAGGAGAAGATACGTTATTATCACGCATTAATTACACTGAACACCAGATACCAAACACTTACTTAATCGTCGTTGCAGAACACTTTTTGCAGGTGTTATCCCAATCGACAGCCTACAGCGAAAAGAAAAATGATGAGTTTGATTGAAGTGAAGGATCAATAATTGATCAAGGTAAGGTGGAGTTAAGAGTTAAGTAGAAAAAAAAAAGTGACCTTCCAAAGGTAACATGTAATAGTTGTCTCGCACAAGAACAATTATAAATTTTTGCATAAATTATTTTCATTCCAAACATTAAATTTGTATATTTTACGTATGAGTTTTTTTTGTAATTTTACGAAATTGTATAGTTTGTTGGCGATTTCTTTGAAATGAATTCGTATTATAAGATTTACCCAATTCTAAAATTAAAATAAAAAATCCCTTTACGGGAATTGAGATTAAAATCACCATGTGTACACACACTTCTTTATTTTATTAGTACAATGTTATTGAAAGAGTATATAACCATGCGTGTGTTCGGTTACACGTCCACACGTGTTCTCCGAGGTGATGCATGTGATCTCGTCTTTCTAATGTTCATCAAATGCAAGCTAATAATGTCTGCTGTGAGAATTTTAGATGCCTTAGATACTTTTAAAATATATATCATTTCACTATTGATTCTGGTTGAAATTAATTATATTAATTTATTCTATTTTTTTATTTTATTTTATCAATAATTATTCAGACAAATTTATTTGAATTAGAATAATGTAATTTTTCCAAGTTTATTCTACTAATTAGTCTCTAATAACCAATAAGTTGGTATATTATGTATTATCAAGAATTTATGGGTTATAAATTAAAATAAGACCTATGATTACACCATCCAAACACACTATATATATGGTAACCAATGAGGAGTAATAGGTTGCACTTTAGGCCTCAAGTCTTGTCAATTAATGTCTCTTCTTCTTGAATTCAGAATATTTTCTTATATATAGAATTACAATAAAAAAAATGACAAAATACAGCACATATACAATGATAAGATTTGAAACGAATGAATTATTATTATTATTAATAATAATAATAATAATAATAATAATACACTTATTGGGATTATTATTATCGTTAGATTTCTTCTTATTCTTAAATTTCTTCTTCTTATTATTATTTTACTATTTTATTATTACTGTGGTTATTATTTATATTAATTATGACAGGAAAAATGATAAGTGTAGATCCACATGAACATGTGATTAGTTTAATGTCAATATAGTACGGTTAATTTTATTTTATAATCGGCTAAAAACAAATATATATGATTGTATATAGCTATTAATATGCGATTAATATAGTCAGGATGTTGAATGTTCAATAATATTATGTTTGTTTAAAAAAGGGTTAATTCCATGTATAAATATAATTAACTTTATCTCCTAAATAGCTAATAGTGTTATAATATTATTGTGGAAATATTTTAGAATGATACATATTCAAGAAATATTATTATGATAGTATCGTGGGAAGATTTTAGAATGATAAATACTGAAGAAATATTTATTAATGAATCAACACATAAAAAATATAATAATATTTTAAATATAAAATCTTAAAATAGTAAGTTTCTTTTTTTTATGTTTAACCTTTTCATTTCTGTTAAACTTCAAGCTTTAATTATTACTACCTGTCACACGCGATTAAATAAATATAAAAAAAATAGTTAATTTATGTCACAAAATAATATCTTATTGTCTTACACAATGCGTTTTGTTGCAATTATCTAATATAAAAATTAATGAATAAGTTGTGAAGATAGGTGAAAAAAATATTAATATAAACATGAGAAAATAATATACGATGAAAAATGAATAGTTTAAAATTAAGAGAAAGTATGTAACGATCCATTATTTTAGAATTTCATATACAGCGTAGCAAATATGACAGAGACTAAATAAAAAAACATAATTCAGAAATTATTATTATTAAATTTTCTAGAGCCTCTTTTAAAATAGAATAGATTATTTAATATGTAATTAATTAAAAAAATTAATATTTCAATAATATAATTTAATTAATAAAATAATAAAGTAAATTAAAAATATAGTTATATTATTATTATTATTATTGTTTAATAATTTTAATCACAAATGTTTGATCTCTGAAATTCAACGTACGTAACCTCTCATTTAATTCACAAGATATTAAATCAAATTAAATATTGACTCGTCGAGTTATTTAACCCCATCAACACCTCTTTTAGTAATTAAAAACTAAGTCCGAACGTCTACCAAAATAAAATATGTCTTTCTTATTCAAATTATCAAATCTAATTCATAATTATATAAATATGTATTAATTTAAGTTTATTTATATAAATTTATGTCAAATTTAAATATATATTGTTTTAAAATTTAATCCATTTAATTAAATATAAATAGGATAAATTTTAAAAATTCAAAATTAAGGTAAGTTTAGTTAATCTGAAGTTATGAAATGTATAGTGCTTTCATATTCAAAATGTAGTATCGGGTTAGATTCATGCAAGTTTGGAACAAGTCGACCTTAATCAAAGTCAAATTAAGTCGATTTGAGTTCAAGTCGAGTTAGGTTAATTCAGGTCCAAATCGAGTCAAGTTGGCGGCAATCCCACATTCAATCAAGTATGGATGGTTCCAGTTCATTTGACTCAGGGCCAACCCACATTCAGTCAAGTTGGACTAGGATCCAATCAAGACCCGATCGAGCTTAGCCCAATCAAAACAAGGTCAAGTTGGATCCAAGTCAAGTTTAATCAGTCTAGACTCAAGTTAAGATGAGACTGTCACTTCCAAATTGAGTTAAGTTTGGTTCATAACCAATTCGAGTTGAGTCAAGTCCAAGTGGGACCACAGAGATGAATTAGACCAATTTGAGCCAAGTCAAGTTGTGATTGTGTTAAGCTGAAACATTAGATTAGGGCAATGTCATGTTGTATTGAGTTGATCCTACATAAGGTTAAGTTAAGTAAGTTAAGTTCGTTGAGACCAATATTTAAAACATTTTAATACTATAACCTTTCCCTTATTTTTTACTGGAACAACAACTTGCTTAAAGAACACGCCAATTATCATATTTTATACTACCATCAAACAAACATAAATATTATTATTTTGTTTTAAAATTTATTTGTGCACTCTCTTGCACTTTAGACAACGTTTATGGCTGTATGGTTAACATGATAGAGTGTGACAAAATGCGACATTCAGATATACTCTCATCCATTAGGTAATTTTTGTGAGGATGACAAAATACTTGTTCGACCAATTAGTCCCGATCAAAGAACGTTGTCTTGTTTGAACTTAGCAAGATAGACAATACAAATTATTTTTTTCTCGATATTTCAAGAACTTAAATAACTAAATCTTTAAATCAAAGAAGTTAGTAACAAATTAGTCATATAAAACAATAAAAGAGAAAGATAGATTCTAATAAATACAACACCCCATCAAGAGATAAAGAATTGAAAAATTGGACTAGTCTAAACCAACTATTTTAAACAAGAACAATTTGTGTTTACTTTTATTATTTAAATATAACATTTTATCATTGAAAAGGTTGTAAAGTAGATATAAAAGTAAAAACGGACGTTAAATGATAATTTCCCTTTTCTTAATTTCTTTTTGGGCAACATACATCGTTTTATAAATATTTGATGATATAAACTCCAAAATTTGTTAATAAAGACATTCTTTGGTAGTGCATGATTATATTATTACACCAAAAGATAACTTCAAACTGTAATTATAAAATCATAAAAATGTGGTGTATTTCATAGAATAACTACACCTTTACAAGCTTGAAGTTTATAACAAAAGCATGGAAGCAGTGGTGCAAAGTGTGCAGTGTGAAAATTTGACATCCTATAATAATTTCTCTGAAACGCCCATTCTGTGTGTCCCAATGGTGCATGAATTGCAGAGAAGTTGAATCTGTGACAGCATATGACGTGAAATGATGCATTTTGTATGAAAATGTTATGCAAGCATTGCAGAAATAGAAAGTGGAGCATCTCTGTTCCTTATATGTTAAGTGACATTCTTTGGTAGTGCTTCTTTTATTTGAATGAAACACACAATATTATGAGTTATGAGGTAGGGACACATGCAGAGTTTCAGAGTCAAAACAAAGTGTGCATCGACCCTGCAACAGTGAAACCCATGTGAAGGACCTAAACCCTAAACTCTATGGAGCCTAAGAGATACATACCAATCATCTTTCTCTTCCTTCCTTCACTTACAACCTCAAATTTTGAATTATCATGCACTTTCCTTCTTTAAAACAAAACAAACACTTTTAACAACATTAAACTCATCTTTTCTCAATCTTCTCATTTCACATCAAATGAAGGACCAAACCAGATTCACTCAGTGGAGGCAAAAACTCAATAACCATAAAGCTAGAACACGTTTCTTAAATATTGTGTCCTTATCCTATTTTTGTGTCTTATATTTTAAAGATTAGGTGTATTTTCGTGTTAACAGTTTTTCGTGTGTATTTTACATAGTATTGAAATTCATATCAAATATTTCTATCATATAGAATAATCAAATTATAGAGAATAGAGAATATATATTTTCATATAATTTTTTTTATAATAGTCACAAATTTTAGATATCTTTAATTAATTTATGATTAGTAAAGTTTATAATAGAGAATATATCGGTATCAAAATATCATTTTGATTATTTTATCCTACAGATAATTAGTTAGTTATGGTATAGTGTTACGAGTAAAATCACATATTTAATGAACGTTTAAAACGGCAAAAGAATTCTGCAAAATACAAATTATTTTATTTTTTAGTGTTATTTTTTTATCAACAAAGAATAAATAAAATAAAATGAAATATTTTAAGGGTGTATCAACTCTTATACAGACATTTCAGAAGTGTCACTACCTTTATACGAAAAATGGTCAAGACCAACCAACTCTACATCTAACATACATACATTTTTCAAATTTTACAAACATTCTTCAATCTCCACATATCACCAAACTAATCTTTGAAAGAAATGGTAAGCCACATCAAAAGAAATCATCATCTACCATATTAAAGTCCTTAATGATACTAATTTTTTATACTAGTTTTAATGAATAAATTTAAAGTAAAAAAAGTTAATATCGCTTAACTTTTCCTATATAATTTGCACCTTGGATGAAGAAGAATGAGAATGAAACTTTCTTCCCACCACATCGTGGTTGCCCTAAAATGGTTGAAAAAAGATAAAAAGTGAAATAAAAAGAAGGAAGTTTATTTTGGAGTGTTGTAATTTGAGATGATCAATAATAGAGCAGAAGGTGCAAACAGGTAACAGTTGGTGATGTCATGAATTCATGGCCAATTGACACATTTGTCTTGTAAGAAACAGAAACAGAAACATTGTTGTCATATTTGTCTCCATACATTGCATTGCACATTCAGAGGTTTCGTTTATCATGGAATTTCTCAAAAAACTAAAAATGCATGCACAGGAATGAAAACCAGGGAGAAGCGACACTTGTGTTTTTTGGTGGAGACCCTTTGCTTCCACCACTCACTACTACCCTACCCTTAAAGGGATTCATCACCTTCTTTCCCTTTCTTTTCTCGTATCACTTTTATGCTCCAAATATTCTTATACTGACACGTACAAAACATACAAAACATGCATTATTACTGTAAAAAAAAGTATTAAATAAAAATTAATTTTAAATATTAAAATAATTCATTACTATATTAATTAAATTAAAAATAATCTTATAAATTAAAAATTATTTAAATCTAAAATAATTTTATTATTAATACAAATTTACAAAATATTTTTTAAATTAATTATCTAACTATTAGTTACCAAAATTTTAGCTACTAACTACTTATATTTTAAATTAATCTTTATTGTTAAAAACAAATTTTAAATTAGTCTTTATTATTAAAAACAAATTTATATTATAAAATATTAATAGTTTAAAATTTATTTTATAATATTATATTAATAATAAAAGTTAATAACTAACTATTTTTTTAAAAAAAAAAAATTTAGTGTATGGTGTTATTTGAAGGAAAAATTTAGGCCTTTCTCCGTCTTCCACATGGTGAACATAGGAATGTGTGCCCCCACTGTGTTGCCAGGAGAAGGAAGTAAAGCACGTTGGTGAAATGAATTATTGAGCAGGGAAATTAGAAAAGGACCTTGCCCTTTGCCCAAAGATACATCATATTTCAAAAATCTAAATAAAATATATCACATTTTCTTTGTTTAATAAATAAATAAATAATAGAATAGAAATGAAAATAACTTGATAGAGTATAAATATATAAGTAATAAAATGGAAATTAAAGTGTTTGGTCGAAAACAAAAAGAAAAGTGAGAAGATATAGATGGTTTGTGAACAACTTATTTATTTATTATTATTTTTTTATAAATTTATTATTATTATTACATATATTTATCTCTTTGTAGTTATTTTTATTTGGTTATACAAGTAAACAAATTTGTCTGTCTGCACACCCATGGGCCAAACTGATTTAAGTGTTTAGTGGGCCAAATCTACAGAAGCCCATAATCAAATGGGCAAAAAAGCTTAATATAAATCCATGGGCAGTTTCTTCCTTCATTCCTATATTTTTCTTCCTGCACCCCCACAAGGCTGCATAAAGATAAAACTGTTCCTATATAAAATTGTACATTTATTTTTTTGCATTCTGGATTGTAAAATTCGGTAAATTTTTGGATTGACGCTTGCGGTAAAATTTCAAATTGGTGTGTCCGGTAATATCCCAGATTGGTGCTTCCAGTAGTACATGAATGACAGTGTTAATCCAAAATAAAAAAAAATGAAGAACATCCATAATTGGAAAAACCATTCCGCCAATTCATAATTCAAAATATGCATTCCGGATTCAGAAATCCATAATTGAAAAAAATCATTCCGGATCCACCAATCCATAATAGAAATTAGATTTCCAGATTCATCAATCCGAAAATCAACAATTTATGCAAACTTTGCTTCTAGAACACCCCCTCATCCAAGAAGAAACATGATTCACTTCCAGATTGATGAATTGGGATTTATTAAATTGTGGGGGTGCAGGAAGAAAAATGTAGGGTTGTAGGAAAAAACTGCCAAACCCATGTAGGTCATGGGTTATGCTTAAGCACATTTAGCCAAATTCCTTCTGCACCTTTCAAATTGTGACCTTCACCCCACCCTGTTAGAAATTTCCATAATTACACTTCATTTTGGAATTAAAAAAAAAAATCTGAGAAAGTAAATTCAGAATAGATCATTATATACCGGAAATGAAACTTTGGAATAGAATTCAAAAATCAAAATCTCATTTAGAAAAAAACAATTTCAGAATAAAAAAAATACATTTTGGAAAACAAATTTGAAAATATGTTTTAGAAAAAAAAATTAAAAATCTAAATCCAGAAACATATTAAAAAAAAATCATAAGTATTTTTTATCTATACCTTCCTTAAAAATCAGATGCATATTCATATTTGATTTGGTGCAATAAGTAATTGCCGCAAATTTATTTGACCCGTGTTTTGCTGACATATACTAACTCTACTTACAACCAAACAATTCCTATGCTTCTGTAAAGTATTGGGAAAAAAAAATCACACTCATTTCATCTTTAATCTTTACAAGTTTACAAATTAATTGAGGTTTTCAGTTCTTAATTAAATAATTTTTATTCGTCTCTTAGATCAATTACATTAATATTAATATTTTTTTTTTTCAATAGATAAAGGTAAGATATTTTTGAAAGAGAACACTATAAGAAAATCATTAAATAGTAATTAAAGTTAGAGAAAAAAAATAATTAGTTACTGTATTAATTAACTAGATACTAATTTAGAGAGTAAAAAATTATTGAAGTGATTTCTGTTAATAATAAAAATTTATAAAATAATTTACAAATTGGTATTTAAATTACTTAACTTAGTTTTAACTACAGATATTTTAGATTTTAAATTAGTTTCTAAAAGACTAATAAAGACTAATTTATATAATAAGTAGTTAAAACCTTAGTAGCTAATAGTTAGATATTAATCTATAAATCATTTTATAAATTTTTATTAATAATAAAAACTACCTTAAATATCAATAATTTTTTTAATTTATAAAATAGTTTTTAATTTAGTCAATAGTAACTAATTATTTTAGTTTTTAAAATTAATTTTTATTTAATTATTTTTTTATGTTGGAATGATATTATATTGAATAAGTTTTCTTTTAAAAATAAGTGGCATTTACTATTATTCTTAATCCATATAAGTATCATGAAAAACACGTGAAAGTATATGCTGATAATAAAAAAAAACGTGAAAGTATATGACATGGACATCCTGAAGAAAGTACCTCAAAAGCTTTATGGAAAGAGCAAAGGAAAAAAAAATTCTTCTTTAGGCTTTGTTTGGTGAACATATAAAGAAGTAAGAAACAGAGAAGTACTTGATAAATAGCTTTCACTGTTTTTATATAATAATTAGATTCGCAAAAACTCCACTAACTTATATTGTGGATATGCATAGACTTTTTTTAAAATATATAAAATAGTTAAGTATATATATAAATTTAAACAATTATTGGGGATGTGTAAACTTTTCATATCTTATGTAATGCAAATAGAATAAAATTATGAAGCAAAACTAAAAAACTAAAATGAAAGAAAAATACTTTAAAAATTAAGATGAATAATCTATTAATACCATTGTAAACTATTCAAATAATGCAAGTTTAATATCTAAATGCAACATCACTTACAATCTCAATCAATAGAATAAACTGAAACTAATTTCCTGACTTAGTTCTGAACTTTTATTTTCTATCTGGCATCATATAGCTCTGAACCAAACATTATTTAAATTACTTGTTCAATTGTTTTTTGTTCCAAACAGACAAACACAGTTCAAACAAGATATTTTAACTACAAAATCTATGACATTACTGTCGAAACAACAGCTGCTGATCTGTATAACAAAGCATTAAAAATGATTATTTCAATAATTTGTTAAATAAATTGTAGAGTGTACCAGGCAAATCTCTACGTCAGCTGGAAGCCCAACACTCGATCGATTTGACCGACACAACCAAATTCATAACTAAATTCATTATGTTCAAACAAAAGATTAAGAAGAGATTAGGTAATACACTTCTAATTATGATCTAAAATTTTAATCCGATCAAATAATAAAATATCCATGATAATCATATAAATAAACACAAATCTCAAGAATAAGGTACATCATCATTTAGCACTAATAGCACCGAATGTCGAATACCGAAATCTCATTTGAACGTCGAAGTGTCTTTTGCAGTATCATCCGAACTTAGAGTTCGCGAAGACAAGAAGAAAGAAAGTGAAAAAGAAAATAAAAAAAAAGAAAAGAAAAATAGACCGATCAATAAAAAGTAAGACAATCATTTTCTTGATCCAACTACTTTCAACCAGATAAAGAAATGTGTGGTATCTCAATTATTTTGTTGTGTGTTGTTTTGCATGTGAATTGAACCATTTGGGACAGGCCAATGTTAAAACGATGGGAAAGGAGAAAAAGTTAGCTGATAATAGCATTAAACTCTAGGAGTGCGTGTGTGTATATAATTGATATGATATAATTGGTTGAAAGTCACATTGAAATGAGGACCCAACCCAATTTGAAGTTGTTGGTGATTGTTGAAGAGTGAGTACATTATGATTGTGAACAGAAACTGCATACAACACTCCTTCTAGCCTCCACTAGTTATAGTGGAGTGCATAATGTCCCCACCACAATACCTACTATTATTAGACCACACTACCTAAAGTCCAACTCTGCAATTTGCTTCCAGAGATTACAGCTATATAAACACACATCATATCACAACATTCACCCAATCTAACTTTAATGCCACCTTTTTACCATGATGAGTATTCCAACTCGAATGGATTATTAGAATGCTTATTATCTCATCTCAGTTTCAATCCCAATTCCATTGAATTGTTAAAAATTAACTATCATCAATTTCGACACAATTTAGTTGGATTATATGATGGTTGCGATTGGATTGTTAAAAAATAACTATCATCGATTTCGACACAACTTGGTTGAATTATATGATGTTTAGGACGATCAAACATTAATAGACTCACTTAAGATATGACATCAGATATCAACAAAAGTCAATCTTATGAGAGTTTAATGTTAGAGGTTCTATACCATTAATTACTCTCATCTCTTATTAAAAAGATAACTTATTGAAAGAATTATATCTTATTAATTATTAATAGATATATTAATAAAACTACTTTAAATCATTAAAAAAAATTATCTTTTATACTTAAAATTTGTTAAAAAAATACAATTTTTTTTATTAAATAATATTAATCAAGATTTAAAAAATAACAAAAAAAAAACTAAAATTTGTAAAATACATCTCACATGTCTCACTATAGATAAGAGACTCGACTTTAATTTCAAATCATTTGATCTTTGAACTGAGTATAAGACATTTTTTAATGGATACCAACTTATATAAGTGTCATTAATTGTGTGGATTAGAGAAAAGGTCAACTATCACTCTAATAACTAAAAAGAGTGTCATTGGCTTTTCCACTTAAAAATCCTTTAAGTTTGTAAAATAAATAGTACTTATTAATTTAAAACGAACATTAGAGATTAAAAATAGTGATTAAAATTTTAGAATGATTAAAAAATAAAAGAATTCTTTTTATGAATTAAAACCAAAATCCACTCATTACCGGATCCAAAATTATATTTAAATCTAAAATTTATATCATGGATATTATTTTATTAAATTTGAATTGTATGAATAGAATCTTTCAAATATTATAAGTATGTACTCTTGATATTTTCATCAATTGATACTTATTTATTAATGTGTGATTTGACTTGTAACATTAATGAAAAACTTGAATCCCACCAAAGTGATATCCAAAGAATAAGACTTGCACAATTAAGTATTTGGAGGACTAAAAGAGTTCACAGTTTCGTAATATTCTTTATAAGAAATACTTGTGTGATACTCAAAATATTCAATTTTAGTGGATAAAAACAGTAATACAATCCAATTTTTTATACAATCAAGTTAAAACTCTTATTATTATTATTTTAATATTTTTTTATATTATTTAATTATAAAAAATTTATCTTTTATTATATATATTTATTTCAAAATTGATGTTATACAACCTCAAATCATAATTTTTGGATAAAAACCTAAGAGGAGAGTGAAATAAGGATTAAAATATGTGAGAAAAAGAGTAATAAGAAAACCTAATTAAGAAGAAGGGGTATATGGAAGTAAAAATTACAGGAAGATTATAAAATTTAGAGAGAAAAGATGAAGAAGAGAAAGTGGGAGAATTAACAGATATGGAAGGTGATGAAAGGAAAAATAATAGTAATAATTAAAGAGAATGAAGCTAAAAGCTTGATCTCTTGAGGGAGGTAATGGTGACGGAAGAACCCAACGGAGAAGTTCCGACCTGAATATCGAAGGAATCATAGCGAAGAAAAAACTCGACAAGAAGAAGCCTTGAGACCAAGGTCACGAAATCCTTCCCAGCACATTGCTTGTTCCCCACTGTCGGAGATTCAGTTTCAGGTCCATTCGACCACAGCACGTGTTTCAGCAGCTTCTCCCCTTCCTCTCCCACGAACCTGTCCCCGACAAATTCCTCGGCCCTCTCGAAGATCCTATGATCCTTGGTCGCGAACGGCTGGTACCCGAACAGCAAGTCCCCCTCCTTCACCTCGAACGCGTGATCGTGGCTCTCGATCACGAGGTCCCTCTTCGCCCTCCCGAACTGCAGCGGCACCGGAGGGTCGATGCGGAAGGCCTCGTACACCACGGACTTCATCAGAGGCATCTTCTCCATCGCCGCCATGGTGATCTCCCCGCCGGCGTCTCTCACGGCGGAGCGAATCTCCTCCGCCAGCCGCGCGTGGAGCGTCACCCCCGCGCGTCCGATCCACTTCATGACGTTGGGGAAGAACAGCTTCATCCCGCCGAAGGAGTTGAAGCAGGTGGCGAAGAGAAGATTGTGGCAAGCCTCGTCGCGCGTGATGCCCAATCGCTCCGCTTCGTCGAGGACGGAAGTGGAAGAGGAGTAGAAGAAGTCGTAGAGTCTCTGGTAGTCTTTTTTGATGAGGGAGGGAGGGAGACGGAAGGTGCGAATGGTGGATTCTTCTAGAAACTGGGGGAGGCCCAAGCGGAGGAGTGGGCCCAGCTGGAACAGAACCCATTTCTGCACTATTTTTGGGCCGTCGAGGCCCAGTTTGGTGTCGGCGGGGTTGGCGGCGAAAAGCGACCGGGCGAGGAAGTTGAACGCGGCTTGGTCGTTGGCGTCGCCGAAGCTGGCCTTGCCGGTTTCGGCGAGGTTGGACTCGAGCTGGAGGAAGAGGTCTCTGTAGGAGGCGTGGAACTCCGGGATGACGTGGCGGCTTCGGGACTTGAGGAGGAAGAAGATGAGCTGCTTGAGGAGGGCGTGTTTTGGCTCGGAGGGGTCGAGGTAGGAGAGGACTCTGTGGCCGCCGGTGAGGTCGGTGGAGGGCATGTAGGTTCCGGTGAAAACATCTTTTTTCTCGACCTTGGAGGTGTCGAAGAGGACGGGGAAGCTCTTGCCGTCGAGGAGAACGACGACGTTTGGTTTGAAGGTGATGAAGGGACCCGGCGGCATGTTGGTGCGGAACACCGTTGACTGGTACTTCTGGATTCGCGACTTGAAGAACTCGTCGCGCCCTTGCTTGTAGAAATAGTCTTGACGGTCCTTCCAGGGACCGATGACCGGCAGCCCCCAGTCGCCGGGGATTTTGCGGATCGGAAGCTTGGTGGGCTCCGGGGAGGTGAGGGACAGTGGCGGCGATGGTTTCTCCGAGACGGAGGCTCTGATGGAAGATCGTTGTTTTTTTCTTCCGGAGTGAAACTCCAGTTGCAGGAATGGAGAGGAGAGTGTGGAGTAAGAAGATGATGCCATTTTGGGTCTGGTTTTGTTGTTGTTGTTGTGTTGTTCTCCCTTTATAGTGTTGAGTTGTTGGGTGTTGTGTTATTTATAGAGAAAGTTTGAATGTGGTGCGCGTCAGAGAGAGTGGTCGGTTTTGTTGACCTTAAAATGTTTGAGTCATACTCAGATTTGTGGCTTCTTTGTTTCTTTCTCCGTCCCCTCCTCCGTCCATCTTTCTATCTACAACAACAACAACTTCGTTTCCCATTAACAATTCAATTCAATTCTCATAAATAACTACTTTTTTCTTCCTTAAACATTCAAAGTCATCACATATTTACTATTGTCAAAGAGATCTCTAGTCAAATAATGTGAACAAAACATGGGACCTCGCAAAAACCATTCACTAATTATGTTTTTTTTAATAAGAGCTATCGTGTTACACATCTCATTTACCCTCACATCAACAATTATTTGTTATTATAAAAAAAAATATTATTAAAAAAATGAAATGCAAAAAATATAGAAAAAATTAGACTAAAATTAATATATTAATAAAAACTATACATAGTTAATTTATACCTATTAATAACAAGTATAAGAAAAGATTAGATTAAAATCTATTATCCTGTCAAAATACTTTCTTTGAATAAAATATCAGTTAGCGAGTTTATCATTAAAAAGAGAATGTAAAAAACCATTAACTAATTTCTATTTAAGTTATTAAGTGAAAATTTAACTCAAATAATCCTATTAATTGAGGATATGATTAGTTAAGTAGTGTTAATTAAGATAAAAAGTATAATTAATTGTTTTCTTTTAGTTATGTACTTCAATATGGTAGTTTTCTACTTTAATTAAAAAAATTGTAATGAGTGTGGGGAGGAATAAATTAGATTTTGATTTATGTATTTGAGGTGATTCAAAGTTTAAGAAAAGAGGGGGAACAAAGTTTGTTGCCGTCCTACTCATGAGCACATAAATAAGAGGAAATGGTATACAATTACAAATATCCTTTAATTGTAAAAGTGTAATGCTCAAAACACTATTGCCACCAATGAATTCACATCTTTGAAATGACATTCTTATTATTCTTTTGAAAATTAATTTGTGTTTTTAATTGATTGCTTCTTTGAAAAGTTTAAAAATTAATTAGTGGTATGTTCAAAATATCATATAAAAGAAAAAATATATAATTTTATTTGTAAATACTACTTTGTAAAATGCATTGTTGGTTAACCATGTAAAAAGAAGTTACATTATTATATAATTAATTATTAGCCGTAATATATCTAATATATAAAGAACAATTTTCTTACACTTGTAATATTGGAGGGAGAGAATTAATATTTATATAAGTATGGTGACGAAAAACATTTCATCTTTATCCTATATACATATTTATTGTTGTTGTGATTCAAGGAGTTTATCTAAGTACTAACTTAAAATAAAAAAAAATAAAAAAAAGTATAGCATACTCATTTTGGCTTGTTGTAAATGAGAGTTTTTATGTTTGAAAAAAAGTTGGTTCTTCATTCTCCTCTCTCCATATTTATATCTAAAATCACCACTTTAAATGGAGTATGCATAAACGATTTTTATGGATTTTTCATCGAGAATATAGGTTGGTTAAGTTTAATTATTGGACATTGGTGGTTGGGGAAATCATCTTGTCTTCGACTTAATGATATCATGACGTTTGAGCAAATGTTAGATTTCTTAAACAATCTCTATGAGAAATATTCAAATAACTCATATTGTTAGTGACCTTGACATGAGACTGGACAAGATTAGGCCGATACACAACCTCATCCTCAAATCGAGTAAACAAAGAGACTTGGACAACCTATTACGAAAGAGTGGACTTTAAGCCTAACTCAACCCATAAAACCGGCTCCCCTCACGCCGAGACTGCCAACTCGTGCGTGAGACTTATATATTTTGGGTGGTCCGATAAGAGCCCGATAGCGGGTGACACGATAGGCCCAACACAAACACTCGCTAGGATAGGCTTGAAATGGCTCTGATACCATATTACGAAAGAGTGGACTTTAAGCCTAACTCAACCCCATAAAACCGACTCATAGGGTTAAGGTTTGCACCCACTTATATACAATGAAAAGCTCTAATCTCTAGTCGACGTGGGATCTCCAACACAACCCTTAAAAAAAATATTCAAATAACTTGTATCTTGAGATATCTTTCCATAAGACCAAACAAAACTAGAATGACGTATTTATAAAATAAAAATGCAAATCGAGAAATAATTATATTAAAATCCATATCATTATTATTGATATAAAAGTGCAGTCAATAGTAACCATTAATGATAACTAATAATTTTTATAACGCAATCAAGAAAGGAGGTGAGTCTCTTGAATAAAGAGGTAAAAGCACATGTATTTTAACCTACTCATACAAAATGCAATTAGTATATTTTGACAATCAACTACTTTCTTATTCCTCCAAAATTCCATCTAAGTACTTTTTATAAAAAAAATAATATTATACTACATCAACTAAATGTTATTATCTTTTAAAAAAATCCTCTTAAATTTTTTTACTTCTCTCTTATACCACAATAAAGATATAGATATGACCATTCACAATAGAAAACATAAATCAATAATTTCCTTTAACTGAATTATTAGCATTCCATAGAAGTGGTGAGTCCAATCATAAAGTGTTGTTTTTCCAATGGGAGTGCTCACAAACTTTTTCAGATATTCTTTCTTGTCTCACTCATCATGGATAAAAATAATATATTAAAACATCACTCTCCAATCATATTTTCTATTTTTTATTTTTTATTATTTTAATGCTTATGTCTCTTTAGCAGAGGCTGCAGGTTGTGGTAAGAACACTAAAAAAATGTGTATGGAAGATGGTTGAATTGATGTTATAACATGGCCACTTTTCTTTTCATTTTACATAATGGTTCTATATTTTTCCAATTATAGAGTTTTTAAGTCTATGTAACGAATTAAATGCAAATATCTTAAAAAATATATATAACATTTTAGAAGTAGAAGGTTAAATGAGGTTGGTTCAGCTAACCTAATATGTTAAATAATCAACTTAATGAGATTATTTAGGTTGTTATTATATAAATTGTTCATATCATGTGATGTAGTGTGTTGCATAGTTATAACATTATTTGTGTAGTTACGAAAAAATATACATTACAAGAAAATTATGAAATAAAAATTAATTTTCAGAGAAAAAAATAATTAGTTATTATAATGACTAAATTAGAGACTATTTTAGAGACAAAAAATTTTTAGTTTTTAAATTAGTTTTTATTATTATTAAATGATTTTTAAATTGGTGTCTAATTAGCAACTAAGGTTTTTTTTACCAAATTCAGAATCTAAATAATTGGTAGTAAAAACCTCGGTTGTTAATTAGACACCAATTTAAAAATAATAAAAACTAATTTAGAAATCAATTTTTTTTAGTCTCATGATCTCTAATTTAGTCACTATAACAATTAATTATTTTTTGTTTCTAAAAATTATTCTATTTCATGATTTTTTTTTTTTTAGTGATAGTGATAAGAATGATTATTATTTTAATTCATCTATTAAATCATAGATTTGCATATAATATATTTTGGCATGACTTGATTTTACTAATTTTACAATATATATGTGTGGTATAATTATGATATAATTATTATTTTCCCCTAAATTAGGTCAATAATAAATTTATTAAAATGAACCAAAAAGAATCGTAATTAATAGCGAACACTCTATCATAGTGGCATTAAATATGTATCATGATGTGAAAATCATGAACACGTTATTAATTTTGATAAAGAACATTTATTATTTTTTGGTGATGATATATATTTATAGCATTATAACCAAAGTTGAATAGAAATGGAAGATCTTGTTTTACACGAAAGCACATAGCTTTATGTGCAACTTGGGAACATAAGACTTTTTTATTATTCTATCATAAAAAGGAAGTCAGAGCAGCCAACACGTCTTTTTGAACTCCCACGTGCTAATTTATCCTAATATTCCCATTAATTACAATTTCACTTAATAATTATTAATTTCTTATGTTGCTAAAGTAATTATAAGGTTCCAATTCAAATATTCTAACACACGTGTTAATTTCAGTTTTCCAGACATATCACTATAATTTATTAGCTTTTCAAGTCACTTGCGAGATAAACAATACTTTTTTCACTTTAATACTTAGTGCATTTTTTTTTAATGAATTTTCAAATTTTTAATTTCAAACAAACAATTATCCATTTTCTTAAGTACCCTCCTCATTAGGGATAGACCTATGTCTCACCAAGTATTTTTTAAAAAAAACTTTATACTAAAGTGTTACAAAAATATAAAATTTAAGTATTATACTTAAGTAATGGGTTGTCTTTAGGTACATTACAATAAAATCACCAAATTCTAATTAATTTTAGAGATTAAAATAATTAAATATTATTAAATTAAATTTAAGACTATTTTAAAAATTAAAAAATTATTGATATCTAAAATAATTTCTATTATTAATAAAAATTTATAAAATAATTTTTAAATTAGTATCTAACCATTACTTACCAAAGTTTTAGTTACTAATAATTTAAATTTTAAACTAGTTTCTAAAAAATTAATTGATACCAATTTAGAATCTAAAGTATTAGTAATTAAAACATTGATAGTTAATTTAGAAATTATTTTATAAATTTTATTAATAATAAAAACTAATTTAGATAAAATAATATATAATTTAGTTAATATAATAACTAATTATTTTTAGTCTCTAATTTTAGTTGTTAATTAATGAATTTTTTATAGTGATAATAAATTAGTGTTCTTTAGGTGATGAATGTATTGATTATGAACGTTGGTTTTCGAAGATTTAGTGAGATTAGTAAAAATATTGAAATTTAAAAATTTGAGAAACAAATAAATCTTTAATTTTTGGATTTGTTTTCCTGGTATCTTATATTTTTTTTTTATCTTTTGAATCATCTTAGAGTATTTAAATTTATTTAACATACAATAAAATGAAAAAAATCTCTATAGATATAATATGGCTTAAATTAAAAAAAAAAAAAAAAGACTTGAACTTACTTACTTAAAATCAGTATTTTGAATCGTAATATCTTGTATAACTCCTCTTTCATAAATTTAGTTAAAGTAAAGGATGTATTTTAAAGAACAAGGTAGTAAATGTTAGCTATATATGACAAAAAATCTTACGAATATATATAATAATTATGATATAATGACAAAAATGATGTGACGGTGTGAACCAATTTTATAATAGTAAGTCGCAAAAATATACTATTCTTCTAAGATTATATCATCTTCAAAATTAATAAATTTCTTCTTTCTTTTAATGCACGTAAGAGGATGCTCTTGCCTAACCTAGATTTGGATTGAGTAGGCAATTAAGCACTAAAACAATTTATTAATTATCATTAACTTCTTTACTCAAAATAACTGCACTTTTTTATTTTCTTCTTTGAGCAATTTTACTACTCATTGCAATGTTCTTTTTTTAATACCATGTTTTTAAGTACTCATCAAACTTCACGTGGGTTTTACTAGTCATAGTAAATAACTTGGTCTGCATTTTACAGTGAGGTCAACGCATGGGTTTATTTTAAAAATATTTTATTCATATTTTGAACGTATTTTCTTGAACGAAAAGAAAAAGTGCTTCTGAAAATGTTAAAAGTTTGAGGCAAAAGTTGTAATCGAAATGAGGTGGAAGTTAAGGATAAAGTTGTTTTTTTTTTGAGATTTTATATTGATTAGAAATTAGCATATTTTATTTTTTACAATGCAAATCCTATCTTATAAGTTAAATTTATAAGTTGAGTTAAGTTTAAAGTTCACTTCTTGACATGATATTAAAGTCCTTTAAAGTCTATTATAGTGAGAGTTTGTTGAGTATATCGTGTCACTTGTTATGAGGTCGTTATCGAATTACTCATAACATATATTTTCACGCACGAGTTGATAGTCTCGGTGTAAGAGGTGTTAGAAATCTCACATCGATTATAGAATAAAATATTTTATTATTTATTAATGGGTACAAATCTCACCTTACAAATCGATTTGATGAGATTGAGTTAGGGTTAAATTCATTTTTTCACAGTTTAAAAAATACATAAAATATATTTTTTTTATATTTATATCTAGTCATCTAATTTTGTATTAATAATTTCTTAGATTGAACCATACTTAAAATTTAGGTTTGAAATATTTGGACTCTTTGTTTTGTAGTTTCTGAGTTTAAGAAATCTATAATTGGTAATTTAACCTAAAAAAAGAGTTTAGTGCAAAGATTGAGCTTTTGTTGTATCAGATGTTGCTCTGTTTGTGACGAGAAAGTGTGAAAAAAAGTGCTTTGTATTCTCACAAATCAAAAGCCAATATCTTAACTTAATCTTTAGCTTCAAAGTCAATCCATCTCATTTTAATTAATATATTTTCCCAATATAAAGTATGTTATTATTTGTGTATATATTACTTATTTTATAACATTCACAAGTCAAAATACAACAGTCCATCCATAGATTTCCATGTTCTTTCACATGTGCTTTTCATTCACTCTTTCATCTTCCACTATTCATAATCAAAATAAATCAATTACTTGCTAATTTTAAAAATTATAAACACTAAATGACTAATTCCATGATTAAATATTTGAGATTATGCAAATTTATTTACTGAAATAACAAAGTATTTATTTCACTTTCAGAAGTTTTGTGAAAGTATTTTGCGATTAAAATCTAATATTGAATATCAATTTGATAATAAATAAAAATTTATTTTATTTTTAATTGTAGAAAACATATTAAAAAAAACGAAAAAAAAGGATTGAATTCTTTCTATAATTTTTGTAAACATTGTGTAATTATGATAGTTAAAACAATAGTTTTATAGAATAGACATTCGGTCAACTACTTCTCAATAAGAAAGGTGTCTAATGAGATATATTAAATATTTTTTTTTTCAATAAAAAATAAAATTAATTAATTAAAGTGAAACATTTTAGGAGTACTCCAATTTTTATACAGAAACCTTACTTACCAAGTGGTGCAGAGAGATTAAAAAACATATAGATATATTTTTTAAACACAAACTAAACAAATTACACTTATAAATAATGCTTAAGAATTGCAACACCACAAAACCTACTATGTTTATACGTTCTTATAATAAATGTAACAATTTGTTTAACAAATTCACTTGTTTAAAAATATTTTTATAGTAATTCTTTCTATTAAAACGCAAAGTAAAAACGATAAAGAAAAAGAGAAATGATACATAAAATCTTATTATTTTATTTATATTTCCCCGTATCTTCTTTTTGTAATTTGTTTACGGACGTGCCTCCTTACCTGGGTGCGAACAACATATGAAAGTACTCGTGTGAATTTTTTCAGCGCAATACGGACCCAGAATAAAATTGCAGAAAATAGGGCGAAATTTCACAAGTTTTGGTAGATGATAGCGTTGGTTTGCACAAAATTTCTGAAAAATTATCCGGAAATAGTTTTTTCCTGCAATTCCACCTAAGAATTTCCACTGAATTTGGGACAAAACGCCACAAATTTCAGGTCAAACGGATGAGTATTCACCCACGAAAAAAATCAAACAGTTTCGCACACAAACGAACATTCCTTTCATCCATGGCAATGATGAATAAAAAGTTTATTGCCAATCTCGTGGGACGAATCTGGGGCTCAAATCTCAGCCAAAACTCAACAGAAACACTGATGAACGTCTGGTAAAAATTTCAGACCAAAATACCCAAGGAGTAAGGCGTAGTAAGTCCCAGATCGAGAGTGAACAAAACTGATTTTCCGAAAACAAAACGTCCTGCTTTTCTTCCCCGTATCTTCTTTTTGTGATTTGTTTACGGACGTGCCTCCTTACCTGGGTGCGAACAACATATGAAAGTACTCGTGTGAACATTTTCAGCGCAATACGGACCCAGAATAAAATTGCAGAAAGTAGGGCGAAATTTCACAAGTTTTGGTAGAGGGATAGCCTTGGTTTGCACAAAATTTCTGAAAAATTCTCCAGAAATAGTTTTTTCCTGATATTCCACCTAAGAATCTCCAGTGAATTTGGGACAAAACGCCACAAATTTCAGGTCAAACGGATGAGTATTCACCCACGAAAAAAATCAAACAGTTTCGCACACAAACGAACCTTCCTTTAAGCCTTGGCAGTGATGAATAAAAAATTTATTGCCAATCTCGTTTGAAGAATCTGGGGCTCAAATCTTAGCCAAAACTCAACAAACACACTGACGAACGTCTGGTAAAAATTTCAGACCAAAATACCCAAGGAGTAAGGTGTAGTAAGTCCCAGACGGAGAGTGAACAAAACTGGTTTTCCGAAAACAAAACGTCCTGGATTTTCTTACTTGTATCTTCTTTTTATGATTTGTTTACGGACGTGCCTCCTTACCTGGTTGCGAACAACATATGAAAGTACTCGTGTGAACTTTTTCAGCGCAATACGGACCCAGAATAAAATTGCAGAAAGTAGATAGAAATTTCATAAGTTTTGGTAGAGGATAGCCTTGGTTTGCACAAAATTTCTGAAAAATTCTCTGGAAATAGTTTTTTCCTGAAATTCCACCTAACAATCTCCACTGAATTTGGGACAAAACGCCTCAAATTTCAGGTCAAACGGATGAGTATTCACCCACGAAAAAAATCAAACAGTTTTGCACACAAACGAACCTTCCTTTCAGCCCTGGCAGTGATGAATAAAAAATGTATTGCCAATCTCGTGGGACCAATGTGGGGCTCAAATCTCAGCCTAAAGTCAACAGAAACACTGACCAACGTCTGGTAAATATTTCAGACCAAAATACCCAAGGAGTAAGGCGTAGTAAGTCCCAGACCGAGAGTGAACAAAATTGGTTTTCCGAAAACAAAATGTCCTGGCTTTTCTTCCCCGTATCTTCTTTTTGTGATTTGTTTACGGACGTGCCTCCTTACCTGGGTGCGAACAACATATGAAAGTACTCGTGTGAACTTTTTCAGCGCAATACGGACCCAGAATAAAATTGCAGAAAGAAGATAGAAATTTCACAAGTTTTGGTAGAGGATAGCCTTGGTTTGCACAAAATTTCTGAAAAATTCTCCGGAAATAGTTCTTTCCTGAAATTCAACCTAAGAATCTCCACTGAATTTGGGACAAAACGCCACAAATTTCAGGTCAAACGGATGACTATTCACCCACGAAAAAAATCAAACAGTTTTGCACACAAACAAACCTTCCTTTCAGCCCTGGCAGTGATGAATAAAAAATGTATTGCCAATCTCGTGGGACCAATGTGGGGCTCAAATCTCAGCCAAAAGTCAACAGAAACACTGACCAACGTCTGGTAAATATTTCTGACCAAAATACCCAAGGAGTAAGGCGTAGTAAGTCCCAGATCGAGAGTGAACAAAACTGATTTTCCGAAAACAAAACGTCCTGGCTTTTCTTCCCCGTATCTTCTTTTTGTGATTTGTTTACGGACGTGCCTCCTTACCTGGGTGCGAACAACATATGATAGTACTTGTGTGAACTTTTTCAGCGCAATACGGACCCAGAATAAAATTGCAGAAAGTAGGGCGAAATTTCACAAGTTTTGGTAGAGGATAGCCTTGGTTTGCACAAAATTTTTTGAAAAATTCTCCGGAAATAGTTTTTTCCTGAAATTCCACCTAAGAATCTCCATTGAATTTGAGAAAAAATGCCACAAATTTCAGGTCAAACGGATGAGTATTCACCCACGAAAAAAATCAAACAGTTTCGACCACAAACGAACGTTCCTTTCAGCCCTGACAGTGATGAATAAAAAATTTATTGCAAATCTCTTGGGACGAATCTGGGGCTCAAATCTCAGCCAAAACTCAAAAGATACATTGACGAACGTTTGTTAAAAATTTCATACCAAAATACCCAAGGAGTAAGGTGTAGTAAGTCGCAGACCGAGAGTGAACAAAACTGGTATTCCGAAAACAAAACGTCCTGGGTTTTCTTCCCCGTATATTCTTTTTGTGATTTGTTTACAGACGTGCTTCCTTACCTGGGTGAGAACAACATATGAAAGTACTCGTGTGAATTTTTTCAGCGCAATACGGACCCATAATAAAATTGCAGAAAGTAGGGCGAAATTTCACAAATCTTGGTAGAGGACATCTTGGTTTGCACAAAATTTCTGAAAAATTCTCCGAAAATAGTTTTTTCCTCAAATTCTACCTAAGAATCTCCATTGAATTTGGGACAAGAAGCCACAAATTTCAGGTCAAACAGATGAGTATTCACCCACGAAAAAAATCAAACAGTTTCGCATACAAACGAACCTTCCTTTCAGCCTTGACATTGATGAATAAAAAATTTATTTCCAATCTCGTGGGACGAATATGGGGCTCAAATCTCAGCCAAAACTCAACAGACACACTGACGAACGTTTGGTAAAAGGTTCAGACCAAAATACCCAAGGAGTAAGGCGTAGTAAGTCCAGACGGAGAATGAACAAAACTGGTTTTCCGAAAACAAAACGTCCTGGCTTTTCTTCCCCGTATCTTCTTTTTGTGATTTGTGAAAGTACTCGTGTAACTTTTTTCAGCGCAATACGGACCCAGAATAAAATTACAGAAAGTAGGGCGAAATTTCACAAGTCTTGGTAGAGGATAGCCTTGGTTTGCACAAAATTTCTGAAAAATTTTCTGGAAATAATTTTTTCCTGAAATTCCACCTAAGAATCTCTTCTGAATTTGGGACAAAACGCCACAAATTTCAAGTCAAACGTATGAGTATTCACCCACGAAAAAAATCAAACAGTTTCGCACACAAACGAACCTTCCTTTAAGCCTTGGCAGTGATGAATAAAAAATTTATTGCCAATCTCGTGGGACGAATCTGGGGCTCAAATCTCAGCCAAACCTCAACAGACACACTGACGAACGTCTGGTAAAAATTTCAGGCCAAAGTACCCAAGGAGTAAGGCGTAATAAGTCCCAGACCGAGAGTGAACAAAACTGGTTTTTCGAAAACAAAACGTCCCGGCTTTTCTCCCCCGTATCTTCTTTTTGTGAACTGTTTAAGGACGTGCCTCCTTATTTGGGTGCGAACAACATATGAAAGTACTCGTGTGAATTTTTTCAGCGTTATACGGACCCAAAATAAAATTTCAGAAAGTACGGCGAAATTTCACAAATTTTGGTAGAGGATAACCTTGGTTTGCACAAAATTTCTGAAAAATTCTCCGGAAATAGTTTTTTCCTGAAATTCCACCTTAGAATCTCCACTGAATTTGGGACAACACGCCACAATTTCAGGTCAAACGGATGAGTATTCACCCACGAAAAAAATCAAATAGTTTCGCACACAAACGAACCTTCCTTTCAGTCCTGGCAGTGATGAATAAAAAATTTATTTCCAATCTCGTGGGACAAATCTGGGGCTCAAATCTCAGCCAAAACTCAACAGACACACTGACGAACGTCTGATAAAAATTTCATACCAAAATACCCAAGGAGTAAGGCGTAGTAAGTCCCAGACCGAGAGTGAACAAATTTGGTTTTCCGAAAACAAAACATCCTGACTTTTCTTACTTGTATCTTCTTTTTGTGATTTGTTTACGGATGTGCCTCCTTACCTGGGTGCGAACAACATATGAAAGTACTCGTGTGATCTTTTTCAGCGTAATACGGACCCAGAATAAAATGGCAGAATGTAGGGCGAAATTTCACAAGTCTTGGTAAAGGATAGCCTTGGTTTGCACAAAATTTCTGAAACATTCTCCGGAAATTGTTTTTTCTTGAAACTCCACCTAAGAATCTCCATTGAATTTGGGACAAGACGCCAAAAAATTCAGGTCAAACGGATGAATATTCACCAACGAACTAAAATCAAACAGTTTCGCACACAAATGAACGTTCCTTTCATCCCTGCCAGTGACAAATAAAAAATTTATTGCAAATCTCGTGGGACGAATCTGGGGCTCAAATCTCAGCCAAAACTCAACAGATACATTGACGAACGTTTGGTAAAAATTTCATACCAAAATACCCAAGGAGTAAGGCGTAGTAAGGTCCAGACCGAGAGTGAACAAAACTGGTTTTCCGAAAACAAAACGTCCTGGCTTTTCTTCCCCGTATCTTCTTTTGGTGATTTTTTTATGGACGTGCCTCCTTACCTGGGTGCGAACAACATATGAAAGTACTCGTGTGAATTTTTTCAGCGCAATACGGACCC
>Ga0123342_1001356_pt1 | contig 41119 bp, 14 predicted proteins | sample Turbeawhitnodule_FD_89960 | JGI IMG/M metagenome (GOLD analysis project Ga0123342, IMG submission 89960) | Root nodule microbial communities of legume samples collected from Mexico - Turtle bean Mexico white nodule | ecosystem: Host-associated > Plants > Roots > Nodule | place: Mexico: Nepantla...
CCAAAACAACCTCTATGGTGCATACATGTTATTAAACAAATTATGTCTATCTTTTTTTATTTACTCATTTTTTAAAATCCACACTGATTCACACAATACGGAATCGTTTCGTTTCGGGATTCAACGATTCTTTGTGCGAATCGCATGATACAACTAAGATTGAGGGACGAAAAAGATTCTTCACACGATTCGTATCGTGGGAGGGTGAAACCGTATTGTTTCGTACGATATGTATCGTGAATCGTAAGATACTAACTACTATGGTTCTGTAGTATAAAGTCTTCTGATTAGGTGCAAAATTAATTTAACTTGTAAAATAGCAAAGGTTCCCATGCTATTCTTCCCCCTTTTTTGCTTGGTATGCCCTTTTTACAATCTGGCATTGAATGCATGAATTATTTGATACTGATATTTTGCTGTATTTTATATAATAACTTGCTTGTGTTACAGCCAGCACTGGTTCATTTCAAGATTAGATGGCGCCTCTGTTACAGCTGGTGGATTTCCGCCCCAAAATGACAATGTTCTGATTGTTACAACTTCCTCAAATAAAGTCTATGCACTTGACGTAGAGGCGAAGCAGTTAGGAGAATGGTCAAAACGACATACTTTTGCTCTTCCTAGAAGATACCAGGAATTTCCTGGTGAAGTTATTGGGCTTTCATTCCCTCCAGTAGAAGCTTCATCTTCTCCAACGGCAATATCATCTTCAGTTGTTGTTTACAGCTCCAGGTATGCCTTTTTCTTTTCCTTTTTAATACGAAGTTGACAAATTCCATTTGTGAAATTATCAAATTAAATGTGAAAAGTGCATCTTTTATGAAAGAAGTTTTATATATGTAATAATGACCCTATTAATTTGTTACTTGTGACCCCTTAATTTATCTTTTAGGTATTCCTGTATGAAGTATTACATGCTTTTTAGTTAGTCCGTGATATACATAGTTTTTTAGAATTTCGAAAGAAACATTTGCTCATACGTTAGTTTCTGTTTTTCTTGGTATCTTCCACAATCAGACAGTAATGTCTGTTGGTTTCAGACACATGATAAATGGAAAGTAAACCCTTAAGTCAGTTGGTTCCAGAGTTGTGATATTATTAACCTTTCCTGATTCAAAATAGGAACTACAAAATATTTTTGTTTTTCTATTTATTTATTTTTGAACCATTTTCTCATGTTTGAATATCATTCCATGTTCAGGGCAATGTGCTTGATTGACTTTGGGTTGCCTGTGGAGCAAGATGAAGGTGATAACACTCAAGATTCGAGGGCTGGGAATTTCCAATATTTTAGTGTTACGAAGGGGACTAAACATAGTAAGAGGAAGTTTGAAGTTTTACCAATAGAGAAGCCTGTTAGGAGGAACTTTCAAGTTCTACCATTAGAGAATCCTGTTTTATTTTTAGCTCATACTTCAAAAAATTCCTTATTTATAGTAGACAAACCCTGGTTGCAAGTGGTCAAGAGTTTAGAAGCCCCACCAGTCCACAGACATATATATGGGACATGAGCTTTAAGCAACTTAGAATTGTTCTCAGCTTTGAGGGGATATATGATGGGGATAAAAGTCCCTTGTTTTTCTTTTTTGTCTCATCATGGTTGGGATCTAGAATCGTGTATTGTGTTATCATAATCAATTTTGTTCCATTAGTAATAGCTTCAATTTACATTTTTTTATTTACGCAGTCTGTACTTTTACTCTTATTCAATTCCCAAATTAATTTTGGCTTCTTTATCCATTAGTATCTTGACACTTCTAATACTACATGATTAATATGTAATTAACATTTTATATAAACAGTTTGCTGTATAAACAAGGGCATCATTATGCAGTAGTAATAGCTATTGTTTGGTCCAAATATGATATAATATCATAACAAGCTTTTTGCGTTTTACTTGAACTTATTTCCTTTTAATTTGGCAGTTCTTATTCTTCTTTTTCTCTGAAGTATTTTAAAAATTGGAAAAATATTATATTACAAATGCCTAGTATACTGACCGGATCGAGTAAATTAATACATGGTAAAATGAAACTTTCTGTAAACTGAAGATGAGGCGTTGATTGGAAGGGGAGAGCTCGTATCTAAGCACAGCTTTCACAGGAATAGTTGCAGCAACCGCGCATTATGATTTATTTCAGTCGTATTTCACATCTAATAACGATACATGTAAATAAAATTAGAAGAATATCATTAAGGCTTTTAAAGTTTTTCTCGTCATTAAGAAACTTGTGTAAGAATTGTGTTTGGAAGAATCTGGAACAAACTTAAATTTTTATATTTAGTGTTTTCTAATTCTGTCTACAACTTGGAAAGCTACTTGAGTCTTCCATGGTAGGCACTGAAGGGGAGTTCTAACTCTGTAATTTCCAATTACAAACATGAATTGAATAGTACACAATAAAGTAAGAATGACAGGTGAAATAATGTGTTTGTCCGTTTCCAAATATCCGAGTTATTTCGTAATAGATCCATGCAGTTGGTTGGAGTCTGAGGATATAAAAACTACGAATAAAAGATTTTGTTGGATATCCTACCAAAACAAATGTTCAATAATTGTACCGAGTGTTATGAATGGATGAGATTTGAAGTGGGATAGTTTTCACAAGGTGGTGGGGCTGCTCCGAAAATGAAGCTTGGCTTTTGGTTTCATTTGGATACATTGTCCATTTTGGGTGTGAAGCTAAGTTACCTTGCCACATTTACCCACCCAAAGTGGTTGTGAGCTAGGCTGGCAGTGGCTGAACTTAATAAAGTGGGTCACTACTCATTACTAGGCCTTTGGATTTGATATATGCTCCATGGTGCTGAGGTGAGTGGTGAAGTGACTTTTCCTTTTTCTCTGCCCTCTCTCGCTAGCTGTGTTGAGTGGTGAATTAGTTAATTCAGTTTTGTGTTTATTATTACTGGAGAAAAAGGAAGAATAGTGAATACCATATGAGGAAGAGTTTGTGAATAGTATCAAAAGAAGACGACCTGGGAGGACAGAAACCTTATTCAGTTTCCTATATTCTCTTAGGTTGCTCCCAATAGCATAGGCAGTAGCATACGAGCAGATTAAAAAAAAAGGTAAAATTACAACATAAGAGCTTTTCTTTTTCAATATTTTCGAGGAAAAAAAAAAAAGAAGAAAAACGAGTTCCTTTTGCTAGACATTCAGTAGCTTCTCTCCTTTGACATCCATTCTTCTGGTCTCTCTTTCCACAGCAATGCAGCAACAACAGTGACATGGGCTACAGCAAACCAACTCATTTCCCTTCTTCATCAAAACTACCTGATCACAAGATTTAACAAAACGCTTCTTAGCATATTTTCCTATCAGTCTTTTCTCAGTAACAAAACAAAGTGTTCAGGGCAAATGGATCTTCACCTTGTTCCTCTGAGGCAAGTTTTCCAGCTAGAGACCTCTCCAAGAAACTAAAGTGCTTCTGGAATTTTGTCTTTTTCTGCATAGATCAACAAATTTAGCTCAACGCAGTGAAAACTGTGCATGCAAAGGGCTAATAGTTTTACTTATAACATAATGAAAAAATTTGATAAAACAATTAGCATTAGAACTTGAGCTGTACCTTTATTCTTGTTGCAGATACACATTGAGAAAAATCCAATGCACTCTCCTCCACTGCTCCATTCCCCGGGAAACTTTCTTGCTTCTGCTCAACAACAAAAGAACCAACCCATTAGCAATTTTTTTTGGCTGCTAAGGAGAAACTATAGGCGCATACATATTTTTGTGAGTGAAATTAACCTTGTGACTCTCCACGGGACAGTTGAAGAAAGGAGAGCTGGCAGTGTCATCGAGAGGTGAAGACTGGTGACTTCTGCCATATTCTTTTACCTTCTTCTTTTGGTATTCTTTGGGTGTAGAAGAAAGGCAAGGATACCAATTCTGACAATAGTATTCATTATCATAATGTGGAGGTCCAGAAGAAGCATCAGAGACCATGGATAAATCTTCCTCAGACTCCTCCATTCTTGCCTCCTTTCCTTCATACTCCACCACCCCACCTCTCCTCTGGAAGTAATTTTCAGAAAGAGAGGATTGGTCCAAATAATGGGTCCAACCGGATTCACTACCACTACTGTACTGTGAAGCAGAAGAAATATGATAATCCATTCAACCCTTCTTTCTTCTAGTATAACTAGGCACCAAGGTTGGTGTTGTTTTTATAGATGTTCAATATGTCTGATATGAAATATGATCAAGTGAAAGACCAAAGATCATATAGTGGTAGAGGACCTAGAGGTAGCTACTTTGCTCTATTTCCTTGTGTCTCTTACCCCTTGTGCTTCTTATGTAGTTCTTCTTCTCAGCATGAGTAAAAAAAGGAGTAAAAGGAGAATTGATAAAAAAAAAAATCATTAAACTAAGAGGGAGAAAGAGAGAGGAATTGCACAAGAATTCTAAACTGGTTCTGTCCTTTTGCACAATCCTTTCGCCTTCTTATTTTATCTTTATGCGAATGAATCAATATTGCCAGTTGGCCTTGTGAACGTGTGTGTACGAGAGTGTCTGCTAGTGAAAGAGTGAGAGAATGTGATAAGGCGAGAGATTATGATTTATGGCACCATTGCTTTGCATTACCATGCTCCCATCAAAACATAGTGCTGTCCTTTCAGGACAAAGTTAATCTTAATTTGGCCAAGTCACAACTAATGATGCTTTAATGATTAGATTTTTGTTTCTATTAATGGTCACTAGCCTTGCAATTTGACTCCACAATAAATGCACTCTGCTCCCTCTCCTAAGGCTTTTCTTATCTTCTTCCACACCCTCAAATATTGTGTGTGCTTTGCAACAACCAACAAACTATGGTTTCTCACTTCATTTATTTTTCATTTTTTTCCACATTTTGCTCATTCTATATGCCACGAATCAATATTTAACTCTCAAGTGAAGTTCCCCAGTTTTGAATTGTCATGTGAGGGAGGGTTGCTTTGGTTTCTTTCCCCTTTTTCCAGCTGAAACTGGGGAGCTCAGAAAGTACCTAGAACATGACATGCCTTACTAAAAAGTTTGAGGGTTTACAACTTCACTAGTTTTTTATGTGTATGATTGACATAGTGGAACTATCTCAAGTGATTGTTTAGTTTAGTTTGGTTATTCATTTTGACATAAATTACTATCTTGAGTAGTTGCTTCTTCTCTCGTACTACAAGTTCTATAAATGTAAGTCTCCTCATAGAGCTAGACAGACCCACGTTTCATTGAAAGAAACCACTAATGAGCACCTGATTTGAATGTGTCACTAATGACAACCCTCTGTGCTTACAATAAAATATGGCAGGTTACTTGAATTCTGTGTTCTCTTAATGCTTATTTTCTCTCTTTAGTCACAAGACCTTTTACCTTCCCATGTTTTCTAGGACTACTTCTATTCTACCTTCTCACAACTCCACTCACTTTTGACCCCAGAACATTTTAGTCACATTCTGATATTTAAATCCACATTCATGAAACAGATGAAACTTTGTTCCACATGATTCATCATTTGTGTAATGAAACATGTAGTTCAGTCAGGGAGACACCTTCAATTACTAGCTAAATGTTGAGTTGTTATGTAAACACACCCTTAATTAATAATCTAAACATACCCTTAATCTAAACATACATTGAGTTGTTATGATTTGAACTGGAAAATGTTACCCATGTGGTATCACATAGTTTCCCCAATAAAGATAATTGAAAGTTACGTAAGAGTGAAATTTAATGCAGAAAGTGAACCACTCAAGGCTTGAGAGGACAGTGTACAAAAGATAACCATGAGGGTGCAAGGGAGTTGAGAGAGTACAATTCAGATTCAGAAATGGCACGCAGGTACAATTTGCTCCTAGTGACAAAAACTCACCTCGTCCAAATGGTAGAAAATCCATCTAGTACTTAGGACAAGCCTATGCCCCACAGAGTGGAGAAAATATTGTCACATTTGGGTAACATTAGCCTTGAAATCTGATATGTATGTAGCTCATTGCATGTACTATGCAAGGGTTGAAACCATTCAAACCATTCAACAGTAAAAAAACAAAGAAACAAACAATTGTTTAGAATCAATCAATCAATAAATAAACCTTGCTTTTCCTAGATTGGTTTCATGCCCATTTACTATATAGAATTAATGAATTAAAGAAAATTAGTGAGTGACCCTACCACATTTCAATAAGCCATTGAACCTCTCTGTATCTTTTTATTTTTTGTTGTGTGGATTGACAATGAAATGTGACTTTATGTAAATATCATAGGGCCACTACATGATTCTGGTCTGACTCCAATTGGTCCCTCCCTTTTAATACAATGTGTCCCTTTGCAGGTTTCTAATGCATTCTTCTCTGTTAAGCACTGGGCTTATTCATCTCAATCTCAATCTCAATCTCAATCATGTGTCTTCCTCTACAACCTTCCTCTCTAACCCATCTTAAATAAACAAACAAAAACACTGTTATTATGTGAATGCAATCATCATGGAATTTAGGACTCAGGACCCCAATGTTCATGTAATCACAACCAACCACAACATCATCATCATGCTCTTCTCCTTCCCTCTTTTCTGCCTTTTTATAATGGAATTTCTTGCAGTAAACATCTTTTCTCCTTTCATTCTCACCAATCACAAATATACACTCACACCATTCAACTCAAATCCAACTCTTCTTTTTCAATCTTTGTTAGTATTATAAGCCTGTACCACTGATGTAAGCATGATTTTAAGCAAGAACTAAAAGTACTGTGTTTTTTTGGTTACAATCAAAGTACTTCTTTTGGAAAAGTCTCATTTTCCATCTGAAAATCAAGTCACAATATGGCAAGGTTTATTTAGTCTTTCTGTATTTGATTTCTCTTTTTTAAAAAACATTTCTTTATTAAATAGTTATTCTGTATAGTTTTCATTTTTTTTCTTCACTCAGTGTCTTTACATACTATACATACCCTTTTAATCTCTATGTATTGTGAGAATTTTATTAAGTTCTTCTAAATATAACTAGTTTCCATTAGTCCTCCTCCTAAAGGGGTGTGCACATAAACACCAAAAATATGTTTTAACCAAATTTGTTCAAAGCAAAAAAAATTATAGATAAAAACAACTATAAGGGTTACATCTGAAAGAACTTATTTAAGAAAAGCCTCATGTCCAATATTAAAATAGTGGATAGTTAAGGTTAATCAAGTGTTTATCTATATGTTTTTTATTAGCAACTTCTAAATGTAATGAGTTTTTCATCCCATCTTCTTAAGTATTACCACTTTCTTATTTAGCCTCTAAAAAAAGAATACTAAAAATAGAAAGAAATCTTTAATAATGAGAATGGTTTTGATAGAGATATAATTAAAAATAAAAAAAAAATGAAAACATCAATTTTTTTTATAAAAAATAAACATGGCAATAAAGGGTGGCCAATCAAATATTGTCCACGTACATAGGAACAGTTCAAATCATGATGTATGACTCATACGTTATTTATACTGTTATAGTGATGCACTATCAACCAAAAGAAAGAGAAATTGAAAAGATAGAAAAAGACACTAAAATAATACTCATGACATGTCTGCAAAATTCGATTTAAGTTGATAGGGAACATATTCACATTTTACAATATGAATAATTTGAAAACTAATTTAGAACTTAGTCTCTAGTTTCTTTGATTTTCTTTCACTCTTCAATTCTCGTTTTTGTAAATTTTAAGTTCGGATGGATGACAGTTGCAAAAAAAACACTTCGACATTCTGGTGAAATTGATTATGATGTATTTTATTCTCAAAATTTGTGTTTACTTATATGATTATCATGAACCGTTTGTTATTGGACAGAATCAAAACTTAGAATCATAACTAAGAGTGTATTACCTAATATTTGATTATTTATTAGTCTTGTTAGTCCTATGTTTAGACATAATGAATTTGGTTGTATCGGTTGACACTAATCTAGTGCTTTCCAACTATCGATTCTCCTAAATTGATTATGCTAAATTTTTGGAGTCATCTTTAAGAAAAAAATGAAAATAATAGCCATGACAGTGATGAGGAAAGGTACATGATACCTTTTCATTTTGATTTGCTAATGCAAGTAGCAGAGAGTAATATACATGACAGTGTATGAGCATGGGTTTTTTTCCAGCAGCACAAAGTTTTGCTAGTTTGGTCCCCTTTCATATGGCAAAGTCAAAGATTGGTTATTGCAACAGTGTCTAACCACACACTACAAATTCAAAGTCTTGCTCCCTTTTTTCCACTATCAACCTTTCTTTCCCTTTCACACCCCATCAATAGTACAAATCACAAACCATCAAAGTCAAATATTAAGCTTCAATTTCTACCAATCTAGGCAAAAGGGTCATTAGGTGGAGTTGGATGGTTGTGAATTCTACCATCTGTGCATGCTCCAAAAGGGACAATTAACAAGTCCACCACATGTTCATAATCATCTGATCAATTAGTAATAATTGCAAGTGTTTGATGATTAAGAACTCCTCAATCTATGCATTAAGTCTGCAATTATTAGTTATTTAGTGGAATATTGGTATTAATGAATGAATGAGAGATGATGGAAATGGTGGTTGTGATGAATGAATGAGTTGTTGTTGTTGTTGTTCTTGGTCCTTCTCACAAAAAGTTGAGTCAATCTGAACTCTGAAGCTTTGACAGTGGTGATAGTAAAATGGCAACCAACCCTGAAGGGGTAAACTCCCACACGTACTTGTGTCAGCTATCTAAGGACCACAACCACTCATCTCAATCATTTTCTTTTTTTCCTCTTTCCATTGCTGTAAAACATTTAAACCTATACTATGTAAATTTAATACCATCTTTTATTATTCTATGTTTTAATTGCTCCAACATATCTTTTCTTTTAACATGTTTTTCTTATAGATATTTCAAAATTTAATAATATTACAACATATTTTTATATTATAATTTTAAGGGATATAAAAATTTCATACCTCACAAACATTAAACGTAAGTACACAAAGAGCTGTTAATATTTAGGTTTCATATAAATGGATGAAAAATTCATTTTATAAGGTTGAGTTAAATTTAAAATTTACTTTTTAATATGGTATCAGAGTCATTTCGTAATGTTCGTTTGTTGAACTTATCAAATTACCCGCTATCTAATCATTATTGGACCATAGTTCCACACACGAGTTATTAGCCTTGACGTGAGAGAGGTGTGTTGGAGAGCTCACATCGACTAGAGATTAAGATATTTCACAGTATATAAGTAGATATATATCTCACCTTATAAGTCAGTTTTATAAAGTTGAGTTAGACTTAAAGTACACTTCTTAATAAAAATCACTTTAGATACTAATAATTTTTATATCTAAATTTAGTTATTATTTAATGATTATCTTCTAATGTTTAGCCGACTTTATTAAAATATTTATTAATATTATATTAAATTATGAATTTTAAGTTTAATTTAATCTTATAAAACTAATTTATAAAAAAAATTTGTTTGCCTTACTTTTATTTATATTTATAGTAATATAAGATATTCTAGACTACCTAATACAAAAGTATACATTTTTTAACCATTACATAATTCATCAAATTTTATCTATCATATGTTTAATAGTGTTTACATATTAATATATTAATTTACCCTTATGCATTTAACCGTACAATGTATGAAAATCAAAGAAAAAATATAAAACATGAAAAAACATTGAATGATAAAATTATGCAAGGATAATTAGATGATAAAATATATAATTAAACTTAAATGTAAGATGTGACATTTTTATTTTATCGTTTTCAAAAATAAAAAAGTTAAAACTCTAATATATAGAACATATCAATTTGGAATTATTTATAATTAGTTAATTTGTGTGGGAGTTTCATTATCCTACATCATATTTAAGACTTTTTCTGCAATTTTTAATATAAGGCAAGAGTCTTATAAGATTAACACTTTTTTATTAATATTTTATTTGGTTGTGAGAGAAATATATATTTTCAAGAAAAAAAAATTATTCTTACAACCTATTGTATGATCTCTACAATGAAAATGCTTTTACCTCAATATCTTTTAATTTCCTATATTTAAGTACCTTATATATTTTTATTTTTTTCTTGCTTAATTTTATTATTTTCATATACATTTATGTAAAAAAAGGAAGAAAATGAAAGAAGCAACAATTTTGTCCTCTTGTAAAAATGATGGTAAAGATTAATTATTCTAGACAAATACAATAAGTTATACAATAAATGTTATGCAATGAAAGGAACAAAAAATAAAAAAAAGTGATGAAATTGATTTTTCAACATCATCATGGTACTTTCTTTCCGTCTAATTTTAACTTTTGGAAACAGCTTTTTAATTTTGTTTGTCTTTTGTGAAGGACTTAACCTAATTCTACTTTCACTCTTATTTTGCTATTGCTGTAATTTCACAACATTCAATAACTACTTTCTCTGCTATTTTTTATGTAATCTTTTTAACCATTATAATCACCTTTGCCAAAATTAATTATTGACACTATTTTCATTACAAATTAAATAAAAATTAATTCTAAAAATAAAAAATAATTAATTATTATATTAATTAAATTATATATTATTTTATAGATTAAAAAAATTATTTGTATTTAAAATAATTTATATTATTAATAAAAAATTAAATTTATTTTTAAATTGGTATCTAATTTGCTTTAGTACTAAAGTTTTACTACTGATAGTTTAGATTCTAAAATTGGTAGCTATAACCTTAATAACTAATTAGACATAAACTATTTATTAATAATAAAAACTAATTTAGATACCAATAATTTTTTTAATTTTAAAATAACATATAATTTAGTTGATATAGTAACTAACTATTTTTTAAAATTGATTTTTTTAGTTCATATCTTAAATTATTGTAATTAAATCTTGTGTTTATGTAATTTTAAAACTAAATCCAATTAATTTGGAATAAATATATGATGACAAATAAATTAAATTATTCTAGTTTTCCTTATATTTTATATTTACTAAACAAATAATTTGACACTATAATGTATACCTTAATCCACATTTCGTAACATGCTACACTAAATAACACACTACAAGAAAATCATTAAATAGTAACTAAATTTAGAAAAAAATAAAATTAGTCATTATATATGGATTAAATTATATACTAATTTAGAGATTAAGAAATTATTGATATCTAATGTGATTTCTATTATTAATATAATAGTTTCTAAATTAGTATCTACTTTAGTTATCAAAGTTTTATCTACTAATATTTTAGATTCTAAATTAGTCTCTAAAAGATTGATAGAGACTAATTTAGAATATAAATAGTTAATAGTTAAAACTTTGGTAGCTAATATTTAGAGACAAATTTAAAAATTATTTTATAAATTTTTATTAATAATAGAAACTATTTTAGATACCAATAGTTTATAAAATGATTTCTAATATAATCAATATAATAATTAATTATTTTAGTCTCTAAAGTTAGTTTTTATTTAATAATTTTCTTGTAGTCAATACACGATATACTCTGTGTTTTAATATTTTTTTAAGAAACTAAAATTAATAATAGTAGTTACATAAAAGTATTGGATGGTCTGTGATATATTATATTGTTGAAAAATATTAATGAATTGTAGTATGTTATGATGTTGAAATATATGTGCACTTATTTTTAGCACTTGAATAATTTATTTTAAAATATAATTAAAGGTAAAATAGAAATATGAAATATGTCTAACAAAAAGAAGAGAATTTTTCTATGTATATTATTATGGATAAATGTAGTATAATTAATTAATTTTTCTTCTTGAATATTTTCCCTTTGTTTGAAATTTTACTAGAAAACAAAGGTTTGGGGGTGTAATTGTATCATATTTATAAAATACTTAAGTTTCTGAGATTTTATACATAGAATAAGTGTTGTATATGTAAAAGTAAAAAATGTCTTCGAAATTTCACTCCAAATAAGTGTATCATATGAGACTATATTAGCCTTTTCCACCAAAAAGTTTAGATGATATTACTTACATTATTTTAAATTTTTTTAAATGTTAATTTGTGAAAAAACTAACATATTTTGTGGTGTTATTTAACTATAAAACTGCATCACCTTATATAAACAAATGCTTAAATTCGATTAATTTCAAGCTTTAAAATTTTATCGAGAAAATTACAACTTTTAAATTTTAACTTATATAAAGGATATCTTAAATTCTATTAATTTTAAGTGTATATTTTATGCAAACATTCCTTTTATAGTATTTTTGTTTAACATTCATTGTCTCTCATCATTGCATCATTTAAAGAAACATGTACACTTTTGATGAGTCAATGTTTAAATTATATAAATTTACAATATATTAAAAATTTAAATTTTGTTTTTTTTTTTTCAAATAATCACTATTATTCTTAAGAAAGTTGAATAACGCTTGTGATAAACAATCTTAAAAATCCCTGTTATGAATGAGTATTATTGTTAAGAATGAATGTTATGAGTATTAACTTTTCTAATGAATATGTGTGAAGTTTATTATGATTATTTATGAACTACAATTTTTTTATAAAATCAAGAGAATAAAAAAAAAGGTACAAAATTGTGAATAAAAATTACATATAATACCTCTTTGAAAAGAATTACAGAGTGAATGTTAAAATAGCAAGGATTTAGATTATTCATAATTCAGTTTTTGGGTTTGTGTAATTGTTACCTTTATGAATTTCTCACCTCCTAGTTAATTAATCAGAATATATAACTTTTTTTTTATGTTTATTTATTTTTATATTGGTCTTTGATAACATTGAATTTATACCTATTATTCATCTATTAGTATGGTGTCGGTGTGCTGCAACATATGGTCCTGTCATCATCGAAGGGTCCATATTAGAAAAAATAACTAACTAGTTATATAATATAAAACTATACTATATAATATAAGTTAACGTCATCATCAATGCTAACAAAATAAAATAAATTGAGTTGCATTAACAGATAATATACTAAATTGGCTTAAATTTATGAAGAAAGGATATATAATATCTTTGGTTAAGTCATACACTCTATATAGAATAATCTTTATATAAAAATATAATAAAAACTAATGGTTTTCTAATTGTGTAGAATAGAAAATCAAAACACCATCTTAAAAATAAGTAATTCTTTTATATATATATATAAATAAATAAAAGGGAGAACATGTACCTTTCTCTATATGATATGAATGACTATGATTTTTTTTTGTTGTGATAAATGTTTTTTTAGTGAGAAATGTTTTTTTAGTGTTATGGAGATCTAAATTCAATGTATGTTTCACTCCCTTTGACTCTCTATTTTATGATTTGTTTATTTTTTTATGGATGTAGATAGAAAAATCGTACGTACTTGTGAGAGAGAATCTTGTATATGTATTAGTGGTTTGTATAAATATAAATTTTATTATTTTGCTATACCCATCAAATAACAATCATTATTCGGAAACCACTTCTTAGTAGCTCAATCATTGTTTTATCTTTCATTATTAATTTTTTTAATTACTTTCTTTAATTAACAAGTCATACGACTTTCACATGAGACAAAACCTTACATTCTCTCTCTTGACTTATGTGACGTTGTATACACTTATGAATAAAAAAACAAATAGACTAAACAAAAATAAAATGTGCATTAAGAGATGAAAATATTCTTTTTATTGGGCACATCATAATTTCATAAACAAGAATAAGAACTAATTCGAGTTATCATAGTTGTACGTCACTCAATTGACATATTCTTTTCCATGTACCACAAACTAGATTTCTTCCTAATGTGAACATAATGAGGAACTCGTAATTGGTTCAACATAATGTCTTTATTCTAGACAATACATGTTTACATTATTCAAATATAATTATGCATGCAATCATATAGAATAGATAATCAGAAATATATTATAATTGATCTCAAAATGTCAATCGTCTATCATAAAAGAAACATAATACTCAACATTCATTCTTAATAATAATACTCATTCATAACACATTCTACGAATATTTTGGACGATCATCTTTTATGATAAAGTATTTCAACTCTTTATAGTTAACACTTTTAGAGTACTTGTCGTTCTTAGAGAAATATACTACTTTGGAGTTATCATAATACATTTGGTCTAACAATACGGTTGACAATTCCAAATCCTATAATAAATTTTCTCGACCAATTATTTTGAATTGTAACCTCAAAACATGTTACAAATTCAACTTTCATGATGAATGCAGTTACAACAAACTGCTTTACATTTTTCCATGATAATTCTCTTCCGGATAAAAGAACTACATAACCAAAAGCAGATTTATTATATATCCACACATTTAACAAGTTTGGCCTTATAACTTTCAAGTTTGCCATGAGAGTCACTTTAGTCTTAAAAACTCACTTACGACCACTTCTCTTACAAATTTCTTACGATTTTACAAGGTTTCAAAACACCATGATGTTTCATGAACCAACTATTTTTTCATGACATTTAACCATTTATCTAAATTATCATAATTTACGACTTATAAAACAATTTCATCATTATCATTAATATTTTTAGTCACTTTTTGACTCGTATAAGTCATATGAAATAGTTGATATATTTCTCTTTTAAGACCTCCTTAATCTTATTTCTTGTAGTTGTTCTACAATAGACTTACCATTTTGAATTATGACATTGTATTGTGTTGCTCTTTCTTTTTCAATGTCATTTGTCACAATAATTAAAATTAAAGTTACACTCACTTCATTGCTATAGTCAGAAAACAAAATTAGATCTAATATCACATGTTATAAGTCGATTAAACATATATATGATATTAGAATAATATCACAACGTTTCTATTCACATCAATTTTGCCTCAGACATTGTTTTTGCTACATAAAATAGGTTTTCATACTAATATATGTCCTACGATCCTATCCATAAACTTTGTAGTTTGCTTTAATATTTATTTAATTTTAAAAAAAATTCTACCATAACATTTAATTATTGTAGGTGTTGAAAATGGTCAAAGACCAATAATATACAAAATCCTAAATGAAGACTTCTGAACTTTGGATTAGGCACCCCTAAAATATAAGTCCATTTCAAAGGATAAAGTACATACATTTGAAGTTTTAATTATATTAAAAAAACAGCAAATTTGTTGTTGTGAAAACATCACAATCAGAAACAACAAAAGAAATTCCAAATTGATGTGTCACAGTGGTGATGGCTGAATGCAGAAAAGGAAAATTGACACTGCTGCTCAACAGAATGGGGAATTAGACGCTTCACTCAGGTGCCAACCAATGAGGATTTACACAACAAAATATCATAAAAATATGTGAATATTTCCATAAAGTAATGCTACATTATCATACAAATAATTGTCAACATTAATGATAATAATAATTTATGATGAGATGCCAGTATTTAAAGTGTAAGTGCATTGTGTATATACTTTCTAATATATTTAAATTGAATTAATGTATATAAAAAGAAACAAAAATGACAGTCGGAAAAAAAAGTAAAAACCAGTGTGGTGCAAAAGGTTAGTATGGCCAGTTGTAGTACGAAAAGGGGTTTGAAATTATGATTTATATGAGTAATAGGAAAATAAAATCTCATCCTAGATATTGTCCGCTTTGAAAGTCGGTGTTCCGTCACAGTTTTGTTTAGAAAAAATGTCTCGGTGGGTTGAGGGAGGAGGGAGTATATAAACTGACATTGACCTCGATTCCTGAACTGAGACTATATTGGCATAAGGGAAAAAAAATTGTTTAATTTTAAGAAAAAAATTGTTTAATTATAATATAATGCTTAGTGTTTTACAATTTGATTAATGTAATTTTAAAATTATTCTATTTTAATAAAAAAAATTTCTTCGAGTTATAATATAATGTAAGTCAGTATTTTATAATTTTAATATGGCTAATGTAACTTTAAAATTATTCCATTTCAATCAAAAATTATTTTTCTTTCTAGATATGATATGGCGTATGATTGTAAATTATGAGGTATTTTTCTTTCTAGTTATGACATGGTGTATGATTGTAAATTATGAGGTTCAGACACGTTTCTTAAATGGCGTGTCCATGTCGGACATACGTAGCAGACATCGACATTCGTAAGATACATATATGTGAAGTGAAGTGTCAAATTAAAAAAATATTTGTGAGATTTTTGAGAAATCTATAGCACAATGTCTATGTCGTATGAATGTGTGTGCTGTGCTGCATAGATTATTAATAGCTGTCTCGAAAAAAAAAGCTAAATTATTTTGAAAATGAAAGAAGAAGTAAGAGAGATTTTAATAAGGAGGAATGGATGAGAGTTAGAGAAAAATAGTGTGAATAATGATGGAAAAGTGTAAGAGAGAATAAGAATAAGAATAGTAATAGCAACATATCAGCTGCCTCCACTGCATCTCACTCTCAAACGAAGATCCACTTTCCACTGCCCATGTTTTCCGGCTCATAATATATTTATAATAATAATAATTACATTTATAAATTAATAATATTAAAGATAATTTACTCTAAATAATTATTCTTATGTAAATTTTATTTTTTTAATTTAATTTAATGAAAAAAAAAATTCTTACACTTTTACATACATAAAAAATGTCAAATAATTCATATTTCTCTTTTAGTCGAATTTTTTATCATAATACTTTGTGATAAATATCATACTTTATCATTATTTATTCTAAACTCATTTTAAATATAAAGATAATATAATAATCTAATAAATATGAGTTCTAGAGTGAAAGATTTTGCAACTTAAAAAGATTATGAAAATCTCTTGGAAAGAAAAGATTGAACATGGATTTTGTTTCTTTAAACAGTTAGAATAAGTTTTGATTTATGGATTAATATAAAAAATTAAAGGCAAGTACATAATATAAGTTTCCTTACCTTAAAAATAGACAACACTTGATTTTATCACAGTTGCACTAGTTTCCTATTTGGCGTTTTAGAATTCCACTCATTTTTAATACATGTTTTTATCTTTGATACAATTTTTTAAGTTAAATTCTATTTTTTTTTCTTTCATTTCGGATCTCATTTTTTTTCTGCCATTTGAATTTTCAGATTTAAAAAATAATGTAATTTTAATCCAATCATCAATATTTTATTTTTTTATTATGGTCAAATTAAATCTTGGACCTCATATATACTATAAAAAATTAATTTAATATAAAAAATAAGCATAAGCAAAATTAAAAATTTGACTACAAATTGTAATTTTTTAAAAATTTGAAAACTAAAATCATAAAAAAACATCAAGAATTAAATGAAAACTAAAATTTGAATGTAAAATTTAGTTTTTTATTAAATTATAATATTTAATATAACTATTTTTTTTTAAGAAACTATCCAAATACATTTTTCACTTTCATTCTAATAAGAGAATGACTAGAGGTGATAATGCAGGTCGGACTACATAGGTCAATCTGTCGCTCGTCAATCCATAGAAAAAAAATAGAAGACTATGTTGTGTATTTTAACCTATTGATCCACTTAGATTGTTCGACATAACTCGCAACCCAAAGTATTAACGATATGAGAGAACAAAATTAATCCAAAATGTCAAACTCGGTATAAATAGTTCAAAACGGTTAATTCAACCCACATTAATATCTATATCAACAAAATAAAGTGCATATATGATTCCATTAATTAATTTTTAGTTCTTGAGGTCTTCTAAATTTAAATTTAGAGCAAAAGGTGAACAATTTTAATTCAATTTCAAAACGTTTTTACCTCAACTTTTTAAACTAAAAAACGTAGTTATTTTATATATTAGATGTAAACAAAATGGTTCTATTCTCATATCTATTGAAAGACAAATTTATTTTCTGCTCCAGCCATGATAATTTTGGCTACCATCATCGTCTTTCCACTGTTACTATTATGCTATCACTGTAATTATTATTACTTTTACTCTTTTTTTTATATTTTTACGGAAAAACCTGATTTAAATATAAAGTCGATTTCTATGAATAATTTCATAATCTTTTATGTCAAATTTAATTGAAATTAAACAATGATAATAAAATTTATAGTTTAATATATTTTGAAGAATATATGCCATCTATATATAAAATCATAGATTTAATTTGATTCCCACCTTCAACCAATTTTTACTTGCAAAACATTTTAATTCTCCAAAATAATATCATCAAAATTTAATTTTTCTGTCCATCATAGACATAATTCAACCTCTTAACCTTAGTTCAGTTTATAACACTAATATCATAATCTCTAGACGTAAAATCTCTGACCGTTTCTCATTTTAGATGAACTTTTAGAAAATATATATTTTTAATAAAAAAATATATTTCAAAATAATTATAATGTAATTAAAAATTATGAAATACAGAAAAAATACCCTTAAGAAATTAATTTTGGTTAATAATATGAGAGCATTTCCAAAACACTGTTTCTGAAACAAAAAAGGGAAGCATTGGAAGATGAAGTAAATGATGAGAAATGAGATGAAGAAGAATTGAAGCTTGGAACATTTTTCACTTCATTAGCTCCAAACATATGAGAGTGAAAACGAAACAAAGTTTTGACAAGGAAATTGAAGAAAAAAGTGAGGAACCAGATCTGCATTAATCACGGAAATAAAGTGGTGGTGGTGGTGGTGGTACTAAGAGGGTGGAAAAAGCTTATCAAGTCTGCATGGTAAAGAGTAGAACTCATCATTCTTAACATCTGCGCTGTACAAGCTGAACCTCTCCCACCACTGCAAACCAATGTCTTTACGTGCAGCATCATCCTCACGAGACAATGTGACATCCAAAACGAAAGCAACCAAGGCTGCAACTGTTGTGTGGGACATGAACATCACAGTCATACCATCATTCAACTGCACCACATTCATTCAAATCAAATCAATGAAAAAAAGCACACACCACATGACATGAATGAAATTTCAATGATGGGGTTTTGGTTAAAGAGTTTTCACCCATATGGGAATTCCATGATGCTGCTTCACGTGATAGTATTCTGTGAAATATTGTGGTATGGAGAGGCCTAGGAAGAATGACAACCCCAGCACAAATTTCGTTCTGAAATTGTTCAGGTTGCAGAATTGGAGAAAACCAAGTCCCCCTGAAGCTGCATAATGTTCCAAACAATGCTCTTTTTTAAGTTCTTTTTGCAAACCAACCACAACACCACAGAGATTACTAATTAGAGAGAACTTACACACGTAGCCGAATAACACACAGTATAATGCTGCTATAATTGGCATGGGTACTGAAGCAAAAAATGCTCCCAATTTCCCTGGTTTAAGAGAAAATAGCAAGTGTTATCACACTTTCATGAAGAAAATCATTGGTTCATCAACAATAGCATCAAATCCTATCATATAAGCTATTTTTTACCATATTAGTACAAAGACTCTGAAATCATGAATACTCTTATCATTGGTTCATGAACATTGGTTTCTAATCCTATCATATTATATATATATACCAACTAACTCATCATAATTAAGCTAGTTAACAAGGTGAGAGTTGCATATACTGATATAAATTGTTTTTGGCAATGTTGGTATTCAATTTTGGATATCAAATGCTAGTATGCCATAATATTCTCCAAGACTCTGACATTATGAATGGTATACATTGATTTGGTTAGCATACCGAATATAGAGAAGAAAATCATAAAACCAGATGATATTTGGACCACTCTTCGGCTTCCTGCTTTTGTCAATGCCAACAAACCAGCATTTTCTCTGAAATAGAATCAAAGCATATATGAAAAATACAGGGGAAAAAGGGGCCCCAGGAAAGATAACAAGTTTATAACCCTTACACTGATGCCGTACACCCTGTTATAGAACCAAACACGCCACTGAGCAAAGCACTTACTCCCTGAAATCACAAAAACAACTAAAATGGGGTCACATCACAAGTTTTATGTGCTAGAGTCAAGGGACAAAATCGCAAAATTTAGTGAATCCTACCACCCAACCAGCTCCACGGCCGATAACAGATGGTGGCACTGGTGTGGCACTTCCATATCTTGCTGCAGCATAACATGTACCAGTATACTGCATACAAGTAGTGTATACACCAAAAAATTAATGTTTCAAGGCAAACAAAATGGTTAGAACAAGATGAATATTAAATGATTTTTTAGTTTTAGATGAGTTAAGGTGTAAAGTGACTACCTCAAAAAATGAAACTAAGGAAGCAGCGATCATAGCTAAAGCCTCCCCAGCATGGAAAGTAGGAGCCCCCCATTGGAAGAAACCAGGAAAAAACACCCTGTGTATACATGCTAACTGTTAGGACATTTCATATTTCATAGTGTATACTGTTAAGTGGTGCATAATCCAATTACTTCCCCGGACAAAAAAACATTAGACATTCCATCTTCTGAAACCAATACTTTTGATGTTATTTTACGCACAATAATTTCTATATGTCTATTATGAATGTACTCGTTTTATAAGGTTATATTAGATTTAAAGTCACTTCATAATGCTAACCTTTTAGTTCATCTGCTTAAACCCCTAAGGGTCTACATACATGTAAAAGTAGAACTAACAAAAAAGCCTAAAACTGGTATGACTCATAAGGGTGTTATATAAACATTTCTTATATTCAAAAGCATTTTCGTAAAACTAAATTTTCATACATACAACACGTGTGTTTCCTATCTCATAAATCGCTTTCATGTAGCACTATCTTCTCATTTTCAATCTCATCATTTCTACAATTTTCTTTCCAAAGACAAGCATGCTCAACTTCAAATAATTAAGCTCAGTATTTCTTAAAAGCGTTTAGATAACTGATCATTGATTGAGAAAACCAGTCTGCATTCAATCTTACCATGGAGCGGCAGTGATAAGTCCAGCACGATCAGTGCGGCAATTATTCTGTGTACTTTCTGACTTGTGGTTATACACAGTGCATGAAGTTAGAAACAGTGCAAATAGCCATGCAATTGTAACAGTGAAGAGCAATGAATATCGCTCAAATATAGACTTCTTCTTGATTCCAATATAACGATTAAGATACTGCATAAGCATAGAACACAAACACTTTGATAAAAAAGTTAAAGAATAAATACTAAATGGCTTTGAATTTCTTAGGAATTGTCTGTTTACTGTTTTCATCCTGAAATCCTTATTAGAAAGTGTTTGTCCTCTAGCACTTCCACAACACTTAGAAAAGGAAAACAGAAGATGAGAAAGCATCTACCTATTTCTGCTTTTTGATTTATAAAACACTGTTGGAAACTAGTTTTTTCAAAAACAGAAAATTATTGTTTTTAGTGCCAATTATTTTAGAACACAATTTCTTTAGAGAAAATTTAGGAATCCAACATTCTGTGTGTCCTATAATACATTTTCTAATTTATTTTCATACATCTGTTACATCATTACACTAACAATTCTGGTTTACTTTAGTTCAGTACCATCAATCATATCACCAGGTAAGGTTTAAAACTGCAACAGTATCCATAGTTTGAAACCTTGCCACTAAGTAATAAGTTTGTTCATTTTTCATCCATTGACTTTAATTTAACACCTAGCCACCAAGTGATAAGTTTGTTGACTTTTCATCCCTTGATTTTAAAGGATGTATACATTTTAAAATCCTATTTCTATTGTTAAATTTGTCTACAAATCTTTGGTTGGTCCACCAAGATCAAGTAGGACAAAGTAAACAGGTAAAAAACAATGCAAGACCAACTTGCCTGCGATATGAAAACAAATATAACTAATGTAGGAAGCCCAATTTCAACACATGTTGTCACCTGCAACATTGATTGGAAAAGAAATACAAAATTTCTGTTATATGGAACATGAAATACAAACCTAGTTGAATGGAACATGAAAATCAAGATATCACAAATACCATTGGGAAACCAAAACGATAGAGACTGAGTCCAGTGAAAGTTATATAAGGGACTACACTGAGTGGACTAAGGAACCTGAGATGATTGAAGTGGTTAACAACATTAAAAATGTTGATAAAAATTGAGATATAATAGTTATTAAAAGAAGATGATCAGATGATGAAACCAGCCAAGAAAACCACACACCTAACAGCATTCCTCCAAAAGCCAAAAAATCCAACAGCCATTTGGAAACAAGCTGTTATGATCAAGGCACCTTGAATGGCTCTCATTGTCTGAACAAACCTCTAGAAAAATCAAGCATAGGCTAAGTCAGAATCACTAACAGAAAATGTAATACTGTCCAACATATAAGAAAAAATAGTGTCACTGACCTCATAAGAATCTGTTTCTGAACTGTATCTTCTGGCTTGGATTATAGAAGTTATAGGTATTATGTAAGTGTGTGAACCAACAAGTACAATTGGAAGTCGAGTTCCAAACAAAGATTGAAGTAATGTACTTATTCCAGAAACAAACAAAAGCGTCTGAAACACCCGTGCCTTCTCAGCCTACATTCATCAAACATTTAAGTCTCATTTCTAAAATTTAAAAGCTCAAAAGCAAACAAAAAAAAGAAGAAAAAAGTGCTTACAAATCCTCCACCCATTTGAGGAACAAGTATAGTTGGAATCAGAACGGTAACCCCAAGACTCAGAAGGTAATGCTGAAACCCCAATAGTACTGCTTCACCTGCATCATGAAGCAACATTCAATTAATCATACATTCTCTTTCACAAATATTTTAATAAAAAGTTTGCTACTCTCTATTTTTTGCATTGATATGTAAGCTTTTGTGTCCTAAATTCCAACAAAATTAAAATTCTTTGTAGTAGTTCTTGTTATCATTATTATTGTAAGTACATAACAGTGTACTAACGCCATGGAGGAGGACTCCTGATGCAGTATTGAACTCCAGGCAATTGCTCTTGCACAGCATGTGGCTTCACCTCCTCCACTGTCTTTGCAGCTGCATTTTTGTTAGTATCAACCCCTCCTCCACCTCCACCTCCACCTTTGTTGTTAGTGACACCACTTGCATGGTTGCATGCAGCATTATCTTGAGCCATCTTTTAGCAGTATCAGATGAAAGAACTTTTTCATCTTCTGAAATGATTGATCATCATTTTTCTAATATAAAGAGAATTGTAAGAATTCCATTAAATTCAATTCAGTAACCAAATAATTTAAGATTAATTTGGTTTAATCAGTTACAAGAATTGGAATTATGCACCATTATTTTTGTTAATGGTATAAAACGGTCTAGAACATAAAAGTAATTATCACTTTCAATATTTTTAAATTTTGAAATCATACTTGGTTGGATATCTTCTTTTTGGAAAATCTCATTATACTAAATCAATATTTTTGCTTTTAGTTTAAAATTGGTTATATTTAGATTGATGGTAGATAATGAAACCAAATGGATTAAAACATATTAAAACATAATTATCTTATTATTATTTAAATAATTATATTAGAGTTTTTATTCCATCTGTCGAAGAAAGATCAAACAAAATAAATTATAAATTATACATGTACAAAGTACAAAACAGTTATTCAATTTATAGCTACAAGTTGGATATAAATTTGATAACAGTTATTTTTTTTTTACCAGGCCTTTTTTTAGAAGATAAAAATACCTCACCTTAAAATTTAGGCAAAAGCTTCCTACACCCAATCATTTTTAACCTGCACCCAACATATTTTTTAATTTCCAAAAATACCCTTTATTCTGGAAATAAAAATTTGGAATTGAAAATAATATATTCCGGAAAAATAAATCCGGAAGTGGTTATTGGATTTCGGAAATAAAAATCTGGAAACAAATATTCGAATTCTATTTCGGACAAAAAAATACAGAATTTGAAAATAATACATTCCAGAAAAAAAAATCCAAAAAAGAGATTATTGTGTTTCGGAAATGAAAATCTGGAAAAAAAAATGAAAAACCCATTCTGAATAAAAAAATCCGTAATATAAAATTTTGTTCCGGAAAAAAAAATCCAGAACACATATTTCAGAAAAAAAAATTAAGGACAGTTTCGTCTTTTCCACTGGAATCGGGTGCATTGATATGATGCAGGAAGCAATTGCCTAAAATTTATACATTTGATATTTCCTCCCAAAAGTTCATTCATGGGGCTTGCAGACAAAAGCCCAAAGGGTCCAAAGTTTTCCTATAACTTAATCATTGGGCTTCTTCTTCCTTCACCCCATGTTTATTCCTACACCTTTGCAAGGGTGAGAAAAGTCTAAATTATCTATCTAAATTGTTATATTTTTAGATTTTTAAAATTTGAATTACATCTTCACGGAAATGCATTTGGATTACACCGTGAATATATTCTAAATTGTACCATTTAAAATTTATGATCACGTTTTTAGATTGTTAAATTGAAAATATATTTTTAGATTATATAATTTAAAATACATTTCTTAATTGTAGCATTTGTGAATTATACACTATGAAAATGAAACAAAAATGAGCTGAAAATGTATTCTAAATTAAATAATCCAAAATTTATTATTATATTTTCAGATTGATTGTTCTGGAGACAACTTACAGATTCCACCATTGAGAAGTTAAAATTTCAATTTTTCTGGATGACAGATTCTTTTAATATGAGTTCCTTTTAAATTTTGCAATTTTGAAGTTAATTCATTATTACTGTTACAAGAAAATTATTAAATAATTAAATAAAAATTAATTTTATAAATAAAAAATAATTAATTATTATATTAATAAATTATAGATTATTTTAAAAATTAAAAAAATTGATTTTTAAATTAGTTTCTATTATTATTAAATATTTTCTAAATCAGTATCTAATTAAATATCAAAATTTTAAGAATATTATGAATATATAAATTATATTTGAAGTATATAGGATAAAGTAATTTAGCATGTTGACAAGACTTCACCTTGTACCAATTGGGCTGTGCATTTTGCAACCCCATCAATTTAGACTGCACCCCATAGTATATGTGAAAAGAACAAATTATATTTTTCTTTATATTTATATTTAAGCTTACTTTTTCTTCTTCCCGTCTTTTCTTCTTTCATTTTTGCTGCACCACTTCATTGTTCTTCTTTTGTTTTTGAGTGCGAGAACCCTTTCAAAAGTGCATTGGCCATTGTTGTTGATATCTATGTTGCATAGTCGCCTTCATTCAAGGAGTAAGTGTTTATTTAGCTTTCTTTTTTTATTGCTAGTTTTATTCTTCATATCCAAAAAAATACATTTTAGAATGCATAGTTTGGAATGTATTTATTATTTAAAAAATAATAGCTATTGTATCATTTGTTATTATGGTTGTCAAATATATGATCAGGACTAGTAGTGGATCATCATTGCAAGCAGAACCTAAATAAAGATCGACGATATCGATTCATAGAAGGGACAAGGAACAAGTTGTCGTGTCATTGATGTAGATGCATTTTCATCAGTTGCTACAACACGGTGAAAAAGTGAGATGTGTTGGGGACCTGCTGATATGTCGTTACTACTGAGTTATACTAACCACATGACTTGTAAACTGTGGGAGGGTGATGATTAAAAGGAATTGAAGTTGGTTTGCCACAAACGGAAGTTATGTAAGTTTGGGATTCCTTATCCCCAACTTGGGTCGTGGTGCTTAACATTGGCTTGTTGTCACTATGAAACATTATTTATAAGATCATTAATAAAAGACTCATCAATCTTTATTGAGAGGTGACATCGCGACACCAACAATTTTCACCTTTTTGTTGGTGAGATGATTATTATTTTGGATGACATGTCTATATTGGTGCATCTACCCATTGTGGAACAATTTTGTTTGTTGTGGAGTTGAATTTCACATCAGCATCAACATTGTTGGTTGAGCTGTCTGGAGTGGAGTTCGGTGATGCTCACATAAAATTGAATTAGTTATAGAATTGAGATTCGAATCGTGAATCGTTTTTCGAATTTTTTGAATCGTGAAAATCGAATCTTATTATGAATCGTAAGATACATAATAGATAAAATATAATATATTTTTAAATCAACAATCAAAATATGAAGCTCAAATGTTCATGACTTTTCTATTCTCCTCATTGCATTCTTTTCCACTGCATTCTTGACTTTTATAGGCAAATTGAGATTTTTGGAAAAAAAATAAATCTTTCATCTCCTTTTTCGGATTTTCACTATCTTTCGTTTCTTTTTTCGAATTTTTCAGAATATGATTGATTCGAAAATATTTGAACCGAATCGAAAATAGAATCGAGAATCCACAATTCACGCGATCCATGGTCCGATTCATGCCCAAAAATGATTCAAGACCTAATTTGAATCGATAAGGTCCTGTTTTGAATCGAATCGCGATTCGTATGGTACAGATCGTAAGATTCTAACTACCATCACTCACCATTTGAAGGAGGTGTAGTTGTTGTTATCGATGATCGATGGTTGCACTTTGTCGACCATCTAGTTACCAGTGTGACACTAACTTCACATCCCTCAACATGTGCAGTCAGATACATGCACTAATTCAGATTAGTATCACACCCCTACATATTTTATGAGGTCGACAAAGATTGACCATATGTATTGTTGCATTTTCGTCCAGATGGTCCACATGATGGTTATACACGATTGTAGTTACAACAAAAGCATGCTTGTTCGACAAGTTGTTTATTGTTCAAAATCTAATGTTATTTTATCATGATTTTTATTTTAATATTTTAAGTGTCTAATGTAATTTCAATGAATGTAAATGCGAGTATACTTAAGAGGATCGTCGACATTCTATAATGCATAATCAATTATAGGCATGTGACAGAAAATACTTTAGTGTGAGACAAAATTCACAGTGCAGGAGATATGTAACAGGGAAATAGTTCTAGTTTTCCAATGTAACTAGGTTTTGCATCTTAAATTTTGTACAAAAATTTTGATCATTAATATATCAAATCTTGTCATGATTTATTGTATTTACTTTACGTGAATACTATTACTACTAAAAAAAATATTTGTATTAAATAAATTATTCTTTTTAAAATACAAAAAATATTTTTTAAAATAAATTAATTGTGTTTGAAATTAATTTTAAAAAAAATAAAAATCTAAAAATAATGTATTATGAATTGTGCATTCCATAATATTTTTGTGTGTATTTTATATATTCCAAAATACATGTTTTATATTTTAGAATGTATAATTTAAAATATATTTTTTTTTATTCTAGATTGTACATTTCAGTATAATTTTAAAAGGACAAAATTAGATTTTCAGATTTTAATGGAGGTGGTTTTTAAAATTATGGAGTTGAAGAACGTAACTCCCTCGACCATTTACTCTAGTGCATTTCTTGGCCTACACACAAAATCATAGAGGCCCAAAACTTTGTTCTTGAGTTAGGTGGAAGCCCAATTCAAATTTTCATTGTTGTTTTCTTATTTTACAATAAGGTTGTGACAGATTGCTATTTTAATATTTTTTTTATAAAATGAAAATTAATTCAATAATCAAATTTTATGATACATACAAAATTTCATGTAATTTAAATTTTACAAGTATATTATATGAAAATAAATACAAAATTAAATGTAATTTAAATTTTACAAATTTTCACGTAATTTAAATTTTACAAATATATTATATGATAATAAATATTTACACATTTTAAAATGTATCATTATACGTTAAAATTCATTAATTTAATAAGTTTATATATTAAAATTAATTGAAGAAATAAATTTTATGTTAAAATTAATTGATGTAATACTTTAATATATAATATAATATACAAGAATAGTATAGATTATATGAAGTTAATCAATATTAAAAATGATAATATAGTAAAGTTACATTATTTTACTTGCTTTATCCATCTATTGTCTACCAAACAATATGCTGAAAAAAAAAATGTTCCCATAGTTCCGTGTGTAGCAAATAAATAATATAAAAGTGGTAGACATGTTCATATTAGTTCATGATATATTTTTTTAAGGAAATTTTATTGAAAAATGGTGTAACTTTCATTCGAATTTATTAAAATAAACAATTATTTTAAATTATATATCTATAGATAGATAAATCGTGTTTATATATATACAATTATACATATTTGAATTATGATTAAAAAGTGAAGTTATTTAAAGTTGAAAAAAACATCACCACCAACCGTGATCTTTATAAATTGAATTAAATGGCATTGATTTAGAAAGTCAGAAATTGGAAAAAGCAAAAGCAAAAGTAAAAAAAAAAATTAATTATTTAATTTATCTACCTGAATCAGTAATCTCGCTCTCTCGGGAGACTCAAACTTCTCGTGTTCATCACCCCTACCATTTTCAAGACACTCTCAGACGACGAGTCGTTTTCTCGTCGGCGCCGGCGTTGTGGTTCTTGTCGGAGAGTCTGGTTCAGAAAACTGTAATTTAATAGTATCAGACTAATAAAGTTGTTAGAAAATAGTATTTTTAAGAGACAAGTATGATTCTCTGTAAACAACAGAGTATGAGAAATGGATTAGAGAAAGAAAATAATACAAAGATTAGAAAGCATTGATTCTGATAAACTTAAACAATGATTAACAACACCACACAACAAACTCTCAAATCTCATCCTTCCTAACCCAAACCATCTTCTTCTCTCCTCCTCCGTACTTCCTCTGCTGCACAAAACCGTTATTCATTTTCCCTAATCTTCCCTTCTGTTTTCCATTTTCTGATTTAATCGATAAAACCCTAACTCTCTCTTCAACCTCATTCATCTTTCCCCAACCATTCTCCTTCTCCTTCACCTCGCTCTCCATTGTCGCTTTTTCCTTCTCCTGTGCCGTTGTTCCAGAACCTTCTCTCTCCTCAGGTTTCACTTTCCTAATCTTCAAATTTGATTCACTGTCTTTTCCTTTTCCTTTTCCTTTTTCTTTTCCGTCCAGGTCCAGGTCCGGACAGGAGGTTTTGCCTCCATCACCGATTTCAGTCACCGATTTGCGGCGGTCATCCGATTCCACTGCCGCAGCCAGGCGGTGAGTTTCAGAATCGTTCCGAATCTTGACAACATACTGCTTCTGAGGACGAGACTTGGACTTGGAGGCGGATCCATTGCTCGGAGCGACTACTTGCAGGTGCGGTTGTTTCAGGTAGTTCCGGTTCGGAGATTGTTGAATTTTTGCCTCGTCTTGTGATTCTGACTGGTTATTCTGGTTGCGTTGGTTGAGCCATCGCTCTTGGAGTTGAGCAAGAGTGAGGTAGTTTGAAGGTAAAGAAGAGTAGATTTTTCTTTCCATCAGAGGACACACTCTTACACACACACACAACTTTTGCCTTTTCAACTCTCCCAAGGTTAAATACTAAAAACATATTAAAAAAATATTAAGAATTTCTTGAACTTTAAGAGTCAGATTTTATAAAAGTTCTTATCAAGATTATGTTATGTGTTTTATTAAATTAAAATTATAATCTGTGTTGTGCAGAGGGAAAAGAATCTCAAAGTAAGAGAAGATTTGTCTCATCTAAATTTGACATTGAACTGTCATAACAGCTGCAATTATCAACATAGTTTATTGTAATGAATAGAAAGTGAAACTGTGTGAACACAAAAAGCAGTATACAAGCTAAATTTTAATTATAAATAACATATACATGTTTATGAAGTTAAATATATTCAGGAGGAAATGTTATGAAATATTTTCAGAACTAACTTAAATTTTCCATTTATATAATAATTAGACAACTAATACTCTATTCAACTCTTCTTTTAATCAGTTTGTATTTTAATAAACATAAATACACCATAATTAAAAATATTATAACGGTAACATTCTTAATAAAAAATTATTATTTAATAAAAAGTTGGAAGTGATTAAAACTATTCTTTTTATTTAAAATATTAATCATAATATCAATCTTATAAGACCAAATTTACATGACCAAGTTTGTTTATTGTATAATTGCAGTGGTGTCTTCATTATAAGTTTGGTAGATCAAATTTAATATCAATAAACATAAAGTACAATATATAAAAAAAGGACATAAAATTTGACTACAAATGTAGGATTCAATATCATTTTTGTCAAATATATTAATTCATTCAATATCATTTTTTTCAAATATATTATTCATATTCCATTTTTGTCAAAAAAAATTATATTTAACTTCTATGAACATAAAATTTTATTTGAAAGTGATTAAGTAATTAAGTATATTTTATTTAAAATATTGATATAATTATAATTGTTTGTATTATAATATCAACCATTCTCTCAACTTAAAAAAATATAAATACTCTTTACTTAATATTATCACGGTTGAATAAATATTGAATAGTTTGAAATTTTGTCTATGATATATCTAATTTAGTATGTTCTCTTAATTATGTAAATATTCATGTACTTAGTAATTAACTCTTTAAATTTTATAACCACTATATTTCAAGACATCTTGATATAGTTTTAAAGATCGGAATACATACAAAACTTAAATATATCATATCTTCTCTCAACTAATACTTTATACACATAGTCCAAACAAATATTAAAAATAATTACAAAATGTAAAAATAATAATAAAGCATACACATAGCTTCTTCTTTTTTTTTTTTTTATCAAAGTTTACTAAATTAAAACTCATTTACATTTTATCTTTTTTTTTATATAAATTTATTAACTTGAATCATGAAAAGAATAATATTTAGAATAGTTTACATGATACAAAGTAAAAAAAATATAAATTAAAGCAATAGTAGATAATTGGATATGGATCATTGTGTCATTGAAAATAATTTATATAAAATAAATATAAAATTATCAATATATCATTGAGAATAAATTAAATAAATTTATGAATGAAAAATGATTAATATGTTACTAATAAACAATTGAATAATAAAAACATAAAATGATAAAAATATTAATGCATTATTAAAGTAAATTTAAAAATATAAATATAAAGAAAATAAACGTAAAATATACTAATGGAAGAAAAATAAATAACAATTACAAAAAAAATAATACTAATAAGTTGTCCTAATGCTAAGGTAGAGACTTGTCCTAATGCTTAGACACTTTCCATAAAAATAATAAAGCAACATTTAAAACTACGTGACTTTTAAATTTAAGACATTATTTCATAAAAATGTTTTTTTATATTTCTTCGTACTCATCATATAGAAATACAAACAATTAAAATCATTTAAAATTGTTCTCATGATCTCTTTTGTATACCTTTCATTGAGCAATATTAATTTTGAGAAGAAAATAATTATCTAATTCCTTCAATTCATGTCTAGTTAAAGTGATGTATAATAAACTTGTTTTGATTACTTATGAGAGAATATGAAAAATTTAAAAATATTTTGTTCAATATTAATTTTGATAAGAAAATAATGATATAAATCCTTCAACATTGAAGTTATCGATAATAAACTTATTTTGATTCTTGAGATAATATGAAAAACTTGAAAATTATTTAAGATTTCCATCGTAATGATGACAAAAATAATTAAGATGTCTTTTTAAAGCATAATACTAGCAAATAAAAATACCTAACATTTTAATAATTTTTCTTTTTCATATTGAATTATGTTTACTAATAACTTTCAAAATTTCTCCAACCCACTTTAGATCTCATTATTGAATTTGAGATAAAAAAATGTAAAAAACAATTTGCAAAATTAAAATCCATTTCTTAATTCATTGACTTATTCAATTCCATCCACAAATTTTTTATCATCGTCTAACAAAGCTAAAACATAACATGCTTATAGTGAAATTTACTTCATTCATTCACCGTTATGATGCTTTCGAAACCGCTTTAATTTTGTTTTATGTGTAAAATAACTATTTTATTAATGGGAAACATAATAAAGTACACTTATCACATAACCTAACATTTCTTACCTCCATGTATGACTTTATTTATGGTAAAAAAATTATTTAAAAATTTAAGATAAGTAATTTCTTTTAATACATAGATGCTTCCACCCTCTCTCAAAGTTACTTTTGGAAGATGAAATAATCTTTAGACTAAAAGCCAACAATAATGAATGTCATAACCTAAAGTCTTCCAAACAACATCACAAAGAATTTACAATTACAATCATATATATACACATTTTTAAGAAAAGAAAATAACAACTACAAAATATAATTTTTTTTTTCTCTATCTTTAGCTCATCTATACATGAGATTATCCTTTTTTTTGCAACATCATATGCTCCTATGTAACATACATCACAATTAATAAAAAATACAATCACACAAAACAAGGGAAACTAGAGTTTTTAAAAACCTTCCTACATGGGTATATTAAATTATGCACACATGTTACATTTACATCTCATTCATTTGCTCTAATGATGATACAATCTCAAATAAATAATTTAATCAACATATTTTTATTCATGTGTTAGGTTAAACCTCTATGACCTACTAAACACAACTTTTTATATATTGTAAAGTAGGTCATATGTACTTCCTTTGACTCTCACCACCTGATATTTCTTTATGTGATTCAAATATCATTAGAGTTAGGATAACTGCTTAACGAATCTCTAATTCAATATATCATTCACATCTCAACATAGCATCAATTCTTTAAAATGACTATGATTGCACATATCACATGTCATATCACAACCATACCATCGTAGATTTTCATTCATACATATTCATCCAACTCAATTTAAATGTTAATAAATTACAATTAATTACTTATCCATTACATTATAATAATGTTCCAATACAAATAGATCAAATATAACAATATAATGAAAGATAAACAAATTTTAAAATTAAGAAACATTTAATTTTTTTTTTCAAAAAGTTTTGAAAATATCACTCAACCAACATTTTAATTTCCCAACAAATTAAACACATGTTGCAATTTTCTCAGCCACCATTCTACTCGTCCAACCAAAGGTGCTATTAGCTTGCCCAACAAATTTTAATCACCAAATAAAAAAATTGCTCCTCCCCAGTGACTACACCAAGGATTTGCCTAAATAATCTTGCTTAGCGAGAATTTACTCGTCTAACAACCAAAACTCTTAGATTTTTAATTAATTGAATTTCGATGACTTTGCATATATAATTTAGAAATTATGCAGAATATAACGAGTGATCCAAGTTCAGTTTTTTCTTCTTATGCCTAAAATAAAATATTTAATTCCCCAATAACAACAACTTGAACCAATTTAACTCAATTGAAATATTTGACTTTTTCATTATTCAACATACAAAAAATAATTCATTTAGATAAAATAATTTGATCACAAATTAAAACATTTGAAATATATTCGAACAATACATAAATATTACGCAAAATCAATTATTATAACCATGTCTCACCTTCACATTTACATCAACTATACAAACTAAGATATTATAAAAAATTAATTAATTTTTCTTACATGTTAAAACTTGTTTATTTAAAGTCAAACTTTAAACTTTTCCAATCACAATAAAAAACTAAATTTATACATAAAAAAATTATAATCAATGATCTAAATATATTCTTATTGACCAAGAAAATATTTGCTTTAAAAGCATCTTATGATTATGTGGACTAAGAAAATATTTGCTTTAGAAGGACCATATACAATCTCTTTGTTCCATATATCATTTATTATATTTAGAGAAAAAAAATCATTTATTTGTTACAGTGTAAAATATTTTAAATATCTAACTACAAAACCATTATACATAATAAATTAATTTATCAACTTCTAACATAGTTACTTCAATACAGTAACTTTTACGATTACACTTTTCTTTGTCCTTCTCTGAAGGTTAAGAACTTGAGGGTCTGCACTTTAAAAATATATTCACACAATTAATACTTAATTAAAGTGTGGAGAGGCTTGTAACCTAAAACAGCACTCTCAAACGTACGTTAACAGACACATTTTTGAGTTTGATGAGGAATTTGTTGTCTTGAATTGTTGAACACATTTGACGAGGTTAGATTAACGGGGAAACTGTGGATGACCGAATGGGAGGGTGTTGGAGAGAGACGTGGCGAAAATGCAGCATGAAGATATGCAAGAAGCTCAAAGTTCAAGAGTGAAACGCAGTAAGAAAGTAAGTATATAGCAGTATATGGTATAGTAGGAAGTAGTTTTTGTAAGAGGGGTGGTAATAAGAGAGAAGAGAAGAGATTAGTGATGCATGAGTTGAAAAGAGTGAATAACATTTACTGTCTTTTCTTGAGATTGATTTCATGGTGATGAGTTGGAGACCAATAGTGAGTCTCCAATGAGAGTGAATGTCATTGATTGCATGCAATGGGAAAGGGTGGAAGAGACATGTGGAAAACCAACAAATGTAACCGACTGAAAAGGGGAAGTGTTTGATGAAAGCAGGGAAAAAGACAGGGCGACCAAACCAATCCTCATAGGTGTTTTCATGCATGCCACTCTAAACCACACGCGTTATCATCACAGACCCTTTTGGTATAATAAGCCAGATTCACACCTCATTGGCCTAACACATTCACCCTTCTTAAAAACCCTTTTTCACTCTATTTCCCATTCTACCATTGCATTGCACCATGCACCATTCTGCATTCTTATCCAATAGTATCAACCATGCATGGACCCACTTTCACTGTCCAATCCCCACATGTCCTCCTTCTTGAGACTACCCAACACGTACCCACCGTACAGTTACAAGTGTCACTTTCTCCTCCCTTCTCCCTTCATGTTGCCTACCTCTCATTGGCCACTTCTCAATACTTCAACACCACCAAACAAAACTCATCTCTTCTCCTCACACCAACACTCTCTACTCACTCTCACCCCCCTTCACCCTCTCCTCCCTCCTTTATAACTCTCCCCCTAGCCCTCTTTCTCATAATTTTCCATCCCTCACTCTGCCCAGCAACACCATTTCCTCTAGTATTTCCTCAGAATTTCCTCAAAAGCCAATAACCATGATCAAGACCTTGACTCCTTACCCCAATCCAGCAAAAACTGCTGAGATCATGTCAAGGTATAGGCCTATAGCTCCAAAGCCTGAAACCTCTCCAAACTCCATGACTGAGGGCTCTTCCTCTCTCTCCCACAAGATCAAGCAATCTCCTTACCTTAGGAATTTATGGCCACAGTTGCAAGCCAGGCCTACCAGGACCAGAAAGAGAGGTAGAGCTCCTTTGACACTACCCCCTTCCTCCTTCAAGAGACACAAAACACACATTTTAGGATTTTGTCCCCCTTGTCATGTAACATCCCCAGGAAACAACCTTTCATTCCAGGGCTTTGCTCCTCCTCCACTCCCTCTTTCCCATCCCAACCATGGACTTGGAATGCTCAATCGAAGCATGGAAAAGAACACCCTCATGAATCCTAGTTTAGTCACACTTCCTCTTCTTCCATGTTCTCCTGGCGCCCCTGCACCCAAATTGGACTCAATAACAGCAACAACAACAACCAAGCCTTGTGGGGGAGGGGTGATAGATTTGAACACCAAAGCGAGTGTTCCTGAAGAGAGAGATCTCTTGCAACAGCTGCAAAAGCCAGTTTCCAACAATGTCATACAACCCCACCCAGTTCGCCCCATTGGCTCTTCCATAACTGTTGTGTGCATTGGTGAAGACTCAACTCTGCCATCTCAAACCCCAAAAAGGTCTCATGAGGTGGAAGCAGAGGTTGAGTCTGAGTCCTTGCCAGTTGTCATATCAGACTCAAACCACAGGGTGAGGATGGCGAATTCTGCATACAAGGAGATGGTGGGTCAGCCACTGTGTCCCTGGCTCGAGTCTATGGTGAACGCTGGTGCTGGAAATCTCCAATGCAAGAGGATCAGTGGGGAGGTAGCACTGCATCTTTCTGAGTCCAACATTCCAACTTCTTCAAACGGATTTTCTTGCTGGGTGAGGATAGAATGGCAAAGTGATCAGCAGAAGAAATGCTGTGTTAACGCCTTCTGTGACGTTATGAAGTTGACCTGTGAATCCAGGGACTACCTCTTCACATGGAGGTTCCACACTCGTACCAGAGAAGCTTGTCAATCAAGTTGCACCGCTTGAAAAAAGTTTAAATAAATTTCATAATCAATGCACATAGTGTTCTTGCCAGACTCTCTAGTATGATATGATTACCTTTTCTTTTCTGCTATCGATACATATATGTATATAGTTATAAAGTACTATTAGGGAGACGATCAAACATGGTTTTCTATGTCTCTTTAATTTAATAGTATCAAGAACTAGTACTTAGTATTATTAATTACTAATAAACTATGTTTATGTTTGGATGAATCCTTCTCTGAGAAGAAAAAATCTAGCAACTCTTTTATACAGTTTTTTAAAAAATTATTCTTGAAATTGTGGGGCACACTTTCACATGAACAAAAGGATGATAAAATGGGGAAACTGCACCGTTTTTTCTGGCACTTTTGCCGAATGAAACTGTCTTTATTTCATGGTATTAATTAGGATGCAATAAAGAGGGGTTGAAGAAGCTGATAAAAACAAGGTGGTGAGACGGAGACGTTACTGCCTCGGTTTTTAAGGTGGTCTTTATCTGACCTGTGACCTGACTGAGGGAGGAAATTTGGAGAAAAGAGGGAAATTTAATGCAAGGGGTGAAGGGAAAGTAAAGAGGGCATGCACTTGCACACCATTTTCATGTTCCATGAACAGTGTGGGGGACAAGAAAGGTTCTTGAAGCATTGAGGAAGAGACACGTTTTAAACAAGCTTGGAAGTGATGAAGCAGGAGCAATCTCATTCCCACCTTTAAAACTGATGTGTGAGGTTGTTTAGTTTGAAAAGAAGTGCATGAGATCACGAGAGGAACAAAGAAAACATGATCTAATTAGTCATATAAGGCAACTAATAATAATAATAATGCCGTGCCATCAAGTTATTCAATTAATGTGTGACTTAATCAAACAGCTTACGAGTAATACCTTATCAAGAACAAATGCAAACATGGCACGCATGCACAAGGTCACATGAAACATAGAAGATGTCTAAACAGACATGTGTCAGCAGAAAAGATTGCGAAAGTTAAATGTTTTTTTCCACCAACATGCATGTTGTTTATGCAAAAGTTTAACCTCAAAAGGTAAAAAAAGATTATGAAATAATCACCAGATAAATAGCTAGAAAGGGTGGAGAAATTATCATGAGGTTAAGATGAAAAAGCCTCTGAAGTTACTTCACTGTCCATTCTGAGACCTGCTTACTACTGTAGGCAAGTGTTCTCCAACCATTTGTTATGGATATTCCCACCCACACTGTCATAAGGAAAAGAAAAAGGTCTTTTTCTTTAATATTTCTTAGTTTTAAACTTTATATTTTCTTCTATTGAAATCAAATTTGTATAATATATGATATTTTAAACCTGACAATGCTTTTGTAATTTTTCATATTGTTGATTACTTTATTTTAATATATCTCAGTAACCATTTTTTATATCAAATATTTGTAGAAGGACTTGATTTGGATATCAATTTTAAATCTAGAAAATAGGGATTCTTACAAATGACATTTTCCATTAAACAACCTCTTGCGAAGGTAAAAATAATTAGTTATTAAATTATGAAATTATTAAATTATGAAAGGTAAAAAAATAATTAGTTGTTATATTGATTAAATTAAATATTATTTTATAAATTAAAAAAATTGTTGATTTTAAATTAATTTATATTATTATTAAATGGTTTTAAACTAGTATTTAATTAACTACCAAAGTTTTAACTACTAATTATTTAGATTCTAAATTTGATAGAAAAACATTTTGGTAATTAATTAGATACTAATTTTGAAACTATTTATTAATAATAGAAACTAATTTAAAAATTAATTTTTTTTAATTTTAAAATAACTTCTAATTTAGTTTTTAATAACTAATTATTTTTAATATCTAAAATTGGTTTTTATTTTATGATTTTATTGTAGTAGAGTTGCAACCAATTTAGTAATATATTAGTAATATAACCAATTTAGTAATATATTAGTAATATAGTGAAGTTGTTGTAGATAAACAAGGCTCAGAGGGTAAGGTTGTGTTTTTGTTGATTTTTTTAATAAAAACTCATCCACACCCTAAGCTAAACATATACATATTATAAAATATTTTATGTATTTTTTTTTCTTCATATAAACTACTCCTTAACTTCAAATTAATCTATAAATAAGGATATAATCGTTTGCTCTCTTTTTTTAAAAAAAAATTGTTGAAAAAAACACATAAAAGAATATAGAAGCTAAGGATATAAAAAATAACAGTAGAAGCCCATGGTATTAAGCTATTTCCATTAAAACTATGCAAACAACTAAAAAAAAGGAGGTGACGAATTTATCCATAATTAGGAGAAGAGATACTCTATATATACTACAAATATGACTAAAAAAAAGGAGGTGAAGAATCTATCCATAATTAGGAGAAGAGAAATTAGGTACTACAAATATGGTTAGAGAAGTGATGGCATATAAATGAGAGTATAGTGGAAGGAAAAAAAGTTCTTTACCTAGTAATTGGAAAAGTAAAGGAAACTCTTCATCATTTGCAAAAAAGTGAAAGCAACTAATGTTAGCAATTCATTCATTTAGCAACAACTCCAAGAATTGACAAATTGTAATAGGCTCTTTTTAACTAAAGTGAATCAACAAAGAGAATTAAAATATGAAATATGGGAATTAAAATTTGAGTAAAGTTATTGATGTAACCCAAAATGTGTACCTCAGGGGAAAAAAATCTTATGGATGGTATACTAATAACAAATGAAGTCGTGGAAGATATAAGAAACGAAAGAAGAAAAAATGTATCACAATTAAGGTGAATTACAAGAAAACATCAGATTGAATCAGGAGGTTTCCTTGTGTACATGATACGGAGATTAAGGTTCTACGAGAGGTGAATTATATGTATTAGAGGATGTTTGGAATCTAGCTTCATCTTGTTAATAGTAGCCCAACAACGAAACTTTTACCATCGAAAGGTTTGTGACAAGGGGATCCTTCTAAAGCTTTCCTATTCTTAATTATCATTGAAGGTCTTGCAGTGTTGGTGAGACCACTAGTTAAAATATTTTTGAGTGGATTAAAGGTGAAGAGGATTTCGTTTATGTAAATCTCTTAGTATTGACAAATAACATCATTTTATTTTGTGATGCTTCACTCTAAAGCACTCAAATAGTCAAATATATTCTAAAATATTTTTTTAATAATAATATTAAACGATAATTAAAATTTAGAAATAGAAGTTGCAAGAGGATTTAATTATAACATCATTAAAAAAACATTTATCATTAGAAGAATACAAAATTCAACAAAATGTTTAATATAATTTAAATCTTTTAGACTCATTTAACTAATTAGGATTCCAACATGTTTTCCAATAATTACAATAAAAGTTCTCAATTATAAAAAAAAAAAAAAAACTTACAAAATCTAATAAAAAACACAATTAGCTTTAAACTTCCTTTTTTATTCTTTATCATCTTCTTATTTTTGCATCCATCATCATCATTCTTAAAAAAATTATATTTAAATTTGACTCTTAATTGTTTATAAGTAAATTGAATGAACTCAATTTCAAAGTAATTTAAAAGATACAAAAGTTTTTATCAATATTGAGATGATAGATAACATACGAGCCTAAACATCACCTAAAATCAAACCAATCACATATTTTATAACTAAGTCAATGTAATGCAAAATCATGAGAAATTATAATGTTATTTTCAAATAAATTTATAAACAACAACAAAATTTCATTATCATCAGAAAGTATTGCTAGCTATAGATGCAAAATAGTTCCAAGTGCTAAACTTTAGAAAGTTCTATCTGGTAATTAAATAAAATTTGGAGCTTTCAATATATCATATATAACTTAGTATTGTATACTTATAATTGATTTAATCGAATAGAGGATTAGAAAAAGAAACACTTTCTAATATATATTCATTTCAAATTTATTAAAACCGCATGATAATTTAATAAAATAATCAAAACTTTAAGAACAAAATCGCCGTCTGTGGGAATCGAACCCACGACCACATGGTTAAAAGCCATGTGCTCTACCAGCTGAGCTAAGACGGCTAGACATTAATATATAATTTTTTAATTTAATTTTTAATTCTTTTATGAGCAGTAATGTTTTAGTTAATTACTCATTCACATAATAATGTTTTTTTAATTTAACCATTTATTGTGATTTTGATCTTCTAAAGTAGTATCACATTTTAAATTAAGTTTTACAGTAGACATAAATTATTAGTTTTATAATTTAAAATCTCAATTATCATGTACTTAATTATCATTGATCTTAATTCTTAAAAATTTGATACTATTAGACGTACTAAAACAATTAGCAAAAACATAAATTTTAATTATTTTTAATCAAGCTTTCTAACAATTCTCTTACTTGAATTCTTTTATATTTTTTTATCTTAATTGAATAAATTAAAATAAAGATGAAATTTTAATTTTTAAGCAGAAGAAATAGATTTTTTATAATTAATAAAATTTTAGTTTAAAAAAAAAACTATTCTTCTTACATCGGATGACCTATGGTTACATCTTATGCACGATGGACTAGTGAATTGAACTTACATTTCTTATGTGGGACAGGACAACTCGACCCATATTTTGCAAGCTAAACACGTGACGAGTTTATATGGGACATGTTTGCTTTGTCACCCCTACTCCTACTAAGTTTGAAGGTTTTTTTTTTTTTAAACGTGGATCAAATAAATAATAAAGATGAATGAGATTATATTATATATTATGAAATGTTTTTAAACTAAAATTAAACTTTATAACATATTTTAAATTTGTATGTTGTATATATACCTAAAATATTTACATGATATGTATTTGATGATATAATTATTAAATTAATTTATAAATAATTACATAAAGTTGTCATTACTTAAATTCAAGATATTACTAATAAGCTTTTATAAGGTTTCAAATAAAATCTAATATCTAAATGAAACTATTAACTCATATATATTATTAATGTGTAGTTTAGAACCTATTTTTAAGCTCATAATTATGGTATTTAAAAGCATTTCTTAAATCCTACATTTCATCTTGTGCATATCTAAATTTTAAATGGTGAATTTTAATAAAATATAAAAAAAAGCAATACATTTGTTAATAATATATATATATATATATATATATATATATATATATATATATATATATATATATATATATAAAATTTAATAATTTTTATTTAAAAAAAAAAATATATATTATATAGAACAAATAATTAGGTTTAATATAAAAAAAAAAGTTATTTATATCAAAGA
>Ga0123342_1001357_pt1 | contig 41114 bp, 14 predicted proteins | sample Turbeawhitnodule_FD_89960 | JGI IMG/M metagenome (GOLD analysis project Ga0123342, IMG submission 89960) | Root nodule microbial communities of legume samples collected from Mexico - Turtle bean Mexico white nodule | ecosystem: Host-associated > Plants > Roots > Nodule | place: Mexico: Nepantla...
AAAAAAAAAAAAAAAAAAAAAAAAAAAAAAAAAAAAAAAAAAAAAAAAAAAAAAAAAAAAAAAAAAAAAAAAAAAAAAAAAAAAAAAAAAAAAAAAAAAAAAAAAAAAAAAAATTAAAAAAAAAAAAAATTAGTTAAAAAAAAATAAAAAAAATTAGAAGTTGGTCCCGGCGGGGCTCGAACCCGCGACCTTCGGCTCATAAGACCAACGCTCTAACCAACTGAGCTACGGGACCTCTTCGATACTCTTTAATGAAAATAAATATAGATCCGATAATAACAAATTAAAATTCATTAATAATTTATATATTTTTTTTAACAAAACAAACTGATTAAATCCAATCTAGATTACTTTACTGAGATAAAACTAATTTCAACGATTTTGCATTGCATTCCCGACATGCGTTAATTGGAAGCTTTTTTTTTGGAAAGTTTTTATACTTATTGATTCTTTCATGCTTTTTATAAAATAAATAAAAGTACTACAAATATTTAAAATTAAAACTACATAATAATATATTTTTATCTAAAAAATAAAAATTTAATTTATATAATAAAATTATGTAGTTATATCCTTTTATATATATTTTCATTTAGTATTTACTTCTAATTTAATAAATTAACTTACCGACTTAAAACTAACTCATCTGTCACCAACTAGTTTATAAGTTAAATTTGGCAAACACCCTAATAAGTGTTTTATATAAAGATTATATAGAAGTATTATTTTATAAAAAAATAAATAAAGAAAATAAGTGTATATTTTAAAATTAGAAAGATGTAAATATTAGTTAGTAGAACGGTGGACTTAAAAGTATAATTTTAACTTCTATCATTCAATCACATTAATTCATTATCCATATTGACATGGATTTAAGATTAGAGGAAAATATAAAATTGTTCTACACTATGCATCAACATTAAACTTTTAAAATCTTTTTAATATAAAACTGAATTCTAATAAATACAACACATGAATTTAAATTAGTTTAAAATTAATAAAATTTTAATGCGTCAAAATAATGAGACTTAAATAGATAGGCAATGGAAAATAAACTAATTATAATTTTAAACTTGAATTGGCATTAAAAAATGAATAAAGTCCTGTCCAAATGAACAAGACAAATCAATTTTAATTATATGCCATTTATTTCTCTGGGACCAATTTTCATAGTTTGCATTAGCTTTATTAGGCACAAGGACAGTTCTAACAACAAGAAATTGACTTTGCACAGGCTTGGAGAATTGACATATATAGTCGGAATATCCAATCAGAATTTAAGTTCGCTTACCTAGAAGGAGAGGACTATATGGCAGCTATTGCCATAAATGGTTAAAAGTTGAAAAATACAAAATAACGCTTATTCGGCTCCTTAAATTAGCCACTGAATTCAGATATGTCATCACTTCAGTTTATAAGTGACAACATTTTGAAACTAGATCAACTAACTAACTACTGTCTGAACAGACACGGGTTCTGGTACCACCTCTGCTCCAGCATGGCCTTTTTTAGGAGGGTTGAAAGGCTTCTCGTCAAGTCCCCAGAACTTTGCAGTTTTCACATCATCCTCAGTCATCAACCGTGAGAACTCTTCGTGATCATACATTAAACTTGTTTTCCCCCCAAATTCACTTGGAAGGTTATCTAGGTCGAAGAGTGATTGCATTAGCTCCACACTCTCCTTATTATTGGGATAAACAAACTTCACCTTCTGGACTGTCTTGGGGTCCAGGAAGAACTTGACGGCCTATCAAAATAAGACCAACTTCAAATTTGTCAAATGGAAGAGGTAACTACTAAAAGCTCAAATCCAACCTCAAATAGAGTACAATCATAGAAGTCAACAAACATAAAAAAATTTAAATCAAGGTGAAGAAGAAATATATTAAAGAAGAGAAGGGTGGGGGCATAAGAAACCAAGATACTTCATACATCCTTCTACATGATCCCAGAACCCATCCTCAAGAACTTGAGAAGAAAAACACATTAAAGGCCAACACTACCTACACGGCTGATTTTCAAGAATACTACAGAATATAATTCTAAATGAGTTTATTTTGCTGGAAACCGACTAAAATTTCCCTAACTTACAGACATTATATGATTTGACTATTCAATTATATAAAGATACAGAACATAATAACATTAACATAAGCAAAAAGGCTCAGCCAAGTATTACCTGATCTTTAAAAGTAAAATATAAATGAAAGAAACCACTACTATGCAATGCAAACTTCCAATTAGAAACTATAAATAAAGCCATGCAAAAGCAGACCAAGTATAACTTGCAGGGAAGGAGAACAAACCTTCCAGAAAGCCTGAAATATTCTTGGTGGATTGTACAGAAAAGCAATAGCAAGCCTTTCTGGATAGTGGTTTTGTAAAATGTGAATAATATCGCGAGCTGTTTTAAGAGAAATATTCGTATTAAGTGATAATCCTGTGTAGTCTATCAACCACGACATTTGTTCTTGACCTTCGGAAAGATTTAGGATAGCATTTTCCAATAGATAGACTAAATGCCTGATATTATCTTCAGCTGAAGTTGTGTTCTAACAAAAGAAAACAGATTAGACAGATTAAGTTAGCCAGTCGTGAACGGAGAAGCCTATTAAAAATACATGTTTGCACAAACCTGCATTCCTGGCCTCAAAATAAGCACAGTCCTCCCATGTCGATCATGAAAGTTAGCCCTGGAGACTTTACCTGTCTCACCCTCATGTGCTACTTCAGCCTGGATGTAGGAAGTTATTCAATTGTAAATACAGGGTATATATAGTACATGAAAGGGCAATATCCATAAACAGGCTGTCACTTGATGATGGTTTCATTAATGCTCTGTTTGGATGGAGTATGAAATAGTAAATAAATAAATAAGAGAATAGAAAATAGAATTAAGACAAAGAGAAAATGTATTGTTTGGTTGAAAGATGGAATGAAATGAGATAATATAATTTATTCTTCAAACAAGTAGTAGTAACGTACATAATCTGAAATGCAGGAGCAAAATTACAGGTGTTTGTACTGTACATGTATGATTCCACGCCTTACATGTGGAGTCCATGAAATTTTATAGTTCCCACTCCTTTTAAAGTCCAAACAAACGAATGAAATTTTATTTATCCTTCCCATTTCAGTTGCTTCAATTCCCTTCTTTCATATTTCAGTGGAAACAAAGAGAGGCTTAGTCCTCACAAACTAAGCAGATACTACACACATGTAGAAGGTACCGTATCATAATTTTGGAACTAAATGTATTACGATGCTAATGTGTGATCTTAATTGATTTCAAAAGACACAACTCAATCTTAACATTTTAAAATTTAGATGTATATGTTTTTGGCCTTATATTGAGTAATCTAGTACTGAAGTATTGATTTATAATTTAAGAATTATGCTGCTCCAAGAAAAAAAGTACTTGATATGTTTGCAGTAAAGACTACAGAGAAGTATCTTGCAGATGATCAAACAGTAAAAGGACAATATAAACGAATTGCTTCTGCCACAAGTAAAAACAAAACAACACACAGACTTTATGTCAGCTCAAGACAGGTTAGAACAAGTAACTGATATGTTGATCGATCACCATTTATTTGTCAAATTGTTTACAACATGGATCAGTGTTATAAGTATGAAACCATCATTGTCAATTTCATTTTTGGCATCACCAAATTGAGCACGTGGGGATCAAAGTCAGTTAAATCAAACTAACCCAACGGATTTCTTCTGGCCTATAAGTTGCCCTCCACTTGAGTGTTTCCTCCAGCATTTTCTTTGCTTTATCAACATTCCAATTCCTTGCTTCTAAATATCTCCTTAGACATGCATCTGTGCAATACAGTAGTCGACGACCAGAGAGGGACCCAAGAGCAGCCCTGAGTTCATTCACCTGTTTGCATATGTGTTACACTTGGTCCTCATAAAAGCTAGCATTCATGGATGTCTTTTCTTACAGACAAGTATTAATAATTTCCCATCATCCTTAGAGGATGCCAATTTCCATGAAGGGAATAATAGACTCAAATAATTTGTATTTGCAATTTCATAAAGGTTCGCTTTCTCTAACACGTTCTCTGATGTATTCTCTATTATTTGCTAAAAGTTGTTGAAAACCACAGAATCGTGAGGGATCCACTTCATATTTACGGAACCCCACATATGATTTTGTAGTTTAAAAAAAATAATAATAAACAAGAAAGATGTATAGCAGAAAGTGTATCATTAGAACTGTTGTTTAGGATTTTTCAAGATCTGATATGGAACTTCTGAATTAACAAATAGGCATACCTTTGTATCTTGTTTTGTGGAATCAATCTCCAGCTGATTCTGGCCTTGCTTTCTAAGAAGGAACATGGTGTCCACCAAACGCACCGGCTTCCACCTGCAACACATAACTTCAAGATTACACTTCCTCCTCAAACCGAAAATCTACAACCATACAAAATCATGAAAGTTGAAACAGAGAACAAAATAACCGGAAGTTAGCAACAATCAAACCCTCGTAAAGAAGAACTCCCCTCAATAAAACAAGGTTTCCATTTCGATTTCCCCAAAATAGAAATAACAATCAAATAAAAAACCACTGTAATCTATCACAAGTTCCTACATCACCTTAATCACAATGAAACCAAAACACGGCGCACTTACAGACCGAAACACCTAACAATTATTTAAGCACTTTCCCTAAGCCCCTCCGTTGACCGAATACAAAAACTAATTAACAACATAAAATATAAGCAGACGACCGATCTATTGGACCAAAGGCAAAACCGTAAAAAGACATAAATTCTCTTTCGTTTTCACTGAGTCCAACACTCAGAAGGTCAACCTTTTCAACCTCAATTTGATTTTCTCTCTTCTGAAACCGATCCGTTTAACACGCTCGCGTGAAACGGGAGCGTTGACTGACAAAAGGAAAACGAAAAGGGAGAAAGCGTAAAATGAATTAGAATAAAGGCCTGGAATCTGATGAAGCAGTAACAGGAGAGAGGTGAAAGGAATAAAATAGAAAAAGAAAAAGAGAAGAGAAATTAATATTCGAGAATCGGATCCAGAGAGTGAAGAGTGAAAATGAAAGAAACCTGGTGAGAAAGAAGGAGCTGAAAGGGTAATGTTATGTGGTTGAAGAGGTTTTCCAGAAGAGAATTACGAAGTGAGCGTGCATTGCATTGTGTTGCGTTTGAGTGAGTGAGTGGGGAATGAGTGAGATGGATGGTAGGATTCGCAATCACGCACACTCTGGCGACATGTCTCTTGTGATTTGGCTCACGCGAGTCTCATTTAATGACGCTTCTGTTTGAGTCTGCCTAAACACAGAAACGAGAAAGAAAGAGAGTGTCTTTCCCTTTCACTTCTTTAATGTCTTCTTCTTAACTTTAATTTTGCATACAAATTATACTCAGATCTAAATCATTTGATTTAATATTATTTAAAGCAAACTACACGGAACCCATGTGTTTCTTCTCACATTCTAACATCTTTATTTTAATTATTATATAAAAAACATCTATAAAATATATATGAATAATCCATATAATATGTCAATATATATATATATATGAAAAATCAATATCTCAAAATATATGTATCTGTTTCTCGTAAGGATTTTAATATATACATGTATATAAATTAAAATAAAATAATAGAGATTTATTTATTTATTTAGAAACTATATTATATGAAACATCACTTGTTTCTATGTAAAAATATATGATCATTATAAACAAAGATAAATAAAACATAATACAAATTATAAGGTAAGTTATTTATATTTTAAAAAAATTCAAGATATATTACTGGAATTGTAAGCTAACAAAGACTAATTTTGAAGCTAGAAATCTCACATGCAACAACATCTATTAAAATAGAATTAATATTTCAAAAAATGTCTCAAAGAAAAAAGGAACAAATTTAGATTACTATGTTTCAGATTTTGATTGAGCAGAGTCTTACAGTAATCGTCGTCAAGAATCTAATAACTAACTTCGATCATCAAACTGATGAATGATATCAGAATGTTAGAGAGAAAATAAACTTTTAAATAAAGACTTTTAATACTATTAAATCAATTTCACTAAGACTTTTCAGCTTAATAAAAAAGAATTATGTTTCATATATTAGTAAAATTATTTGACCTTGTATTTTTTATTTTAAATTATTATAAAAAAATTATAAAGCAGGTCGATTTAGTTTAATCCAACTATACTCACATAGTAATAAAAAATTATCCTTAATAACTTATAATAATTATACATGGAAGTGACTTTCACAATCTCATTTATCATATTGGTTGTAACAAGAAAATCCATTTTACACGTGCAACCTAATATCATTTCATATTTATTCACATTAAAAATCTATTTCAATATGAGATAAACTCTTACATGCAAATTAAGTTTTTAAAAATTTCTTAAATAAATATAAACTTTTGACTTTATTAATTCTAATAAGAAGATCAAAACATACCAATAAAGTGTTATTTAAATTAGACAAAACATTAACACAAACTTTAGGTTGGATTCTTGAATTAGAACAATAAATTATATAGTATTGTGTTCTTATATGGAGTTAAATTTTAATTTGAACAATAAGTTTAATCTCTTCATGTTATATGCTCGAAGTTTAAGGGTTATATAACCTTAGTTAAATTGTAATTTAATTTTTGTATTTAATCTCTTTATATTAAATACTCATAATTTTAAATTAATTTAAATTACGGTATTATATTTTTAATCTTGATAAGACCGTTGGTATCTGAGTCAAATTCCATATCTTGATAAAACTGTTGGTATTATATTTTCAATCTAGTATAATTTCTTTTCATGTATAATTATTATTAGTGAATACAAAAGTATTATGATGAAATATACAATAAATATAAATATATAATTATATTCCATGTGCAGTAAGTTGGAGACAGTATAATTTAATACACATCACATCTTCATAAAGAGAATCCAGAAATGAGATATTAGAGAAAACTAAAATAGATTAAAATGAATTTGTTTTTATTATTTACTTATTCAATAGAAAAGGTTTATTTATATTTAAAAAATTCAAAACTTAAAATACACAAAATAATCCGTGCAAAACATTAAGGGATCATGTTCCCCATGCGAAGAGGATTCCCAAACAATTTGCAAACCTAAGGCAACCATCCATACAATTGGTTTGATTACAAAATCAACCCTTAAAATTATAAAATTATTATAATTACATTTAAATATAGTTTTACTACAAGTATAAATATAAACATTTTGATAATTATTTTTTGAATGTTTGAGAAAACTTATGGCCAATTAACTTGTTTTGAAATTAGTTTATTAGAGGTTGACACGGATTAATCTTTGTTATCATTGGTGGTTACGATCAATTAGAGATACTAATTTATTTATTTTATTAAAACTTTACCGTAAAATCCAAAATGAACTTTCTTAAATTGCTAACAAGAATGTAATGTAAGGACGGCAATAATAATAAAAAAAATATAAAAATAGTTTTAAAAAGGAAGGTATATCAATTTTTGCAACTACTCCCTCTAGAAGGTTCAATTAAGAGTATTGAAACGTCAAATGAGTCATGACACCACGTGAATATTGCTTAGATTAAAAAAATCAAAATACTTGTTTCGGTTATAACGAAATTGGAGAGGAAGAAAAACTATTTATCAGATAATAAATAAAAAAATATTGACAATTTTTTCTGTACGGGAAAAGATAGTATGGCATTATTGTGTGTCAGAAAAAAAGAAGAAGATAATATTCAGTTTAGTTGTAATTCTTATATTCTTGTAAGTATTTTTGTAAATTTTATATTATTGTTAGTTTAGTTGAAAATTTGTATTTTTGTATGTATTATGTGTAACTAAAAATGAGATAAACGAACATGTTTTTTTAGTCATTATTATTATATTTTGTTGGGATGTGCTGATGTTAATTTTAAATTTTGAAAAGTAAATTCTTTATTTAATTTATTATTATATTTTACAGACATTTATTGGTCATGCTAAGTATTACAAATATTGCAATACTGACTTTTTTTTAATCATAGTAAATTTTAATGCGCTGTTGATTTTGGTTACAAGAAGTTAATTTAAGATAGAAATTGAAATTATATTGACCTGTTATGATAGTTATATATTTTATTTTGGTGATTTGTTTTTTTAGTATAGAAGACTAAAGAATTATACACGTAGGACGGCACAGTATTCAGTAACACACGCACAAGGTCTTTCAATGCATAACTAGGTTATAATTGATTCCAATACTTGTAAGAGTTTAATGAATATATGCAAAACAAATCATAATCAATTAAAATTAATAGATTAAGAATCATATTTGATCTGAAGTTATTTAAACTTACCAATTCGAAAAATTGATATGACCTGTTTACTAGTTCAGGTCAGTCATGAGTTCGTTCTTATTTATTTTTATTATTTTTAAAAATGAATATCATGTTGTAATCAATATTTTATAGATAATTTTATTTACATTAGTTACATCAATTTCTTTATATATAATTTTATTCATGGAAATATTGTTGATATTTACTTTATTTTATTAAATAATAAATATTTTTTATTAAAATATTAAAATTTGTTCACCCTCTAACAAACAGGTTATTAATGTCAGCTCATACAACCTTAATTAACCTTGACGGACCAACCATCCACTGCTTTTGACTGGTTAAGAATCAAAATGACCTCAACTAACCGATTTGACATCTTACACTAAAGTGTAGTTTTAAAGTTTTTATTATTTATTAATTATAATTTGTAGATTATATAAAAAAAAATTAAAAAATAAAAATTTAAGTAGAATTGAGTTGAATAACGATTCAAAATAATTATTAATCTTAATTATTAAAATTACTTTTATTGAGGATTAAAATATACTCAACTTATTCTTTAATATGGCTACTTAACATAGTTCAAACATAAAAAAAAAACACTTATAATAATTAAATTATCTATATTTCAATATAAAATACTTAATATTGAAAACAAAATAGAATTAAAACTAAAACCTAACAACTAAATATGTCAAGAATATGTTGCTTATTGTTTTTTTTTTTCAATTTTTCGCCCTAAAACATTTGACATTACATTGTTGGTTAGTATTAGCGAATAAGTTTAGTAAGGTTGTTTATTAGTTTTCTGAAAGAGGTTTTTGATTTGTCACGGGATTAAGGGTTTTTTTTTTTTAAGAGTTGGACCACAATTAAAATGGTTGATATTTATTTATTTTTTAATAATAAAAAATATATTTTATTAAATAAAATATCATATTATTTGAATTGGGTTCATGTAAAATTTAATAAATTATCACTTATATAAGATAATCGATATAATCAATTATCTATTTCAAGTTCATGCTTAATTTAATCAAATATCTTATTATGGATTGTCTATTTCAGGTTCATGTCATCATCATCATTCAAACTTTGGTTTACAAATGATACAAATGATAAGAAGTTCTTTTACTAATAGCAATGTCACTTTTATAAAACATCCATCATTCATTAATGACCAAAATCTTTCAATCCATTGTTGGATAGATCACACAAAATAACTCAATAAAATCAAAAGTCAATGCTCATAAAATAATTTTTATAGACATACATATTTTTTTACTGCGACAATCCCACTCCATCCAAAAAACATATAAAGTGATTGATCACCAACATAATTTGACAAAATAATCCAAAGGTCAATACAAAATTATTCCATAGACTGAAAACCTTGAATATGACACTTTATTAAATAAAATATGAGAAGGCTACAACCAAATATTGATGATTAAGTACATATATTTGAAACATTTCTTTGAATTAGAATTTTGTAGACCTGAAACCTTGATGCTTAAGTACATATATTTGAAACGTTATCTTGAATTTAGCCTTTTTGTAGACCTAAAACCTTGCAATTCTTTCCAGTCAAGCTGAGGAAGATCACTGCAATACATGATACGGTGAAACACTGTTCACACCCTTCCTGCTGCAAACAAACTATACAACCAAATACAACATAAAGATATGGTAAAAAAAGGAAGAAAAATCCCCATTCATCATTGCAAAACATTTGCCAAAATGATGGCTTTCATCTCCTAAAAATGATGTCAAACAAAGATGAAGTGTCTTATTGTGTTAAGTGACCATAAGACAATAAGCGAAATACATAACATCACCTATCCCACTATAACCAGTGTAATATCAAATTTAAAACATGCCAAAAAGTTTCTCAGTAGAGATAATAAATTGAAAGAAGTTAGTCCGTTAACACTACTATATTCATCTAGTTAACACTAGGGGTGGTCAAACTCTAAAAGTGGTTGAACAAAACAGAACTATATGATTGTTTAAATGAATTGAAATGCATTACAGTTGAGATAGTTTGAGTGAATCAAACGAAACTATATGATTATCTATTTCATATTTCAGGTTCATGTCATTATCATATCATTCACACTTTGGTTTACAATTTATACAAATGATAACAAGTTCTTTTACTATTAGCAATGTCTCTTCTATAAAACTTCATTCATTATGACCAAAATCTTTCAATTCATTGTTGGATCACACAAAAAGAACTCAATAAAATCAAAAGTCAATGCTCATAAAAGAATTTTTTTATAGACATACATATTGTTTTACTGCGGTAAAACCACTCCATCCATAAAACATATATAAAATGATTGATCACCAACATAATTTGACAAAATATACCAAAGGCCAATACGGAATTATTCTATAGACTGAAAACCGTGAATATGACACTTTATTAAATAAAATTTGAGGAGGCTACCTCCAAAAATTAATGATTAAGTACATATATTTGAAACGTTTCCTTGAATTTGTAGACTTGAAACCTTGTAATTCTTTCCAGTCAAGCTGAGGAAGATCACTGCTAACGGTGCCGTTCATACCCTTCAGGCTGCAAAGACTTCATACGAACGAGTATATCTACAGAAAAATCTATGCATGTCGGAAATTGAAATGCTAAAGTCAAGGACAAAACATTTTGGGTTACAATTAATTATAAGAACTCAACCGAAAATGATACTCGTAGTAATAGCGTTGCAAAATTTAAAGATGAAGAAGAATCTAAGTTTACAGTGGGAAAAATCTCAATCAATAGAAGTATCGTCTCTTGACTAAAGTTATTATAGAAGTCGACCGAAGGATCAATGTTGCTGTTACGAATCTATCATCCAAGCTGTTATATTAGAATTTACATAATAATATCACTTCAATTACTAATTCACCATGTGGAAAGATAAGCTACATGTGATTCATTTCTCATATACGAATTCCTTAATTCAATTAATTAATGTTTGCAATTGTATTCATTTTGTCGTTGTTATTTGTATATTGACTATGTTGCGAAAAAGGAAAGGCGTTATTGTAAATGAAAAATTAGATTTATACGATACCTCGTTAGATGAATGTCGTTAGATGGAAGGCGAAGCGAGTCCAGTGGTGGTGTATCCATGGCAAGGAGTGAGAGCGAGGAAAAGAAAGATATAAAAGAAAGGGCGAAGGAAGGAAAAGGAACACATCAAACACGCCACCACACCCCACACCAGAGGGAGAACCCGGGAATTCCCGTACGTTCTCCCTCAAAACCCACAAATAATCTTTTTTTTATTAATTTTTTTGACCTGCCATGCAAGCGCACCTGTCATGGCAAAGGTCGGTAGACAAAGTTCTCGACAACCACTTCATCCCCAAATATTCATTCTACCATTTACACCGAAGATTTCCCCTCAAAAACCCTAGTATCATTCTTGAAATCCGAATGCCAAAAACACCACAAAGGAACGGCAAGAATGAACCGCTGCACCGGCCTAATCTTGTTCTCGCGATCCGCGCTATATTCACCGAGCCTTCACAAAACAATCAACAAGAACACGATCATGACACCTCTGAACGGTAACACCGGGCTTCAAATCCTGGAAAAAAAATAAAACACGAACACGTAAGAGTGAAAGGACGTAAGCAAGAAAAAAGTCGAAGAAAAAAGTCGAATCGCAAAGTAATCGCACCAATTCGTAGGAAAAGCACGATTGGCGAGTAGATCTTAAATAGAGAGAACAAGAAACTGTCCAGAGCAGAGTTAGGGCCATGAATGCCTTAGCGGGACCATAGACTACGGAAGTAGCGCTTTCAATTGTAGATTAGCATACCCGATCAGGTCTGGGGTTGGGATACCTGGTTCCAGTGCTACGAACCAGAAGTTGCTCGATAGTCTCGTCATGGCCTTCTTTGAATCTTACTGTAGTAGGCTCTTCTTTGCTCGATCTCACCATAGCCTGATACTAGGTCCTCAACAAGATCGCGTCCTTCTTCTTTGAAAACCTAATTCTTGATACGTGGTAGATTGAAAGGGGTGAAATTGAATTGAAATTAGGGAAAACATACCCACTATTATATATAGGGTTGTTTTGATGGGATGAAGGGTTGAGATTTCCAATTTTAGACGCGTGATATTCTTCAACAGCCAGTTATCGTTGGTTACATAATAACTTCTGACTTCGTGCATGCTGTTACGTTTTCTTATTTAAGTATTAAATAAATAAATTGACTAATCTCAGCATATTTTATCATCAAACAACGACTTTTTAGGACTTATTTAATACTTATATTGAATATAAGAGGGAATAAAATAAAATATTGAAAGATAAAAACAAATTTATAAGTTGAATAATTTTTTTATCAGGGTAAAAACTAATAAAAAATGTAAAATTAAAAAGATTAGTAATGAAGAGTAATGTTCTCAACAGTCTAACTACTACCTGAACTAACAAAAACTTGAGTTCCAAGATTTTAACTGTTAATATAATAATATAATATATGAAGAATATTAATAAAAAAACAAAAAAATATATATAAATACATAAAATTAAAATTTAAAATTCACTTAAAAATGTGATAGTAATCTGTACCATTATATATAAAAAAAACCTATTTGGTAACTCTCTTTAATTAGTATTATTTCTAATAAAGAAAAATAATTTATTTATTTATTTAATAAATAAATAAGTGAATAACTTCTCTTTATTTGAAAATAACTGAATATCAACAACTGAATACCGTATCTGTTAAAAAATAACGTCAATATAATTTTTAATATTAATTTTACAAAATTTATATCTATAACAATTATAACAATATATAAACGACATTCCTGGCATACATATTTTATTGTTATAATATTAAAATATAATAAATTTAATGATTTTTATTTTAAATTGAAAATTTGAATTTGAAAACAACAAAGAATTCAGTCTCTTACAATTTTACCCTTTAAAATAACTTTTTTTTTCTAAAAAAATTCTTCCCAACAAAAAGCAACCTACAAAATAAAAAATCACACTCAACAAAATTGAATTCAAAACAGACTAAAACTAGTATTATGCAGATAATCATCTCTTATTGGGATCTAAGGGTATTATTCTCAGCTTTCAATACAGACATCGTATATTATTGAGTGATGATGAATGAAACGATTATGCATCTACAACACTTTTATTGAATTCTTTTTCACTTGCACTTGCCATTTCGTATTTCATACTTGGTGAAACAATCCGTATAAATCATCCATAGTAGTAATTAAACAAGTATTTCAGTAAACACGAGCTTTAGGAGGGAATGATTCCACCTCATCGTCCAACGTGTTCATGTGCACTGGCCTGTAATCTAACCGGACCTTCTCATTCTCCCAATATCTGCAAATCAATGCACAAAAGCTCAGAGAACAAAAGCAAAACAACTCGTAGACACAACACAAGTATTTTTATCATCAAAGTGCTGCGGTAAATCCAGCAAACCAAATTCATTTTTGTTTTAGAAGACCAACAAGCCCTGCACTGTACAATTCTGCCTTGACAAAGCAAGAAGTCTAATGGATCACTAAACAGAATATATATACCATGCCCACGGATAGAAGCACAATTAAAATACGTCACTCCCCACCTGTCCTTGTTTTGACAACTCTGTACTTTAGTGAATATGAAATTTTGAACTAAAATTACCATATTCAACAGCAAAACATTTGTCGAAATTTGCCCCCAAAAATCAATGCATGCTCGTTTTATAAAATACTTACTTAGAGATAGCAAGACACTGAATTACTTAAAGGCTTATCCCTTCCTGCAATGAAAACTAAACGACCCAGAGACGGAGGTTCTCCAAGAAAGGATCACTTAAAGATGGTAAAAGTACCAGATACTGTCAATTAAAAATATTATTCCGCTGGCGCCACTGGTTTATTGATTGTTTGACTTCTCTACTAATACAAGAGAATCAAGACGCAAGATCTGATGCACTTACGAATCAACAGGATTGTATCAGGATTCCGACTAGAACTGAAGAGAACTAACTCAATCCAAATATATACTGATGTAAATAGCAAATTAATTGAAACATGACTTACCCCAAAGTGTGTTTCATCCAGTTTTCATCGTCTCTTTTCTGTAAATTTAAAGCAGGTACCGTATTCAATTAGACCCACTATTCATATTAATGGAGGGAAATATACACACCAGTTTATACTAACCGAGAAGTCCTCACGAGCATGAGCACCTCTACTCTCTTTTCTTGCTTCAGCAGAGTGCATGGTGATGCAGGCATTAATCAGAAGATTTTCCAACTCTAAGGTCTCAATCAAGTCAGAGTTCCTGAGAATATTGAGCCATGGAACTTTTAAAATGAACAAACAGATTTGATTCCTTGAAATAATAGGGATCCAAGTGACATCAGCCAAAGAACTTTTACCATATCAAACCTCGATCCTTCAACTTGACATCATGGAAGCTCTCCCATGTTTTATCAATTAATTGACAACCTGTCAGAGTAGATGATAATCAAAGAAAGTAGATAACTATAGGAGCAGTAAAGGTGATACGTGTACTTTGGGAAAAGGAAGGGTATAAGAAGAACAATTATTATTGATCAACAAAGGACTACCTTCTTCTAATGTTTCTTGGGTACGGAACACAGCAGCATTGTTTTGCATTACTCGTTGCATATTCAACCGAATTTTGGAAGTTGGCAATGACCCATTTGAATTTCTCAATTTGTCTAGCCAAGCAATTGATTTCATTCCAGCATCTTTCTCTAAAGGCTTTTGTTTATCTCCTGCAAAATATAAAACGGGAATTTTTTTCACCTCATTTCAGCGTGCACAATTTATTTAATAACCGACAAAGAATCTTGCCTGGCCTACAGATTTCTGCAACTCTATTTGCACAAGCTCTACCAAAAACAACAATGTCAAGAAGTGAATTTGCACCAAGCCGATTGGCACCATGAACTGAAGCACAGGCTGTTTCCCCCGCAGCCATTAATCCAGGAACTACTGCATCTGGATCATCACCTTTAATAGTAATCACCTGAATAAGAGAAAAGACATATTAGACCACATTTTTTTTTTCATTTTTTCGCTTTGTTTAAAGAAAATTTAAATGAAAATATAACAAATCCAAAGGACAAGATACCATGCCATAAACCAAACAAGTAATCAAGTATGCCATAAACCAAAATTAATAAAAGATATCACTATTTGCAATGTGACTGACCCAATGACATACATATTCAAATTCCTGGAGAAGCAATTTGAGAAATAAATAGGTATTAATTATTGGCTGGGGAAAATTGCAATAAAAAAATATATTTCTGCAAGAGTCTCCATCATAGAGAGAAGTGAAATGGTGCAAGCTAGTTACAATATATACACACACACATTTACACACACATACATTGTAATGGGGATAATGTAGCGCTACAAGTACCAAATGATTCACGAAAATATTAGAAAGACATTTAGGTACCAACTTCTTAATCACGGTTTTCTGATAACTTCATGACCACAACATTTTCCAACTCATGAAGATGTCAAACTCAGCTTTATATCCGTTTCTAACTGTTCCTATAGAAAACATCTAAATATCTAACTCAATTGTTTGGGTGTTTAATCATAATACAAATTAAATAGAAAATTGCTTTAATAACATAGAATAATGCAATCCATTCTGGCACATCCTGTCTCTTTCTTTGTGAAGAGATATTTTCCTTTTGTGAAAGGTACATAACTACAAGACAACGTAAAGGTTGGAGTCATCAAAATAAAACCAAACAATTATCTGATGTGGTATGCGTTCTTGTCAACTATTATACATCAAGTAAGCAGAGAGCATAATGTATAATAATAGTAAACAGTAGGTCTAGAAAAATAAATAAACATATATATATAGGCATGACAGTGATAATTAAATTTATTTTTTATTTTTTAATCTGTTTCTCACATTTTCTTTTTCTTTCATTTTCTTTCTCTAATGGAGGTTAAACAATTAGTTTTAACATTGTACCTCTCCATGATGATTCGTGGGAATACCACCCATGTTATAATGCACTGTTGGCAAAACAGGAATAGGCTCCTTAGTAACATCCACGCCAGAAAAAATAGCAGCTGTTTCAGAGATACCGGGTAGTCTCTCCTTGAGAACATCTGGGGGTAAGTGATTCAAGTGGAGATAGATGTGATCTTTCTGGGGTCCTGCAAAAAATTTCCAGTATCAAATTAATTGTCCAACTTAACTGGCAGGTCAAGGTTCAAGAAAATATCGTGCATATCTAGTTTCTAGAAGACATAACGTCCCACTAAAATAATATAGCCACAATTATGTATAAATACAACCACAAACTAACAGCACAGTTATATGTTAGTTTTATTTATCAGAAAATAAAAGTATTAATTTATGGCCAGCATACCTACACCACGGCCTTCCCGGATTTCCATAGTCATTGATCTGGAAACAACATCTCTTGATGCAAGATCCTTTGCAGTAGGAGCATAACGTTCCATAAACCTCTCGCCCTCACTGTTCCTAAGAATCCCGCCTTCACCTCGAGAACCTACAAGGTCCAAGAAAGAAAACGAGAAGTAATATATATTACAACTAAATTGACCAAAGTACATAACTGTCATTACATTATACAATAAAAAGATAGCCTATATGCAAATAAGAACTAAGACATTCCAACCTTCCGTGATAAGGCAGCCTGCTCCATATATGCCTGTAGGGTGAAATTGCACAAACTCTAAATCCTTCATAATTTATGACAAGAAAATGTTAAAACACTTGCTAAGTAAGATTTCAACTTAATAACAAAATTTGCAAAGCCCAAAAATAGACCTCAAGTGGGATCCCAGCACGTGCAACCATGGCATTGCCATCTCCAGTGCATGTATGTGCTGAGGTGGCAGAAAAATATGTTCTACCATAGCCCTGATGCAAAACAGAATATTAACACATACACGCTCATAACAAGTACAATTATAAACTTCAATGTCTAACATGCAAAAGAAAATAATGTACCCCTGTGGCCAAAATTGTTGAAGCTGCTTGGAAACGGTGTAATGTTCCATCCTCCATATTCAAGGCAATCACACCTTGGCAACTACCTGTATATCCAATAAGGAAAATTTGTTAACTTTATCATCAACTCCAACACATACACAATCAGCAACGTCTTTTCTTTTTTTCACCACTGCAAATGTTTGACAATCCAGTGAGCATAACAAACAAGTAATGGCATATCTGTACATATGAAAAAGAGGTGATATAGTAGATGAGAGAAAAATAAGTGATGAGAACATATAGCCAATTAATCTCACGTCTTAAATATTAAATATAAATAAACAAGAAGAGTATGTTTTGGAGTACCATTCATAAAAATGTCCTATAACTGTGACATGTGACAGAAGTTTTAATAATTTTAATTACTTTTGTTCTTCTTTCACCAACGTTGCTGCTTGCGATGTAGTCATAATATGACCAAAGGAGTCAGCAGCCAAGGTGAGAAGGAAATCTAAATATGCACAAAACCTATAGTTTCAGTTTTAACTTTGTACTATAGCATTGTATTGGTTAGCTCTAATTTCAAGATTAGCTGGGGGGAAAAACATGTGACAAATCCCCCATGTTTGCAATTGTATTTTAAAATTGCTTTCCTAGCCTTGTGGGCATACCAACAACATAGTGAAGTATTATTCCTATAAACCCATACTTTCCTTTATGCACATTTTAGTAGCCATTGTCATGCAGAAGAAAAACTGTGAATTATTTATCTTTGTATTATAGCTTTGGCAAAACTTTAGCTCTTTTCCTCTGTCAATGATACAGGAATTGTTAGAATTTAGCGGATTATTAACAAATGCACGAATATTTTACGCAGTTGAAAGAAAAAATAAGACTAAAAATTGCAAATGTGGATGCATAAAATCTACTTGAAGGATATAAGTCTCCCGTAGCATAGTACAGGAAATTTTCTAGTCGTCATGTGCTATTAAATCCTTTCCTGTGAATGCTGATACGTTGTGCAATTAACCAATTGCAAATAGTTCAGAGAAAGAAAACTACTATGTACAGAACCTTACCATCACTGTTCATTAATAGATCTAGTGCAAAATATTCCACAAAAAACTGGGTATTATGTCTCATGGCTTGGCCGTAGAGAGTGTGCAATAAAGCATGTCCAGTTCGATCAGCAGCACATGCACAACGATATGCCTGACCACCTGTAGCATAGCAACATTAAAAAAAAAGTCAAAATCAGAACTCTCAAATAAAAAGTGCTAATATTCCATCCTCTGCATTTTACCTTTTCCAAAGTTCAAGCTCTGACCACCAAATGCACGCTGGTATATTTTTCCATCTTCAGTTCGTGAAAATGGCAGTCCATAATTTTCAAGTTCAATGACTGCTTTTGGTGCCTCCCTACACATATATTGGATGGCATCTTGGTCCCCTGCAGAACACGGAGCTTATCTTTTCATATCCAAAAAAGAAACAAAAGAAAGAACAGACAATAAAAGAGTCTCTGCTTTCCATGATACTCATATAGCAAATCATCTTCTAGTTATATGAAAAATTTGTAGCACAAAACGAAAAAGTTAAAAATTTTAAGATAGAGTGAGTTCATACCAAGCCAATCACTTCCCTTGACAGTGTCGTACATGTGCCACCTCCAATCATCTTCAGTCATATTTCCCAATGCAGCATTTATACCACCCTACACACAAATTTGTTGCCATGCATGAGCATAATCAGTATAATCGATTCAGAAGAAAAGGTTGGTGTGGTTAGGCCAACTTAATTCACTTTTGAGCATCAACCAGTACTTTAACAAACTATACAAACAAATACAACATAAAGATATGGTATGAAAAGGAAGAAAAATTCCCATTCATCATTGCAAACACAATTGTCAAAATGATGGCTTTCATCCCCTAAAAATGGTGTCAAGCAAAGATGAAGTGTCTTTTTGTGTTAATTGACCATAAGACAATAAGCGGAATACATAACATCACCTATCCCACTATAACCAGTGTAATATCAAATTTAAAACATGCCTAAAAGTTTCTCAGTAGAGATAATAAATTGAAAGAAGTTAGTCAGTTAACACTACTATATTCATCTAGTTAACACTAGGGGTGGTCAAACTGACTGAACAGAATTGAATTATAGTAAAATTGCACTAAACTCTAAAAGTGGTTCAACAAAACGGAACTATATGATTGTTTAAATGAATTGAACTGCATTACAGTTGAGATAGTTTGAGTGAATCAAACTGAATTACTTTGAATTGTTTCTGAATTCCTATCTGAATTGTTTGAACTATTACCAACGAACATATTATTTTAAAGCATATTTTTCAATCTTACTAGCTATAATTCAGTTTAGTTCAAATAGTACTATTTAAAGAGCAATTCCATTCAGTTTTCTTTCAAAACAATTCAGTGTGAATTGATTCAATTCAAAAAAAATTAACAGCCCAAATTAAAACCACGCCAATAGCCCTCATTCGGTGGTCCATGAAGAGATTAATTTAGAATAAACAGTCAAAGTAGCTTCAAGCTATAGGGCTTATTAGTTCTTAGAAAAATGGAAATAACATTCAATGTCCATGAATGAGTGTATTTCGTCTAAACCAAATTGCTCCTCGTCTCATGATCCTCTGTGACCAACAAACTATTTTTATTAATATTAACCCTTAATAAATGAATAACTTAACGTATACAGACAACTTGTCCCACAGTAAAATCAACCGAAATAATAAAAAACAAAAGGGGTCGATAAAAAGGGAAAATCCTGAATTGTGACAAACAAGTAACATGCATTAACGTGGAAAGTGGGAGAATATCTCGCACCTGAGCTGCAACAGTATGCGAACGAGTTGGGAAGAGCTTCGTGATGCAAGCAGTATTGAAGCCATGTTCGGAAAGTCCAATGGCGGCTCTCAACCCTGCACCCCCAGCACCCACGACAACCGCATCGTACTTGTGATCCACCACGTTGTAGGAGGAGTTCCCACCACTCTGCACACACAACGACCAAAAAGACGCCGTTTAGAAAAGAAAATTTCCATGGACGAATCGGAAATTGATAATGGAGAGATGGAGAGAGAAAATTGATGGAATGATTCGCACAGAGAAAAATCTTGACACGCGAGATCTCAGTGATTGGTGATTCGCACGAGCCACGCACCGCCACATTTCGAAGCACTCTTTTGGTTCGTTCTCTCTTGACTCGCTCTGTTTCGCCTCGCGGCCACTCTCTTTTCTTTCTTCTACTCCTTTCTGATCTCTGTGTGGTTATTTTGTTTATTTTTTCAGTGCTTTTGGCGTGGAGTTCTAATTTGATAGTGTTTGCATCCCTGGTTGCATAGTTTGATGCCTATGTTTGGCGTTTGGTTTGGAGAAGTAGCAAATGGAAGAAACTGATTTTGATTTTGATTTTGAGTTTTAAAGAAAGTGAAATTTAATCCAAATTAGGAATGTAAGGAATGTGATTAGGGTAATAACGCAGGAATTTACGATGAGGGTTTTGGTTGGTAAGGAAGAAATGCATGGATCCTTTGGAGCGCGAGTAACAAGGGTCGCGTGCATCGCGTACGATAATAAGAAAAAAGTGAAGTGGCCCACGTAAGATATTTGAGAGAGAGACGCGTGGCAAGGCAAGAGTGTTTGCATGGTGAAAAAGCGAAGATGGGTGGTGTTCTTTTGTGCCACGACTGATATGATATAGATAGTCCACGTAGCCATGAAACGCACCGTAGCATCCCAAAGCTAGATATGATCATTTGAATACCATACTCTATTTACATCACATATTAAATGGACTAGAAACAAACGTATGGGAGAAGGAATTTATTCCATACAAACTATATATTAGCTTTTTAAAACACCAAGAAGAATAAAGAATCAATATCAAGGCCTAAACCCAAAAAATTATCACTTAAATCACTTATTATCACTTTAATTAATACCAATATGAATGACAATTAGGCAAAAATAACTATATTTTTAAATGATTTCAAAAGAGAAATTTAAAACATTATATAATTATATAAGTGGTGTGCTTTGTAGCAAACTTCTAACCTATTGTTTTGCTGGTAGCTAATGCAGAGAAAAAGTGGGTATGTTGAGTACCTTGAGCATCTCTTGTTGTGCTTGTAGTGTTTTAGTTTTAGCTTTCTAATAATATAAAAGGTTTTTCCATTTATCTTAATTTATTTATTCTTTGTTGATAAAAAAAATAAAATTTTAAAAAAATATTAATGATGATTTTCATAATTCTACTTATAAGGATAAAATAAATTTTAAAACGATAAATATTTTTTCCTAAAACTCTAACTCTCTTATACTACACCTTAAAATACAAGTAAAAAAATAATATTTGAAGGGTTTAAGCATATTGCATGTAATTTTCAAATAAAAGAGTTATGTTAATTAAGGAAGGGATGGTTATTACTCAACACAATTCCTCAACTAATTTTGAAAATAACTCTTCCCAATCATCACCTTCATCCGTGATAATGAAATTGAAGCTCGATTTGAAGGTGATTTGTTGATGATATGGAGAATATTTACTCAACTTACAAGAATTTCAATAATCATGTCGACTAAAAAAAACATATTTTGAAATGACAAAATTCGTCGTTACATACTAAAATAAGTTGGTAACGGGACAATTCTGATGGTAAATAACTTTCTGACCAACACATCTGTCAGTAATTACCTACAGACATATATGACCATCAATATTATTCCTTTGATAAATTCTACTCTCTTTTTTTGTGTGTTTTATCAACAACAAATTATTTTCAATATTATAAATGAAAGTAGTTATATTAATATTTATACTTAAAAAACAATGAATAAATTTGAATTATCTATTATTTTTCTTACAAATCGGTATAAATAAAAATAGTGGAGTAAAAAGAGGAATAATATTAAATCAACCAATTCTCATCCTTTACCAATTCTCATCATCTTAAATGAATATAACGATAAAATTTCTCATAATGTTTTATTTATGAAAGTCACTCATAATATTTTGAAATATTATTTGAAAAAGGTATTTAATAGAAAGATTTTACATTATAATCTTACCCAAAAAAATTAACCCCTAAGAGTAGAATGTCATACTCAAAATACTCTAATGTCATAACAATTATAATTTAAGAAATAATATTTTTATATGTAAGAAGTTGTATATTAAATCAGTGTATCTAAGAATTAAAATTAACTTCGTTTACTTAAGTTAAAAAAATACGCATTTCATTTATTTATTTTTTTTAAAAAAAGCAATCCAAAATGACCGTTAACTTGATATAAAACTAAAGTGAAGCAACCCATAACAATTTTTCCACTCAACCAATTTCACGGACGAGTCTAGTCCACTCGTTTTCGAGTCCTATTTATTGATCCCTTAACTATTCATTCCCAACTTTTTTTTCACTGACTCACATACACAAATATAATAAACAATAGGAAAAAACAATAATAATAATATCCTTGGATTATTATTATTATAAATATGACTAATATTTTTCTTTTTAAAAATTAACTTTAACTGGGTTTGCTTCCATCTTTTTAACCAACAATCTTTGTGTTCATTCTATTTCTTTTATTACTTACCTATTTCTCATCTCTTTATTACTTTTGCCGTGCTAAACAGAACATTGAAGTATAACTTCCCAAAAATGTTTATTCTAAAAAACAGAAACCCACTTGTTTTAGAAGATTTAGAATCTTACAACGTTCATTTTCTAAAACCACATCTAAATAGTTAAAATACTCCCTTTGAAAGCAATAAAGGGTAAGTTAGCAAATTTGTATTATTTAAAATTTCTACACATTGGAAAGAAGGAAAGGTAAAGGAGCATAGTTTTTGCTATCTAAAAGCATGAGTGGGAAATAAAAGCAAAGAAGAGCTAATAATAATGTTGTAGGTCCTAGTTGGGAAGTTTGATGGAAGAGTAGGATTGAACTTTGATGGGTAAACCTTTGGGGAAATCGACATAAGGGTATACAAAAGGTTGATCACCGTCAAGAACTTCCCAGTTGTAGTTGAGGATGAGATGGTGGATGAACACAGCCATTTCAACCTTCGCTAACTCTGACCCTGCACACAACCTTGATCCTCCTCCAAATGGCATGAAGTTATCACTTTTACTGTTATTGCCCTGCAACTCCACCACCCCAGTATCAAACCAAAACACATATTAATAAATAATAATCAAAATTAATTAATATCATGCCACAATGACTTGTAGCGGGCCTGATAATAGGGCCTCCATGTTTTGATTTTGGGCCATAAAGAGGAGATTAGAATGGGAGTGTGTTGGCCCTTGAATAATAAGTGAGAAAGAAAAGAAGGTAGTAAATGGAGGACAGAGATGCACGTGGGATGTGAGAGGCCCACTTGCACACGGGCATTTATAATGCGGAAGGACATAGAGGACAGGACCATGGACACACGTGCACAAAAAGAGGCAGTGGGACCCATTACACTCTACCAACTCTACTATTTCTCCCTCTTCCTTTCTCATGCTATGCTAATTTATTGAGGCATGGAAATTATGTACTTTTTAAGCTTGATCCATTATGAGATTATGATTGATGGAAAAAATGTTAGCAGTGAGTGAGTTTGAAGAGAACAAAGAGGATATGAAGCATTCTTTTCAGTTTCGTCAAAGCTGTACGGCGTGTCTATCTCATGTGGGGGCCTGATTCTGAAGCGCCGAATGTAAAGTCTTATTACTATAAAGGATGCTACAAACCCAAGCTAAAAAAGCTACCTAAACATAACTATACAACTACTTTTATTCTTTTTTTATTCTTCTTCCATAACAATACCCATCCAACCTAATTTCTAATTTCTAATGCATCATCATCATATTACTCATAATCATCAAATTTATTACCAAATTCAACATTCGTGTCTTTTATTCTACAAAAATAACAAACAAACAAAACCCATCTTCCATGTCTCAAAAATTAGACAGATAGAGTAAATAAAAATAAAATAGAATGAAAATGGAATGTTTTATTCAAGAGAGACAAAAAAAATAAAATAGAAACAAGATTCAAAACAAAATATAATAGAAAGAATATCCGTGAGCCCTACTTATTTTTACAATTTCGTTCTGTTTTTTTTTTATCGAACTCATAAAACATGCCATTAAAATTGTGCGACTCGTTATTTTTACTTTTTACTCTTTTCTAGTCACCTAACTTTTTTTTTACTTTCTTTCCCATTTGTCTTAATCGGAATGTGTTTACTATATATCCACTCGTTTTTTTTTTATTATTTCTATTTACTCTTCCTATTTTCTTTACTTTATTTCTTTTATTTTGTTTTCTTCTTCGGAGGTAATACACCCGAATAATTTTAATGACATGGGGTTATAAATATAAAAAGAGGAATGTGCATATGACTTTAAGAAAATGGTTTTAGTATGAACATTGAAATATTCATAAAATTTGCATCTATAGAAAAGTTAAAAGACACGATTAAATCGCCCAAAATGTGATTGTTATGAATGATCCGTGGTGTCCAGGGCAAGACTAAGAGTATTATATATATAAGGAAGTTTTGGCAAAATGTGAAGGGTCAATAGGAATTGAACTTTTGTTCATTCACAGGGCACAGCTACCATGAATGGAGTGATTGCATGTGGTAATAATCCAGAAGAAGCACCAATTGATTTGAAATGGTAGGGGATGCTTAAATAATCTTGTTTTTTTTCCTTTTTCTAACACTTTAAAGGGTTGGCTTTAGAAAAGAAAAAGGAAGGATAAAAGTAATGATGCAAGGTGTGCATAAATAATAGAACTTACCTGCCATCTCCATGGATTGAATTGGTTAGGTTGGTCAAAGAGTTCAGGATCCAAATGTGCTGCTGAAATCACTGGAAGAACTTTCCACCCACATGGAATGTCATAACCTTTCAAACACAAACACACATTTTCAATACACATATATGGCCTGGGATTTCTGGCACCTTTCCCTTTTACTATAACACTTAAGCCAACCTTTCCTCTTTCGTTTTCTTTTCTTTCAACCAAATATGTACATAAACACAGTGAGACACCATATCATCCTATTTCTCACCTTTGTACCGAACATCCTTAAGAGCCTTCCGGTGAATATATCTCACAACATTTCCTAGTCGAAGTGTTTCGTTCAAAACCTTCCCAAAACAAAGAAAAGAGCAATTTATTATTAACTTAGATTCATTCATTGCACATGTGATTTCAATAATTAGTATTATTACTTTATAGAAAAAGTGTCATAAAAGGACAGAAAGATAAAACCCCAATTTGTTTATCATATATGTGACACTTACACAGTGAGTAAACTCCATTTTTTTGTAATCATCCCAAGTCAATTCAACTTCCCCTGTCTTCTTCTTCGAGGTGACTATTTCCACGTGTTCCTCCTATTATTTTTCATGAAAAATGCAAAAAAGTAGTTATTGATTAGAAATAAAGTTAATTTTTTTTGAATTTTGTGGTTGCAATTGTCCTGAGAAAATATTCCACGTATCATCATCATCCTGCTTCTGCATGCTTACCCTTAATTGTTGCATAGCTCGAGGACAACTCGGCAAGAAGTAAATTACTAGAGCTATGGCTATCGATGAGGTTTCATGGCCACCAAAGAGCAAGCTCAGTACCAAGTCAAGTATTTGTTCATTTGAAAGATTTGTATGAGTCAAAACCCAGTTTAGAAGATCATGATCTTCCTCCAATGCGTCACCATTTTGGACCCTCTTGGCCCTCTCTTCCATTTTCGCCTCTATGAACTTCAGAATGGTGGACCTAGACTGTATAACATAGTAAAAAGAAAAAGCCTTACAATATTAAAAATTAAAAAATACAGTGCCACTAATTGTAGGAAAAAGGGGTTCTCGAATGTACTAATACTAAATATTATTATTACCTTTAATGCTTTCCTGTATGCTGTTCCGGGCAAATTCACAGGAGCAAGAGATACAATACCCTTCATGAAAGAGACGTATTCTGTCTTCAATTGTTCTGTCTCGAGTTTACCAGGATCCAAACTCATGATATGTTTCGCCATGAAATTGAAGGTGAACTGCAATTTAGTTCAATGACTAATTAATCAACCAAAGCAATTATATTATAACTAACTACGGTGCTTTCTTTGATAATGATGATAACAAAAATGAAATTGTGAAGAGAGAACTAGTTATAAATAGTTACCCTTCTTGCTTCTCCTTGAGCTGATAATGTAGAATTATGTTTCCACGAGGAAAGAACATGAAGGACATGCTTATCCACGTCTTTGACTAGATGAGTTCGGATCTTGGCATAGCTGAGAAAGTTGAGTGATATGTTTCTCATGTCCCTGTGCATGTCTCCTACTAAGACCAACATAGACCATTTCCCAAGTACTCCCCCAAGGCTCTTAGGATAACTAGCCTCGAACAACTTCCCTTCATTCTGCATTATGAACCTATTCAGCCCTGCATCTGTGGACACAATGGCTGGCTCCCCAAACAAGTTTGACTTGTAAATTGTACCATACCTGCACATATTCAACAATTTTATATTATTTTTTGTTTGTTTTCAGTACTGATGTTGTGGGGGGGTCGCTTACCTTGCTATGTGCTTCTCCATAAACTCTCCTAGTGTAAGAGCTTGGTAAGTCTTCAAATACCCTATGGTTTCCCCAAGAAGGGGCCACCCCATTTGGCCAGGGGGAAGATTAAGGGATGGTTTCTTTCTTTTGGTGAAAATGAAGGTGATGACTATAAGAGCAAGGATAGAAGAAAGAAAACAGAAAGTCAGGTGTGAGTCTGACATGGAGCTAGCCTGTCTGATTCTTTCTACTTTCTTCTCTTCTGATTCTCTCTCTCTCTATGTATAGGAAACAAAAAAGAAAAAAGAAAGAAAAGAAAGTTGCATGTGCAGTGCGCAACAGGACGAGGAAAAGTTTCACGCTTGGTGAAAAGGAGGTTCTATTTTTTAGCCTAGTGAAATCACAAAAGCTGGTATTCAACCTTATGAAAATGTGAAGCCAAGGGGGGGCTTTTATAAGCTTCTCTTCTGTCTTTAGGCAGAAAAGGAACAGCAGAAAGTAGCAAAGAACTGCCTTTTACACTTGGAAAACATGCACCTTACCAATCTCTTCTTTTATTTATTATGCTTAAATCCATCTTCATCAATTTCCTACTCATTAATAAGAGGAGATTTAAACCCTATTAAACCCAGATAATTATTAGTTATATAGGGATATCCTTTTTTATAGATATATGTTCAAAAATATTTTATTAATATCAAATACTCACAAATTAAAAGATTTATTACTTTTTATAAATTCATTAAACACAATTTCTAAAAATATTTTTATGATTATAATAATAATAATCTATTTTTTCTTTATACCATAATTGATGTTGATATATTATATCAATAAAAATATATATGATAGAACTCAAAACAAATATTAACTCTATTAAATACTTTTCAATTCAAGAATGATTAAACATAAGCATTAAAATTAGTCTTTTTATATCGCTTATTTTTATTAATTATTATTTTTTTTTAAATATTTTTCTTCTCAACATAACACCACCAGAACAATTACAACTCTTAGTCCACCATGTGTTAATTAGTACTCTGTCACATATTTATAAATATAAACAAAATTAGACACATTATTTTTCTCTCTCATACATATTTTTAGTATATAATTTGAATAATAAATAATATAATAATATTTAAATAATTGATTTCAATTTCCATTCGTTCTAAAATGTGATATCACATATTAAATTAAACTACTCAATTCTTAAAAAAATCAAATTTATTAAAAAAATCGTTACCCATCTTTTGGATCAACTTTTGATTATTATTATTTTTATCGATTTAGTTTTCGAATACTCGTAAATAATGTAAAAAATGAAATGTGAAGTTGGCCTAATATTCGAATTGAAAGTTAATTTATGTAATATGAGTTCTAAATGGTTAGTAAATTGCTGAGTTGGAATGTGGACGTTTTCCTTTTTAGAGAGACTTCCTGTGTGTTGCAGCTAAAAACAACAGGTAAAAAAAAGTTTATTATATGACACTGTTTATAATAATTGTTTATAATAATGTAATAATATTTTAAAATTAAAAAACAAAAAAAAATGTTAATTTATTAAGGTGTAAAGTTTAAGTTTTTAGTGTTGAAACACTTAATATATCAGTCTCTTAAAAAAGAACTTGCAAATCTAAAGTTGTTTGCGTGTTAAAAAAAACTAAATTGTTGAACGTGTGAAGTTGTATGTGATGTTAACATATTTATCTCAAATCTCAAACCTTTCACTTGAATATAATCCTCTAATGAAAGGTTTATTTGTAGTCATTACAAAGCTCATACACCAAAATTCACTTTGAAAGTCTTTGAGCTTAACATCCATTCGTATTCACAAATTGGTTACAAAAACATTTCTTATCTCTCTGCATCTTGTTCATACTACAGTTTTCAAAATTGCAATTTGTTCGGGTTTTTCTTCATGGCTTCAAACATAGCTGCGTGTATTTTATTTAATTTTTTGTTGTTGAATATCTGCATGTATTAAAATATAAAATAGAAGAAAAATGCAACAGGGTGAGTAAAAGGAACAACGAACACTTGAAAATCATGATTATTTGATGAAATACTCTAACAGGACTCGTTGTCTGACTACACTCATTGTGGTGGATCGCATGACATCATGTTGTTCCTAAGTCATAGGCATTTTATTGTTGTCCTTTTTTCGAACTCTCATCGTGCCCTTGTCTCTGCTATCTTCACAATCTATGAATCTCCATACAAAGGGTTGTGTTATGTTATGTCAATGTGTTTGTATCTTCTTTTCTAAGTTAATGTTTTTTTTTATTTGTGACATCTTTGTTTGTTTCCCAAATTTGCTCCATCTCTATTTTTGTTGTTTATTTGACTTCACATGCTTTTAGTTGTTTAATCGAGAGAATGAAAATTTAGAGAAAAAACATTAAAATAAATGGAAAAAGAGTTTTGACCGAATGAAATAAGTTTAAAAAATATTTCATTTATTATTTATTATTATAATAAATAACTATTTTTTAGTTTTTAAATAAACTCTTTTATAATCTGTACAACAAAATTGATTATGAAGTAAACATAAAGTACCAAACATAATCTAATAATAATTTCTTACCGTCTTAACTCAATCGATAAAAAAACACCTCTTTGTGTGTAAAGTTGACCAAAAGTAAACAAAAACAAATATAATTACATAACAAACAAAAATAGAACAATTAATATCACATTATCAATAATAAAAAAGTGTCTTAAAATTTCTGTACTTAGTAATGGCTTTATAGTTGTAAACAATGTGTCTTGATAATCGAATTAAAGAATTGTCACCACCTAGCAATAAAAGCTATTGATGGCTGAAAGGTTCATCGCCTTTGGTCCACGACCTAGTACTGTTAAGTTCAATTGGGTCAAGCAACAATTCAAAACTAAATGCAGTAGAAAACAAAAACAGTAAAAATGTGTCGGATTAAGAACATCCATACTTATGTTTGACTTTTTTGTTCTTATTTTATGAAAATTTAACATATGAACAGTAACCAGCTAGCAGCTATTTCGATGCTAATATAGCATTGGTTTCACCCCTCGAATAACGTTACGTTAACAGTTGACTGATTGTGAGGAAAAAAAGACCAAAAAAAAAATAGCAAAGTTGTCTGGTGAAAGAGAAGGAAAAAAAGTAACTACTTCAAGGACAAAAACCATTTTGATTCTTGAGATTATGTTTGATAAAATTATATAATAATGAGTGTTAAAAGCTTAGTTGGTTGTTGAAAACTACTTCTTGCATCATGTTTAAACACATTATGATAAGTAGAGAAATACATAATATAAAAAATATAACATTTAAAAAAAATGGTTTATCTATAAATAAAAAATTGCAGAAGTTTAAAATTAATTAAAAACTAAAGTTATAAATATCTAAAATAGATTTGAATTAATAAAACTAAATTTTCATGACATTGTCTGTTATCTTCACATGCATTTAGTGGTGCAGTAGTGTTGTGTGGTAGTTACAGATAAAGCCGTATTGGAGGAGGAAAAGTGTTACCGGAAAGTGTTGGATTTTTGTAAGAAGAGAGGCTCTTGTTAACAAAAAAAAAAGTATTTATCAGAAACTGCAAACTTATTTAAATATATTTATCAGAAACTGCAAACTTATTTAAATATATTTATCTTATAATTTTATATTCATTCATTATTTAAAAATATTATTTGAATTGATAAATTGTTAAGGCACTTTAATATTTGGCTAAGAATGAATTTTTGAAGGTGATTAATAGCAGTGGGGTGACATAGGATGACATGAAAGGATAAAGGAAAAAAGACGCAGAAGAGCCGTAAAGACGAAAGAGTAAGAAATAAAGATAACAAAAGTACAAAACAAAAACCAAAGAAAACCACTCGTGCGGGTGGAAACATAGCCAATCATGTCACTACAACCCCTGTCATGGGTGTGAGTGTGTAACATACACTGTGCTACATATAATTTATTTATTTATTTATTGCACACCAACTCTTGAACAAAAATGTATTCAATTTTATTTGATTTATCAGCAGTGTTTTAGGTTAGGATCTAAATTCAAACATTAGGCACAGGCATAGAGAAGAGCATAGAACAGTAGGTGTGTAAGATTTACAGAATGCAGTTGACGTAAAATGTTGTCCGTGACATCTATATATTCCATTTGCAGGTAAAGGACAAAGGCACATGCCATCACTATACACGTACCCTTTTCTTAAGCTTCTTCTACTTCTAATTCTGGTTCTACCACTACCTGTGTAGCACAAAGAACCTCCACAAACCAAAAACCAAAAAAACTGATTATGTTCCAAACTGTCTTCTTCAAACAAATTTCTTTCCTCCAATAGACCCAAAATTCAAATATTTACCCAAATTCAAATATTTCTCCAAATAAACTTCTTTATTACACACCTGAAAAAAATAGGGCCTATCGGTCTCAGAGGCCTAATTTCTGTCCTTCGAACTTCTGGATGGTAGGTGCAAAATTAATCAGAATTCGAACTTTTCAGGAGTTACATTCTTATTTTTATTTCTTAATTTTTTTTCAGAAACTTTTAAAATATTTTTTTAAAACCGGTGACGACGTCATCCCCACATTCAGATATTCTAGTGTAGGATTTTATTGGCAATTTAAACTAGTTTTCTTTATCTGAACTTAAACATATACTTACTAATAGCTTCAAATTTACCAAAAGTTTAAAGGTCACTTAACATGTACCAAAGAGTTCTGATCACAAATCTAACTATACCACTAGGATCCTGAGATAAGAGAAACTACTTTTGATACAAACATCACTAAGGGAAAACCTAACCAGATCAAAACTAACTCAAAGGAAAATAGTCCATAATGAACTTACTTTATCTAAGATTTTTGATCCGTCAAACTTGTCGATCGTTGATCTGATGAGCAAGGAAGTCAGAATTTTAGAGAAATGAGAGAAAAGGAAAGAAGAACTTTTGTAGATCGATGGTAGTTTTTTTGAAATGAAACCTAAATAACCGAATTTTCTATTTATATGTTTTTTTTATTTTAATAATAAAATATTCATGTATCATTTAAAATATATCACTTCTATTCTAAAATTGTTTTTCTCGATGCTCACATTATTATTCAAATTTATTTAAATATAATTTATTAAAATTAAAATTTTATATAAATTGTAATAATTTAAAACTAATATTTAATATGAATTGATATTATATGTTGTTGTTAGATTTCATTAAACAGTATTTTTTTTAAATCATATGTCCTGACTATGGAATGGAGTATGTGCACTACATCTGCATCCGTTTTCAGGTTAAGTGAATTGGTAGATGACTTTGTAATTGCAAACTTAAAGGGGGATGTTGGTATTCTAATCTTGATAGGAAACAAATTTGTGGAAAAAAAAAATACTGCATTTATTGGCACACATAGTCACACTCTATAAATAACTCTATAAATAAGTGTTTCAACGGACATTAAACTAAATTTTTTATCTTTATATATTTTTTTTAGTCAATGTTAATCTTTAAATAATTGTAATTTCTCTTAAAATAGTATAATATAATTAATATGTTTTCTTTTTCTTCAAAATGAATACACATCAAAATTTTAATGATTAACATCGTTGATGAGAAGTTCATTCTCTTTTTGTCATCTATCTACAATAGAATCTTCTCTATATCAAATAAATTATTGCACACGCATGCACAAACATACAAGAGTGATAAGATAACGAAATTAAAGCATAACACTATATTATAATAACATCTGTCACATCATAATAATGTTTATATCGTCATCATATTATATATATATATATATAAATAAATAAACTCACATCTAATCATAGATAGAAGAATCTAAATCACGATAAACAAGTTTAACCAAAAGCTAACACTTGACCTATTATTAACCCATTGTACCTTAATTAGTCTATGTTTCTATTATCAAGATAAAATAAAATATTTACTATCTAACCGCATGTACAATTGCTACTAAGTCATATTCCTCAACTTCTCACCACCTAAAATTATGTTATACAAGTTGAGGTTGCTCAAAGAATATGAGCTCACTCAATTGATAGTGACTGAATATTTATGCATGAGTGATAAGTTGATGATGAAGGCTAGAAATGTGGTGGATATATGTGTGTGTGGTGATACCATTAATATAAATGAGATATCCTTATTACAAAATAGTTAAAAGATGAAAGAAGTTATGTGTTAGACTTCAAGTAGGCAAGCTATCTTTATCAAGTAATTATTGGTTGAACATAATTATAATAAAAACACAAGTTTTCCAAAAGTTGTTATTTGATAATTACACATACATAATAAAGATAATTTGTATTTTATTCCAGCCCAATTAGAGGTTCATGGATTAAAAGATATTAAAAGAGATATAGTGCATTATCAACTATTTATTAAACTTAAATATGTTTTCAGTAGAATAATTTTTATTTGATTTTTTAAAAAATAATTAATTTTAGTCTTTTAAAATTAAAAAAATATCACACTTGAATACTAATTATACTAATTAATTTTCTATGTGTTAAATAAAAGACTAAATAATTATTTCAAATAATATGTATTAATATTATTATATAATAACCATACATGCCACTCTACATATAATCTCTCTATTAAACGTTGAAGTTCACAAACCAAAGTTAAATCTGACAAAAAAACAAGGAGAGACGCTATTCTCTCCACATAATGAATTATATTCTCCAAAGAAAATTAATAGAATTTGTTTGCAAATAAAAAAATTATAATAAAAGATAAGATAATAATTTATTATGGTTTTCTTGCTTTTTATAAATTTATTTTATAACAATAAGCAACAATAATATATTATTATTTTTCCTCTCTTTTTCACATTAGTTAACATTTGACTGAATATATAAATTATATATGAATAAATTAGTTATTGTATAATGAATAAAGATGGTGAGGTAGTGGTAAAGGTGTGGAAAAGTGAAAATTGAGTTGATGTGGAGAGTGTTAATGAAAAAGAAAAATGAGTTGGAATGGGACAGAAGAGAGAAGAGAGAAGAGAGAGGGGTAGAGTAATTGGCATTGAGAGCATTAAATATATATAAAGGAGAGTGAATTTGATGTGAGTTATCCTTTATAATTGTGAGTGTAGTAGTGTGGTATGTGACACATAGACATAGGGTAGGGAGGTTTGAAGTGGAATAGTAATGTTGTTGTTGTTGATGTGGTCCTGAAGAGCATCCTCCGAGGTGGTGTGGTGAGAGAGAGAGAGAGAGAGAGAAGGAGGAAAGAAGGAGAAAAGCAAACAAATTAAGGTTCAAAGTTGAAAGTTGAAGGAGCAGGGAGGATTAATGAAGGGAGAAAGAAGTTCATGTAAATGTGTGTTGGAGCATTGAATTGGAAGGAAGGGCCCCCAGGGTGGAAGGTGGGGGACCTCAATCATTGTTCACCCGCGTCTCTCTCTCTCTCTCTCTCTCTCTCTCACCCTTATTGTCAGAAATGTAGCTTTCCACCGGCACTTCTTTCTAAGTTCCTATCTTTGACCACTTCCACTCACTCTCACTACGTGCAACCACCCCCCTCCTCAAATATCTTTTCCTTTTCTATACCATTCATTCTAATTTCTTTTAACTAACTATTAATTCATTCTCACATTTTAACTATACCTATCTCATCTCTTCCTCTACTCCTAATTCCTAATTATGCTTATGCTTCTACATTTTCCTACTTTTCATTTGCAAAAGCAAAAATTTAATTCTATATTATGCATCAATAACTCTTTTCTACCTTCTTTCAATAATACTTGTAATAAAAAATTATTAATTATTTAATAAAAGAAATGAAAAAAATATTATTCATGTATTAAAGTTAAATACATATAATTTTACCAAGATTAAATATGTTTTTTCGTATATATATATTATAACACAAAATTATTTTTAAAAAAATTTAAAATACTTTTAAATTATTTTTTACTTATATTAACACATGATCTTATAATTATAATTAGTATTACACATTTTTTTAACTTAGAGAAAATATTTTGTTTAACTCGGATAGAGTTTTAAAGATAGGGATTTAAAGGATGCCTTTAAAATTCAAAAATTTTTTTTTGCACAATTATGAAAAAAAAAATGCAATCAGTTTTAATATTTAATATTTTCAATAATATTTATGAAATCATTTAATGAAATAAATATTTGATAAAAATGGATTCAGATTAAAATGTGAAAATATAGGTTGAGATTCCATCCAATTTTAATTATTATTATAATTTAGTTTTATTAATAATATTTTGTGATGGAATGAAAGAAAATGATGAAGTATTCGACATGAACAATGTATCTCTCTCCCTATCTGAAACCTTGAGACCTCTCTCTAGTTGATTGTCCAAATATAAGATCTCTGAAAATTGAAGGGTTACAAATGAAATACAATAGTAAATCAAACAAAAACACTATAACACTGCAGGGATAATTGTCCGAGGTGTCAACCTCCGACGAACCCTAACTCTCATCCATAGACATTAAAAAAATTTCAAACCCCACTAACTATTCAATCCTGTCCTTCTGCCACCCAAAATCCTAAGCCTCAAAGTTTCACTAAACTATAACAAACTCACATTTTCATTTCGCAAAACTTTATTCCCACTTTACCTATGACACTCTATCATTTCAAAATTTCAAACTTGGACGCATTCTGACCACCCAACCTAGCATTGCAAATCCCTAAAGAAGAAGATCCTCCACCATCACAATCACAAAGTAATTCCTAATCAGATTCCCAACAATCCTCTTTTCGTATATAGTAATGGCGTTGAAGAGAGTGGTGTATTGGTGTAGGGGGTTTTGTTGTTGCCAATGTGGTTCATGTTGAAAAACCAAATTCCAAACTTTTGGGGTGAATCTAATTTTTTTTTAATTAAGTTGGAAAGTTAGACACCAATACAAGAGAGATATTGAGGATTATGTTTGGTCCTGTGTTGAATATTTACTAAGATTTCATTGGAGGTATAAGAGGATGTTTGTTCAAGAAAAAATATTTCTTTTTAAAAGAAACAATATTCTGAGGCATTTGATTGGGGACTTATCTGAAGTGAAAAGTCAAATTTTGAATGCTAAGAACATGGCTAGGGAGAAGGAGATGGAGAGTGGGAACAATGTGACTGTAAGGTTATCCTGTTCTTGCCAGATTAAAAAAAAGTTAAATAAAATGTGTGATCACATTTATATTAATTATCTGACTTTGTCATCTCATATTTGTATTATTTATAATATTTTTTTATAATTATAATATCATGTTTTAATATAAACAAAAAAAATATTAATATTTTTAAAAAAATTATATAAAAAATTATTTTAAACTCAATAAATAAAATTAAAATTGATTTTAGTCTGGAGTAACATAGATAACGACTCATCGGCTGCTGATTGTAATGTAATAATATTATAGTACGATGAAAATCTGTTTGCCAAAACAAAAAGATAAAGTTAACGTCTAGTGATTTCTTGCGGTACAAAGATCAATTTCAATATTTCTATATTTTTTTAACACAAATACTATGTGATTTAAAATTTAACTAAAAACAAAAATTATTTTTATATTATAATACAAAACATAAAACACATTTAATTTTTTATATATTTTTATTTTTATAAAATTTAACATTAATAAATCATGAATAAATTATACAGAGAAATTATAACATCACCTTGCATATAAAATTTTAAAGCTATACTTTTTAGATATTTATTCTACAACAACTTTTTCATTTCTATTTATTCTACAACTTTTAATTCATTCTTGCTTAAATTTTCTAATAATTTAATTGAATCACTTACCAGAAACTAATCCAACGTGTCAATTTAATATTGATTATTATTTCAATTAACATTTTATTTTTAACGCACCACCACTAATCACGGTTAATAGTAAGAACTAAAATACAGCATTAGAAAAATTTGAAGGATCTGAAAATACCAAAACAAATCTAATATCAATCATAATTATCTTCACATAAATTTAAATTAAAAATATTAAATAAAAAATGCTACTTATTCATGATCATTTCAATTTACCGTCTAGTAGATGTAATTTGTTCGTCAGTAAAATTTAACATTAATATTGTGTGTTCATCATCCATTAAAAAACAAATATTAGTGGTCCCAGAAACTGTTTGGTTTAGGAGACTGTCTATCACCATCAGTATTTATTAGATATATAGAAAAATACATCACGGAAGCATGAATAATAAGAGTTGGGCCAGAGGCATAAATTTCTCCTTCCATAAAAAGTGCCCAGAATTTGTGTGCAGAAAAACTTTTTTCCTGCTCGTACACTGTACCCAACTCTCTGGATTTAATGTGGATGCTTATTACAACTTTTTCACACAAAAATATTGCAGGAGAGTTGAATTTTAAAGGCTCACGTTCACCAGAGTCGAGGAATATCACCAAAAACTATATTAGAATTATGTTTATTTGGAAATGCTCCTACACCATGAATATTAAATATGAATTTCCATTTCAGTGACACCATCATGGAAATAAACAAGAAAGCACCATGCAAAAGTTCACTTTCGAACCCACCAGCCGATTAGGAAACAATTAAGCAAATAAATCAAATTATCTGACATAAACACAAAAGCAAGTTTGAAATTCAGAAAACAAAAATGCTTTTTGCTATGGTTTAGGGTCAATAAAACAAATATAAACATTTAAAGAAAAAAGACAAATACATCCATCTCCTTATAAATAGGGTCTAAGCTAAAGTTGAAAGCTTTTAAAGAATATATTAGATTTGGACTTCCGAATCAAACAAAGCTTTTGGATGATCTTAATCTAACATAGAGTGAGTGATCCTAGTCTAACATTATTCAGTGGGGGAGGATCCTAATCTAATATCTATTTGAAGTTAACCACTTTTTTGGGAAGTTCAAAAATATCTTTCTATTTTATTCTTGTTCTAAAGATATTTTTAAGGCTGTTGCTGAAACTACATGGGATTTAATCCATTATGCATAAAGGAAAATAGTGGAATTCCGTTATAAGAATTATATGATTTAATGTTATAAGAATTATATGATTCAATGTAAGACAGATGGAAGGTCGAAGAATTATATTCTTTTACATATAATTTTTTTTTCAAATCATTGTAATATTTTGGAAATTATAAATTAGAGATTAGTCATGTTAACATATTAAGATAATATTAAGATAAAGTTACATCGATATGATATAATTTTAGTATTTTCTTTATTAATTGATTCAGTTCAAAAATATTAGATCTTATCTTGATATATGTCAAAAATTGTGTTATATTAACATAATTCTTTTATTAAAATCGTGACATGTTGATACGATTAATCTAATTAATTTTTAAAAATTTAACTTATTTTAGTGATTTGAGAAAAAAACATATCATCATTTAAAGAAACCTAAAAATATTAGTGAAAAAGAAAAGTAAGAAATAATATATATTAAAAAATAAAGAAAGAAGAATGAGGGAAAGATATGTGAATATTTGTGGGGAGATTTGGAAGTTGGATGGGGAATTATAGTAGCAAGAAGGTTTTGAAAGGGAATTTTGAGGGAGTAAGGTATATGGAAGGAAATAATGGAAGTGTGGTTATAGTTAATGTATACTCATCTTCTCACATGGAACATAAGGAAATATTATGAAAGGAATTAAAGCACATAGGAGAGGCAAAAGAGAGTATGAAGCCTAGTGTTTGATCAGAGAATTTAACAATATAAAAAAGGAATATCAATATATAAGTGTTAAATTTTATAAATTATGTAATAAAAATAAAGAAAATATGTAAATCATATGATAAAAGAAAATAAAGTAAACAAAAATAGGAAAAATACTTGAATGTAAATGATTAAAATATAACAATTCAAAACACTGTAATAACATATTTATCCCTAAGTATCACATTACTTATGACTTATCTGAGCATATGTATTCATAATTTCCAATGTTTATTATAAAATACAAAATGTAATATTTATATATCACAAATTCTGACAATTCATATTTTTAATAATTATTTAATAACTCCTTAATAAATTTCTACTCAATCTGTATACCATCTTATATTTAATTTCTATCACTTATGATGTTCTAATTAAACTTGCATTTGATAGTTTTAATATCAAGACATTATTTTCATTATCAAAATAAAGTCCCTTTTAAGAGTTGTTGCACCAGAGCACAAGAAGAAGCACGGTGCACGTGTGTTTTCTTTCTTTCTTTTATATTATGTATATTTGTCATGCCATGCGTAATTTAGTGATGCCATAAAAAAAATCAAAGTTTGTAAAATAATATTAATTTTTACTCGTAATTATAGTTTGATTAACATTTTAAGTTAATATAAGGTGAACAATATATTTTTTATATTACAAAAGGAATATAATGAAGAAGAGATATTTATGGAAAGTTTGATAAGTAAGACGTAATATGGAATGATGAAATTTACACGCGTTTAAATATTATAATATAATCACATTTCAATTTCATATGAGATCTTTCAACACTTATAGAAAAGGCACTTAATACAAGACAAATTATACAAGTCATTATATACTCTCAGCAAAGTAGTTGAGAAGTAGAGCGATTGTCCAGTGGCAAAAATTATAATCTATTAGAGATAAAATTATAAAAATTGTATAAATATATTTACAAATATTAAGTTTTATTTATTTTTACCCTTCTTGGCCTGATTTCCTTTGTATATTATTCTGAAAGGTATGTCTCACATTGTCTAACTATATATTATTTATATAATTTAAATATTAATTTGTTTATAGAACTTTCAAAATAGAAAACAAAAAGGTGTCACTTGGTGGACTTATTTTAACATATTACAGTCATATTGTGTCATCATTATTGCGAAGTGATTCCTATAATAAATATTAGTTTCTGATAATTACTTTCAAAAATCCATTGTCGTCCAGCGGTTAGGATATCTGGCTTTCACCCAGGAGACCCGGGTTCGATTCCCGGCAATGGAACTTTTTTATTCTTTTTCTTATTGGGCCTATTGGATTTTAGTTGAGGAAATAATAAACTAATAAAGCCATTAATAAATCAATGTAATTTTTTTTTTCTTTTAAATAGATAAAATGTTAGTAATTAATGTTAACTTGACATGACTCTTTCATTTATATGGGAGAGTACTCTCTCTTCTTCTCTTCTCTTTTTTTCCCCTCACTCCATTGTATCATCATTCACATGACTCTATAATCACCTCCATGTATCTCACCTCTCACACCTAAACCCTTGTACCAATCTTCATTCTAAACCCAAACCTTCACAATCCTTGGTCTAAAATAAATTTATCATAATAACTTATTCTCTTCATGGTCAAATTCACAATGTCGTTGACTCCCTCTCTGTAACAAAACTATGGATTATTAATTTATTACTCCATCTCTTCATTATCAATGTTTTAAAGGCTTATGAGTCACTATACCATTTTTTATTTGATGTATCAATAATTTAAAAAGGCATTGTTTAAAATAGAGATAATCAACGATTTTTAATTGGTAGCTATATAGCAATGTTTATTTATATTCGACTCAAAGTATATGGAAAAACACTGTTTACTTATTTTAAGCAATAAATTATAAAACCAGAAAAATTATAGACAACATTTATTAAAATGTGTGTAGTTCAGGCAACAATTTTAAAAATGTGGATATTTCTGACAACATCTTTTAAAATGTGGGTGTTTTAAACAATATTTTATGTCATATTTTTTAAATTGTGGGTAATTTAGACAATATTTATTACTTGTTTATTTTAATATATCATATATATACGTATATGTGAGTCACATTGAACTAGATAACATTTATCATAACTATTTTTCAAATGTAGTTTAAAGACTATCGAATATCACATTTTGTAAACCTATTGCTTATTTTAAATATTTTGTAAGTGTTATATTTATAATATGTTGGCTAAACAATAAAACCAAAGCCTAAAAGTGATCACTGACATATACATATTAATAATAATATTATTATAAATAAAAATAGAAATATTAATAATAATCATAATCATAATAATAATTATAATTTGACTACAAAATTTATCTAGTGTTTATATGTTTTATGTTTATTCATAAGACCTAGGTTTGATTCAGTAATAATAATAACATTTATAATAAAATAATGATA
>Ga0123342_1001358_pt1 | contig 41108 bp, 31 predicted proteins | sample Turbeawhitnodule_FD_89960 | JGI IMG/M metagenome (GOLD analysis project Ga0123342, IMG submission 89960) | Root nodule microbial communities of legume samples collected from Mexico - Turtle bean Mexico white nodule | ecosystem: Host-associated > Plants > Roots > Nodule | place: Mexico: Nepantla...
GGGAAATTCAAATGAATTCCCTCCCAAAAGTGGAGCCTAAATGAGCACATGGGGAGGGGTGTGTCTAGTTTGTATGCTCACCCCCTCCATGGGCTTTCTAGATCGGCCTTGGTAAATTTAGAGATTTTTTTAGAAACTCTAAGTTTACCTAGGTTGGTGTTTTAGGTGCCAAAATTAATTTTAAGAAAAATTACAAATAAAGTTCATATGCTAATTTTGACAAAAAATTAAAGTCTACTCTACACTAGAGTTTATGGCATTTGAACATGTAAAAGAACGTCTTCTTGGATCTTCTTGGCCATAACTCTAGAGTTGGCCCAATTCTACCCTTTGGTGGGCTTGCATGTGTGTTTGTGCTTGGACCTCTTCCATCATGATTGCTTAGATTCTTTCGGTGTTGGAGAATATAAGATGGTGTTCCTCATATAAGTATCATAGCTTAAAAAACGAAGCGGAAAAAAGGAAAGCTATTGGATCAACAAGGAAGTAGAAAAAAAATAAATAAAAAAATAAGAAGCAAAGTTTATATTGAAATCCAAATAAAAAATTAGAGATTGAGACATTAAATAAAAAATTAATTATAGATTTATAAAATTAGATTAAGCAACTATTTTTAACAACTTACTATTAAAGTGAATATCATGAATAGTATTTAGATTTACGTGGCACTTAAGACCAGAAAATTAAACTAACCAATCATTACAAGACCCACAATAAACATGATATTATATAAAAAAATTTAATCTTAAGTAAAATAAATATCTACGACTATTTCCTAATTTTTTGTATAACCAAAATATTATTCATTTTCACTTGATGGATAACAAATTTATTCATTTTTGGCCAATGAAAGTAACAAGATAAGTATTTCCAAATATGACAATACCTAAAATTTGTGACATTCTTTTTGCTTGTTTCTCGTGAGGCGATTTTTTTGTTCATTACCAAAGAAAATCACCCCAAATCAAACATGGAGGAGACTGATTTTTTTGGTATTTGTCAAACACAAAATAGGTAGATTTGAAAATTTTACACTTAATGTGTATCTCTCAAATTTTATTGGGTTTGAAAAACAAATTGAAAAATTCATCACACTTTTTTTAAAATGTATCCCTCATCTCTCTCCTTGAATTGTATTAGAAAGTGTGCTCCAATAAACCAACTCCTGTTTGCAGAGTGCACTTTTGAAAAACAACTTCTTCCCTATAAATTTAGGTCTCTTCAATTCAACTTGGAGATAGTGTATTGTGGATAACAATACGCTCACAGAACAATATGTGGCGTGAAAAAACTATTTTACACAACTTAAATTACAAGGTTTCTCTACAACAGAAGTTACAAGAAGATGAATTTATTATTTTGTACATGTTACAAGGAAAAATAGCATGCATATAATACAATAAAAGACAAAAATTGAGTTATTCTGTACATTATAATAAATTTGACAGCTGTGATTGATTACTTTTTAACAAAAAAAGAATCAATGGGTGTATATTTGCCTTCTTTGTTGGACAACTTTTGCTTCTTAGATTTGCTTTGTCTAGTGATTCCATCCTTTTGATTCCTACTGAAAAACATTGGTTAATATCTTACATTAAAGAACACCTTAAGCAAAAAATGTGAACACATGCTTGCACTCTGTCAATTCTTATCTATCAACTTGCAATTGTAAAAGGTAAAGCAAATTGTAGAAGATAAACATCGTACCTTCGACTTGGAACATATGGTTGGTGAATCCTAGATTCTTCCTTTTGAAGCTTTTCAGCAAGATGAAAATCAGAGTGTTCCAATCTTTCCTCAACAAAACTTGGAGGTAGTTCTATTCCACAAAGTGAACATTTGTAGTCATTCAACCACAACATTGTCGTCTCCTGACAACAAGAATTAAGTCTCGCACCCTCCCGTAGCTTAGACTCATTCATCACATTTATGCCTTCGAACTGCCCCTGGAAAGAAGTAGATCCTTCTGTAAATCCACTGTGGTGAGAACTTGTAGCATCATTACTAGGTGTTTGTACCTGGTAAGACAACAGAAAACACAATAGAAGTGACAGGAGAATGCTCCTCAAACAATTTCTGAATGCATTTATATATCTGCTACATGGCTAAACAAGTAGGGAGAAAAAGAGAGACCTCTTCTACACCATTTTTCTGGACAATACAGCTTTGGTGATCTCCATCAGACAAATAGTTACCAACAAAAGGATCTCTCCAATCAAGTTGACTTGTCTGCCGATTGTCAATGGAAAGATTGGTTTCTGCATCACTGACAAAGTCCAGATCTGCAACATCTGGAAAAGAACTACAATTTCTATTGACATCTCCTGAAGTGATGAAGTTGGTAATGGTCTTCTGTGTAGGGTCAGGCGCAGCACTACATTTGTCTCCATTAAACTGAGATACTCTAAGGCCTAACAGAAGAAAAATCTTTGTTATGCTGACACAGATGAGGCCCCAATGTGACTCATAGTCTATCTGTAAGCAGTAAGTGCACTTGGCCAGCACTGTCTGGATAAATCTCAACAATAACAAACCTAACAGAAACACATACCTATCAATCTTACTGAAATAGGAAGTTCAGCTTTTAGCAACTTCTTAGCATGCTTCAAGATATCCTCACTCGAGCTGATGTACTTTTGTAAAGTCACAGCTCTGGTCCGAACCTATAGGTTGTGCATTTATTAGCACTTGAAACAAAATATAGCATTTCAAACGGGACTAGAACAAAATTCAAGAAAAACCAACAAATCACAATGTCCTTGAGGTTAAGTTAATTTCTCTTCAATAACAGGTGACTTTTCTTTTCCAATCAAGTTTCATACACAGGTGACTAAGCAACTAAATTACTCTCGACTATTAGGAAAAATGTTGAGAAAACAGTATCAAGGCATCAATAACAAGTAATACCTCAAAAGAAGCAGTTTTCAGCTTAAGAGTCAATGTTCGCCCACACAGACCCTCTTTCTGCATGTCGACCGATAGCATTTCAGCAAGCTCCACTGCAAAAAGTAAGCTTGCATGGTTCATATGATGATGTGTCAATATACCCAAAGTCTTATCTAATTCAGAAACTCAACGTGACACAGTCAACTGCTAAACTTTTTGAAAAGTCAAGTATATGTAGTGGATTGAAGGCTGCAATCCAAATCAATTGAAACCCAGATACGAGTTTCAATAATGAGGTACTGCAAAGCCCAAATAATTTACGATGACCACATTTACAATCAAACAATTTTCCTTTAAAGGTAAAACGGTAATAGGCAAGATGGATACCCAATTTTTTATGCAATAGCACCTCATCTTCAGTGGCAGAAAATGTTCTTTCATTACTAATACTTTTCCGAAATCTCACTTGGGGAGAATCTTTCTGCCCAAGACCTAAGCCTACAGAGCAAAAAAATTCTGCAGCAAATTGACAAAAAGTCACAAGTTATTAAAGGAATCCCATAATTAATTCGGAATGGAACATAAGACCAAAACAAAAATTATGGTCAGAAAACCTAAACTACATAGTTGCCAAATACTAGAAGTAGAAAGCAGAAGATATATAATTTTCAGAATAGATATCAAAATACCAAAATAAATGCATAATTTGTATTAAGTTCAGCTGAATTTCCATGTAAATATAACTTGCACATTGATAACAAAAGCAACAACTCCTGAACAGATGGCTGGCTAACCTGCTGTTGGCTGAGAGAGAATTGCATAAAGGTAGCTACTCTTCTCCAGCATCTGCTCACATGTGTTAATTTCAAAAACTCCCTTTAAAATATGTTCTGTGACCTTACCAATGCCCCCAATCTGTCAATATCATTCCCGATTATTAATCACAAAGTAATCTCTTTTAAAGACAAGCAAGTGCATATAAAACAGTCCTGCCCAAGTCTAGAAAAAACCAGTAATTTTGGAATCAGAAAACCCCATTGATGAAATCAGAATACAAAAAACTCAAGCACACCTTTCTGATAGGAAGGGAGGATACAAAGGTCATAACAGCCATGCGGTCATTTGGCAAAATATACTGTCCATTTGGCTTGTTTATGTCTGAACAAACCTATATGAGACTAAATGTCAATATTATAAAGTCATAGCACGAAATTTCCCAAGCAGAAAAAATAATCACTAAACAGTTTATCAAGAAAATAAGAGTTAGAAAGAAGTATTGTTCCAGAGCCTCTACTTGACAATATTTGAAGTAGAAAACATTGGCCATGCAAAACGTTAAAACAAAAAAAGCAGATGCATAAAGCTAACACCCCATTAGGTGTCACCAAAAATTCTAATTTATGACTTATAAACTTGGGTAATGTTTTGTGCGTGGAAGAGTGGGACTATGGCAGCAAAAATTCAACCAAAAAACTAAAAAAAGACAACTGTCACGGCCAGTTATGAGAGAATTGAAAAGATACACAGAAAGAATTCAAAGAAAATCGAAAATGAAAGGGGAAAAATCATGTACGTTGTCCATTCCTAATTAATGTGAAAGTGCAGCATTCCTTAATGAATTTCATTTGAAAACAGAAAACAACCCCAGGCAATCACAAAAGTGAATGCACAGGGGTTTAATATCTCAAATGTAACATGGTAAGGTGCTTTTGAGAACAAATGGGCTGATAACATGGTCATGAGAAACATGTTTGGCAGATAGTATCCAGAACCTTAGCAAGTAAGCGATTTGGTGCCACTCCAGCACTACATGTGAGACCAGTCTCTTCATAAACACCAGCTCTGAGTTCTTGGGCAATCTACATATCCAAATTCACTAAATCAAGAGATTTAATACATAAAAGTTCTTCCATTGTTAATTTAATTGTGCCAACTTACTTCTTCACTATTGACATTCCTTTCTTTGCAAACTTCAGTTATATCAAGGTATGCTTCGTCCAGGCTACCAGCAATGAAATTGGGATCGTAAATCCGGAAAACTAACGATCACAAGTTTATGTCAAGCTAGCATCAATAATTAAAAGGAAAAGATACAAAATTAATCACAAAAAGAAGAATACCTTTTCTAGTCAAATCACTATAATAAGTATACTTCTTGAAATCTGTTGGGACAAAGATTAATTCTGGACATAGCTTACGTGCAATGAACCCAGGCATGGCAGCACGAACCCCAAATTTTCGGGCCTTGTAAAGACCAAAGCAGGATCAGGAACTCCATAGTTCAGTGGAATAATCCACACCAGATCATTTCAGATTCTAAAATACTGAAAAAAGAATATCAAGATTATAATGCATTGAGAAAGTAAACCTCATAGTTGGCAGTGGATATCATGGACATGCTCCCAACAGCCATTGGCTTGCCCTGTAACGTAGGGTTACTTAAAGTCTCAACTGCAGCATAGAAAGCATCCATATCTACATGTAACCAAATCCTCGAAAGGTCACGCGAAGCTTCTAGCTCAACAATTCTTCTATCCGCCACCTATCATAATAAAAACTGATACATTAAACTAATATACGTTAAAACCATTAAAATTCAATTACCTCTCCTTTGAAGAAACGGAACCAACAAAACGGGAATTTGTTGGAAAAAAGAGAAACGGTGATTTCATTAAATTACCTTGCGATAGTGGACCAGGTCTGCTTCTGTGAGCTTAGCACACTGAATTCGCAGGTTCTGAACTTTCTGGTTAATAAAAGCTTCCTTGCGTTCCTCGTTTTGAGAATATTTGGATCCTTTACTCATTTCGTAAACTACTTTCTGCACTTTCTCCTTGTCCACTCCTTCCATTCCTTAACAATAGGCAATACCAAAGCAATAGTGTTCATTTAATTCAAATGTGAAATTCAGATAAACACGATTCAATTAGTGTTTGTGAAAGTGAATTAAAGAGCAGAAAAGAAACGGGAGGCCATGAGACCTGCTTTAGCGGTTGTGTAAACAGTGTGGTAAGATTGCCATGGACGATCGCCACCATCGCCATCGCCATCGCCGCCACCATTCGCTCCCTCCATCACCTTCCACTTCGCGCACTCACTTCTGTGATACAAATTATATCAGACTTCATAAATCTTGATGACATTTTAAAATTGTAATTAAATTTAATATATAAAAGGAAAACATTTCTTTAACACAAAAAAATAAGGAAAATGATACAGTGACAATCTTGTTTCAGTATAAAATTCTCTTTTTTTACCTAAAATTTCAACTTTTTTATGAAATGACAAAAATACTCTTTTTTATATCATAAATGAAGAGTTGTATAGTGAAACAAGTTGTCCATATATCATAGCTCAAAAGTAAAATACAAATCTTAACAAACTATTATAATAATATATAATATTTTAATAAAAAAATGTGAGTTGTGAATGTATTATTCTCTTAATATATATTAATATATATTGTATAAATTAGTTTCACCGTGAATTGAAATACTAAATATTTGTTAAGATTAAATTTTATTAATTTAATTTTAAATATTTTAATATTGACTCTACAATTACTTGAAATAAATTTCAAATGTTTTTTATTCTGAACTTTGAAGATATATATATATACGTTAAATAAAATTTATTTAATGAAGTATCAAATAGTTTTAAAAGTTTATTAGAGTAAATATTTAATTTGGTCTTTAAAAACTTGAGTGTCATCAGTCCCTAAGTAATTTTGTCACCCAAAATGAGTTTATGAAATTTTTTCCATCCTACATCTATGTTCTTCCTATGAAATTTTTTCCATCCTACATCTATGTTCTTCCTTTAGTTAATTCTTAACAAAACTCTACATCAAAATTTAAATGGTATGATGACGCATTTCTCACTCTTATGTATTCTTGGGTAGATATGAAACAAAGTGACATAAGACTTAAATGCATTTCAAAATCTTTTAAAAAAATTACTCATAATAAACTAAATTTCATTGTTTTTTTATCCTCGACCTTTTCCGAAGTTGTTGAGTTTGGATATATGGTCAAAAAAATACACTTCAAAGAAAAAAATTGTACTTTTGCATAATATGGAGAGAAATAAATTCAAAAATGAGAAAATTATTTCTTTCTCTCTCTCTCTCTCTCTTTTAGAACATCTAGTTTTGTGATTTTGGGATTGAGTTTGAGGTAAGAGAAAAATTATATATTTCACATTTGGGTTTGAGTTTGGGGTTAAAGAGAAATTGAAGAATAAAATCGTAGAATATAATAAGCAAGAAAAAAAATTATCTATCTTCTCATGTTCTCAAACGGCAAAAGGATAATGTAATCACATCTTGTTGATACACAAAACAGCTAATTAAAACATGATAAATGTTAGTCCTACCTACTTTTTTTTCATTGAGTCTCATTTTGATTTGAATTCAACTTCTCAATAATTTTAATCAACCTTAATATATAATATGTGGTTTAAGTTTACGTTAAGGTATAATTAAAAAAGAATAGAATTTTTTCTTGTTGATGGAACCAGGTTAAATTACAATCAGAAAAGTATCACAGACTAACATAAACACAATATAATAGAATGAATAGAGTGATAGAAGCCATAAGTAGTGAAATATGCGACTGCATGAGAATTATAGACAAACATAACATGATTCATGACCCTGCGGGATCAAAGCAGCACAACGGGCTTCAACTATCAGCCAAATACACAAAGCACCTAAGATGGCTTATATTATCACACAAGGAGCAGTTCATTGAACTTCTATACCAGGAACCAATACCATCCTGGTTTGCAAGTCCCTCAAAATCTGAGCCGAAAAAATCAGAAGCTCAACCATTTCAAGCCCTGCAGCAGAAACAGTATCCATCTTCTCATCAATGCCTTCCTGATCCCCCCTGTCACTGCTCACGCTGTATCCAATGTAACTAATATCTGCCTCAACAGACCAGCTGGTTGGCAAGGAGCTGCCAAGAGCAGTCCTTAAAAGTTCTGCTTCACGAATAACGTCACTAAGGATTTCTGAAACACCGGAAATTGTACCTTCCGAAGTCACACACTCCTTGGCCTAAAAACCATGTTAATACATTTTAGCAAACAGGATATGGTTTCTGGTTAATCCGTGCTAAAAGAGAGCTTAAGTTAAACAACTTCCCTTTATGGCCCAAAAAAATGAAGAGCCCCCTTCCCCTGATCTCTCTCTTTCAAATATTAAAATTTTAACAGTTTGAAAGAAAACAGTATGATACCTTTGAAAGAGAGAGACGAAGCCTATGAATTGATGAAGTTAAATGTTCCATGCTTTCCATGCTTTCCTTAAGAGTTGCATTTTCAATCTTCATTCTGATAAGCAGAAGTAAACTATGCAAGTAAACAGAAGGCTGAAAAGAAACACCATACGTAATGCTATCTCAAAAATAGATAGGACATGGTTTAAAGCTTAAACTCTCCAGAACCCCAAGGGATTAACTGAGTGGAGTAAGGCAAAATCTTGTGTTTGACAAATCAAAGTATAAAACCCTACTCATCTACTTGGGGTGAATTAAATGTAAGTCCGCTTAAGTATTTTGAAATGAAAGGCTTTTTGTAATTGTACTTGGACTAAGGGTATTATCCCTCTACCCTAAATTTAAATTACCCAAAAAACGTAGTCCAGCCACAATCATCCATTAAAGGAATAAAATCAGATAACACAAATTCCCAAATTTAATACATGCCTTGCAAAATCCATACTGCTACTGGATTGATGATTGAAAATTTTCCCTTCATTGTTTGAACTACTGTCAACTTCATTTCCACTAACATCCAGTGGGGCAATCCATCGTCTCAGATAGGATTTCTTCAGTAAGTTCTTTAAAGTTCCATCTCTTTCACGAGTAACAAGATTTCTGTCTCCGATGTTGACCACACATTTCCCTTGATTAGGTTCACTACCCAATTTTCTGCACATGCATTAGAACGAAATCAAAATGGCATTCCACATTAAAGGAGAATATTTTGAAGTAGCAGCAGAAAGAAACACAAATAAAGAGGGATAAAATTCAACTGATAGCTAATGAATGATGAAGAATCCAATTGCTGGTAAAAAAAGGAGTAAATTGAATAAAAATAAGATTAAAGGTGGAGACATGGGTGAACTCTTATTGTTGCGTAAATGTATTCTATTACTTTGTTTGCATGCAATTCAATAAACTATTTCTTATTAAATTTTCAAGATTGAAAAGAAACACCAACAGTGTGCCAGAAGGGAGTAGTGGCGGTGTTTGAAGGATCAAAGCCAATTAGACATCATGAAGACTCTGTAATTTCTATAGCAATAAGGTGGTGGTATGGTTGTTATGTAGTTTAAAGCAACAAGTTTCAGGAAAATAAAAAATAAAGCACACTTTTGAGCTTCATACTTCAGTGTCATAAAGATACCTAGTGTTACTTTTAAACCCAAAAAATGAAAATAGTATACTAGTGTAGCATATTTCCACGATGTCCAGTTGCTAACCATGAAGAGTTAAAGACAATCAAAATCATTAACTTGTGTAGTATTTTGCCCAACTTTTTTTTAGCCTCCTTTCCTTAAATGGAGAAGCCGAGCCATAACTTTTTTCAATGAACAAAAAATATAACTTTTACAGAAGTTAATTAGAGGACTTCTATTTTTAAGGACAATGAAAAAAAAAATGAAAAAGCCAAGTACTACGAAAAATAGAAGACAGCAAAGCATGTTAATGCAATGTCATCCTTTAAAATAGTAAAATGACACAAGAACCAAAGTATAAAATTACTATATTTTTTATTGAAGAAAACAGGAAAAATGCTTTGAAAAAAATTCACTACAAAATAACAGAGCAACTGCGAAAAAATATACAGTGATGCAAAAATTATTGAATTAGCAACTGTCAACATTAAAGTAATCATACTCCAAAAGTAATTGATGCTCCTGCTTCAATTGAGCCAATTCCATGAGAGCTTTGACCTTTTCATTAGTAACCTGAAGCAAAAAAAAAACCTTGCAAGTAAAAAACTATTTGTAAACAGTGGATAATATCAAAGGATACTTGCATGTACGGTTCTAAATTTTATTGCTTCGACCCAGATAAGACACGCATTGACTGGTTTAATGATACGGTGATAGAGGCACTAGTTTTTTCCATGAAATTGTTAAAACGAGAAGGACTGGTAACAATATCTCTGAACTGATTGATTCTGAAAATATTTTGGATAGTAAACAACAAATTGAGACTCATATTTTGAATTATTATTCTAATCTTTTTGATGCTTCTAATGATCATAATCTGATGAATGTGCATAACTTTGTTGATTTTCATGTTTCTCATATGGTGACAGCAGCGGAAATGATAGTCTTGTTGCTTGCTCTTCTAATGATGAGATTAAGAATGCAGTTTTTAACCTCAATGTCAATAGTGTCCTTGATCCAGACAGTTTTGGGGGGGTGTTTCCATCAGACTTATAGGGGTATCGTTGGAGATGATGTTTGCAAAGCAACTAAGAAATTTTTCTCTCAAAATTGGATTCTTCCTAGTATGAACTCTATCCTCTTTCATTCTGCTCTTCATTGGAATGTTCAAATGGCAGGTATATGAATAATAATATGACTGGCCTTTTAATTTATAGATTTTTTAATGTTCAGACCGAACATCCAAAGGTCTTAGAGTTAAACAGATTGACTGGATCATGCCTGAAGTTAGCTGGGCCAAGGTTAATAGTGATGGTGCTGCTAGAGGATGTCCTGGCCATGTCGCTAGAAGGGGAATTTTCATAGCTAGAAGAGGGGAGTTCATTGGAGGTTTTACGGGGTATTAGATCCTCCTTTTATGCTAAGTTGATGGTCTCCATTTATGCTTTAAAAGAATTTGGCTTGAGTGTGATTCTACATTGGTTTGTCATCCGTTTGAGAACCCAAAAGTTGTTCCTTGGAAGCTGAAGACCCATGGCAGAAAGCTCAAATCACATGCAAAGCTTTGAAGTTTAAATTTTCTCATATTTTTCACGAAGGAATATGTGTTTTGATGCTTTTGCTAACTTTGGTGTGGATAATAGACTTGATTTCTTTTGGTTTGACAATTTACCTTCTAACATTAGGTTTGATTTCTTTAGGAATCGCTTAAGCCTCCAAATTCAGGTTCTTTTAGTCATTTGGTGGTATCTTTTTCTTGCATGAGTTTTGGCCTGTGCCCTCGTGCCTTTTGTATCTTCTTTTTTCTTTTATGGATGGCTCATGTGGTGGCAAATGATTGATAAAACTTTAAGGTGGCAACCTAGGTGGGATGTTAAATTTCATTATGATGCTAGACATGGTTTATAAAAAAAGTAAAAATAAAAAAACCAACAATCCCGATATTGCAAACAAACAACTAACATTCTTCTCAGACCAAGATAGTCCAAAGAGTACACTTACCACGACCATAAACCATTTTCTAGACCCTACAAGCACCAAGCAACCAGAATATCAGTAATTGCAGTGTTCTAAGTGTTACAGACAAGTACCTGCAACAAGGTCCTCTGAAGTTCTTCAGTTTTTCCTTGTAGGGCCGAATTCACATTTCTCTCCAATAAATGTCTTTCTTCCTGCTGTGATAAAAGCAATAGTGCAGAAACCTGAAATATAAAGCATGGTAAATATCAGAAAGCAAGATTGCAAGAAATTGGAAGCACAAATATCTTGATTAGAGATGAGAAAAAGAGAAACTAAATACACAAGATTTTTAACAAACATGAAGATAATAAAAGTACCTTCTCTTGCAAAGCCATTGCTAAAAAATCAGATGCGTCACCTTCTAAACCAGCACCCACTGACAGTGCCCTAGGACTGTTCCTCTGTGAAAATGTAATAAAAAAATTAATAAATACCTAGGCTTGCATCTTGTAACTATCACACACATCAGTAAAATGAAGACAGACTGTAAACTAAACCATGTTAACACATATATGTTACTACTTTTATAAAAGCACTGTCATTATTATACCATCATAATTAAGTTGTTTAAATTTAAAAATAAAAAGTAAGGAACTTCTTTATTATATTAAACTAGTTTATTTTACTGATAGAATACATTGTAAAAGCTGTAGGAAAACCTACTGCATTCTTTGGTATAAAGTTGGCCTGTTTTCAGCTTGGAAGTAATCAGGTGAGTATCAGAGTATTACATCTGCCCAAATATCGCTAAACATGATCCGGCTGGTCACGTTGTCCTTGAAAGTGACTAGCCCAATGTCAGCTTGACAACTATTGAACTAATTAATTAAAAAGCTCATTTTCCTAGGATTTTATGTCATTTTTTCCCCTCTACATCTCTTCTTATTAGTCCACTGTTTTAATTTGTAATTGTAAGTGTAATACTATAATATTATTAATTCTCATCCATGAAAATCCTCAAGAAAAGTATGTTACAGTAAGTCTGTAACTTGAAATATTAAATAAATCATATTCCTTTACTTCACTGTGCACTATCTATAGCTCTACAAGTCACAAATTTCTACAAGTGCACTATTTGCTATTCCCTTTGTAAAAGGGATTCATTATTAGCACGGAGTTTCAAACCTTGGACTCTGAGACAGGTTTAGCTTGATTGCTTACATGTATATCAACAGCTTCAGATACTTCTAGTTTTGCATCTCTTTGAGGGGTCAAATTTGGTACGGTGCTCCAAATATTTTCCTCAATCACATTGATTATGGATTTAATAACGGATTCTCCATCACAAAGTAAATTCATAATTTCATCCCTACACTTTGAATGATAATGTTTCAAGTCTGCTATTCCATTCTCAACCACTTTGTCCATATAAATCTGCAAATAAGTCATCGGAATCCAGAATAAACAGATGTATTAAAATGACATTTTTATTCCAAATTTTGAAAGTACTCACTTGTTTCTTTTCCAGTACGTTGACTCTCTTCTTCAAGTGATTTTCGATTTCCAAGCCCTAAAGCATCCAAAACAGATAAACAATAACTGATAATTGAAAAATAAGGTTAATTAGATATAAGCTGATAACAGAGATAAATTAGATCATACCACCCTAAGTTTATTTTGAAGATAATCCATGGAACTCCTAAGTCTCTCCAGCTGTTCTTCTAATGCACTCTGTCTGAGAAAGTGTTATTCACAATATGTACAGAATATATAATCTCAATACAGTAATCTCTTAAGTAACAGCAGTTATCTGTAATCACATAAGTGAATAGCATGCCAAATCAAACTACGTTCCAAAGGATGTGGTGAGTTTTAGCATATGTCACGCTGGATAGCATACTGAATAACCAGCATAACATAAGGAACACATCACCTGATAATCAAGGAAAGAGAATACCAGGGTTTTCGAAATCTTACAATGTATTTAGAGGTGGAAGCATCATTGAAGCTCCACACCTCCTCAGGGTCACCCAAAAGACATGCACATTTTTCATCCCAACTAGTATCTTCAAATTCCTTCACAGAATGTTGCCTGATCTGAAAGAACTTGTTAATTACCTGAAATTCACAAAAATATACAGAGACACCCAAAAGTTGAGTCATGTATTTAAGATCCATTAAATACCACAACAAATATTTTGTTATAAATTGCATAATGAAGAAATTAATAGGAAATAAGCAGGATAACTCTTTTTTAAGTATTATTTTTGTATCCTAAGAAACCATTGGATAAGCTTTGTACTGACTAACAAAGTAAATAAAAAATGAAAGATAGCAAGTCACAGAGGGGGGGAGAGCGAGAACACTACTTTCTTGAAGTCTTCACTTTGCTTCATATGTACTGCTTGATCAATCTGCAGAGCATCATTAAATTCCTTTAGTTTAAGACAATCTGCGGTGAGCTCCTCTACCCTGTGTTGAAGATAGATTGCAAGTAAAATAAAAAAAATGTTTTCCCACGTAAACATATCCTACATGCATAAAAAAAACAAGATCATACAGAACCGAGGTATAGGTAATCATATAATAGGCACATAAGTTTTAACCTTTCAATCTTGCTCAAGAATTTACCTTACAGAAAAGCAATTAACACCTCCAATAGAGAGCTCATATGGCCCTCCATGTAAAGAGACCAGACACAATAACAACTTGCAAGAACAGTTTCAACTAAAATAAATGTAGACTATATGAAAATACAACATCCCAAATTTGCCATGCAAGATGAATAAATCACTTAAAATGGAAAATCATAGGTGAGAAAAATTAAAACATGTCTCTTCTGTTGGCCATAGTTGTTATAATTCTTGGGATGATCTCAGTGTGTTCGTCCACTAGCTTATTTGTTACACCAAACATAATTAAGCAACAAGTGCATCATGTCATCATCATTGTCTACTTACATAAAATAAAAACAGGATCTTTTCTCAGACCTCCTAAGTCACCTATCTTTCTATTTCGGCTTTCCTTGGTAATTATTCGTTATTGATATGTAGGCACTAAAATGACACAGATTGAGGATACCTCTGGTGGATGCCATGTACTTGTTGCAACATTGTCTCCTCCTTTTCTTTGGCCTTTTCAGACTGTTAGTATAAAGAGAAATTTAGAAAATATCAACTACAAAAAAATTTACACAGTACTGAAAACAATATTTATTAAGGAAAATGGCCAATATTGTAACCTCAATAATTGCTTGATCCCTTTCAGCGAAAGCAGTAGCCATACAACATTGGAAAAATTTTACCTGCTTCTCAGCTTCCATGTTCTGGACATTAAATTTGAAGTCATTATTAGTAACATTACTTCTCTTGGACAACTAAGTCAAAGTACAAACCAAAACCATAAATCTCACAAGTCACATCAGTCAAAACACGTCAACTCTTTCAACAAACTATAGCATGATCACAATTAATTTATAAATTGGATTAAGAATTTTTTCCTTCATGTTCTCACCATAAATCCATTATAAAATTTTCAATTAAATGTAATAATTTTGATCCAGCAACTCTCCACAAGTTGCTAAAGCGGGACAACAATTGCCCATGCAATCTCAATGCTAGAGTGTAAAACAAAATGAAGAACATAGGGTGAGAAGAAAGAGAGAGACCTTTGAAACCTCAGCGCTGTGCAGATCTGCAAGTTGACCCTGAATATAGTAAAGTAAATATGTAAGTAAAATAGAAGGAATTTTAAGCAACAAAGTCAAAATATTCAATAACTCACTTTAATTCTGTATGCCTCAGAAAGCTCATCTTGCAGATTTAGATTTTCCCTTGAGCAAGCAGCCAACTTCGTTTTCAAACTCTCAATCTCCTGCTCCAATCCAGCTGTCCTAATTGGGGATAGATTTGAATATAGTGGATATCCTTTGTTGGGATTAAGACAATATACACGTTCTGTATGTAGATTGCCTTAAGAGTAGGAAAATAAACAGATACCTTTGAAAATGCATTCGAGTAGCCACAGCAAGATAGCCAGGCCCGGCTTGCTGCATGCATAACTGTTCGATGTCCTTGTGTAATTCATCACGCTCTAAAAAATTACATACTTTGTAAATTCAATAACTATAATAAATAACCTCAATGCCAAGCAAAAGTTTACAGGAGACAACAGTTTAAACAATTCAACATCAGTCTAGTGTTCTCACTAAACCTAAAACCACCCATTGTAAGAGAGTTAAATTAACATGTACAGGAAATAAAATGCACATACCATGTTCCAGTTGTTGTATACGAGCCAACAACGATTCGTCATCTGTATTCTCTGCCATTCTGGGGGAAAAACCATTAAACCAACAAAATTTGAAAGCTCGATTACTGTCAAAACCCAGAGCTCGTAGTTTATACCATCGAATAAAACACAAAAGATTCACAAAGAGAATGAAACCAAATTCGAAGCCCTTAAGATTGCAGTTGAAAAGCTAACTCCACTAAGCCTTTTTAATGAAGAACTGATGAGTTTATATATAATGCTTCCTATTACGTGTCTTTTAAGTCGAAAAGAATATAAGAACGAACAAAACCAGCAAATTTCACCACGCAATTATACGAGGGTAATGGATTCTAAATTACAAAAAAATGCACTTCTGTTTGCTGAAAATTCTGCAAATTACTCCATAAAAGGGGTAAAAGAGGCAAAAACCAGGAGTCAATACATGAATTGGGTTAAATTCCTCCGAAACCGAAAATCTAACGAAGAAGCACAATCCGTGTACTCCCAATCCCAAAAAACAAAACGAACCCTATTCTACAAAATCAATAGTAAATAGCAACAATATAATATTATAAGGATAATTATAAAACAAAAAAGTATGAATGATGAGAACATGGAGATAACCTGGAATTGGAAAATTGAAACGAAGACTCTTCAAATCGGCGATAAAGCACAGCGAACTGCGATGATTTCTGAAATTCTAGCAGCTTCGGTGAAAGGTTTTGGTAACAAATGGGAAAACGAAGGCGTTACCAAAAGAAATGCTAATTAAGCCGTTTAAGATAATCTTATTGTATTTTATTTTATTCACAAACTTGTTTATTAGAAACTCAAGAAAAGAGTCATGACGCTGATGAATCTGTTCCATTTCAATAGTAAACCTTTTCTTCTTCTTTTTAGGTAAAAACTCAAAAGGGATGCTTCGAAGAACTTGCACAATCTTTAAAATTTTAGATGTATCTTCTTTCCCTGTTTCCTTAAAATAATGTGTTTTTTTTGTTTTATTTTTAGTTCATCTAACAAAAATAAACATTCAGATTTTTATTTTTTTATATATAAAAAATATATATTATTCGAACATAATTTTCATGCATATTACACAATTCTAGATAACTACGTGTTATTTAACACGCTTCTAATAATATTTTTAACCAATAATTAAAATCCATAAAAGATTATTTATTTATAGTTAATATATTTCAACCAATAGTAATATATATATTAAAAAATGCTTTAAATATGTATTGCTAACACTTTTCTTGAGTGAACTATTGGTCAATTAATATATAGTCAAATTAAATTGTTCTTGAAGTAAACAAAAAGTTGCAATTAAAATAAGTATTGGTTGATGAACAAATGTTTTACTAATGACCTTGTATTGGAATAGGAAAAGGTTTTTCTTTTAAGATACCATTTTGAGCCTAAATTATCTTAATTGTTGTTGAAAAAATAAGGTATATTTATGTATATAGTTACAAAATTTTGAACATTTAGTATTTATAAGCTTATACAAATAATTATTGGTACTAACTCAACTTGTTTACCATAGTGTGAATAACTGCCATAAATCAAAGTATATAATACTTTGTTTTGTCATTTACTACTTCATTTTAAGCATTTAAATTGCTAAGTACTTTATTTAATGAGTGCCTTTCAGGAATTTAATACTCAAATAACAAAAAATTATCTTTTTTTTTATGAAATGGTTTTGAATTTCTCTGTTGTGTTTTTTTTTCATTTTTATTCAACAACAAATGCATATTAATCGTTTATATGTTAATTAGTAAATAATAATAAGGATACACTTGTAAAAAAAATAGAACATAAATAAAAAAATCTAAAAAATGTCCTTAAAAATAAACAGACTAATTACATCACTTCATTCACACACCTTTATGCCTTTATTCCTTAATTGCATTTGAACCCTTTGACAAACCCAATACAATTTCAGTCCAACCATTTTATAGAACACTGTCCACAGTAAAAACAGACATTCCTAATAAATAAATAAATTAATATTTTAACTATTTCCATTTTCCATTTTAATTTTTAATTTTTAATTTAAAATATTATAATATTATTATAAAGAGTTGTTTAATAGTGTTATTCACTGTGCAGTGTTATCAAAACTATGATCGACACTAAAAGTTAGTTAAAGTAAAAAATGCGTAATTTCTGAGTTTAAATTTTGATCATTCATAATAATATTAATATTTATTATTCTTGTTGTCGTAAAATTAAAATTATTTTTTTATTTGTCGTGTTTACTAAGGCTTTGTTATTTGAGTTGCATGTGTATATAAGACATATAATGAAAATATAAGATTTAATATTAGTCGACATTATTTTATTTAAATTTTTTGTTAATAATTTGTTAGAGAAAATGGTGTTTCAATTCCTCGAGTAATTAAATTTTGAATGATGAAATTGATTTTATTTTTGCAAGATATGTGTTCTGTACTCTTCTATTCGTCAATTTACCTTCAAGTATCAGCAAAGGTTGGGGTCAATTGCATAATTTTATTATTTTTTTATTGTTTTATTTTTCGTGACGCAACTTAACATTGTTTTTGTAAGGATACTGAGATTAAGAAGATAAAGACAGGTTTATTGGTCTGCTTAAATTAACCTAATATTTCAAACATATGCATTCCTCAATTAGCATCGATCAATTAATGACCCATTTAATGATTAGAATGACATGATGTTTGCAAAAGCAACACTATCTAATACGACACGAAAATACATATAATCTTTAAAATGTAGGGTACGGAGACACAGGAACACAGATACACGTATAATCTTTAAAGTATAGGATACGGGAAGACGGATGTATATATTATATAATTATGAATTATATAAATTAAAAATAAAGATTTAAGCATACAAGTATATTTTAATTTTTTTTAACAGGAAGATGACAGTTCAAAATGATTTGTTTTAGATCGTGTTAAAATAGTAAAAAATTCAACAATTATTTTTTGAATTGGACACTTCAACTAAATGTCGTAAGAGTATGGTTGTCCAAGACAATTAAGAGACGTGTACAAACTTCATAAGTGAAAAATAAAATGTTTGATGAGTATCATGCCTGGTACTTAAAAAAAAAGATAGAACAAGCAATTTTTCTGTTTATACAAGAGCTAACCTATGAGAACTGTGTATTGCTCTAACAATCATGCCCATCAAGTATGTTCAAATTGAGTTGCGACAAGCAAGCATGATTCTCCCCGGCCCCATGCAAAGGCAAAGTAAACGCAGATTCTATTACAGACAAAATTTGCAAGTGGAGTCATTTTAGTGCTTTCATTTTTTAATCTGTTGTTGTTTATGTTTTCATGATGGATGAAGGGGCGAAGGAGATGAAAGAAACGGGAAAATATAAAATTCTTAGCAAGACAAAGCATGTGAATGAAGCAATTTGACCTTTGGAAGCAAGAAATAGTTCATATTATTTAACAAAAATAAAGAGTAAATAAAGGGTAACGTAAAGCAAAGAAAAAAGAAAAAAAAGACACAAATTTAATTGAGTTGAATGCTCTGGAATCCAGTTTGTGCAAACCAAATGTCATCTCAGAAACAAGCATCCAATAGGCAGCAGCAACATAAAGCAGCCAAACTGTACAATTCAAAAATTCCAAAAAAAATCAACATCATCATACATCAATGCAATGCAGTGCCATGTTAAAAGAACAACACTAATCAAACATGTAAAATTCAAAAGCCATAATTAAAAATTAGTTATTTAGATGTTATGTAATATAACCTACTTACTATAAACATTTACACACATACAAATATGAAAATATATATAATTTCTAAAATATTAGATACGAACACACAAATTTATATAATATATAATATTACGTTATAATTTTCAGAAATAACAAATAATTTTTGAATATCACACTTAACTTATATGCATAGTAAGTAGTATGAGTGTAAGTGTGTGTCTAATAGGAGATACCATTTAAGAGTTTCTAATATAACGTTAAAATATAGTATTTTATTTAAAAATTGGGTCCACAAATAACAAATCCGGTAGGAGCAAACACAGCATAACCGAGTCTCCAAGAAAAGAATGTAAAACAGTTACGAATGGTGCGCATAATAGCCAATAATGTGTAACGTTACGCTGACATCGAGTCAAATCGGAAAAATCCGGATCGGATCTGAGTCAGCGATCGAAATTAGAGAGAGAAAGATAGAGAAACGCACCAGCCTTCCAAGCAACCAGAGCTCTGTGAATTTTGTTGCTGCTGAGGCGGGGGCGGAGCGTATTGAGGAGCGTAGGGCGGAGGATAGCCTTGGGCGGGGTAGGGCGGTGGAGGATAGCCTTGCTGTGGTGGATATCCGGGAGGCGGGTATCCCGGCGGCGGGTATCCGGGCGGTGGATATCCTTCCTTTCCGTAGCCCTCCGGCGGATAACCTAAGGATGTGAATTAGAATGAGAATGTGAAAGAAAGTGAAAATGAATAAAAGGAAGGAATTAGAAGGAAAGAGGAACCTTGCGGCGGTGGAACTCCGACCGGTGGTTGCTGGTGCTGATTGTAATAACTCATTGGGAATGAGATGATTGAATGAAGAAGTGAATGAATGAATGAGAGAGAAGAAGAAGAAGAATTGGGGTATATCTCCTCAAACAATAAATTAATTTCTTATTTTCTCACACACTTTATTTTGCATTCTGTCAAATACCTTTACAACAAACAATCATATATTTTTTTTTTATCACTCTCTACACTACAATATCATTACCACAGATTGATTCTTATAGCTACGTAATTTGCTCAAATGATATACTTCTATTTTAATATAAATAAGACGGTTATATATTTTTCATTCAATAAATTAATTTTGACATTCATTTTATTAAATAAAAATCATAATTCATTTATATGCATGTTTTGTGTATAATTTTTATATTATAATTTTAAATGATTATAAAGTTATACTAAAACACAAATAATAACAATTAAGTTTTAAAAAATAATTATACCAAAGCTCGTACCTATAATAATAATATTTTTTTTTAATTAATAGACAATAAAACAATTTTACACTAACAAGAGGGTCTAGATAACTACTGATATATCGATTGCTTTCTCGTTTCTCATTTCAAGTCTTCACTTTAATTTTTGGTGCACAGTTAGGGTTGATCTAAAAAATGTACTCTTACGATTAAGTAAGTACTCCGTGTTAAGGGTATATAGTAAAAATTGATTAAAACGTACTTTGTCTTTGTAGAGGTTTTATTTTGTAGTATTTAGTCACGAATCTTTGTTGTAATTGACTGAATCTATCAAATATCAGTGTTAATCGATTTCTAGCCTAATCTTTGATTTATAGAGAGGTATATTCGTGTCTTGATATGTTGGTATATTTGAAAATTTTCTTTAATAAATCAATATCTTCCACTAAATCAGTATTAGTTGATTTTTAAGAAAAATTACCCAAATTCGATAGGACGATTATGATCCATAAAAAGTTTTCATAATTGACATTGTTGTTATTTATTGAATATCTTTAATATATTTACACCATCAAATTAAATTGACTATGGGATATTAAAGTCTAATGCAAAGACATGAGAGCATGATTTCGAAGAGAGTGGGATTAAAAGAAATGGAAAGAAATTGGCAAAGTGATGCAATGAAAGGAGAAGAATGATTGAATGAATTGATATGATAAGTGGAATGGTGTGTTTTTATAGGCTGTCACAGTGACATTGTTAGCTTGGCCATGTGCATCAACTCCACATTTCGCTGTGAATCTTCAAACTTCCATTATTGGATACTTATCAAAATAACACTACTTTTCTCTCATCTATTCTTGTTTCAATTTAGCATTCAGGTGTCAAACTTCACAATTTTACTGCTTCAGTAAATACTCGTTAATTAATATATCAAATTAACATTTTAAAACTCTAATTATATCAAAGTAATAAAAAATACGAATGAACACTCAACCTGTAGCGTGATGTTGGTCAACCAAGACTATCACATAATTCTTATATTGCATTTTGTGTGTAAGTAATTATCATAAGTGCCAAATAGAGTTAATTTTCAATTTGATATCCAACAAGGTGTATACCTCATTATCGTCACAAAGAAAAAACAAACAGAACAAACAAATTGAAACACAATTAAGCAAGGAAAAAAAAGTTAGCAAATTCTCCCTCCACAATATGCATTTAAATCTCCATCCGATTTTTCAATAAAATGATGAAAATGCTCTTGCGAAAAAGCAATAATGACCTTAAATGAAATAAGGTTGCAGATAAAAAGTTACTTCTGAAATTACTTTTTTTAGAATACCTTTTTGGATTTAAATTTCAGTCTTTTCAGACGTGTTCTGAATTTTATTTTTCAAAGTGTGTTTTTAGTATTTTGGATTTAACTTTTTAAATGAAATTTGGATGGTAGAATTGTATTATTCCTGCACTTCCATATATTCTTCTAGCACGCATACAAAACATAAAATATATTTTTATCCTTTGTTTTACTCCTATATTTCGGATTACATAATCCAGAATGGTATTCTAGATTATATAATTTGGAAGTCTGGATTTGATAATAGCTTCTGGATTATGTAATCTGGACACGCATTTGAAAAAAGGCTTTCGGATTACATAATCTATAAGTTAAAAAAAGACTTCTGGATTATGTAATCTAGAAACTAATTATATATCTCAAAAAAGACTTCCGGATTATGTAATCCCAAAGCTAATTACGAATTTAAAAGATGACTTATGAATTATGTGATTCGGAATATTACAAAGAAACATTTTTGAAAATATGAAAATATATGGAGGTGGCAGAAGAACATAAGGAGGTGCAGGAAGAAACAGTGTGTGTATAATTGTCCATTGTTGGGCTAGGTGGATATAGGAATGGGCTTAATTTCCCATATGAGTAAATACAAGTTGGGCTTTTGCTTCATGCACAACCATAAGAAAAAAAAACTAAAATACTCTTCCACACTACACCATGCTTACAGTCATTGCTATCCTTATGTCGTCTTCTTCTTCTCCACTTTTGAGTGCACATTGTTCTCTAATACACTAATATAGTATGTTATGAAATTTTATTCCAGAAACTCATTTTGAAAAACACACCTATTTATTTCAAGACGTTTATTATGAAAAGCTTGTTTCAGGAAGTTCATTTTAAAACATTTCATATATTCGAAAGTTTGTTCCATAAAAGTTCTAAAAATTAAAATTTGAAAAGATTTTTCTAAAGGTTTTTGAAATAGATAATTTGAAAGTATGATTGAAATATATATAAAGAGTAGAATGATTATTTTAAAAATTATGAAGAGTGAGATGGTAATTATGGAATAATTGTGAGATAGTAGATATGCATAAAAGGGTAATTAGTTTGTGATTAAAGGTTTAAACAAGTATTAAAGCAATTGGGTGAGTACTTCTTAGGAGTACTCTACTTTGACCATCAACACGTGCACAACACCTTTTAAGATTACAAAGAATCATGCCTCATTCCATCCAAACTATTTTCACACAGTATTTCTTTATTGCCAAATCACTTCTCCATAAATATTCTAACGCAAATTGTCTTTCTGATGAAAATAAATAAACATAGTGAGTTTTATTTTAATTTATAAACGAGTGTGATGAGTAATAAAAAAGAGTTTCATAAATTAAAATTAAAAAGAAAAGGTTTAGAAGAGGGATATAGATAAAAGTGCGTGTGCACGTGGAGACATGTGTTTGAATATGTGGAAGCCCGCATATGAATATTATGCACACGTGCCCACATGGTTGTGTGAATGGTAACAGAGAGTAAATTGTTGAAAAGAAGAGAAGGATTGTGAATGTGATTGCATGTGGATTCATAAAATCCCAGTCAACTGCACTGTGCCCCAAATATTTTACACTCTCCATCGTCTTACTTCTGCCAAACCCATCTTTATTTCTCTCTGAATTTTGCTTTGCATGCATAGTCATAGAATCTCTTCACACACACACAAATTTAAATATTACTTCTTATTTGAGAATGAGAGTGACATGAAAAAACAACCCGCACATTTTGGTCTGCAGCAATCTAAAGAAATGACAGTACAAACTATAAAAGAGGGTGATGTTTCCGTTGAGTCATTCTTTAGTCGTCACACATGATGGGCACAGAAAAGGAAAAAAAGGCACAAGGATGATAAATTATGTGTGCTGTTTATGTCCACAACACCTTCATTTCCTTTCCACATTTGAACACTAAATCAGACTTATGGGGCACTAAATAACCCATTTTTAAGCTTGGACCACTTTTGTAATTGTATAGGTAAAGGGGGCCTTGTAATTGTACAGGTACAATTGCTCGCTAATCTTCTATTTCCTTCCTTCAAAACTCCTTTCTTTAAATGTCTCAACTAAGTACTCTTATAGTAAAAACATAACTTGTTCCTTATCAGATAACTTTAATTATAGCTGCGTTGTGGTCCTTATTAATAGGGATATATATCTTTTAGTTGATTTGTCGAAAAAATCTCTCACATATTTAAGATATGATCTTTAAATATTATTGTAATTGTCATTATTATGATTTATTGTGTCTTTAGCACATTCTTTCCGATTTGAGATTGACTGATGTGATACTGACATATTACTGTTCCAACTAATACTAATTTTGTTCTCAAATACAAGCACCACCCTTTACATGTTTGTAGTAATCTTCTCCCAAATAGGGACATATAATGCGTGCAGAGAGAGAAAAGAGGCATCACTGCTGAAGGGATAGGTGTCCATACAGTGTGGAAGGGGAAATGGACGTGTACCTGGTTTTGTTAAGAGGGTACACAGTGCATCGCTGTCTAGCATGTGAAGGGTGTGTATGTGTGTGCTTCATCTCTCTCTCTCTCTCTCTTTACATGCATCCCTCTACATCCCACCCAACTGCCACTTTGCACATATGGGAGGAGAATCAGGACAAAACTAGTCTAGGATTTGAGTCCGATTCTCTTGGTTTTCTCCAACACTTTATCCAACTTGTTGCTGACCCCAAACCAAAACTATAGAGCCACGTTGCCACGCAGTTAATAATAGGCTACACCATGTAGTGCCATGTTTCATCAATGTTTGTTTAACCCTCTCTCTCTTTTTTTTATCCTTTTTACCACTTCTCTCTTCATCATAAATTGGACTCTCCTTCATAGTAGTGAGTAACCAACCCACCCCTCTTGGATTTCATTCCTTTGGGAACCTGCAGCAGCACCCAAAGAAAGGAAGATGAATGCATTGGCATCACAATGCAGCAGTGGGTGTGAGTCTGGTTGGACTCTATACCTGGACCACTCTTTCCAGCTGAAGAACCACAATACCTTCTCACATGCAAGTTCTCAGTTGATTGGTGAAGATTACAAAGACAAGAAAGCCAAAAAGGAGGAGGCTGACGAAGAGGATCTGTCCATGGTCTCTGATGCTTCTTCTGGGCCTCCACACTTGCCAGAAGCACAGGATGATGCCAGTTTTTACTCTGCATCTAATTCAGCAAAACTTGGCAAGAGAACTAGAAAGAGGCAGAAGGTTAAGCAATACCAACACCTACCTTCTTTTCTTGATGACACTGCTAGCTCTCTTGTCTTTGATTTCTCCATGGTGAGTCTTTAATTGCATTCATCTCATTTTTCTAGTACTAAAAATAATCATGTGTTGTAGTTGTAGTTATATAGATGATACTTTCTTTGCTCTTGATAATTTTTCAGAACAATGTCACAGTGACCAACCACCAAACTTCCACAGAGAGCATGCTAAATTACTCACAAGGTTTCTCTGCTACTTATTTTGAGGTACTTCACTGGCCTGATTCTTTCTTTCAAGGTTACATTTGATCCCAACTCCTCAGAAAATATTCGTGTTCTTATAGGAGAGATCCTCGTTGCAAGACCACTTCGGCTTTTTAGAACCATCCCTATCAGAAAATGGAGTTGAAAACAACAAGTAAGCAAATGCTTGTTCTGCACACTGGCCAATCTTTTTGACTGTATCCCCCAGAAGTATTTTAATTTATCATGTGGCCATTCCACTGCATTGTGTTCTTAACAGATGGTATGGAGGGAAAGAGATGGGAATGATATAAAGATCAGTTCTGTTTCTACTAATAGCTATCTCTGCTATTCAACAAAGATACTGAAGATCCATGAAGGGCACAGAATCATTGATGATGTAGAAGGAAGCTGACCACAAAAGGGATTCTGTTCCTTTGTTTTCCTTTATCCTATATTTTAGCTGTCAATGCAGTGATAAACAACCTGAAAGGAAAATTTAGAAATAAACCTGTTTTTTTTTCATTTTCTTTGATAATTTAGTTTTCTTGTCAAAGAATAGTTCACACAAGACAGATAAGTTAGGCAGGTTCTGTGTAATGTAAGCATGCTCAATTTTTGTTTTTGATGAAGTCCCATGCTCCATTTATATAAGCAAAGCAGCACTAGCAACTTTTGTCAATCAAATAAATGAAACAAATATTCAATTCTTCAACAGCATATTCTCCAAAAACAAAATGAACAAACTTTTGTTTGTGTCGTCCGGGTATAAAATATTCAGTAATAATATTTTGAAAACCTGCTCCAATATACAATATACCAACTGTGATTGATAATATGAAGAAAGTGTATTTTTGTCATTTTAAACAGAGAAATAAGATTGTAGGCTGCTACAAGTTTACAAGTTGTCAATATATCACTTGTCTAAAATATTAATTCAAATTTTTTACATCAAGGACTATAGTTGCAGATGCCTGGTTAGGTTTTTAAGTGGAGTGGAACTCGTGGCCATGTTCAAAATTCAGGGGTGCAGAGTCACCTGCTTTCAGTGCTTTGGAAATGCAAACTTTCTTAACAGATAAGTGCAATGAAGTCACGGGTTTGACAACATGGTCCTCAATCTTTGTGTGTAGTTTACATCAATGTTACGCACAGAATAGTCATCTTAAGTGAGTCCTAAGTAATACTGCTGGAGATGAATCTCAGAAAAATTTGTAATAAAAGATCATACATGCACATTTCAAAATGCTAAATTATGGATTTAGCAAACAAATTGCAGGGTTTTTTCAGCTCTTTTAATTATAAAATCCATTTTGTTAGTGAAGGGAGACAAAATGTAGTGCTGCCCACTATTGAAAGGGCAAATTTTGATGAATCCTTATTTGGATCTTTACGTTATGTCTGTGAATATAAGTTGAAAGGAAAAGGGTTTAATCATAAGGACAACGTTTGCAAGAGTCTAGACAGGGCTCTACTTATTGTGGAAGGTCTAGTGTTTTCCTATGCATGGACTGAAAATTAAGGGCAAATGCTTGATCTGTTTCCAACAGGATAAAAGATGATAAAGTGAGTTATGATGAGGTATGGGTAATGAGGAGAGTGTAGAAAGATGAAGGGGAAATGGTGGTGTTTTGTGTTGGAATATTTCATATGCATCTCTTTAAATCTTTTCCAAGCACAGGAGATCCTGCTTGAGATTTTCCTGACCCAGAGGAACATGCCCCATTTTGTGTAGTATGCAAACTTTATCTCATTTGGAAGGATCCCTCATTTTAAAATATCATGTTTTTGTATGTACCTTTGCTCTCTTCAACTCTGTCTGTTTGGAAACTGTCATAGGACTTGATCTCATGCACAATTATGTGTTCCTTTAAACTTTTCTTTATACCTTATTCATTCCCAGTCAGTTCTGTTGTGAATAAAAAAATCTAGGGAGGCTGAGAATTTGGATGTCAGAATAAAAAAATTGGTAAAAATAAAAGATGAAGCTAAGCTAAAGAAAAATAAGAATATTGATAAGTTCACAACAATGCGCAGATTATAACTGGAAAGACAAATAACTTTTTGATGAAATGAAATAATTTTGAAATTGTATTAACCAGATATCATAATTGTAAAGTGATGTCTTTCAATCAGCATTGTAAAAGTAATATTTTTCGAAATAGTCACTGTGTAGTTGCATTCCATGAAATGGGATAAGAGTCCAAAAGAGTATGGGGGAAAAATTTGTGCCTTTCCAACCACCGCCAAACCAAACCCTCCCTCTATCCCCTTTACACAGAGAAGAGATATAGGGATAGGAGGGGACTTTATAGCTTTCAAACACGTGGTTCATGCTTCATCTTCTATTTCCTTCACCATGTTCCCATTTCTCAGGACAATACAATGCATGCCAAATCATGAATAAGAGTGAGTGAGTAAGGTGGTAAAAACAAAAAATCTACAAAATCATGACTCTAATAGTCTTATTACGTTGTGGGTTTCTAAATTCCCTACGAAGAATTTTGTTGAAAGCAATGTTCTTACGATTATCCGAGACCCAAGGTTGTCTATCAAATTTCTCGAGTCTTTATTTTAATTTTGACAGTTATTCTAGAATGTCCGAGAGAGTACCTACAAAGTCACTCTGAACAAACTCAAGTTAGCTAAGGTCAATTTCAATAATTCGGTTCATCAAAATTCAGAATAACATTATATTTCATCATGATGATCTCCTCTTATTTATACTATTATGGTGGGTCTGTTCTATGGCTAAACCAGGTTCAATAGATGTTAATCCTATTTTGCTATCTCTTAATTGAAATTAGCGTCTTTATTTCGCAATATGACTGGATACTGATTTTTACTAAAAGACCTTTAGATCGTCTAGGTGGCCAGCCATCCGGACTTCCGGTTTCGTGGTATAACATTTCGAATCTCGTAACAAAATTTTACAGTTCAACATTGGAGTTCACATCACGATGCAGCAATGTGGGGTGATCTTGTATTTGTTTACTTGATGATATAAAAATTGATTCCTGATAAAGGAAATTCAAGTTTGGAAGCACAGTTACTCCCAGAAGCTACGTAATGGCAATCACAACAAGGCACGAAGAAAATCTGGGAGTGCAGAGATGTTACCAAAGAGGCAAAAACAAAGCTTAGGTGGTGTTAGCACATGTGCAAAACTTGATTTTGAACTGTGAAAAACACCACTAGCTGTAGTGTGATGAAACAGTAGGTAGGTGTTGTTTGGGAAGTAACTATTGTGAGGCTGTGTTGGCCCACTTGGAAAAATAAAACAAACAACCTCATCCCATCTAATGTTACCTTACCAAACTCAATCATCCATTTTCTTGTTCAATGTCCCTTATGCCTTCAAAACCTTCCAAGCCTCATGGAGACACACTGCACATAAAGATATTCAACTAAGAGGTGCCTTGCACACATCATCAACAACAATCACCATCACTTTCACTTTGTAGTATCATGAACCGAATCCGATTGTGGATATAAACGGTCATCTATTGATTCTTGTATTTAAAGACATTCGAGATCCTAAATTTTGGAATTTCGAATATTTAGTCTTGAATATATCAATAACAAAATCAAATACAGATAAGTTAGGGTGAAGATACCCAAGAGAGAGAAATAAATTACACACTAACTAAGAACACACTTGTTATTATTATTTCGAATATTTTAGATTTGAGATTACTTGTGCTCTTCTCTAGAACAACCTTCCCATCCTTACTCTTTCTAGGTAATCACATTACAACTCACTTATGAGGGACCATTGCAAATTCCAGATTCATCCACTGTTCACTGTTCGCCTCCTGCTATAACCAAAACCATAATTTCACTTCAACTCATTCACACGTCAATGCAAGTGAAGACAAAACGTATCTGCAGTCACATAACTTTTGCTTCTACTATTGTAAAATTTGAACAGTTATTTATATTTTGATAATTTGTAAGAAGGTACTGGACCCCAGAAACCTATTTGCTACTAAAAGAGAAAAAAAAATGGTAAATCTTAATAGGTATTTAAAAACGCTTCCATTTTTTTTTCTTTTTATCTCTCTTTTTTCAACCATACACCTAAAAATATGAGGATACATTAACCTTTTTCTTTGACTCTAGAAAAATTATGGTCGTGTTTAACTCTGGTTTAGTCAAGTCTCTAAGATTATTAAATTATTGAATCTTAAATGAATACCTTATCAATTCAACTACCATTCCAATTTTAAAATTATCGATACTATAAAGAACTTTACTTATATTTACATGTAAGTTTAATTTTCCACAATACTCTTCTGGAGTAAAAGTTTTTTTCTGTTTCGTTGAAGTTCAAGACTTTATTATATTTTTTTGTTTATATTAAAAATATTTTTATTTTTGTAATATAACTTCCATTATTGTTTCCCTGGTAGATATAACATATATGAAAGTGAAATAAAAAAAACAAGAATATACATGAAAAATAGAACAAGACTTCCTTAAAATATCAATTAATATAAAAAAAGAAAGAAAAAAATAATTAGTAGCATGTATCTAGTGCTCCCTTGTAGTGCCTGAGTGAAAACATATGGGTAGGGTAATGGGAAATTGCTTCTTCTCCTTGTCTTCTATTCACTGCTAACAAATTAATGTAAGATATTATGCCACCAATAATATGATTTGCCTCTTTCAAAATGAACAAAATTTTGATCTAGTCCTACTCCAATCACACATAGCTCCACCTCATTTTGCATTGGAATTTGTCAAGAATTTGAATGTGCAAAATATAATTTTCTTTGTTATAAATTATCTTCATAGATTTGTTTATTTGTGCAACTATCATTTTTCTTCTTCTTATAATATATTTATAAAGTTATTTGTTTATTCTTGAAAAAGTTTAACCACTCCATTGTCATCTAAAGGAACTCAGATTACGATTAATGAAATACTTCTTAGGACAGCAAATATCTATAAATTCTTTAAGGGATTTAAAGCAAGTATTCAAGAAAAAACAGAAAAATGGATATGAAAAATTCAGTCATAAGGTAAAATAGAAATTGATACAAGGGGCAATAGGAAAAAGAAAATCACACTACCTAGAAAATAATTTAAATATTCATTTATAACTTCCAAAACTCCCCAAGAATCTTAATAAAATCAAATCAAATTCTGGATAGACTCCAACTCATATTCTTATATTTTGGTATATTTTGAGTGTGAATTTTACCAAAAATGAATACTTCTTTTTCCAAAGAATTAGTTAATAACATTTAATTATCACATTCTAAAAGATGCTAGAAACTTTGAGAAAGAATATTTCTTTTGGAAAAAAATGTAAAATACTTTGAAAATATTCTTTTGGATTATCATTAGAATATTCTAAAAATTTCTTTAGATGAATATAACAAAAAAAAGTTACTTTTTTGGAAAGAAAAATTCCATTCTAAACTATTTTTTTCTATTTCTCTTTAACTCTCTTTATCACCCAAGGTCCAGTAGAACTTATATCATTTGAAGGAGAAAAGTTATTTTTCACAAATTGAAGATATAAAATAGACTAGGGATAGATATTAAAATGGAAGATAAAGAATGTAAAAAATAATAAATGTAAGAAAAAGAATCTTGATACTTTGGAAATTTTGCTGCTAATAACAAAACTGTTATTGTAAAGCTGTCCACTGAATAATTTACAAGATGACTAACACCATTGAAGCTGAAACATCGTATGAGTACATGCAATGATCTGGCTATTAAAACTTATTGCATATGAATGAAAAGTGATTTGGAAATTACATTTCTTTATGAAAGACTATTAGAGGCCTGGTTAGTTATTCTAGCAAGCGTTTGTGCTTACACCAGGCAATGGCAACTACATACAAGAATATGGTCCCTGCAGTGCTACCACCAACAGTCCAGAGGAATTCTGGCATTCCAGCTTTGTCGGGATCAAAAAGCTCAATGTGAATATTCATGCCGAAAACTCCGGCCACAACAACAAAGGCACTCACTACCAGGGTTGCTGTCGTCAACATGACTCCCATTTGGAGAAGATGATTCTGTTTGTCATCAAGCATGATGTTGATGTAATCCTCCGTATCATCGACATATTCTCTCAGCTTCATCGAGACAAAGAAAGAGACAGTAACAGATAAGTCAACTTTCACTTCTTTTTCAGGTAAAAGATAAATTCTAATAGCATGACAAATTGTATCAGAAATGTTCAAAGATCATAACCTAAAGTTACCAACTACAGTTACCAACTAAGTGATTTGACAATCTCCCTTACCTACAATTCATCAATCTTACAAACCTTATTGGCCTAGTCCCCAACATTTCAAAAAATAGGACAGTTTGTTACGAAGGTTTGAAATAAGATGCATCTTTAATCCAGTATGTAACAGCATGTTAGCCCCTAAAACATACGGGCCCGTCAAGGTGCTTCCTTAAAGCTGGAACTTGTTAAATACAGCCTTGAAAGACTAGTTTGTCAGTGAAATTGGTCCCCAACTCCCCATGTTAACTTTAGTTCCAAAAGTCTTCACTATCAAGGTTGGACAGGAAGCAAATGTTGATTTTGGGTGATGTGTTTGTTGCCAGTTTCAAGCAACGTTGTCACTGATTGCTATCAGGGAGCAGTGTTGATGAGTTTGGCCATTGGTGGATTCAATTGTGGTTTGGTAGCAAATGCCAATTCTGTTTCAGGTGTGATACCAGAGAGGCATGGCAGTTAATAATGGGTTTAGTTTGCCTGCAAAAAAGGGTATAGTGACTGGTTTTTGGGGAGGTTTGACATGAGTCCAAGCACAATAGTGTCTGTTTTGGGTCTAATGGTTTGATTTAAGAGTAAGTTGAAGTTGCTTATAGAAAGCACGGGGATAGGAGGAGGTCATAGGTTAATGAGTTTCTCGATAGGTTTTTAGTGTGATCAGTTTCCTGTGTTTGATATGTGCCAATTTACTTCTGAATCTTTGTAGTGCCTGATGTTGGAGGCTATTAGATATAGTAAATTTCAGGTTGTTTGATGTTATTGATGGTGAAGAGTAAAGAAAGTTGATAATTAAAAGATAAGACTGCGTTGGCTTGGAGAGATCAAGATGCAAATTTCCCGGCTCCACAACCAACAAAAGTCTCTTTTACCTTCACTAATAGAAGATTCAATCAACCAAAATGTTTATCTCAACCATTTTAACTAACCATTGTGTCTTTCCTCTCTGCTCTGCTCTCATTTTAGTCCTCATTTATGTCCTAGTCGGTATTAAATTAAGGATTACTAATTTGACATATACAAGAAATGTTGTCATGAAAGATCCGTAGATGACAATTAACATGTATGTGAGATTTCTGTAAATGTTAACTCAAGTCATGGAGACCAACTGAACCGTGTTTTTGAAGGACAAAATTGATGATTGACACTAAATTACTTGTTTCCTATGAAACTCTTCCACCATACTTCAAATAAGGTGTCACTTTAATCAGAAAAGTAACTGGTACATTTGTGGTGGAACTCGTTGGTGTTTGTAGGCAGTTAGAGGGGAATGGAAAAGTAATAAAATAAGGGCTATAAACGGATGGAGACATATAAGATGAAGGGACGTGTATACCGTCGAGAGCTTGTTCAAGGTGCCATCAATCTGCACAAAATAAGCTTCCAAAAGCATTTCAAGTTCCTCCACATCAAGTTGCTTGGTGACGGCACTGTAGGTGCTGCCGCGGGTTCCATGGCTGTCCCTGCCAAGAACATTGTAAGCATTTCGAGGATCCTCAGCATCAAAGGATATTTCAGGTGCGGTCCTAAAAACGGTAGCAAAATTCACAGTCAGAGAAATAAAAGAGAGTTAAAAGAGGTAAAAAAACAAAAAAATATGAATACCTGTCGCCTATATCCTCCTCGTCTTGGTCATTCATGGAGGATCCAGAAGAGCTTTGTTCCAACTGCTGTTCTGCTAACTTTTCTGTCAGATACATCTCAGCCATGTCTTCATCGTCGTCCAACAAGTGCTCCAATTCATCCCTTACCTGACATTAATAAAACAATCAAACCACAGTAACACCATGTCATGCATCAATCACATCAACCAACCTTCTGAACACGTCCAGTGATGGCAACTAATCGACTCTTGATTTGACGAACGCGTTCCAAATTGAGAGTACTGATCTTGGACGTGAGCTTGTCCAAGGCGGGATGAGCCTCCTGTTCCAAGGTTTTTGCCTGTGAATTGGCAGAGAGAGAGAGAGAAATTTAGGGCAAAGGCAGAGGAAAATTGTTGGCAATGAATGAAAAGAAGAGAAAAGAACCCACCTCGTTCTCCAATACGCTACAGGCGGCTTCTAAGCAGGCCTCAAGGGCTACAAACTCAAAGGGGAGAATCTTGATGGCATCGGGGTCGTGGTCGCGGTCGGGATCGGAATCGGGGTCGTGGTGGGCGTGGTGTTTGGAAGAAGAGGAGGCCTGGTGGTGGCGGAGTATCCTGGCTTGGAGCTCTTGGACGAAGGGGGTGACTGAAGGGTCACGTGAATTGAGGAGTAAGACCTGTTGGGCAGTGATGATGGCCTTGATGTGCTCCAAGTTGATGACGATGGCTCTTTCACGGCCGAGAAGGGTGGAAGGATAGGAGAGGAGTGGGTCCAATATGCGGAGGTCACGGGCGGGGAGGCCGGTGCGCCTCATGATGGCGTGCTTCCCGGCCTCCACCACCTCCGTCTCCCCTTTCATGTCGAGCAGCAGCCATTGTCGAACTCCGGTTCCCTTCTTCCGAATCCCCGTCGCCGTCTGTCTCTCCTCTCCGCCTCTCATCTCATCCTCCTTCTCAGTCTCTCCTTCAGCATATTCAACCTCTTAAATTTACTTTCCAAATTTCTTAGCTTTTACCTTTAACCTTTTTCTTTAACCAACTTATCTTTCCCTCTATTCTGTTCTGTTGATTTTTCTATTTCATGTCTTATCATATACTGTTACTATCAATTCCTTTTTATCAAAAACTATCATTTATTTATAAAACTTTACCCTATCAAAATAATAAAATTAAACTCTTTATTTTTTTATCTAATTCATAATATATAATGTATTTTTCAAATTTAATTTTCTTTCAAAAGTTTAAGACCAACTTATACCTGATTTGCTATTGTGATTTATATAAATCATTCAATGATTTTAAATGTATATATTTATATATGTAAAATAAAAAATTAACATAAATAAATATACCATTAAATATTAAATTTCATCCTGTGTTGTCCGAATTATATCAGTAAAATGAACAATATTATCTTAATAGGATATAAATAGATAATAGAAAAAAATAAATGTTATTATTTAATTTATTGTGATATTATTATGAAAATAAAATATATGATTGTTATTATTTAGTTTGTCGCGATATTTATCTGAAGATAAAATATATGATTATTATTATTATTTTAAAGATAAAATATATAATTATTATTATTTAATTTATTATAGTATTATTTTGAAGATAAAAGATATTATTGTGATTATCTGATGTGATATTGTTTAAAAGAATTAAAAATTGTAAATAGAGAATGACCCAAAAACAAAGGCATGTATTATATGTAACAGACTTGGTATACATCTGATGAGGACTCTGTTAAAATAGAATTGATAGGATTCTTGTATGCAAGCTAAATATCTGGAGGGATTGCAAATAATATGTTCTTGATAGAATGGTGTCTGACCATTGCTCTTTTGATTCGTAAGAATAATTTAGTTGATTGGGGACGTAGACTTTTAGAACCCTGGATATTTGGGAAGACAATAATGAATTTTCAAATTTTATTAAGGAAAAATGGGCTACATATACCTAGAATGGGAATCCAATTTGGGAACTAAAAGAGAAATTAATATGCATGAAAATAAATCTGAAAGAATGGGACAAAAACATCTTTGGTGATATTAATAAAATAAAGGAAAGAGTAAACACTTCCATACGAGAACTAGATCCAAAAGATGAGGATGATTATCTTGATCAGAACAACAAGGAAATCAGGGCTAATCTGTTTAAAAAACTTAATAAATTAAATTTCCAACAAAAGGCACTTCCAAAGCAAAAGGCAAGGATTAATTGGATTGCAGAAGGAGATTTAATACAACTTTTTTTCAAAGATATGTCAAATGGAGAAGAGCACGAAACTCTTTTAAAGGTATCTATATAGAAAACGAATGGTGTGAGGAACCAAGGAAAGTGAAACAGGAAATCCATGATAGGTTTAAAATTAAGTTCTCCAACCAAGAAGATATCAATGTTAGATTGGGCAACGTTGAATTCCCTTCCATTAGCATGTAGGACAACTATTTTCTAAGAGGATATAAAATTAGTTGTGTGGTTTTGTCCGGGTCACAGAACCCAGGACTGAAGATAGTATTGTCAACAAACTCGTACTAATAGTATCTAATAATACAATTGAAAAATGTTTTTATATATTAAATATTTCATTTCTTGGATTTATTAACTTTATCATGTCTTATCGAAATTAATCATATTCAGTATATGGAAATGGTTGCCACTGCAAAAGATAAATTTCTTAATAACATGATACAATTATTTTCAGTTCAAAACCCCACCCCCGGCCGATTCTGAAAAATCGATTTCACAGTAAGAATTCCTCGCTATTTAGTGGTCTAAATTCAAATTAAAGAGAACTTTAACACACGAAAACAGTAATGCAAATAAATTATTTGTAAAACAACATTTTTGTTTTGAAAATAAACTGCAAATAATCACCCTGTGTGCACTTTCTTTGCAGTGTCCATGACCCTAAATCTAAAATTAGTTCATAAAATTTAATATAAATCTATATTCTAAAAGTCATATACAACCAACCCATGTAGGACACGGGATTGGTTAAAATCATGGCTACCTGAAACAAAAGTGACGTAGTTTCTATCTGAAACAATTTTTTTTAAAAGGAAAACATTTCGCAACGAAAAGATAATCGATCAAATAAATTCCCCCTTCACAACAATCCAACTTAAAAAAAATTATCGGCAAAAATGCATTAACCCTAATGAATAGGACTCAACATATCCCTAACCAAGAGGATAAATTACAAATTAAACTAGCTAGCGGAAAGAATTGGGCCAAAATCAAGCATCAGCAATGGTCACCTCTACCTCTACACCAGGTTCAATTGTGATTGAGGTAATCTGCTTCACCACATCAGGGGAACTGTAGAGGTCAATGACTCTCTTGTGCACACGCAGCTCAAATCTGTCCCATGTGTTGGTGCCTGAAACCAAAAGCAGGTCATAAACAAAAGGCTGATTTTCATTCATTTCAAATGGAAAAATATTCACAACACACCAAGACCAAAATATTGCTTGCTCCTGCATTCTCATCTAACTTATAGGCATTTCTCAAATCATCAACACAGTCAAGTCTCTTGAAGTCTGGTCGGCCTATTAAGCTAACATTTTCAAAACTTTCTCGTGATTCATAGGTTGTTAATCAACCTTCCAAACATGAACACCACGCTCTTTTAACCAAAAGTCAAAATATTTGGATTGATTTTTCATTTAATTGTCTTGATAAAAACAAAAACTAAAATAAATGGTAATGACTGTAAAACAGATGAACACCACGCTATTTTCACCAAAAGTCAACCTGGGATTGATTTTTCATTTAACTGCCTATATCCTATGTTTAAACCTTACTAACATTATTTTTCTCTCTCAGGAATATATAGAATTATCTTCTACGCCTCAGTTCTGAACAAGCTAAGGTTAAGCATACCACAATTTAAGATATCTGTCAACTGTTAGGGTTTATTCTATAAGAGTGAAGCTATCAAAAGTTTGGTGCAAAAGTAGGACGATAGCGAGTTGCAATTCACATAAACAGCAGGAAATACACACAAATGGCGAGAAAATAAAAATTATACAGCAACATCTGTGATTGGATTATAGCAAAAAAGCACCTAAAGATTGAAGAAAAGTACCTTCACCGCAGGGGGATTTCCTGGTGGTGATGAGAAGAACCTTGGTTGGCATCCTAACAGGTCCCTTCGCCCTGAGGCGCTTGTCCCTGGCACCACGAACCAGGTCGGCACAAACTATGACGATTAAGAAAAGAAAAGAATCAGAATGTGAAATAGAAAATGGCGAAAAAGAATTGAAGAGTAGAGAAACATATACCTTTTTCGAGATTCTTAACGTTCTTAGAGGAAAGAGTGATTCTGATCTTGTGGATCTGCTCCTCACTCTCCTCCAAACCGGGTTTCGTTGGCTTCATTGCAGCGTACGCCATTGTGTTCGTATGATTCCTTCTGCGCACAGAATGAACAATGCAAAGTGAACGAAAAGGAAGAGAAGAAGATATGAGAAAACATTGGGAAGGAATCAGAGGTACCTTTCACAGTGCCAAACAACGTGCGCCTCTTCAGAATTCAATTTCAGGTTTTCTTAGGGTTTTTCATGCATTCAACAAATGGGCCGGATCATTCACTGGCCCGCTTCTAAAATCACCCTTACTTCTTCAAAACCAAACAAATCGGGCTTTTGCTTCATGCACCCCATCAGGATATCTTAATAGGAATTTGGAGTGAAATGGCGAAATTAACCTTTTCAGAATGCAAAATCCATAAATAACCTTTTAGAGTAGACAATCCAGAAGGTGTTTTAGGTAATTACGTTACAATTCTGAAGTTAAGTGATAGGTTTTAGAACAATTGATCCAAAAGTATGATTGTGTTTTAACATTTTATTGTGGAATATGATTTTTTAAATATATTGATATGTATTAAGGGATTTGTAAAATAGAATAGGAAAAACAATACAAAATTCTAGAAAAAGAATTTCGAAATAGACAAAAAAAAGCATTTCATAATAATAGGAAATCTCAAAAATAGTAGGGAAGCTGCAAAATACAGTGAAACACGAGAAGATCGCTGCACATCTTTTATAATCTATCTATTAATAAAAACACTGCATTTTTTTTCAAAACAATTTTAAGTTTAAACATATGCTTGCATAATATAGTAAATATGATAATTAAAATTATTAACTTGAGTATATATTTAGATTAAATCGTTAATTTTTAAATAGACTTTGATTTTGTATATTATATATGTAATTTAAATTGAATTAAATTAAATTATATATACAAACTAGCAATCCGTTTATTTATATTGTGGTTAAATAAATTTCATTCTTGTCCAAAGCCAAGAACAGTGACCTAAAAAAAAGTCGTTGAGGTGCTTATAAATGTGATTAAACATTTTCAGCTGATAATGAATAAATATTCATGAAGTTGAAAAGTAATTTTACTTGTAACATAATAAACTACTTTTGATTTTATATGTTTTATGTTGGACATGTGTTTTGGAATTTTCTTAGAACACAGATTTCCAACATAAAATATGAATTTGGTTGCAGTGCACGATATGAACTCTGTTTTACAAATTAAAATATTCTATGCGTGCATTCACTCAAAACCAAACTCCATCAATCCAAGAACAAAAAATACTCAATCATTTTTCTTATCAGTTTCATTTTGTTCTGCCTCCTTCAGGAAATATACGTGTATATAATCTTGCAGAATAAAAGCACTGCTATCAAATTTGTTTCTTTTGTAATTTTATTTTATAGTGAGTGGTGTGAAATCTAAAAGAATTCGAGAGAATTCACTAATAACAGTGAAGAAAATTGAAGAAATGAATTGAACAACGAAATTTGATTTGAATGTAGCTGCAGTCCTCAACAATTTAACTTCTTGGAAAGAACGTTATGTTTGACGAAGTCCAAGTCTCCCTTTGTTTTTATGTTTAAAATAAAAGAATCCGAAGAGAAAAAAGATGTGGATGAATGTTGAAAATATAGACTATAAAATTATTTATTTGCAGGAATGTTAAAAATTATTAGTAAAAAAGTGTTTTAGCAAAGAAAAGAAAGATGTTTTTTTACTATAATATACAATTAAATTAGAAATTGTAATTTTTGTGTCAGTCCGTTTACTAGTCGTATTAAGTTATAATAATTCTAATCCATCAATTACCTAAATTTTCGTTTCATTATTCATAAATACCATAAGAATGATTCGACCATAAACACTATTGAACTCAACTGATGATCATACAACTCCTCAGTTTTAAGATATGTAGGTTGACGAGGTTTAAAAGTTTCTTAAAACTCAAATCCTTACCATCTCTAACAAATAAAAAAAATGGAAAATGATTTAATCATAAACACTACCGGACTCAACCCATAAGCATAAAAAAGAGAAAGAAAGAAGAATAAAAAAGAGAAAGAAAGAAGAGTAAAAAGAATGAATGCACGAAGAGAGAGAATTGAGGAGATGTTAAGGTATTGTTGTTTGATTAAAAAGTATGAGATACAATGAATGATGAGAGAAGGAAAGAAGGTTTTTGTTAATGAACATCAGCAGCCTTCAATGTCTTCTCTATGAGCTTACGAGCTTTTCTGCTGCGAATCTCAACCTTCACGCTCGCGCTCTTGTCCATCTTCACATAAGGCTTTTTCCCCTTCTTCAGCTTCAGAGACCGAACCTTTGACTTTATCGACTCCACCAGATTCATCCCTCTCTCTCTATCTTCTCTCTTTCACAACCCTCATTCTACACTTTCTGCTGCAACCCACAACCATTCATATATCTATATATATACACACACCTTTCACCATCATAATTGAAAATCAAAATGAAAGGTATTTGGAGTGCTAAAGTCAATGAACATTATCCTGAGAATACAGAATTCATATTTGAAAAGAGGAGTAAATGGACCGGCGTGTGGGAGGGAGGTGCACGTGTCACTGTCGCCCTTCAACTTCAACACATGCTTTGTGTGGCACGCTTTTCTGCGTACATTATTTACAAATAAATGTTGACCACCTCCATCGCTGCCTCATGTCTTTCCCAACTACTTCTTTGTCTACCTTCAACTCTTCATACCCACACACATAAAAAAAAATAAAAAATGCAAGGCTGAGCTCTTAAATGAAACAAGATTTCGTGGAAAAAACAAGGTAAACTAACTTGTCAATTATCATGTACGAGATGATTATTATAATTACTAATTATCGTCAACTAATTGATTTTTTTTAAAAGAAACTGTCAATTAGATAGTAACTTTCTAAAATTATTTTATGATTTTATGTTGTGATAAATTTACTATAAATTGATCTTTATAAATAATTCATTCTAAATTTTAGAGATTTGAAGTGGTTAGTGGTTCATCCAATTATTTACCTTAATGATTGGTGCTGAAGAGATTACCGTTACAGAATCTGTGTAATGGGTAGTTAAGTAATCAAAGGAGTTACAAGGAAGAAGAATAGGCAAGAAGGGGGGTAAGTCGAAGAAAGCTATAAGAGAAAAGGAGACTGATTAAGAAAAAAAGGAGAAAAACATAAAAAAATTAGAGTGTTGAACAATCTTGATGTTCTAGGTCAAGGGTTATTTGTCTTGACTTATTTGTCTTGATGTTCCTGTGCCACTATAAAACATCGATAAGAATGAGTGATTTGAGGGTAGAAGATAATGGAATGGTGTCTGATGCGACACATGATGGAAATTATGAGGAAACGAAACAAGGAACATGCGGAGAAATTTAGAAGGGTCCAGGAGGAGATGAGAAGGGAAAGTGATGGAAGAGGGCCAAGCTCAACATCCCATGAAAGACAAGAGCCAAACCTAGAGCGTCTAGAGCCAAGTGGGGAGCGTCTAGCACATGAAGAAGGGCGTCTAGAGGGGGAGCGTCTAGAAGGAGGAGGAGAGCGTCTAGGACCTCTTACTAGGTCCATGACCAAGCTACGGATGGGAGCCTTGGGCCAAGCCACGGATGGGAGAGAAAGCAACATGTA
>Ga0123342_1001359_pt1 | contig 41079 bp, 10 predicted proteins | sample Turbeawhitnodule_FD_89960 | JGI IMG/M metagenome (GOLD analysis project Ga0123342, IMG submission 89960) | Root nodule microbial communities of legume samples collected from Mexico - Turtle bean Mexico white nodule | ecosystem: Host-associated > Plants > Roots > Nodule | place: Mexico: Nepantla...
GGCACTTACACTGGTGTTGTGTTGAAAAAGTGCTATCTTGATTACTGTTATGTTGCTCATTCTTGTTATTATACGCTACATGCTTAGCAGGTTCAGGGTGATCTAAATAGGTTAGGTGAACATACGATGCTTTATCCCTTTTTCGTCCTGTTTACAACACCTTTGGATGTATACGGGTTGGGACACCCCTGAAGTGTCCCATGTTTATATTTATTAATTCTTTGCTGATCAAAAAAAAATATTTTTTCAATATTTTAAATTATAATATTGTTGTCCCAATACTGTGTAACATGAAATTGAACTTTGTACAAAATAATAAAACTGAGTTTTTATACACGGCAAGAAAATCATCAAATAGAAACCAATTTTTAGAGACCAAAATAATTAGTTACAATAGAAACTAAAATAGAGACCATTTTATAAATTAAAAGAAAAATTGGTTTCTAAATTAGTTTCTATTATTTTCTATTATTGTTAAATAGTTTCTAAATTGGTATCTAATTAGCAACTAAGATTTTAACAACCAATTATTTAGTTTCTAAATTTGGTAGCAAAAATCTTGGTTGCTAATTAGATACCAATTTAGAAACTATTTAACAATAATAGAAAATAATATAAACTAATTTAGAAACCAATTTTATTTTTAGTTTCTAAAATGGTTTCTAATTTAGTTACTATTGCAACTAATTATTTTAGTTTCTACAAATTGGTTTCTATTTCATCATTTTCTTGTAGTGATCAGTGTTTATTTTTTACATATCAAATCAATTTTAAGCGTGAATTATATTAAATAGTATATCATCATGTCAATAATGAATCAACATGAAATATTTTAGCATACTAATCAACATTCAAAATTTGTTTACCACGTAAAAAAACTGATATTACTTTTACAAGAAAATCATGAAATAGAAATCAATTAATTTTAAAGATAAAAAATAATCAGTTGCTATAGTAACTAAATTAGAGACCATTTTAGAGACTAAAATTTCTTTTGGTTTCTAAATTAGTTTCTATTATTGTTAAATAGTGTCTAAGTTGGTATTTAATTAACTACCAAAATTTTAACTACCAATTATTTAGATTCTAAATTTGGTAGCAAAAACCTTGGTCGCTAATTAGATACCAATTTATAAATCATTTAAGAATAATAGAAACTAATTTAGAAACCAAAAATTTATTTAGTATCTAAAATGATCTCTAATTTAGTCACTATGACAACTAATTATTTTTAATCTCTAAAATTGGTTTTTATTTCATGATTTTTCTGTAGTGTATTTTCAAGATATAAAGTTTGAAAGTGAAATTTCAATTTGTTATTTTATGTAAAATTAAAACTAAAACGATAGTTTTGTAATTTTAGTTTATGATAAAATTCCAGTCAACATTCCAACAAATATTTAGTAGATTTTTTTTTTATTGTATCCATTTTCCACCATGTTTATCTCAAAACTTTATCTCCAAAAGAAAAATCTTAGACTGAAGCATTTGACTAAAATCCTGTACCTTCCAAACTAACTTTAGCTACAAACATATCCAATTTAGTGTTAGAGAAAAAGACCCATCCTTGCAATAAAAGGGAAAAAAACATTGGTGACTGTTGAAGTTAGATCATTGTGAAAATTTTTTCCTTCTCTAATTATTCATTTCACAACCCATTTTGGTTATATTCTTTGCATGCATATTAAATCATGTTTATCTATAAATAGTAGTACTTTTACCAATAAAAGGTGAGAAGAATTTCAATATAATTAATATTTCTTTTCAGTTTTATATATTCCTTCGAAAAAGCACAAAGTCCTACATGAAAATGTTACGTTTCGATCTAGTATAGGATAAGAAACCACACAAACATGCATGTAGTGTTTTATAAAGCCACGTATTATCAAAATGATGAATTTAAATATTTTATTTTTCTCACCAATTTAAAGTTGGTTCATTTATTAAATTGTAGAACCCACCGACCAAAACTTGGAAATTATTTGTTTTATTCTTCCCATCCTTTTTGCTAAAATGAGATGACCTTTTTTATCAGTCACTTGGGAGGACAACTTTTGTTGAAACCCTAGCTATTGGAACAAGTGGAGAGAACATGACAAACTCACTATAAAAATAATATTAATATATGATATGGTACGCACTTTAATGTCGTACCCAACTGTTTTTTCTCAATTTAAAAAACCATCTTAGATGTCAAAGGTGCTTAGGGCTTCTTGATCTTGCTACCTAATTCTTTAGAATAATAGTTTAATTGTAGGGTTAGTTTTTGTCAAGGATTATAAACTATGAATATACACTGGTTTAAACTCCTTTTTTTGTGTGTAGATGGATTCTTTCAAATAATATCACAGTGATATTTTATCATTTTATTAATTCTTTTATTTAACTTTTAACCCACTTAGGTTATATATATTGAATAGTGATGCAATCATTCAAGTATTTGCTTTATGAATAAAAAAAAATATGACACAAAAGATCTTAATCTAAATATAAGTTTGTAGTTGTACAATAAAGTACTTGTTATTGAATAATTGTATAATTAAATCTCTTAAAACAAAGTAGAAATGATTCAATCAATTTTTTTCTCCACCTGCTCTAGTAGTGTTTTTTATTGTTTGATTTTTATTTTTTATACTAAAGATATACTTAAATTATGTTTTCATGTAAATCATGAAATAAAAATCAATTTTAAATACTAAATATAGTTAGTTGTTGTAGTAACTAATTATAGACGATTTTAAAATTAAAAAAAATATTTTTTAAATTATTTTTTAAATTATTTTTTATTATTATTAAGTGATTTTAAATTAATATCTAATTAATTATCATGTTTTTGCTATCAAATTTAGAATATAAATAATTGGTTGTTAAAATTTTGATAACTAATTAGATACCAATTTAGAAACTATTTAACAATAATATAAACTAATTTAAAAACCAAAAAAAAAATTAATCTCTAAAATGTTTTTCATTAGAGTAACTAATTAATTTTAGTTTATAAAATTGGTTTTTATTTCATGATTTTCTTATATTAAGATTTTAATAAAAGTCATTAAACATTTACAAAAACATTGACTAAAAGAAAGGCATAATTGTCACTTAGATTATTCCATTTGAGAATTAGAATAATTCCATCTAAGAACCAAAATTAAATGAGAAAAAATAATTATTTATACATATGAAATATTTGTTATTCTAGAAAAATGGAATTTACAGTTCTTATGTATACAGTCAGGATGAAATAATTAGTTTTTTCTACCAGCAAAATAATTAATGATATCCAGTGGTTAATAGCACTTTGTTTTGCTTTACAAAGTTATTAATTCAAACTAAGTAGTTACTACACTTTTCTATTTGGGTAGTTAGCAACATAATGGATAATGATAGTACTTACCATTTGTTTTAACTTTTATAAAGCACACACAAACAGGTACAAGGTACAAGTACTTTCTCTCACATTTAGAATACCAATTAAAATAACAATTTTTTTGTTAAGTATTTATTTAATAAATTTTACTCATGATTACTTTTAATGAAGTGTGACTAATAATAAAATATAGTTTTGTTGTTCCTCCCATGTATACATATTACATAGAGATAATCACAACTAGAATACCATTCAAAATAACAACTTTTTTAGTTTTGCATTTTATTATTTAATACAATTTTCTCAAGTTGTTATTACTTTAAATAAATTGTAAGAGTTCAATTTCCACTTTTAAATTAGTATTATAAAGTTATTTTCTCATGGTTAATTCAATCACCTAAACCAATCTGATTCTAGTTTAAAGATAATTTTTATAGTGTTATAGTTAATGATTAACTTTTTCCCTTTTAGTTAATTACTTGATTGAATAAGACTTTTCTTTTCTAAATTAATACTCAAAATTAACATTGGCCAAAAAAATATTAATCAAAAATTTATTTTCAATACACCCTTTTATAGTTGGATAAGAAAAATATGATTTTGGGAAAGATTAAGTAAAAGAATTAAAGAAAGTTGTGAAAAAAAGTATTGTTTTGCTAGTATATAGGGTTAAATGTATAGGGAGGAGCTCCTAAAGGGGTTAACTAGTAAATAGGTTTGACTTATTTTGTAGGGACTTTTAATATTTGGTTGATATATTAAAAGCATTTGATTATATTAGTTAGAGTAAATGATAATATTTTCTTCTTCTTTTTACTCTTTTACTTTGAATTTTTAGAACTTTTATTAATTGTGTTTGTGCTTTATTAGTATATTTATTATATTATTAAGGAGTAATAATTCAAAAAGAATAGAATTTATTTTTTTAAAGCTCTTAAATTATTTCTGTCTAAGTCAACTCCTTTAAATTATGTAGAAACTAGAGCAAGTTATGAAATAAAAATCATTTATTATGTGCACCTATCTACCCAATTCATTAAAAATGTAGAGAAAATTGGAATAAGATGGATTGATCAATTTACCTAACTCTACTTACTAGCATTATTCTACAAAAATTACTTTTTAATCTATAAAATTATTCCTGAGGACTTCCAAGTAAACATTTTAAATGTCTATATATTTTTTTTAAAATAAAGTTTTCATGATGTTAGAAAAAATGTCTATATATTTTATAATTCACTTATATTTATGGATACTCATGCAATTCATTAAAATAAATTTATTTATATTTTTCTGATTTTTAACTTTTAACTTTATTAAAAATAAAATGCGGATAGAGATGTTGATCTATAAATACATTATGATTACAAAACATTAGATTCATTACTATAATAAAAGAATATTTTCACATACATAAATATATATATATATATAAATATTAAAGAAAAACTAATTTTATAGACTAAAAATAATTAGTCATTATATTATTAATCTATATACTATTTTTAAAACTAAAAAATTTTATTAGTATCTAAAATAGTTTAGGATTTATTAGTATCTAAAATAGTTTCTAACACTACCAACTATTTTAGATTCTAAAATTATAACTAAAACAATAATATCTAATTAGATACAGTTAACTAATGAAATATTAATCTAAAAATTAATTTATTAAATTAAAAACTATTTAGATACTAATATTATTTTAATATATAAAATAATATTTAATTAAGTCAGTAATTAATTATTTTATTTTATGTTTTTAAAGTTGGTTTTTATTTTTTTATAGTATTGTATCACATTTTAATTCTTTCTAAAATAGTTATTGTAAATTACAAAATCATATATTTCATCAAATAAAAAATGCATAAAATTTTACCCTTTTAAAAAAATTAAACTAATAATAAATATGTATCTTAAAATGTTTATGCTCATATGTAGATTTATTTTTGTGTGTTGTGTGATTTGAAATTTGAGGGTGTATTTGGAGATGGTACCTAAGTGCATAGCAGGAGGCTATGGAAAGCATTAAGTTTAGATTGAAAGAATGAGTCGTGGAGATGAAGAGTCACGTGGAGCTGCCTTATATATTCTTCTGAGAACGTAGACCAAGTGTAGAGGAAAACTAAAGTGCAAGGACACCATAGATTCTTTTCTATGACACCATTGTAGGGGAGCAAGGTCTAATAATGTGTGGTTAGCAGCTGTTTCTTAGGGTTCCAAAGCTAGAGGCAAAGGACCATGTTGTCTTTTTCTCAGTGGATTACAAGATATTTCAGTCATGTTCAATGTTCCACTCCCATTTCCTACCTCTTAAGAAACCATTTCTTTTTCACTTCCACAATGTTAAAGTCATAAAGTCAAAAATAGCATTTCAGGAAATATTTTAAGGTAGTCACTAAAGATAGCTTGTGGGTCCTAAACCTAACATCACCTCCTCAAAAGGACGGCTAGGAATCCACCTAACCTAAACATCTAGGTTAAGATTAACTTAACATAATAATATATATCAACAACTTTAAAAAATTCCAACTTCAACTCATATATATATATATATATATATATATATATATATATATATATATTTGTAATATCTTATAAAAAAAATTGGATGTCAAGTTTATATAATCTCTCTTTTTTATTTCTCTTCTTCTCTCTCTTTTATACCCACTTTTCTCTCCTTATTTCTCTTTTATATTCATTACTAAGGATACTTTTTAACTCATGACATACACTACTACACTTTTGTTAATAATAATATTCACTCACTTCTTTTGTTAATCAATATCTCACACTAGGTTGAAATGGATGCCAATACCTAGATACACTTTGGATTATAAATTTTGGCTTTTAAATGTTATTTTCAAACTAAAAACACAATTAAGTAAAATGGTGTTAATTGTTTAACTCAATTTAAAATATTTTTACTATTTTTAAAATTAACAAAAAAATTATATTGAAAACATTTTTATATCATTTATGTTTTACTCAGACGATATAAAAAATATGAATTTTCTATATTGATTGTCAAATAATTAATATAATAAATTTTATTTATTATTTTGATTTTTGATAAATTATGAAGTGAAATTTAAGCCTAATTCAATCCCATAAAACCACCTCATGCTAAGAGTGACAGGTCGTGCATGTGAGAACATATTATGGGTGGTCCGATAGTGGCCTGATAGCGGGTGACACGATAGGCCCAACAAGCACTTGCTAGGAGCAACTTTAAATGGCTTTGATACCAAACTATGAAGTGAGTTTTAAGTCTAACTCAACTCCATAAAACGACTTATCAGGATGAGGTTTGCACCCACTTATATACAATAAAATATTTTCATCTCTAGTCGATATGAGATCTGCAACATGATATAATCGAAATTTAATAATGTAAAATTCTATATGATCCTATTTAATATTTCATCAATACTTTTCTCGTATTAACTAAAACATCAAACTTCACATCATATCTATCAACAATTTAGTTGTCACTCCAAATCAAAGCATGTCACATTATAAAGTTGTAGAAAATATCACACTTATATCAATCTTCAAAAGCAATGGTATCAATCTCCACATTATTTCAAGGAAAAATATATCTTGACACAACTACTTATTAAAACTTTACAACTATTTTTCTTAATAAAATAATAATTTATATGGTTCTAGGGTGAAAGAAAAGAAGTGGTGTTAATGAATCATGATCCTTACTTTAATGTGCTAAAAAAAACACCATCTTATTGTTAATAGAGTAAATGAAATGAAATGAAGGAAAACTAAAGATATTATAGAAAATGAAATAATGTTAGGAAATTATTATTGAAGTCAAAGTTGAACTTGTAAGCGTTCACATGGAAGGATTGTTGAGGAACGTTATTGGAGTAGTGGTGGCAGAGAAAGATGTGAATAGTGAGCGTTGTTCGTGATGGAGACGAAGAAGAAAATGGATTGGGGTTGTGAAGAAGAAGGTCATGAAAGTGAATGAGTGCAAAAGGAATACAACTTTTTTTTGTTACGGCATGGATGGTTTATTCAAAACTAGAAGCAAGTTTGAGTTTGAACATTTGCTTAAAAATTACTTGAGGCTTTGATCATAACAATTACTACTAAGTATTTGTTGATGTAATGATTTTTATCAACAAGTGAGTTTAAGTTTAACTTCACTTTATAAAACTGGCTTGTTAAAGTGAAGTTTGTACTCATTTATATAATCTATAGTCAATGTGTGATTTCTAACACACCTCTCATGTTGAGACATATACATCTCAAAGTGCGAAACTAAATATTTGTGAGTGATCCGATAGCAAATGGTACAAAAGGTCTAACAAATCTTATTATGATAGACTTCAATACCATGTTAAGTAAATTTTAAGTCTAAACAATTTCACTAAGTGTGAATCAGTTAATGTTTTCTCAAGCTTACATGATCAAGAGTAAACTTAGTCTAATAACACACTAAACACATAAAAACTCAAAGCAAAAATAGATGTATATGCTTAAAGGGTTAGACAAGTAAAAAAAATAAATTATTCATAAAGAAGCAACAGAGCAAAAGATGTTAGACGTTAGAAGCTCATAACAATAACAAAAAAACGTATAAGCTTAAAGCTCCATATGATTAGAGAAATAAACAAGTTGCTATAATTTTTTTCAAATAGATCTTAACATTTACACAACTTACTCAACATAGTTTAATTTATTAATTTTTAAATCTATCTATCATATTATATATGTGATAAAAAAAGAGTAAAGTTGTCATATGATAATAAACGTCTATTAAAGTAAAAAAATATATAACACTACATTATGAATTGAGTGTGATAAGAAGAAAAAAAACAAAAACAAACCTCATATAACAAAATTGAGAAAAAGTGCTATTTAAAATAATAATATAACAATGCTACAAACTATGAAATAGTTGATTAGTAAGTATTACTGATAACATTAAATTAATAAAACACTAAAAAATAGTTAAAATAATTTAGCAATCATAATATCTTGTAGTAGAGGAAACACTTTGCACCTCAAAAGAGAACAACTGTGACATGTAGAGAAATTAGAACCTTATCCATTGGGTTGGGTCCATGATCAACTACCATTCTCACAACTCCAACTTTCAACTATAAAGATTAATTGTTTTTCTATCATTATTTCAAACTTTACTTATTGGGTTAATAATTTGGTCCAACCTTTTGCTAACCTATTTCTAAGTTAGGTGGGCATGTATCCAATAGAAATTAAGAATTAACTAAACTGCTACACATAACGAAACTATGTTCCCACTCGATTATCAAATAATGTTCTATAAGTTACTGTTATTTTATTTCATTATGTGCCGAAAATTTATCCAACTAAAAACTGACAGGTGTTACTATAACAGAACACATAAATCAATTCTCGGAGAAAACAAATGATAATTTATCTCCATCTGATGTAATCGCACTGGAATATTACATTTCTTCAGTTTCCGACAAGATGATGTTATAGTACGTTGTTTTAAGCCACTAACCTTAAACAAAGTGGAACAATTTTATTGGATCGTATACGAAACTGGATGAGGTGATGCAGTTTCTGGAATCGATTTACGAGAAATAAAAGAGAACATGTATGTCTTTTCTTGTGCTTGTTTGAGGATGCTTTTTTATCTTTAATTTATGGTGCATGTGAGGATGCTGATTGATATTTAGACCTTTTATTTTATATATTAATTATTTTTCTTTTTATCTTGTGATATCACTTCGATTAAGTTACATGAACTTTTGTATTAGTTGAGAGAGAAGCTTTGATTTTGGTTCATCTTATTTTAGTCTGTTAATCTCTTTTTTAGTTTTTATTATTGAGTTTTTCCGTTATAGCTAATGCCGACAATGTTATTACATATTATATCATCTTATGTTTTGAAACGCTATTAGAACAAACTAAAATAAAAAAGGATTATTTATTTTGAAATTTATTTTCGTTCCTGATTACTTCAGATGTAGTATAAAAATGTTTAAAATGACTTTTGCTATATCTAAAATAATGGTTAACTTTTTCAAAGATTATTAGTTTTTTTTTTCAAAATTCGTTGTTGTTTTGATTGTAGATGTCCAATCTAACTACTTATAATGGGTTATGAGGTGAAATCTTATATTGAATCAATTTCACCTACAGAAGAAACGATTTCAATCATTTTCATACTACAAACACTTGGATGGTCTAAAGTTTAAATTAAAAATAAAAATCATATTTAACCCTAAAAATATAAAAGATTATTTTCCTAAAAAAAATAATTAACAACTAAAAAAATTATCCTCATATCTAATAATTTAATAAAATTCATAATATGAACAACAATTTAAGTAAAATAACGACTCCAATTGAATATTGTAATTTTTGGATAATGATATGATTAAATTTGAGCGATATGAAAAGAAAAAATTGGTTAATGCTTAAAATGATTGATTTAGTCATTTTTAAATAAGTGGTTAGGACGCCATAATCCAACAATAATAATTAATCCAATTTTTTTTTTTATATTCTTTTTTAAGATAAATTGTCCTTAAAAGAGAAGTAACGGTTAGTTAACGGTTAGTTATTGATGTTAATTAAATTTATCGATTAATTTAGTCTGCTCTTTAAATACCTTTAGGGTGATATGTGATTTTTTAGTGTGATATGTGACTTTTTCTTCAATTCTTATAAATATGTTATTTTTATTATTTTAAGTCTTTGTAAATATTATATTTTATTTTAGTGTTATAAATATTGTATTTTACTTTTTATCTGTAGAATTTCTTTTGTCCTTTTAACTATATCATTTTTGCTTCTGGTTTCTAAATACACCAAAAATAATAATTAAGTAATAACTAATTTTTAAAAAAATATATTATATTAATTCATTTAGATAATGTTTTAGAAACTAAAATTTATTAATATTTAAAATAGTTTTTATTATTAATAAAAATTTATACAATAATTTCTAAATTAGTATCAAAATATTAAATTGTTGTTTAATAATTTTTTATAGTGATATATTTTATTTTAGTTTTTAAGAATATGTTACTTTTGATTTTAGTCCTAATAATTTTCATAAGTAAAACTTCTAATAACATTAGTTACCGATCTGATAATTTTGTAATGTGACCAACAATAACTTTACCGTTTGTAAGGTAAAATATTAAGGTAAAAAAATTAACACCAGCAAAAACGATAATTTTGATAGGGATCAAAGTCAAAATATTTCTATATATAAATATAAAATAGTATCTAAGTTGAACTACACTAACATATATATATATATATATATATATATATATATATATTACACTTCCTTAACCGTTCCAAAAATATTACAATATATATAATCCAAAAATGTTATGAGATACCATTATATTTTACTCTATCAAATTTTATACTGATATTTTTTGTAACTTGCACACAGTATCTACTAAGTTTTCCCTGTAAATTTCACACAACCCTAGACGGTACAGCTACCATAAAAAGAGCAGAAAAAAGCTATTGGTTCACTAATGTCTTTTGGCAAAAATGTTATTTTAGTATAATGATTTCTTCTGGGACTGGACCAAACTGGACTGAAAAGATGCTCTGAAATCCAAACAGGAAATTTAACGAACAAAACAAAGTTTGTGTTATGTCCTCATTGTAGCAATCAAAGACATTCTAGGTATTCAATTGGAATTGGTATAATGAATTTGTTCTATGCAAGTGCTTGGTGTACTTTTGAAGGCTGCATGGTGGACAACTGTTGATATTCAGAATCAATAATTTCTTTTCCTTTTTCTCTGTTTACAGTAAGGTATATGAGATCTCTCCATTAAAAAAATATCTTACATATTTAAAATATTTTTGACCTAAATGTAAATAATAGTGTTTGACTTAATCGAGCAAAATCAAATATAACGTTTTTCGATAAATTGGTCCCCATCAAGCATTATTCCTTCATGCATGAGCCAAATTTCAGCATTGGGAATCGTGAGAGAATATATTAACAATGGGTGGATTCTTGCTCAAGAACTTCTGTGAGGTAATGATGTATATATAATAAAGAGGGATTTTGATTATTGTATTTTTTTTTTTGGTTGGTATATAATAAGAAACTTAGTGCAATCTTGCATGGAATGATGAACCCTAATTAGTTGTGAGTGGTAATTCAGGTTATTGGCCACTATGTACACTCAAAATCTACACTTAGGTTTTTCAATAGTTTTTTTGACTCGATTCATTGGTATATATCTCAGCAAGACTGTGTAAAATAATGAAAATGATAGCAATGCATGCAGCCAAAGTCATGCATGTGAGTACATAGAAAATCCATTTTACTTGGCTCTGTCAACTTCCCCATCAACCTTTTGGGATTAACATCAAAAGTTATCATTGGCAAATAGGGTTTAATTTGTAGTGATAAAAAATCAAAGCTACTTTTTACCATAGACCCTTAGAGAAAAAAGAGTGAGAAAACCAATAGTTTATCAACAGATTTGGATAGGGACCCCTTTGCATTAATAAGTGTCTAGCTAGTAAGAACTCAAATCCTTATCTTTGGACCACCTTCAATTTTGTGCTTTAATGCATAAAGTAGTAATCGATATTTATAAGGCATGCAACAATATGATCACCTCAAGCACAAGAAGTTCAAAGGTGTTTGCTTTTGATTGGAGGGTTTTGCAAAATTCATTGTCAATAATAAGGTAGATCTCATGATGGTGCACATGAAAAAAATAACTCTTATTTTGAACTCTTTTGAGCACATACACTGAGCTATCAAGGGTAATTCTTCTTGAGATTCCCCTTGGCATGCTATGAGTTTGTTGTTTTCTCTTATTGCCATTTGAAAAAAATAAAATCCCAAGAATAAAAAAAAGCATATTGGTTTGAGTTTGTTGTTTTATCTTGTTACAATTTAGAAAAAAGAAACATTCTTTGCCCTAGGATTGTAATAATTAACCTAAATGCTTTGAAGGGTACATTAGTACTTTAGTTAACTAGTTTTGGGTTGGATATTTATCCAAATAGGTGCCTATATAAGAAATATTGTGTGTCTTTTAGTAGAAATATGAGTCAACAGAAAAAGGTTAGAAGTAACCCAATATTTAGCTGAAGATAATACTGACTCTGATGGCACTAGTCTGACTATGACCTTAGAAGATGGAAATTAAAATTTTTGTAAGGTTCAAAAGTATAGTACACATAATGGGACTTCGAATGGTCTTAAAATGTTTAAAAGGATAACTTTAAGATTTATTTGTTAAATTGTAATTAGAATGATCATTTTATAAGAACCAATAAATATTATTTTTTTGTCTATATATAATTAGGAATATTTGTACCCTGCTTAAATTGGAGGTATTTATGTAATTTATATTTTTTAAAACTTAATTAGTTTCTATAATATATATGTAAGGACCTACAAAATAGTTTTAGATTATAAGTTGTATAATTAAAATGATACGTATGAATATTTTATTATTAATATGAAAAATTTATATAAATGGAAAGATTAATTATCAAGTTTCATTTTAAAATAATCATCATCTTTTTAGAAAACTTTTTTTTTCTCCTCCAACTTCTCTCTAGAAATTTGACTCTATGATTCATCATATTGACAATCAAATGTCACTTTTGTACTCCTAACAGTGAACGGCTTAAAGTTCCCCAATCAATTTTTATTTAGAGTAAATTCCTTTATGTTCCTTATTCCTTTGAGTCAATTTTTAGTTTTCTTGTTTACCTAGGTAGACGTGCTTTGCATGTGGTGTTTGTGGTTCTAGGAATAGTCTTTGTAAGTTCATGATCCTAGTGATGTATTCAGATGTTGGTCAAAACTCTATTGTGTAAGTTAGGTTATCCCGTGTTTTTTAAGAGTTTGAGCTCTTTGTGAGTACTCGTCCTTATAATCAAGTAAGGGAAACTAGTTTTATCTTTCAATGGAACTCTAGGTTAGAATATTTGTATGTGATATGTTGTGCAAGTTAGGTTCGCGTTCTTAGGAGTTAGAGCTCTTTGTGGGTACTTATCCTTCTAATTAGGTAAGGAAAGCTACCTTTATCTTTCAATACATAGAACTTAGGTTAGAGGATCTAGATGTGAAGGTGACATAGTCACAAGTTTCAAATTTCTCTTGCATGGTTTGATTTGTTGAGTGAAATAGATATTAATTTATGAAAATTGATGAAGTTTAAACAATTGGAAAAGTAGTTGATTTGTTTGAGTTTGAATGTGAGTTAAATTTTGAAGTTTTATAGTCTTGGGATTATATATTATATTGTGATTTCAATGAGAATATAAGTTATATTTGAACACTTTAAAACCATAAAAGTCTTTTGATTGTCTAAAAGTTGCAAAGTTTTATATTGACTTAGGGTAAAGACTTTGAAATTGGTTTTAAGATTTTGTTGAGTCTATTGAAAGAGACAAACATTCTAATATTTTCATAAGAGAAAATAGAACAAAAATTAAAAGTCTAGTCTCGACCCTATTTCTGCTCAAGTGGAGAAATTTTCACTCAAGTGAAAATAGTATTGCAACTAAGTCTATAATCTCTATCCAATTTTTGCTCAAGCAAAAATTATACTACAACTAAACCTTATCTCGACCTTGTCTTTGCTCAAACGAAGCAATTTTTTCTCAAGCGAGACTATTACCACTCAAACAAAAATATTTTTGCTCATGCTAAAAGAAATTAAAAAATTGTTTTTAAAAGGTTGTTTGATGGTTATTTATTGCTTTAATTGAATTATATGTAAATTTTAATTATACATGTATATGAAACATTGATTTTATGTGTTTTTTTTTATATTTTATAATTTTTTTTAAAATCTAAATTTTTTGTGTGATTAAATGGTCTATATATGTGTGATATGAATTATGAATCATGTGAAAGTGTGATCGAAAGAAAGTATTTTTCAAGAAAGGAAATATTGTGTTGAGATTGTTTAGGATATGCATTGAATTAGATATTCATCTAGAAGAATATATCCTAACTCTATTAGTATATTGAAATCATATAAATGAAGATTATCAGGTAGTGAGAGCTGAAGGAGATTCATATGACTGAGTCTACGATTTGAAAGATAACTGATCTAGAAGGTCATGTGTGGATTTACCCTATCATATGAATTGACTTAATTCCTATGTTCATGTAGTTATATGAAGAGATAACACACTAAATGTAATATGACAAATGCATCTCTTAGTTAAATTCAACGCACGAGTCTTCTGGAAATATAGTCAAATATCTATGTATGTATGTCAGTGGATCTTTTACATGAGTGATATAAATATGATCATTTGTAGACACTTGATGGTTTAATCCATTGTAATAGAAGACATGTGATAGTTTAGATGTTTGTTATTATATTAATTGAATCTAAAGTCATATTGAAAGCTTTTAAAAACTTCTAGTTTAACTTACTTTCTTATTTATGTTTGTTTTTAAAATTTGTGTTGATCATATGAAATACTATAACACGGATTTTGGATTGATATTTTTTTTATTATTAATTTGGATTGATTTAGACTAAAAAGAAAATTAAAATATAACCCAAATCAATTTGGTAAAAGAAAACAAGTTATTCTATAAATTAGATTAAATTATATAGAAATATATAAAATTTTATTTAAAAAACGTACATGTAATTTATCGTTTAAAAAAGATATAAATATATTATTAATTTGATTCAGATTAATTGGATTTGTACAGAAATCCGATTCTCAAATGAATCATTGTTGGATTTAATTAATTTAGTTAATTCGATTAAACTAAAAATTTAAAATAATTAACCTATTTAGTTTGGTGGTGGTTAGTCACAACTCATAAACATCCCTATTTCAACTACATTAAATTGATTATTCAATCATTAATTATTTAATTATGATATAATGCATGTGAACAAAATTTATTTGATTATTTTCTTCCTATCTTGTACTAACTTCTTATTTTCAAGGCATAAGATGACAAATTTGTTCTATTTTTCTTAGCATTCATCATTACCCACCTCATTCTTCCACTAAGAAACTTTATTCAAATCTCACAATATTTATATCCCTTCTTAAACCGTTCTCTTCTCCAATTATTTTTTTACTATCAAAAATTTATTTGTTCCCAAATATGTTATTTTCATCATTCATAAATTTCAACTATTACTCATTCAAAGTGAATATTATTTCTTCCTAGTAGGGAGATGAGACCTAGAGAATTATTGAAGTCCGGTCGGTCAAGTTGTTGGGTGATGAACTGGAATTCTTCTCGCCCTCCTGCTTCTCCTTCGGCACTCAGTCTCGGGTGAACACCGGATGGTGGGAGTACCTGCGAAGACACTCCAACGCTCAAGTCAGTAAAGCGGGTGACAGTGTTCTGGTAGGTGAACAGTAATAAATGACTTACATTTCTCCTTGGGATGCATGCTATTTATATTATTCTAATGGGCCTACCTTGTTGGGTCCGTTTATCGAGGTGGATCTTACTTAGGGTTGTATTACCTAATTCTTAATGACGGATTAACTTCACTGACCTTAGTTTGAGCATTAACGGTAATATGGGTCGGCCGTCGGCTAGGATTCCATAGTCTCGGTCGTCTCGACCAAGTCTCTAAGGTCTCGGCCAGGTTTCCCTCATCTCGATTGGGTAGACCGTCGGCCTCGTCCTCTCGACCAAGTCTCTTAGGTCTCGGTCAGGATTTCCTGATTTCGATCTGGTAGATCAGATCTCGGACAGTCAGGTGGGTCTCGGTCAGGGAGACCAGGGGTCGGTCTCGCCCTACACTATTCATTTTAGTTCTTCGATTAAAAATTCTTATTTTTTAATCTTTTAATTTTACAAAAACTTTTTTTTGGTTCATAGAGTTAGACTATATTATTGACATTATTACGTGAATTTAATGAAATGATATGATTTTTTTAAAATATATTGAAAGTCTACATATATTTTTAATATATCGCTTCTTTCGGTTCTTTAATTAATTTCTTTTAGTTTTTTTTTTTAGTTCTTTGATTTTGTATAAAATTATTTTTAGTTCATCAGGTTAGGTAAGGTAGTGTAGATGACATTGTTCATCTAATAAATTATGATTCATTTAGTATTTGACATGTGGATTCAGTGACATAATTTTCTAAAAAATGATTAAAAACTTAATTTTTTTTTTAGTATTCCAAATTAGGTACATTTATTCTTTTGATCCTCTTATTAAAAAAAATTCTTTTTTTATTCCTTTAATTTTACTTAATGTAATTTTTTGTCCATAGAGATAAGGGATACACTACAAGAAAATCATGAAATAAAAATCAATTTTAGATACCAAAATTAATTAGTTGTTCTAGTGACTAAATTAGAGACCATTTTAAAAACTAAAAAAAATTATTTCTAAATTAGTTTCTATTATTGTTAAATAGTTTCTAAATTGGTATTTAATTAACTACCAATGTTTTAACTACCAATTATTTATATTCTAAATTTGGTAACAAAAACCTTGGTAGCTAATTAGATAAACCATCTAACATTTAGTATTTAAAATTGTCTCTAATTTAGTCACTATATCAACTAATTATTTTTTGTTTCTAAAATTAGTTTTTATTTCATGATTTTCTTGTAGGGATATTAATGATGTTGATGACACAATCATAAATCTATTTAACACTTGTTAGATTTATTTAATTAAATATTATAGATTATTAAGTAGTGAACTTTAAGACTAAGTTGGGACTTACTAATGTTTGGTTGGAATGTGACTCTGCCTTGGTTTGTATTGTGTTTACTGCTACGGCAAATGTTCCTTTGATGCTTCATAATCGATAGAATACTTGTTTTGATTACTGTGGAAAAATCAGGTTTAGGGTTACTCATATTTTTCGTGAAGGGAATGCATGTGCGGATAAATTGACTAATTTTTTATTTATTCATAGAAAATCATTTCATTGGTATAATAGGCTTCCATCTAGTCTATTTTTAGAATTCTTTATTAATAAGAATAGTCTACCTATGTATCGTTTTTGTTAACATATGGGTTTTGGTTTAGTCCCCCCATATTTTTGTATTTTTTTTCTTTTTTTAATAATACTTTTTTTATCAGATGGCAAATGATTGTTGTTACTTGAGGTGTCAGCCTAGCTGAAATGTCATATAGCATAGTGATGACTAATATGAAAGCTTTTTATAAAAAAAACAAAAAAAAATTATAAAATTAGTTTATAAAATGAAGTTTGTATTCACTTATATATTATATATTGATCTTGTACCTGTATGTGAGATTATATATTGGTTTGATAAAGTCCATTTCTTAGATATAGAGTTTTTTAAAAAAATAATTTTTGAACCAAAATTGATTCTAATGAAGATATCTTTATTGAAATTCGATTGAAATTTTGAAATGTGAGAATAAAGTGAAAAATAATGTTGGTATTTCAAAGTGATTCCGTTGGTTGAATGTAAATTCAAATAATTATGATATAAAAGGAATGTCATTAACTTAGTCTAATCCAATATACTAAGAATAACATCTTACATAATCAAAAGATTAAAAATTGATTTTTTTTTATTGAAGGACCATAAACATACTTTGGATGATTAAAAACAAATTTAAATTAACAAAATGAAAAATAGAGATGAAATAGTAAAATTATAAATAGGTAACTATCTCACATTAATTTTACCTAGAACTCTCACAACCATTTCTTATGGATCATGCTCCACCACAACCTCTTCTACAACGACCATAAATAAACAAAAATACACCTCAAACTCCTCCAATGGAAAAAGTCTAATGAGAACCAAAAGAAAAAAAGAAGAAAAGCCAAATTTGTCACCATCAACAACTTGTTTTTTTCTCACCTCTTTGCAGCCATGATTGAAGACCATTTGTTTTATCTCATGTTTGAGTAGTTTTTTATTTCTAGAATTTCGTGTAGTCCTTCATCTTCATAATTAATTAATGAATATATATTTCATATTTCTCTCTACAAATATTTAATTCTTTTCTATTAAGTTTTTCCATGTGAATTGGTTTCTTTTTATTTTTTTTATTGATAGAGCTTGATTATGTGAATCGATTGATTACTTTTTTATAATCATAAGCATTTAGAAAAGAACAAGAAGGTGAATTAGACGTTGGATATATAATAATTAAACCACACAAATAATATTTTAATTCAATTAAAAAAATGTAGGTTATATTAACCTTGGTTAAATTAGCTTCAGAAACTTATTCTATTCATTCTAATGATGTAAAACCTCATCCAAAAATTTCGTTTTTTTATAATTTTATTAAAATATTAAGGATTTTAATATTTTATCAACATCGATAAGAACATATGTCATTGTTATTCTCGGACTAATATTAATAAAAAAATTGACAAATATTAATTAAAGTTTTCTTAACTAGCATTAACAAAGTTATTTTCTTCTTATTGTGAACAAAAGTTTTTTATGGATGCAATAAAACTATTTTATTTGATCATTGCAATTCAAAGTCTTTTAATCAACGTTAATAGGAGTTATTTTTTAAGTTTGAATGATTGAGATTATTTATTTGATAGTATAGTCCATTATAATTTATCAATTGACTTCTAGAATTTCTCGATCAATATTAATATAACATTTTTTTTGGTAGACACCAATATATTTTATTTTTCAATTGAAGTATATAGTACTTTTTTATTTATTTATGTTTGTAGAGATTATTTTTCAATCAATATAATTAATCTTATTTGGTGGAAATATTTGTATTTAGTACTTTTATAATAAATTGTAACTAAAATACTCTATTTACTTTTGGATTTGAACAATAAATTTCAAAATAAGGCATCACTATCTAATAACATTTGTTTAATTGAAAGTTCATCAAAATGGCATTGTTCATCCAGAAAATTATCAAATACTGCACATGTCTATGTTGCTTTCAACAAATAAAGAAGATTTTGAGTGAGATTTTTTTATGGATGTGTGGTTTATATATCTATTAAAAAACTTAAGTAAAGTTTATCAAAATCCTTCGTAAAAAAATAAGTTCATTGAAATTTGTACACTTTTAAATATCCATAATTTTTTTTTATAAATTGTAAGAAATTAAAATTGATTATCATCTCATTTTTTTTACTTCCACAAAATCTCAATTAAATGCTACAAAAACTTAATTATATAATTAAAAAGTATTAATTAAATACCATAAGTTCATACTTGTTCTCATTTAAAGTTCAACTCTGATGCCATATTGGAATGGAAAAAAAAATATGTTTTTAAACACTAAATAATAACGTAAAAATAAAAATAAAACATTTATTTTCCATAATTATGGTAATTAGATAAACCTGAATAAGCTTCATTAAACTCTAGATAACTGAATTTTGATACAATTTGTGAAATTGACCCAATTTGTATTCTCAACAATTCTTTATCTGGTAAATGAAAAACATATAACATTGGAGATTCAATGCTACCTTTTAAAAAAATCACAAGCGTAAGAGTAAGAGGACACAAAGAAGATTGTTTCTTCCTGCACCTCCATAGGTTCTTCTGACACCCCATTCACAACATGAAAATACCTTTTTAACCTTATTGTGTCACCCCATAAAATAATTTCCGGATTATGTAATCCATACATGCATTTAAAAGAGACTTCCGGATTACATAATTCGGAAACTAATCATGCATCTGAAAAAAGACTTCCGGATTATGTAATCCGGAAGTTAATTATGAATTTAAAAAAAAACTTCCAGATTACGTAATCTGGAATAATACAGAGGGGTATTTTTGGAAATATAAAAATGTATGGAGGTGGGAGAAGAATATATGGAGGTGCAGGAAGAAACAGTCCACAAAGAAACTGTTACAGGTAAGCCCAAGTATTCTATTGGGCCTTTAATAGACCCAACGCATCCCACGTCCAGGTAGTCCAATAGGTGTTGCTAATCAAAATAACGCCATTTTTTCTGCACCCCTAGAGTTTCCGTGCGCACCCCATTAGAATGGTTAAAATAAAAGATCAAACTGCCACCTAGCTGTCGCCACCGCCACCACCCCCTTTTACGGTCACCACCCTTGTTTATTATTGTGTCAAAAAAGGACTCAAAGAAGAAAGTATTTTGAATTTTGCAATTCATAAGTATTTTTTGCATAAAAAAGTTTATGAATTGTGTAAGTTGGAAAACACTTTTGAATTACACCATCTGGAGGTAAAAAAATAAATTCTACATTTCGCAATATGGAATACTCTCAAATTATACGATCCGAAACTTTTTTTTATATATAAAAAATAACTTTCAATTATGTATTAGGAAAGTTTTTTCATGAAAAAAAAAATACTTATAGATTACACAATTCAAAAGGGAAGAGTTTAAATTATACAATACAAAAGTTAAAAATGATTTTCAAATTGAGAACCTATTATAACAATATAATAATATTTTAAGTTAAAAAATAAAATAAATATAATTAAAATATTAATATTTTATGTTGTTAAGTATATTTTTTTTTATTGTGTTGAGTGTTAAATTATCTTCATCTATCCAAAAACTTCATAAAAAATGACTTCTGAATTTTTCAATTCATAAAAACTGTGAGATTAAACAATTTGTAAGTCAAAAAAGTTTATAAATTACAATTCAAAAATATTTTTTCATGACAAAATAATATTTTTCATAATTATTGGTGTGCAAAAAATGATGAGGGTGCAAAAGAAATCTCCTCAGAGTAATAAGAGGCCTACTTAGGGTTATAAGAACAAAAAAAATGCATCAAATCAGATGGGCATTTCTATTTGCACCCGTATATTTCCATTACCTACTAAAAACATCTTTATAAATTTATTTTTTGATGAAAACAGTTTTTTGTAATGTTTCTCGATAAATAAATATTTAATCCTGAGTCTATGATAGAAAAAAAATAAATCAAATTCAAAATGATCAAACACATGTTTTTGACACAGATTAGTTATCAACAAAATAGATAGATATTTTTGTACCAATATTATAGTTACTGGAAAAAAAAATGTCCCAGTACAAAAAAACTAAAAAAAATAAAAAATTTGAAAACTTTTGTAATAAACTTAATAATAGAAAGTGTATAAAAGAAAAGGAATTAGAAAACATGTTGTAGAAAATACTGAAAAGAGTATGTAAGTCAAAATGTCATGCTCTGTAGTCACTAATCAATGTCTATTGGATCAAAGTTAGTTTACCTCACGCAATGGTTTTAATCCTGTTGTTTTTCTCCAAACGTGGTCCCGAATGTAACCATCTTTTGGCTTTGGCATAGACACACACAAAAACAACAAATGATGTTTTTTTGTCTATACCATGTAGGAGTTGCTTGCTTTAATAGGTATACTAATTTAACTACGAAATCTTTGTAACATCTTCAACTACGTTCTCGTTGAAAAAATGAAAACAAGAAACAACTCTAACACGGTTTTCTTCTAAAATCAATATCAACCTATGAAAGTATAGTCTCAAGAACCAAACTTGCAAACATCAAAGCTTATAGTGATGATGATCTATGTGTTACAGACACAAGTGCAGTGAAGGGTCTTGCGTGGTCTACACAGAAGTTACAAGCCATGTCTTATTCTGCAGTTTCCATTCCAACGACCTCTACAACTTCCTCCACAACAATGGATATCACAAAAGAGAATAAAGTGTTTCTCCACTCACTCTCCAACAAAGGCTTATGCAACCATTCAACAATCACGAGGTCTCACTCTAGCAATCTTCTATGCTGCTCCTCTAACCGCTTCAGAGGAACGTCAATGGAACCAAAGCATAAAAGCAGGCACTCCATAGTAGTTTTTCCACTTCAACTTTCAGTCTCCATTCTTCCAAATCCACTTCGCTCCTTCTTGTTTGACCCAGAAACGAGGAGGGAAATGAACATGGGGCAGAAGGGTATCAATCTTAAGGAAAACATGGTGGCAAGCACCGCAGAAGTGACTATAAATAGAGCCAACTGGGTAAAAAGATTAACCGGAATTAAGACTTATTGGAAACGGCCTGAAGAGAGCATGGATTCAGATATAGTATCTAAACACGATAATGAGTGTGATCGTGATGAAGATGATAATGTTTGTGTTGCAGGTTATGAAGAAGGAAATGGAAAAGAGGAAGATGGACAAGAAGTGACATTTGATCGTGACTCATTCTCAAAATATCTTGTCCCTGTTCCTTGGTCTGATACCAAACTGTTCTCGAAGCTGGCTTTCCTCTGCCACATGGCTTATGTCATACCACAGATAAAGGTATGCAGAGAATTGTTGTTGAGTACTTAATCAACTCATTGTCAATATATGTAGATTTAAGGTGTATTTGTCTATTTGAATAGTTGTTTCAAAAACTGGTTTTAGTTTTTAATGTGCAAGTAAATAAGTTGCTCAAGTAGTTGGAGGAGGGTACAAGACACATAATTGAGTGTGGAATTGAAGGAGATGTTGAATATGATCAAAACTAACGATGAAGATGAGAAAACATTCCCAGTTGTCATCGACTAGAGATTAGAGCTTTTCATTGTATATAAGTGGGTGCAAACCTCACCCTGAACCGGTTTTATGGGGTTGAGTTAGGCTTAAAGTCCACTCTAGTAACAGAAACTATATTGAAAGCTCAATAGATTTTGTACAAAGCAACTGATTTCTGAGTAGTGTGGTATTGTTTGTATAACAGTTTTTAGAATAACAAATGTTAGAAAGGGAAGCTAACAGAACCTTAGTAATGGGATTTTGGATTTTTATTCCTCACTTTTCTATATGATCTCAAAAATATACACAAAAGTAACCCCTACGAAATAATTTCTAGGCTAAGGACTTGGGGAGATACTATGGTCTTCAATTCGTTACATCATCTTTGAAAAAGAGAAAGAAAAAGAAAGGAGATGTGACTAAGAATAAAGCAAAACTTGATCAGGACTCCATTTGTGTGCCTATGGATGCTTCAGTAGCTTCTCAAGATGGTTCAGAGAAGGGTGATCATAATGAAGAGAAGCATCAAATGAAGCTTGCATATGATCTTACTGCCTCAGCTGCCTCTTATCTCCAATCACGTGCTAAGGACCTTTTGTCTCTTGCCTCTAAGTCAAAGCAGAATAGTGGCAATGAGGACTTCAATGGAAGAGAAGACTCACCTCATGAGGAGGCTGATGAAACTCCACAGGTTGACAAGTCCAAGTTTGGAGTTAATGTTGCAGCATTAACTATGACTGTTGTGGCTGCAGCAGGATCAGCAATGGACCTTCAGTTACTTCGTTCCTCGTCTTGTGAATGGTTTGTTTGTGATGATCCCAACACGCACACTCGATGCTTTGCCATTCAGGTAAAACTACTCCACACAATCTCACGAACCAACAGTCTCAAAACTTAAGACATAAGAATGGCTTTATGTTACACCTCTATGTTATATTCACTTCTATACTTGAACCAATGATCGAGGTTTTAAACTGTAGTAGAGGTTGTGATTTAGTCACATTTTTGGATATTGTAGGAAATTGCTGTAAAATGAGACCAATAGAGGTGTGATAAAGGTTGCAGAGACCCAAAACCTTGACATTGCAGTTAGGATTACAGTCACAAACAGACCCTTCTTTAAAACCTTGCTAACAATCTAATAAACTTGAGTTGTTAGGTGAAGATACATTAGTTCTTTAAAAATCTAACATGAAGTGTCATCTAACTGCATAATGTCACCACATTCACTTTTAGGTCATTACTGAGTAGTCCTAGCATATCTAAAAGGTTTGCCATGCAATTTGTTTCATGCTTGTAGGGATCTTATTCCGTGGCATCATGGCAGGCAAACCTCTCATTTGAGCCAACTACATTTGAGGTAAGATTCATCCTCATGTTAAGGAGTGATCTTCATTCACTATATGCATATTCAAGCTTCAAATATTGATAACTTGATTTAGTATAAAAATTACCAAAAGTCCTTCATATCTATTCTTTTACAGGACACAGATGTTCTTGTTCACAGTGGAATATATGAAGCTGCCAAGGGAATATATGAGCAATTCATGCCAGAAATAATGGACCATTTAAAGAGACATGGAGATAGTGCAAAGCTTCAATTCACTGGACATTCCCTAGGGGGAAGTCTCTCACTTTTGGTGTATTTGATGCTATTGACTAGGAAGGTTGTGAGTCCCTCAACTCTTCTACCAGTAGTGACTTTTGGTTCACCATTTGTGTTATGTGGAGGCCAAAAATTACTCAATGAGCTTGGCCTGGATGATAGCTTCATTCACTGTGTAATGATGCATAGAGATATTGTTCCCAGGATCTTCTCATGCAGTTTCCCTAACCATGTTATAACTGTCCTTAAGCGCTTAATAAAAGGCTCATTTGTATCACATCCTTGTCTGATGGAAAAGGTAAGCATAATTATTGTGTAAGTTCTTCCATAACTCTTATGAAAAACTTGCAACATATATTTTTTCTGTTCGATAATGTATTAAGAAGTTAGACTTTTAAGTCTAACCCATCCTTATAAAATCGACTTATCATGTGAGATTTGCATCCACTAATATATTTTTGAATTATTTTTTAGTTGATATCGCATCTCCAACACACCCTTTTCATGTTAGGACAAGTTAACTTGTGCATGAGACTATATATTTATCGGTGGTTCGATAACGGATTACCTGATAAGTCCAACAAACTTTTGTTATGATAGACTGGATGACTCTTCTGATATCATATTAAGAATTGAATTTAAGCCTCACTCAACTTTATAAAACAGATTGTTTTTGTCATTTTAATTATTTGTTTTGCAGAAGCTATTGTACTCGCCATTGGGTAAAATATTCATTCTCCAACCAGATGAGAAAACATCTCCTCCACATCCTTTACTCCCATCAGGAAGTGGATTCTATGTTGTAGACAGTAGCAGATGTGGATACTCTCCAATTGTTCTAAGAACATTTCTCAATCAACCACACCCCATTGAAACACTAAGCAATCCAAAAGCTTATGGCTCAGATGGCACAGTTTTAAGAGACCATGATTGTAACAACTATCTTATAGCAGTGAATGGAGTTTTGGCACAAAATTCAAAGATTGTTGTCAGGACAAGGAGATCACAGCAGCCACGAAAAATATTTAAGAGAAAGATGAGAAAGTAATCTTGTGGTAAAGTTTTTTTCGTATATTAAAATTCTTTTTATTCCTACAGCAAGCAAATGCTATAGGGATATCTGTGTGTAACTCCATCTTCATCTAGAAAATGATAGAAATTTAAATTACTTATGCTTTGATTGAATTGAGCAAACTTAACAACTTGTAATATTTATTTTACTATTTTGAAAAGGAAAGAAAATAAATGAAAATTTAAACTTTGAAATGAGTAAAGATTAAAGAAAGAAAATAGTTTATTATTTGTGTGACACTATAACTTTGAATTAGATATTGTGCCGATCACTCAAAATATCTACATATAATTATCAATCAAAATCGATCAATAATATTTAAATACATAAACTAAACAATTTACTTATTATTATATATCAATAACTTAATTTTTTTATCTTCAATATAATATTATAACAAACATTATTATTTATTTATTTTATCATATATAAAAAATTATTCTAAGCAAATGTATATATTAACATCTCCATTAGTATTATATCATATTTATTATTATCATTATTTAATTTCTTATTAACTGAATATTGAAGAATTTTCTGCAGGTGAACTATTCTTCAATACTCAAATGACTTCATTTAAAACTTATTTTCTTAAAATCTACAATTCGACATTAGGGTTTCACTTTTTCAATAATCCATATAGGACAATCTATTTTTTAGTAAGAACATTTGGCACTTGCTATATGACCTCGTTACAACATTTCTCAACCACATGAATAATAACATCTTTACTCTTCCAAATCACTTATCAATGTAAAAATCCAAAATTTATTAAGTAAAAGAAAAATTTTCTACATTAGTGCACATACGACACACGTGGACAATGTCATAGTCTTGTGGTTGAATCTCTTTCTACACAAGTGTGTCTTTCACACCCATGTGGACTCAACCATAGTTTTATGGTTGAACTCTAGTGCATTTTTTTTATAAGTGCTACAATCATTTGCGCACAAGCCTGAGTCTAATAAGAAGTTATAAGTCATGACATGCCTTAAAGGAGTTGCGTAAACGCATTTAATGTTGCATGAGAGCATTTAATGTGTCTTCAAGCTTGAGCTGAACAAACGATAGACAAAGAAAGTTGAACATCGAATAACCTCAAAACAACTCCATAAGGTTGACAAAACTCTATATAAAGAAGATCTCTATGAAAAAGAAAGGTTGACGAAACTTAATGCTATCGTATTTTGAAGCAATCTTTAACCTTCTTTTTGTGAGGAAGAACATTGTTTATGTTTGTAACAATCTAGAAGTGTTCTTAAATTATATGGGTCTTAGGACGTTAATTCTCTTTAGTAAGTTATCTTTTTAGATCACACATCGTTGTTTACCAAAGTTTTTAACCAATAATAGTTAGGTCCACAAAATACTTATGTTTAGTCAAAAGTGATTGTGTCTAAAGAATACTTATTGTCTGTGTCTAAGAAATACTTATTATTTAGCTAAGAGTGAATGTGTCTAAACAATACTTGTTATCCAGCCAAAAGTGATTGTGACTAAAGTATACTTGTTATTTAGAAATAATACTTGTTTTATATCTTATAATGTTAGTTTGTTGATCGTGTTGATCAAGAGCTGGACTTAATTTGAGTGTTCAAATTATACAGTATAAAAATACCTAACGTAAATCTCTTTCAACTTTATCTTGTTATATTGTATGTTATTTATCCAAAACTAATCAAGGAAGGGGAATTATACTTGAATGAATTTTAAAGAGAGTTTTTTATAATGTGAATGTGAATTTGGAGTTAAGTCTAGTAATTTTCATAAGACGTTACTCTTATGAAAACTACATAATAATGCATAATTACATCATTATTGTTATTAAACAAGTGAAAAAAAATCATAAATATACAATGAAATCATTTATTCTTATTGTTATGTATTTCACTTGTCTTATGTGTTTTGCTTGTTTAAACTTTTTGATGAAATTTAATTTATTTTATAAAATGTTATTTTTAAAAATAAGCATTAAAATATTTTTAATAAACTCACGGATTTAATATTTTTTGTATTTAATGTTGGGTCTAATGCATTTAAATAAAAAATAGATTGTTAATAAAAACCAAAAAAATTATTTATTTTTGAATTAACATTATTATTAATTATTAATTTTTTATTGAAATCAATAACACAACTTTTCTCTGTTTTATTTCTCATATAATAATAATTATAAAATTATAAAAAAATTATTTATTTTTTATCACATTATCAGTATTGAGATTTATAAAATAGTATCTGCACGGTATTATCTCATTTATTATTTTTTTATATTATTATAATTTTTATTTAATATTGAGACAACCTTATTCATATCTCTCTTATTTTTCTTCAGAATTTACAATTCCATTTCATCCCTCCAACTGGTTTATTATTTTAGGATAAGAATTGATTTGATGCAAAAAGTTTGAGTCATCTTACAAGATTAATAAATTATACAGTATGATTAAATTATGTCCCTGTTCAATGATATCATTATTATTTTTTATATTTTTTTATTGAATTAACATGAAAATTTGGATGATTGACCTAGCTTACGCTTTTCCATTATAATCTTATTTGAGATTAGAGAGAATTTAAATTCAGTTATTGTTTATTTTAAAATTAATTCAATTATAACGCTTTTCCATTCACAATTTGATGCAAAGTTTTCATGAAAAATTGGATAATAAAACTATTATTATGTAGGATTGGACGTTGTCAAGTTAAGTTTAAACTTAAATTTAAATATAACAAGTTTATTTCTTTATTATGTTGTTATATTTTTTATGCATTATATTTTCATCATTGACTCAAGTTAAATCTAAACTCAAAATTAATAATGTTATATTTTTTTTAATCATCAAACAATAAAAGAATATAAAAAATATAAAAAAAAATACAAATTGACATTCTAACTTTTATAAATAAAGACTTTGAACAATTTTTCTAAGCATCCTACAGTAAAACAAACATGTCAAAACAAAGTAAAAGGATATCAATCAAACATAAATCAATGTTTTGTTGTCATAATAATACAAGTAGTTGAGCTTTGGATTCAATCTAAAAAAGAGAAAGATATCCTTGAAATCTTATTTTTTAGCCAAATTCACGACTGTACTTGAACTAGAAAAAATTTCACTTGCATTCACTTTTAAACACTATCTCATTCCTATGAGAATAATCAACATTTTACACACACAAATTTCAGGATTAAAGTTTTATAAATAAAATAAAATAAACATTTTATTAACCTGTTTTGTTAACATATTTAGTTTTTTTGTTTTAAGTTATTGAGTTTTGTTTGTTTGACTCAACTTTCATTTTTTGTTTCAGTTAGGTCTTAGTCTTTTTGTTATATATACACAATGTATTTTACTTTTTAATACATAAGTGAATACAAATTTTCTTTATATTTTATTTTCTCTCTTTTACGCTTAAGTCATTTTTTCTTTTTCATTTGCAATTAAGGTTCATCAGAACCTCCCTTTCTCTATTGCGATTACGTGCAATTAGGTACGTTTCATTGAAACACCACATCAGGCAAATAATATTCATCTATTGACCGTAATATGTTTTACTAAAATCTTTATTTTTTTATCGTTTTAAACTATTTTATAAAATTAATATTTTTTTTTGTAATTTTTTTTATCAACTTTCCATATCAATGTGTTTTAAAAAACTTGGTCTGAAAATATTTTCCCAAAACATGTTTCTTGATAATGCTATTTTTGAAAGGAAAAACCTAAGGTGAAAAATATTCTTTCTCAACTTCATATTAAAAAAAGTTAAAAAGTTTCTTCATAAAAAATTCTATACAAGTATCAAATGTTTTTTTCCTATCAGTCCAAAAAATTGTCGGTGATATAAATATTTATAATTATATTCAAGTTAATTTTGGTTTGAATAATAATAATACAAACATTTTATTTAATAATACAAATATGTTATCCTTCATCCATAAAGTGAATATTTTTTTAATAAATTTGACATCTCCTTAAATGAAAATGAAATTGTCATCTTGTAAATAAATTCAAAGCTTAGAATGCATCTTCTTTCCCTATCATAAAAGGAAATATTTCAAGAGTCATCTGTCCCTTTTAAAGTTTTCAAATCTTGGTTTCTCTAAAAAAATATATGAAAAAACTAGTAGTAACCTATTCTAGTGTAAACCCAAATGATTTGAGTAGAATAATATAATAATACATAAAAGTTGAAAAGACTTAATTGATAGATAAAAATATTAAAAAAATATGATAATAACTGTCAAGTTACTTATACATCTAATATATATAAAAAAATGTGAGAATTTCCTTTTAAATAGTTTTGAACCATAATCCAATCAAAAATTGAAGTTATTCGAAATAGAAATATTCTTAGATAGAGTATCTCAAAATTCATAACGCCAATCAGATTCCAATATGAAAAAAAAATATACATATAAAAGAACACAATTTATAAGCTAAATACATGATGTTAAATCCTAATTAGTAGCTTATCAAAACAAATATACTGAAAAGTATCAAAAACAAATATTTTAAACTTATAAAAAGAGAGAATGAGTGGTCAAGTATGAAAAAGAAAAGAAAAAAAAGAGAGAAGATAGATGGGACTTGAAAAGGCTTTTCCTAAAGAAAAATATAACTATCATTTGACAAACTTTCCATTTATCTAAGTTTATTTGTCTAAATACTCTTAAATGTTAGTGCTCAAATGATTTTATCTCCATATCATCATCTCACAAAAATTCTCTCATAATCAACTTCAGATTACGAGAAAGTATGTTTTTTTTTTAAATTCTCCAACTCTTGTGAGTAGTTTAATAATGGTTAAATAATAAGTATCTAATAAAATAAAAAAATTTATTATAATAAATTCATGATTTTAATATTATATTATTAAATAAATAAACTTTAAGTTTAATTTAATTTTATAAAATTTATTGGTAAGATGAGATTTAAAATTATTTATATATTATAAAATATTTTTGTTTATAATTAATGACATATTCAACTGTTCTATCCCCTTTTTTTTTTCAATACAATCCAAATTTTGTCTTTAACTTTATCTTGAATAATTTCAAAATCTAATTTTTCCATACACCCACTTAAAAGTAGAAACCTAAGTTACATTTTAATATTTTGGGTATGCCTAAAACCCAAAGTACATTTATTTCTCTCTCTTGGATGAGTTGTTTGAAGCTAAAAAACTGGAAAAATAGTTTTAAAGGTAAAAAATTCCAGAAAACTACAAAATTCTACCAAATGTCCCTTGTGCTTCATACTTATAGTTAAAAAAAAGCTTTCCTTCCTCACTTTCTCAATTTGCTCTAATTGTTTCTTATTTGCAAAAGTTATTAATTATTTTCCTTTTCAAATAATTTCATTAGCCAGTGTCAAAATCAAATTGTGGTCTTCAGAAATTGATAAACCTAATTCCTTTTCCTGAATGAGTTTGTAAACACAGTGTGAATCAAGAATGATGAAAATAAAGTGTGATGAAGTTATTAGAGTAGATTTGATGAGTGCAGCCCAAAACAGAAAACAGAGTCCAGATTTGATGAAAAGGGGCTAGGCTTTTGGTTATGGGTCTGGTGACTTCAGAAGTAAACATTGTTTTCAGATGACATTAACAATTCCCATTTTGATAAAAAGGAATATGGTGCAAATAATTGAAAAAACATGGAATGAATAACTGAATATTTTTACTTATTTCTTTCCTTTTTCCCTTTTTCTCTGTGCTGCTTTTTTCATTGTCTATCTCACAAGATTCTATTATCACCCTCACAGGCTCAGTTTGCCAATAAATTTTTGCAAAACTAAAAGGAAAATAGAAAAAGAAAACCCCTTAAATGCACACATTCACAACACCAACACTCTTCTCTCTCAACGCCGAACCCCTTTTCTAGCCTACTTCTTCAATCCCTAATATTCATCATTCATATTTCACACACAACAACCACCCCTCGTTTTGCACCCTTTTCTCTATCTGCACCAAGGCCCGTTTTTGATCGCACCCCAGCTTTTCTCCCACCTAATGTTTTGATGCCAACCATCTCCTCTACGCATTTCTGGGTTTGCACACTACGCTATTGTTTCCTCCCTACACTTCCACTGTGTTGGGAATCACCCTTTTCCGTTAGGGTTTTAACCATCTAAACTCTTCTCTTCTTACAACCAAGCAACTCTCTTATTGTTTGATTCATTTGGGTCTTTTGCAAAATCTGGTTTTGGTAACTTTTGGGGATTCGCTTGGTGCTGGGTGGGGTTCTCTGAAATTCTCCCGTTCCATCTGTCTGTGTTATTTTTGGGTAATAATACCCAGAATTGGTTTGTTGAATTTCACAGTTTTTTTCTCTCTTTTTTACTATTTAATATTTTTTGACTACTGAGAGAATTAAGTTCTGTCTTGGTCTGTTTGTTTTGCAAGGGGAAAATTTTTCCCTTCCGAAGTCGGTGGGAGAACCCTGAGATATTAAGTATCGCTGCAAGCTTTATTGGGTTTTTGTGAGTTTGAATATTGGTTGTTTTGGGTTATCTAGAAGGAACTGTGGTGGTGGCGGCGTGTTGGTTTGGGTTGGTAGGTTTTGTTGGGAGTGTTGAAACATAGGCTTGCATGGGGGAACATGAAGGTTGGGCACAGCCACCAAGTGGGCTATTGCCTAATGGTTTGTTGCCCAATGAAGCTGCCTCCGTGATACAGGTGCTTGACTCGGAGCGGTGGTTGAAAGCCGAGCAAAGGACTGCAGAGCTGATTGCCTGCATTCAGCCTAATCCACCCTCTGAGGAGCGCCGGAATGCGGTTGCTGACTATGTCCAACGGCTGATCATGAAGTGCTTCCCTTGCGAGGTTGGTGTATTGTGGTTTATCTGTTGCATAGTAGCTTATGATTATTAGTGAGTCATCCATTGTTTTAGCTATGACCATGCTATGATAATTTAATTGTCAAAGGTTGCTGTGATCAATTTTGATATTATTATTGCATGATGGAAGTGCTTAATAGCAGTATCATGCTGTTGCAAGTCTTAAACAGAGTGGTGCTAGGTCAGAAATCCCAATTTGGTGATTTGATGGGTATTTTGTATCATGGTTTTCTTTGTTTCATCCAGAAGAAGATCAGTAATATTATTGATGTTAGCTTGAAGTTGTACTTACATATTATTATGTAAATGATTGTTTACAATTACAGGTGTTCACCTTTGGGTCGGTGCCCCTCAAAACTTATTTGCCTGATGGAGATATTGACTTAACAGCATTCAGTAAGAATCAAAATCTGAAGGAGACATGGGCACATCAGGTTCGGGACATGCTGGAAAATGAGGAGAAGAATGAGAATGCAGAGTTTCATGTCAAGGAGGTTCAGTATATCCAGGCCGAAGTAGGTTCTCTAATATAGAAAATCTTCAGAATTGTTGAACTTTTACTGTCACTCTGCTTTGTTTATTAATCATATAGTTTGTTCTATTAGTTGCTTTCTCAATTTGGTTGAGAAATTTGTATCATGCTTAAGTTTGGATTTATTTTCAATTTAAAGTCTTAATGCTACTCTGCATTCACATTCCCCAAGGATATAACTGTTGTGGTATCTTTCATATGTTTAATCATACCCCACTTACTCATACACATCACTAGTTCACGTGAGTGTGAGGGGAATTTTTAAAGTTGTTGTGGGATTGTCGCAGAAGCTTAAGGTCTTAGAACACAAGGTTTAAGACATTATAATAATGAACCATCTCATATTATATTATCATAGTATGTTAACCATTACCAAGTCATAGACTTTCGTTATGTGAGATTGTTTCAAAAGCTGATGATCATAGATGATTGATTATGTATAACAAAGGGATAGATTGCTAGCTTGAGAAACACTTATTTTATACTATTAATTGCTGAATTGATTTTGTATACTTTAAATTTTTTGTGAACTCGTGAAGCATGGTTGGGCATTTTTAAATACTTAGAAATGAAAATGACAATGTACTAGCTATTTGTGCGTCTAACTGTTATAAATTTTGCTAATTGTCTGGCTTGCTTTAGATTTTTAAGAGAGATTTTTTTGTTATTGTGCCCTTTATTTGCAGGTAAAAATTATAAAGTGTCTCGTTGAGAATATTGTAGTAGACATTTCATTTAACCAGCTTGGAGGTTTGTGTACCCTTTGTTTTCTTGAGGAGGTAATTTGGTGCATCTCATATGCTTAACAATGTATATCATTTGAAAATGTGACATCAGCACTATTTTTTTTTTCTTGGATTTACAAGAATGAGTTTGTTGTTGTAGGTTGATAATCTGATTAATCAAAATCATTTATTCAAGCGTAGTATTATTCTGATAAAAGCTTGGTGTTACTATGAGAGCCGTATACTCGGTGCTCACCATGGACTTATCTCAACTTATGCCTTAGAGACCTTGGTTCTTTACATTTTTCATGTTTTCAACAATTCTTTTTCTGGACCACTTGAGGTAACAGAAATTACATGGATTTATTTTATTTTAGTGTTTTTGATGATTGATTTGACATGGTATTGTTTTTGCTTATGTAGGTGTTGTATCGATTTTTGGAATTCTTTAGTAAGTTTGACTGGGATAATTTCTGTGTAAGTCTGTGGGGTCCAGTACCTATTAGTTTGCTCCCGGATGTGTCAGGTAGTTGCATTCCAATCAAAAATACTTTTGTCCATATATTGATTTAGTTTTTTTTTTATGTATTGATTCTTTTTCTTATTCCTTCACTAACATTATCCATAGCCGAACCTCCTCGAAAAGATGGTGGAGATTTACTTCTCAGCAAGTTATTTCTAGATGCCTGTAGCTCAGTTTATGCTGTTTTCCCTGGTGGCCAAGAAAATCAGGGGCAACCATTTGTTTCCAAGCATTTCAATGTTATTGATCCTTTGCGTGTCAACAATAACCTTGGTCGTAGTGTAAGCAAAGGTGTGTTGGTTTTAGAAGTTTGGGTTTGGCTCATTTCATACATGTGTCTATTTATCTGATTATAGTTTTGGCCAAGTTCATTATGTCCCTGCTGCTAGTTTTTAATGCAACAATATGAATTTTGTGAATTTGGAAGAATTAAGACATATGGAATAGTGGAGTTGGAGTATGGATACTGTCTATGGATAAACACGAATGTTATCCTCACCTTTTTGTTGTTGTCTTTCCTGATATCTTGCAGACTCCTTATTTTTTTCTTGTTTTTCTATGTATATTTTATGCAATGGATGTGTAATGAAAAATGCATAAAACTCAAGCTGATATATCATTTTTGCAATGACCAACATTTTTCCCTACATGTCCATGGTGATTTACTTCTATATTCCTTGGGAGTCATTCTTATGGCTTCTTTTTTCCCATATATGGTAAATAGAAAATCTGGCATACTATAGACGATTGGTGCTATATTTGCTTATAGCTTCCAATACTTTTGGCACACATCTGGATTTTAGAATTGAAAAAAATAAACCTTGTCTTTATCTAATTGTAACCAACAATGAGAGTGTGGCAAATTTTATGCATCCTGGTCCTGATGTAGTAAAATGTGCATTGTATTTGTTTGCTTTTAGTTCCCCTTAACTATTTTTTATCTGTTTGTCTTTTTGCTAATTTTGCATGTACGGTACATGTGAACCAGGTAATTTCTTTAGGATACGCAGTGCCTTTGCATTTGGGGCAAAAAGGCTGACTAGATTACTTGATTGCCCTGAGGAGGAATTATTTTCTGAGGTGAATCAGTTCTTTTTGAACACTTGGGACAGACATGGAAGTGGGGAAAGGCCTGATGTTCCAAGCATTGACTTACAGCGTTTGAGTTTGTCCAGTCATGACCAATTACAGAGGTCTGACAATCTGCAGAACAATAACCATAAAATTGATAATGCCTCCAATCATGAATCTACTGAAGGGGAACATGTCTCACAAAGTGTTCTATCTCAGTATAGTAATTTATTATCTGGAAAGACATCTGGAAATGTTGTTTCTACAGTGTCACATACTCAGAATCAAAAGAATTATGGAAGCCAAAATAATTCAAGGACCTTTGATCATGTTAGGAGGGAAACTAATTCTAATCAAGGTGCTCATTTTGATAAAGGTCAGAGAAATGTTAAAGCTGACCAAGTGAGTGATGTTCAGGGAAGGTTTCTGTTTGCCAGGACACGTTCTAGCCCTGAGCTGACGGACTCATATGGTGATGTTCCAATCCAAGGAAGACATACAAAAGCAACAGAAAATAGTAAAGGCCAGAATTCCTTTGTGAAGTTGGAGACTAGTCGAAAGAAGAATGTTGAACCTGATGTAGCTATAAGAAAGGACGAGTCATCTGTAAGGCACATCTCATCTCATCGAGCTCTTGAAAATGCTGCTGATTCAAACAGTAATCCTGAGGAGTCAAACTCAGGTGTCATAGGTGAAGAGTTTGCATCTGTTTCAGGTGCAGGAGGAATGCAGATGATGCATCAAGAGGAGCAGGACCTTTTGAATATGATGGCATCTCCCACAGCTCAGGGTTTCAGTGGTCAGAATCATGTTCCAATGAATATTGCACCTGGTCACCTACCATTTCCCTTTCCACCTTCCATTCTTGCGTCAATGGGATATGGTCAGAGAAACATGGGTAGCATTCCCTTTATTGAGGCTCCTTGGGGTGCAAATATGCAATTTCCTCAAGGCTTCATCCCGCCATTGACTCCATATTTCCCTGGCATAGGAATGACCTCAAGTCCTCAAGATTTACTTGAAACTAACCATGAGAATTTCAATTCAGTCGAGGCGAATATAACAGAAGCTGATAATGATTATTGGCATGAACAGGAAAGGGGTTCTGCAAGTGAGGTTGAAGTTGATAATGGAAATCTTGAAATGCCCCCAGAGGATAGGCAACAGTCTACTTCAGGCAGTTACAACTCGGCCCCATTGTCTCGGGTAGGCAGCTCCAACAGTAACAGTTCTGCTGGAGTTCAGCAGAAGTTTACTAAAGAAAACCAAGGTTCAACCAGAGAAGAGCATATTGACAATTTTCATTTTCAAGATGGCCGAAGAAATGAGGTTTATTTTGATGATAGAACAGCAATTTCAGAGTTATCCAGTGCACCTCCTTCGAGCTCCTTCAGGAGTAGGACCCCTTCTGAAAGCTCTTGGGATGGTTCATCAGTTAAATCCTCAAAATCAACAAGGGAGAGAAGGGGGAGGAAAAATACTCCCTCAATGCCATTTCAAAATCATGTTTATGGGAAGGGTAAGAATGTTTCAGAAATTTCATCTAATAGAGTAGATGATGAAAACAGAGAGTGGACTCCTTTGTCAACGGTGCCATCTGATATGCCAGAAAGAAGCACTTGGCCCACATCTGTTTCTTCCATACATGTTCCAAGGAATCAAATATCTAGTTTTGAAACTGCTCAGACTAGTGGACCAGATACTCCACTCCCTATAGCTCCAGTGCTTATAGGTCCTGGTTCTCGCCAAAGAGCAGCTGATAATTCTGGGGTTCTTCCGTTTACATTCTATCCTACAGGGCCACCTGTTCCCTTTGTCACGATGCTTCCTTTATATAATTTTCCAACTGAGTCTTCTGACACTTCAACAAGCAACTTCAATGTGGAAGAAGGGGCAGATAACAGTGATTCAAGTCAGAATTTTGATTCATCTGAGGGGTATGAACACCCTGAGGTGTCAAGCCCTTCCAATTCTATTGCAAGGGTGGCTATCGAGTCATCAGAGCACAAGCCTGACATTCTTAATAGTGACTTTGTTAGTCACTGGCAAAATTTGCAATATGGCCGATTTTGTCAAAACACGCGCCATCCTTCACCTGTTATGGTGCCTCCTGTTTATTTGCAGGGTCGATATCCTTGGGATGGTCCTGGAAGACCAATTTCTGGTAACATGAATATTTTTAATCAGCTTATGAGCTATGGGCCACGTCTGGTTCCTGTTGCTCCTCTCCAGTCAGTTTCTAATAGACCTACCAATATTTACCAACGTTATGTAGATGATATGCCACGGTATAGAAGTGGGACTGGAACCTACCTGCCAAATCCGGTATGATAAACTCTATGGAGCTTGGTACTTTTCCTGCAGTGTGTTTCTTCCCTACATGCATGCATATACCAAACTAATTAGTGTTTTCATTTCAAAATCTATTTTCTTTATACTATTATACCTTCCCTTTAATTTATTTCAGAAGGTGTCTGCTCGGGATCGGCATCCCACAACTACCAGAAGGGGAAATTACAATTATGATAGAAATGACCATCATGGTGATAGAGAAGGGAATTGGAATACTAACTCAAAATTGCGAGGAACTGGACGTGGCCATAATCGCAACCAAATGGAGAAGTCCAACTCAAAGCCAGAGCGGTTGTCTACTACTGAGAGCCGTGCGGAGAGACCATGGGGTTCACATAGGCATGACACCTTCATTCCTCACCAGAATGGTCCAGTCCGCTCAAATTCTTCGCAGAGTAATTCTTCCAATGTAACTTATGGAATGTATCCTATGCCAGCCATGAACCCAAGCGGAGTCTCATCAAATGGTCCAATGCAATCTGTTGTAATGTTTTATCCTTTTGATCACAATTCTGGCTACGGTTCACCCGCAGAGCAGCTTGAGTTTGGGACTTTGGGACCAATGGGGTTCTCAGGTGTCAATGAGCTGTCACAGGCAAATGAGGGAAGTCAATCTAGTGGAGCACATGAAGAGCAAAGGTTTCGTGGTGGTCACACCCAACGGTCTTCACCAGATCAACCTTCCTCACCTCATGTCTCAAGGTAGTTGTTCGTACTCTACCTCTTATAATTTTCCCTTGATTCATGAAGCAAGCATCTTATTTAGTCCAATTTAACAATAATTACCTTAAAAGTAATCCCTAACATGATTGTTTATCAAAGTTGACAGTGTAAAAACCACTTTACATTGACACAATTATTGTTAAAGTCAACAAATTTACCATATGTGACAATTTCCAATTGGTTGAAGGTGTAAAAATCCTTTACACAGTTGATTCATAGATTTTAAACTCATAATTATTCAGTTGGATTGTTTCATTGTGTCTTAGTTTTATGGTTTTCAACAGGGCCCCCTAATTCTGCTGCCTGATCGGTGGCCAGGAGTTAACAGTTGAAAGAGGAGGATTTTCCTCTTTTTTTGTAGCAGGACCCGGCAGGGCATGTAACTGGGGAGTGCAGTGTCCATTTCGTGGCATTACTGTTCTTAAAAGGAAAATATCTTGGTCCCTTGCTTGTGGCCAGACTCTTGCATGTACACTTATAGGTGATTAACCAATTTTGGTTAAGTTTGTCCATCCAAGAACATGTTTTGAGGATGAAACATGGTGACAGAGAGTATGCAGTACTCTGCTCCCAGTCTAGCAAAAGGAAGAAAGGGATGGATTAGAATTTTATTGAAAGTTTAGACACATTTGTAACCCAACAAAATTTAGAAAACTGGCCTAGGTTCAGAAGTTTAGAAATTTTACCACCATGTTATAGAATTGTCAGATTCTCTTTTATACAATGAATGTAATTGGGTTCTTGTTTTAGAACATGCAGAAGATCTATGCTGAACTTTTGAACATTGTTATAGCTTACTGGCAATAAAATTGTGATATTAGATATATTAGATGTCATTTGCGTTTGTCTTCCTCAAATCTTCAACAAAGAGATAAAAAGTTATGATCTTTTAAGAATTGATGAGAATCCATTGTAACTAATCAAAAGGAAACATCTAATTAAAAAGTATGTACCAGTTACGACAGACTTTCGAAATTTTGTTTCTTAAATAGCAATTATGTTGAAGTTTGGGTATCTTTTGACTATTTACATTCATTAAATTGAAAATAAGTAATTTTCATATTATGAGACAAATTTTGAAAGTTTTTATAGGGCTTGGTTTTTATGCATCATGAAAAAGTTTTCTATTGTAACAAATTATGATAAATATAATTTTTTAGTTATTGTAAAAATTGATGATAATAAATTGCACTCTTTTTTTATATTAGTTTGAAATTATTATTTAATAAGGTAAGACTTGTGGTATTCTCAAATAATTGTTATTGTTCGCTTCTGATCTGAGTGTTTTAAATTGATGTTTAATTTTTTTAATCGACATTAGTCATGATAAGATATTTGTAAATTATAGTTTAAAAGTTCTTTAATATTTAGAAAAGAAAATATCTTACATGTATTTGTAAAGTCATACATGCCATTAATACTATAAGTTTTGAAATCCACTATAATTAATTATATATAGATAGGTGAAATTTTACTTTTGGAAGTGAATCTTTCATTTACATAATTAAATTCGAAAAGTAATTAGATTTCTTTTGATTGAATAAAATAAAAGGTTTTCAGAATAATGGTACAAATTATATATAAGAAATAGTTTTGTTAGTTAAAAATGTATATATAATTTGTGGCATCACTTTTAACTTGGCTTCGTTAGTCCGTTTCAGTCTTAAAAACCACATACCTTTACTAGGAGACTCAAGTCTATTTTATAATTATTTTTGTAACAAATTTTTTTCATGAGAATCTTATCTTTATTGAAAATAATAATAGAAAACGGAACACCACTTATCTTCAAGTTTCAGGTGTTAACAACAAGTGTGCACCCTTCCTCAAGGTGCTTCTCTTATTTAATAACTTTATCTTTTCAACCAACAACTATATTAATACTATTAATTAATATGTAACTAACATGTATTAATTAATATATAATTAACTTGCATATTATCACAAGAGATAAAACATCTCTTTTATCTTCAAAATAATATGATAACAAATTTAAACAATAATAATTATATCTTTCATCTTCAGAATAATATAATAACAAATTTAAACAATAATAATTATATATTTCATCTTCATAATAATATGATAACAGTCTCTTTATCTTTTATCTTGATTACATTTTTTTTTGGACTAACCAACATTTGGACTGAGTTCACAACTCAACTTTTGGGTTCAAACACCGAGCTGACATTCCCAAATACCTAAGTTGTCCCGAGCATTCCTGTCTTGTATAGAATATAACAAAGAAATTATATATTAAATTACCAAAAAAAAAAGACAAGTTGTCAGGGAAATAAACTGAAAGAAAACTTGAAAAGTTTGAGAGAAATTTGGGGAAACATTTTTTAAGAAAAATTGTTAGAAAAAAATTACAAGTTTCATATTTTCAGACTCAAATTAATTTTTAAATCAAAGCTTTAAATAAATATTAGATAATATATCAAAGAATTATTGTTAGAAAATAGTTGTCAATTCAACTTCTTCCTAAAAACACGTGCATTACAATAAATTTAAACACAAATAAAAAGTTTTTTTTTATGTTGATGAACATTTTCCACGTTGTTTCGCAGTTTTATCTTAAAACTAATCTAGTTCCTTCACGAGGTTAGTAAAAGAGTAGACTCAATTAATACTGCGAACAAATTGAATTTGAACTTTAGTACAATAACCGTGTTCAATTTTTTATTACAAATACAATATATATATATATATATATATATATTAACTATTTAAGGATATTATAGCCTTTTCATAAATTAAGTATAAATAAGCTTAACCTAAGTTTTAGAGCTAAATATATTTTATAGGTAGTAAAACTCGAACTCCA